>Ga0247842_10006240_pt1 | contig 13569 bp, 9 predicted proteins | sample LaCruzMarch2015__3_FD_192411 | JGI IMG/M metagenome (GOLD analysis project Ga0247842, IMG submission 192411) | Freshwater microbial communities from meromictic Lake La Cruz, Castile-La Mancha, Spain - LaCruzMarch2015_19m | ecosystem: Environmental > Aquatic > Freshwater > Lake | place: Spain...
GGTCAGGGAGGTGATCGACCGGAACAAACTGCATACTATCTGCACATCCGGACAATGCCCGAACAAGGAAGATTGCTGGGGGAGAGGCACGGCGACGTTTATGATCCTGGGGAATATCTGCACCCGTTCCTGCAAATTCTGTGCTGTGGCAACCGGTCGGCCTTTGCCGGCCGACCAGGAGGAACCCGGCAGGATTGCCGAATCTGTCAGGAGCATGAAACTCCGCCATTGCGTGATCACTTCCGTCGACCGCGACGACCTGGAAGACGGCGGCGCGGCCATCTGGGCAGCCACGATCAGGGCGATCAGGGAGACAAACCCCGGGGTTACCATCGAAACGCTGGTACCGGATTTCCAGGGAAGGAAGGAATACCTGAAAATTGTCATGGATGCCCGCCCGGATGTGATCTCACATAACCTGGAAACTGTGAAAAGACTGACTCCGCAGGTTCGTTCAGCGGCTATCTATGAGAGAAGCCTTGAAGTAGTCGGATGGGTGGCTGAATCGGGGATTCGGTCGAAATCAGGTATTATGCTTGGCCTGGGTGAGACCGAAGAAGAAGTGATCCAGGTGATGGATGACCTGAGAAATGTCGGATGCGAAGTGCTTACCATCGGCCAGTATTTACAGCCCAGCATGAAACACCTGCAGGTGAAAGAATATATCCGGCCTGAGCAATTTGAAAAATACCGGATAATTGGCCTGGAGAAAGGATTTCGGCATGTCGAAAGCGGCCCGTTGGTAAGGTCGTCATACCGTGCGGAGAAACACGTCCTGTAAAAATTCCAAATTCCAAAATCCAAATTCCAAACAAAATTCAAATTCTAAATCCCAAAATCACAACCTAATGACCACCTAATGACTACTTAATGACCACCTAATGACCACCATATGACTACTTAATGACTACCTAATGACCACTTCAAAACCTGACATTATTTTCCAGGACCTGGAACTGATTCCCTACCGTGCCGCCTGGGATTACCAGGAAAAGCTTTTCGCTGAGCTGATGAGGCGGAAGTTAGCGGGTGAGAAGTCTTTTCCCGGTTACTTGCTTTTCTGCGAGCACCCTCCTGTTTTCACGTTAGGTAAAAGCGGCTCGAAGGAGAATCTCCTGATCAATGAGATGATGCTGGCTAAGCGCGGGATAGAATTTTTCCACATCAACCGTGGAGGGGATATCACTTTTCACGGGCCAGGGCAAATAGTAGGATACCCGATACTTGACCTGGAGCAGTTGAATCTGGGGATCAGGAGCTACATTGAAAAACTGGAGGAATCGGTGATCATGGTGCTGCAAGAATATGGGATAACAGCAGGACGGTTAGCGGGTGCGACAGGTGTATGGCTTGATGCTGAAAAACCGGCTGCTGCAAGAAAAATCTGTGCTATTGGCGTGAAGGCAGGCAGGCATATTACGATGCATGGTTTTGCCTTTAATGTCAATACGGATTTGTCATATTATCAATACATAAATCCTTGTGGGTTTGTGGACAAGGGGGTTACTTCGATGGAGAAAGAGTTGGGGGCAGTGCAGGATTTAGATGTGGTAAAAAGTTTATTGAAAAAATGTTTGGCGGATTTCCTGGAGATTGCCATAGCATAGATAGTCTGATAAGCATTTTACCACTAAGGCACTAAGATCACTAAGGTTCACTAAGGGGTTGATCATATCAAATAATAAGATTTAACCTGACTTTTTCAACTCCTTTAAAAAATCAAAATTTCTCAGTGTCTCTTAGTGATCTTAGTGCCTTAGTGGTTTAAGAAAACAAATGGAGTCAACATTATAATCGAATAACCAAAATAACTATATAGGCTATCCCAAATACCAAAGCCATTAAACTCACCCAAAACCCTACCCTAACCCCAACCGGATCATAAGAAAATACTACCTCATGCTCCCCGGCAGGAACACTGACGGATATAAAACTCATATTCCCCGTTATAATATCTGTAGGTTGACCGTCAATTGCCGCTTTCCAGCCGTAATAATTATTCTGTAGCATATTAACCAGTACCTTATCACTTGTACTGCAAAACACCTTAACCTCGACCGGCGAAAAGGCTGTCACGGTTATCGAATCGCCCTCATTCAACATTAAACATTCAACCTTCAACCTTAAATCTTCAACCTTCAACCTTAAATCTTCAGCCTTCAACCTTGAATAATCCGCATCATTAATATAAACCCTTCCTTTATAATAATTATCTTTCTGTTCGTGAAAAGCCAAGGAATCCAGCGGACTGACCCTGTCGGCCAGGTAAACAAGTGGATTTTGCAGGATCGTTTCGAATAGTCGCGGATGATTGTCGGCGATCTCTTCGAATCCCTTTAAATGAAGCGGATTATATCCTTCATAAGATACCTGTTTATGGAAAATGTTCAGGTTACGCCATAATGTCTGGTAAACCAAATTCCGTGAATCTTTATTCTCAAGTATTGGCCCGGAACCAGGAACAGGAAAACCTTCCGGAAATTGCTGTGCGTGTTCATATACCTCCCGGGACTTGAAAAGATGGGAATATAAAGTGTAAGGGCCGTTCAATCTTGTCGCCACTATCATATCTGTTGCGGCTATCAATAAAATAGCTGTAAGCGCATATTTTTTAATCTTCCATTTTGTGAAAAGCAGGAAAAAGAAAGTCAGAAAGATCATCTGAATTATTCCCTGGAAAAGGATATGCTGCACAATCTTCGATTTCTCTGAAAATATTAAAAGCTGGTTTTTAATGAAATACATCATATTCAATTCTCCCTGAAAAAGGGAATAAGCAATGTATCCCAGCATTACCCCAGCCACAATTAGTGTGGATATCCTGAGCCTTCCGGGCAGAACCGGCACACCGTTCCTCCATTCATCAAAAGCATGACCCGCCACGATAATGAAACTCAGGATGACAAAGATCCTGAACAGGGCCGGGAAACGAAACAGGTTCATGAACGGGACATAATCATAAAGAAATTCCCTGAGCGGCAAAGCGCTGCCAACCGATGCGGCCAGGCAGAAAATACCCCAGACCAGGAATAAATTGACGAGTTTTGTCCTCTTTATCATTAATCCGGTCAGGAAAAAGACCAGCGTGATCAAACCAAAGTACGCATTAGACATGGAAAGGTCGGTGCCGTAAAAATCCATTTCACGGATAGAAGCAAAAGGAAGGATAAAGGAAATAAAACTACTGGGAGTGAAGGCGCAGGTGAGGGCCTGGCGAAGCGTAACACCCGCGCCACGGGTCATGGCATCCTGCAGGTGATAAACGGAAATTAACATGACCATTCCGGATAAGATGGTAAAAATGCCGGATACAGCCACATATTTAGAAAACCTGAATAATTCACCATAGTCTTTCTTCCGGATATATTCAATGATATACACGATAAACAGGGCAGTCAGAAAGTATAGCAGCAGGAATATAAAAGCCGGGTACCCGCCGGTCATGATCATGAAAAAGGCAAGTCCTAGTTTTATGGCGGCACCTAAGGATGGCGCTCTTTTCAGGCTCAGGAATGCACCGATAATAAACGGTATCCAGGTTCCGCTTATGATCCACATAAAGTGCTGGGCGTTTCCGATAAAAAATCCGCTCAGCATATAGGAAACACCCATGATAAAAGCCGTTTCATCACGGTATTTCAATTGTTTTGCCAGGTAGAACATCCCTATTCCGGCAAGGAAAATATGCAAAAAGAAATCAATCGAGATGGTATATATGTTATATCCGGATAGGTATCCAAAAAACCAGGTTACCGGGTACCAGGCTGAACTTTGCGGGTCGGCATGGATTGGTGATCCGAGAAGCTGGTAAGGATTCCAGAGGGGCAAAATCCCATCCCGCAGACATTCCCCGATCAGGTACCTCCAGGGATAGGCCTGGTCGATCATATCATATTTCAGGGGATGGCGCAACAGGACCAGGGGCAGCATGGCCAGCAGCGCCGTAAGAAACAACAGGATATAATAGATATAGGTCTGTTTGCGGTTCATGGAATGTTTCGGGCAATTCTGAAGATCTTTCAGAAACCGGTGTTAAAGATAATTCATTCCGTTATTTCTGCAATACTTCATGCAGAACGATATGTGATTTGAATTCACCGGTAAGGGGAAGATGAAAATGATAATAACGAAGAATTTTTTCGAGCAGCTCGCTGCGGACTGCATAGGGAATGGTAACAGTATAGAATTTCTCCGGAGAGGTTCCCAGCAATTTACTTAACCAGAAACAGCTTTGCCCGGTAATAAAATTCTCAACAGGCAAAGCTTCATTTTGAACAAAATGACCTTCCACCAGGTCGAATACGGTATTTTCATTCAGATACCTTCCCTGGGGAAAGAAACCAAGATAACGGCTTAAATGAAGGGCAAATAAAAGATGGAAACTGGCCGGATTTTCCTCAGTCTGATCCAGCAGGATCAGATGATCGAAGATGAATTGAAATAACTCGGGGTTTACAGCTTCTTCACGGATGGATTTATATAATAATTCATTCAGAAAAAGAAGGATGGAAGACTTGCGGATATCCAGGTGAATGGATTGGTAAGGATAACTTACCCTTGCTTCGCGGATATGATGCAAATCGTTTTTTTCTTTCTGGCTGGCAACCAGGTCAAGTAAGGAAAGTGGTTGAAAAAGGCTTGCTTTGATCTTTGCTTTTGGTCCGCGTGCTCCTTTGATTATATAAGAACAAAGTCCTGTTTCTTCAGTGAGAATCCTGACTACCAGACTGGAGTCGGAATATTTAGTCTGACGGAATACAATGCCTCGGGTCAAATGAAACATTTTCGCTTCTATGTTAATAGAATCTCTTAACTATTATTGGTTATTGGTTATTGGTTATTGGTTATTGGTTATTGGTCATAGTTTATCTGCACCTAATAACTAATAACCAATCACTATTAACTAATTAACAAACAGTATCTTCGTCACCATCTTTTCGCTGCCATTGTCATTGGTGATAAAAACAAGAAAAACGCCGGTATTCGGTCGGCGACCATTTAAATCATATCCGTTCCATTCAACTTGTGTGTCTCTATATTCTGCCTGAGTTTCAAAAATAACGGAGCCTCTGATATCGGTGATCTTCACAGTAGCACCCCCGATCGGACCTTTAATAGCAATGGTACCATTATAACCTGGCCTGACAGGGTTGGGATACGCATAATATGCACTGGTGATTGTGTCACCGCCATTAGTAGCTGTTCCTTTATAGGAGATCAAACCCTTTGCGGTACCGATAAACACTTCGCCTGTTTCGCCATTAATGGCAAGGCTGGTAATGTTGTTCGAAAACAGCGGACTGTTATCTTCGGTAAAATGATGAATTTGTTTGGTGCCGTCGGCTGAAAGCAGGAACACACCGGCTCTTTCCGTACCAAACCATTTCCTGTTAGCTCCATCTACTGCAATAGCTTTGATTATTTCCGTCTCAAGAAGGTATTGGACATACCCGTCGATATTGACCAGGATTTGCTGGGCATCTGAGTTTTCTGCGGTAAAAATATTCTGTGGCGAATAAAAGACGGCGACACCTTCATCGGTGCCAACCCATACTTCACCTTCAAGATCTTCGGCGATAGCATATACGCTGGTCCCCGGAAGGTTGCCATATCCCGGCCCTGATTTTAATCCGCGGACCTGGTTGCCGGGGGCGTTCTTTTCATTAAAAACGATGAGATAATTGGGGCTCGACTGGGTAATCCGCGGGAGGATCCATTTTTGACCGTAAGAGTCGACGATGATCTTCCGGATATCGATACCGCTTGCGCCTGATCCAAGATTGAAAGCTTCCCAGCTTTCACCGCCGTTGCCATCAGATCTTTTCACGGAAAGTATCTTTTCAGCCCCGGAGTTAGTTGCCCATAGATTGTTTTCGTTATCAAAAGCAATTCCTCCGACTTTCACGGTAGGATATCCTTCGATCATGTTCGGTTCGAGTGAACTGTTGTCGGAATTAATAATCTGCGTAATGGCGCCGGCTTTAAATTCTGCCATGCCGCGGTTCCATGATCCTGCATAAACATGATCGCTATTCAGGGGATCGACAGCGACTGCTACAAAGTCCCAGAGGGTATCAAGCCCCTGTGAATTGTACCGGTCATAGGTTTTCCAGGTTTCATCGATCAAAGAAAACATTCTTGCGCCTCCCGGCAGGTAGGCGTTACCCCAGGTCGCCGATAATCCGCCGGGGACCACATACAACTTACCACCCCTTGAAGCCATATCAAAAATATCCTTGGTAGGGGCGCCGCTTGGTTTGATTGACTCGACAGTATCCTGTGCCGTCTCATCTGCATATCTGACAAGCCCTTTGTTCCGGTCAGCAATCCAATAAATTCCATCCGTTCCGATCAGTGCGTCTGATGGAGCAGGGCTTGTTTCTCCATAAGTATAGATTTTCAGGTCTTCGGTCAGATCAGTATTATAGGATTTTACAAAGTAACTGTAGGATACGACCAATTTATCCCCGCAATTCCTTAAACTGTAGGTGCGTGACGTGTTCGCAGTTTCCAGGTCGCTCCATTGCCCGTCTTCCAGCACATATAACCCATCTTCACTGATAAGTGGATCGGTGTGATTAATAAATAATTTTCCATTGTAATTATGGATCAAATTATAATATCCATTTGGGAAAGGGGTATTCGACATCCTGGTCCAGTTGGCATAAAAAGCCAGGTTGGGATTATTGATGTCGGCATAATAAATTCCGTTTTCCGTTGCGGCAAAGAAAGCAGTATCGTTGTAAGTCATGGCTAAAACGTTAAGACTGCTCCCATCCGGGCCGATAAAATAAGTATCTTTTATTTCTTTCTTTTCCAGGTTGAGCACAACAATCCCGAAGCCGCATGATAAATAAGCAAATTTGCCATAATTCATAATGTTGTTAATGGTCTTATTGCCCAGTATTTCTTTTCGCTTAATATCCGGAATGTTGATGATGGTAAGATCATCAAAGATCAAATCAATATTGGTATTAAAGTAAGATACCACGAGGATATCCTGGTCCTGGTTAAAAGAGATGTCGCTTACGCCAAGGTCGGAAAGTCCGTTCACCTTGCTAAGCCGATGTATGACATTATCATCCCGGTCAAAATAAAACATACTGTATGGGGTTGAACAATAAATACCGGAATGGAATTCTTCCACATTCGTGGCGTAATCGTATGGAAGATGGTCTCTCCATTGTCCGATGCCGACTTGCTGTGCAGAGGAAGGATTTTGAAAAAGAAGGATTATCGAACAGATAATACCAGGGACAAAATATTTCATATTATAAGTGTTGAAAAGTAGGAAGATAACTGTTTTTTCCCGGATTTATTTTATTTCAAATGCAGATATTTTTAATCGTCGCTCTTCCATTTCTTGCCGGTAATGACTTTTGCGCTTTTCGGGATAATCTGAAAAGTAAACGGAGTATGGCCAAGTGATTCGCCGTCGGTTTCGAGTTGCGACTGATCGTGGGTGGAAGAAATGATGGAAACTGTTTTCCCCCGATGGGTCTGGACAAAAGGTAAACTGGTGAATGTCCCTGCATATAGTTTTTTAATGTGCCTTAAAACCGTCAATTTATTGACATCTTTGAAGATGGTAATATCAAGTTCGCCGTCATCGGGAACAGCGAAGGGTAACTGCATCATTCCTCCTCCGTTGTATTTGCAGATGCCGACACTCATGCTAAAAACCCTGCCTTTGTAAATATTTTCGCCATCTACCTCAACATTTAAATAAGCATGATGATAACGGAACAGGCCTTTAACCAGGTTCAGCAGGTAAGCCATCGTACCGCCGCCACCTTTTTCTTTGGTGATATTTGTCATACTGGTAACGAGCGCATCATAACCCAGGCCGGCGATATTGACAAAATAACGCGAAATCTCTTTCGGGCCATCATAATATCTCACCATTCCAACGTCCTGAATGAATAAACGCTGCTTTTTCAGGATCTTAACGGCTTTTTTATAATTCTCCTTTAAATTATACATTCTGCCCCAGTCATTGCCGGTACCAACCATAATCATTCCTACCATAACACCGGTGGTGGTAATTTTTTCCTGGTGGAAAATACCATTAATTACCTCATTCATGGTACCATCACCTCCAACAACGATAATTTTACGGAAACCTGCCCGAATGTAATTTTCCGCGATGGTCACAGCATGATCCCTATGAGCGGTGAATTCATGAATAAACTCAAACCCTGCTTCGGTAAGCAATGCGGAGATCTCAGGCCAGTCTTTCCCCCCCCTTTTTTTACCGGCGTTCGGATTAACGATCACCAACCACCTGTTTTCATTAGATTCTTCCTGGTTCATGGGCAAAAATAATAGCGTCAGACAATATCAATAAATTTCTTAGCAAAGAGGTAAAAAGAACTGAAAAAGGCGAATACGGTCACTCCTGCCTGTGTCTCCAGCGTGTCTTCGGTAAACATCGACAACATAATGATAATAAAAAAGGACAGGTAATAATAATCATGAAACTTACAGAGCCTTACAGCGGGGAAAATCAGGCTGAATAAAAACCAGGCAAAGCCTATTATTCCAAAGCCGGCAAAAATGGCCAGGAACTGGTTATGGGAACGCCAGCGGAATTCTTTTTCCAGAAGGCTGCCCGACTTATTATATTCTTCCTGGAAAGCCAGTTCCAGGTCACCGGTACCTACTCCGGTAAGAAAATTTCCCTTTATAATAGCCCGGGCGGTCTTCCAGAATTCAAGGCGTTGCATTACCGAATGGCCGCTGGGATTATGGGTGATCTGGTACTGGTCATATTCCCAGAAGATCTTATAGATCCTGACATAAAGATTAGGTTTCTCGACATAAACAATGCTGGCGATCCCCTCTTCAACCATCTTCACCTCCTGCCCGGTCATCTTATTCAAGCCTTCAGCATCTTTTCGGAATCCTTTGGAAGTGAGAAATCGAATGAGCGTGTACTTGATTTCCTGGCCGGCTTTATCTTTTCCATCGAACTCATATCGGCTGCGAAGGTTCCAGGCCTCACGAAGCTCGTCCGTGGCAACATAAAGCCAGACATAGCCCCCGTTTTCAATCTGTGGATTGGTAAGATCATGCCAGTAAGGGTTCCCCAGCCTGGTGGTTCTTTCCAGCGAGTTAAAATCCACCGGGTCGATGCGTTTAACATCCCGCCCTATATTCCGGGTATAAATCACGGCAACTATAAAAATGGCCAGGACACCTGCAATCGTGGCGATTTTAAGGATTTTGCCCTGTTTGTTTATGACCAGGTAGAAAATCAATATAGCTGCGGTAATAAAAAAGATCAGCAAACCGGTCATAAAGGCTGAAATAACCAGGAATACCAGCAGCCAAAGGGCTATTACGGCCAGGACCGCTTTAGGCCATCTGGGAATATCACTTTTTTTAAGAACCAGGTAAGCCAGGATAAAAATCGCCATATCGATTAATAAACTGAACCGGATATGAGAGATATACCTGGAAAGATCCCTGCTATCGGTAAAATCACCTGTAAAATAAAAGTAAGTACTGATCAGTGTTCCGGTAAAAACAGCGGCAGTAAAAAGATACATAAGAAACCTGAAGCTTTTGCGGTCGAGCAGGCAAGTGGTCGACAGGATCAGGGGCATCAGTAAAACGGGCAGTTTAATACGCAGGTCTCTCAGTGCATAATTGAAATCAGTAGTAAAAAACAGGCCGAGCAGGTGTAAAAGATAGATGGAGGCAAAAACCCAGGCCGGGGCATTTTCACGATGAAAAAACTCTTTGAATTTACGGCCCAGCGCTTTGAAGATCCAGGTTATACCCACCGGGAGCAATAATAGCATGCTCGCTGCAGTATTATATTTCCTGAAATATTCATCAACCTCTTGTTTTTTGATCCCATGGAGAATAAAAACCCCTACAAGGCCGAATTGAGCAACACTCATGAAAAAATTGGAAAAAGAAAGCGATATTAACAACAGGCCTATTGTGAAATAGTAAAGCCACAGGATGATCTTTTTAGCTTCCATGGAATAGTTTTGCCCGGGAATTTTGTGCTAAGGTAACAAGTATTTTCATTGATGCACAAGTATTCGAAAGCCTATCGTTTCCAAAATGAGGGTGTAATCAGGATAAGTACGGTGAATAATTCGAGCCGGCCCAGCAACATCAGAAATGAGAGCAACCATTTCCCTGCACCTGGAATAAAACCATAATTTCCGACAGGACCCACACTTCCAAGTCCGGGACCGATATTACCAAGGGCTGATATGCTTGCTCCAATAGCCGTTTCAAAATCCAGTCCCAGAAAGGAAAGACACATTGCGCCGAACATAAAGACAAGGATATAAAGCTGAAAAAATGCCATCACTTTATAAATTATATCCTGTGAAACTGCCTCATGATTCAGCCTTACCGGGATAACACCCTGGGGGTGAATCGCTCTTTTCAATTCTTTTCCGGCATTTTTAAATAGAAGCATCTGACGGATTACTTTGATCCCGCCCCCCGTCGAGCCGGCCATGCCACCGATGAACATCAGCAGGAAAATAAAAAACCATAATGCCCCCGGCCACACTAAATAATCAGAAGTGAAATAGCCGGTGGTCGTTACAATGGAAACCACCTGGAATAACGCATCCCTGAAGGCTTTTTCCCAGCCAAGACCTGTTTTCCAGATTAAAAATGCAGTAATGACGAGGCTCACTCCCACCAGGATATAAAGGTATTTCCTGAATTCCTCACTGCGCCAGATTTGCTTTATTTTTCCCTGTAATGCCAGGTAATGGAGCGTAAAGTTCATTCCGGCCAGGAACATGAAGATAATGATAATATACTGAATATAGCCGGAATAACCACTAATACTGGCATTTTTCGTGGAAAATCCACCCGTGGCCATCGATCCGAATGCATGACACAGGCTGTCGAGCAAGGTCATACCTCCCAGCATTAATAAAACTGTTTGCACAACGGTCAATAAAACGTAGATACCCCATAATCTCGTAGCTGTTCCGGATATGCGCGGATGCAATTTATCCTTTGTAACTCCCGGCATTTCAGCAGCATATAGCTGCATTCCGCCAATACCAAGGAAAGGAAGTACGGTAATCGATAAAACGATAATACCCATTCCACCAATCCAGTGGGTGAGGCTGCGCCAGAATAAAATTCCCTGCGGAAGGACTTCCACATCAGTCAGGATTGACGCCCCCGTGGTCGTGAAGCCCGACATAGTTTCGAAGAAAGCATCTGTAAACGAAGGAATGGCGCCGCTGATAAGGAAAGGCAGGGTGCCGAACAAACTCATAAATATCCAGGCAAGGCTGACAACCATGAATCCTTCCCGTTTGTTAATCGTATCTTTGGTTTTACTGCGGGTAGAAAGCCAGAAAATCCCTCCGATGCCCGATGTGATAAAAAATGATATAAGAAGAGCAACAGCAGATCCATCATGGTAATATAAAGAGAAAGGCATTCCCAGCAACATAAAAAATCCTACTACTACCAGGAAAAATCCAATAAGATTGAAAACCTGTTTAAGGTCGATTTCTGCTTTACCTATCATGAATTTTTATCGGATAACAGGGCAATAATAATCAAAATTAACATTAATGAAACAATTCATCCACGGAATGGACCGCTTCAGGGAGTGCAAAGACCACGACTTTATCACCTTCCTGTATCAGGAAATCGCCAACGGCAATAAAGCTATCCTGTCCGCGCACAATTCCGCCAATAATTGCTCCTTTCGGAAAACGTAATTTACTGATAGGCGCTTTGGTTACCGGAGAATGAGGCTTGGTGACCAGTTCCAGGACTTCAGCATTTATGGCACTGAGACATTTGATAGAGGTTACCTCTGAATTCATCGTAAACCGGATAATGTTACTGGCCGTACTGAGTTTTTTACATACGATCGTATCGATGCCGATATTCTGGGAGATGTCGATATAATCAATGTTTTCGACGAGTGCAATGGTCCGGGGAACACCGAATTTTTTAGCGTGCAGGCAGGCAAGGATATTGGTTTCGGAGTTATTGGTCAGAGCTACGAAGGCGTCCATCCCTGAAATATCTTCATCTTCGAGTAACTGGATGTCGCGGGCATCACCATGGATCACCAGGCAGTTATCCAGCGTGTTAGCCAGTTGTATCGCCCGTTCTTTATCTTTCTCAATGAGCTTGATATTCATGGTTTGCTCCAACCGCCTGGCCACCGTGCGGCCCACTCTTCCTCCACCTAAAAGCATCAGGTTATGGATGGTGATCCTGGATTTACCGCTCAGCTTGAGCAAATCATTGATCCCTTGCGGCTTGGTGATCACATACGCCAGGTCATTTTCAAGGAACATATCATTTCCTTTAGGTATGAGGGTTTTCCGGTTCCGATGGATGGCCACGGCCCTGAAATGCAGGTGAACATATTCTTTTGCGATCTGGTCGAGGGTTTTATTCAGTACCGGGGCATTTTTTTCCAGCCGGACAAGGAAAAGAGAGAGCTTACCTTCTGAAAAATCAAAAGTTTCTGTGGCGGCTGTTTGTTTCAGCAGGTCAACCACTTCTGTTGCCGCGATATCTTCAGGACAGACCAGGTGGTCGACGCCCAGTTCCTGGAACATTTTGCGGTTCTCATCCGAAAGGTACTCCAGGGTATTAATGCGTGCAATGGTTTTGATCGCCCCGATCTTTTTACCGAGGGCTGCGGTTAAGATATTGATCCGCTCTTCGTGCAGTCCGGAGATAAGCAGATCGGCCTTTTTCACATTTGCTCTTTTCAATACGGAAATAAGGGTCGAATCGCCAACGGTTGCCATAACGTCACTATGGGATTCTATCATTTTAACCAATTCCTCGGTAGGAGCAATCATGGTTATATTATGATTTTCTTTGGATAACTCCTGTGCAAGGTAAAGGCCAACTTCACCATCCCCGGCTATGATAATTCTCATTGGATAAGCAAATTAAAAATTTGGCGCAAAGGTAGTGATTTCTCCCGGCATATTCATATTTTTGCAGTCAGGAGACTCCATCTCCGGAAATTAAAAAACCTTTTTTATGAAAACCTTTGAAAAATTCAATTTTAATGAAAAGAAAGCCCTCATCAGGGTTGATTTTAATGTCCCCCTTGATGAAAACTACCATATCACTGATACTTCCCGCATTGATGCGGCTGTTCCGACTATCGAAAAGATTTTGAAAGATGGCGGCTCGGTAATCCTGATGTCGCACCTGGGAAGGCCCAAGGAAGGTCCGGCGGAAAAATATTCCCTGAAACACCTTCTTCCTTATCTGAAAGAAAAGCTTGGTGTGCCTGTAAAATTTGCCGGTGATTGCATCGGTGAGCAGGCTAAAGAACTGGCCGCTGCTTTAAAAGGCGGAGAAGTATTATTGCTGGAAAACCTCCGTTTTTACAAACAGGAAGAAAAAGGGGATGAAGAATTTGCTGCAAAGCTGGCCCGGCTAGGGGATGTTTACGTCAATGATGCCTTTGGAACCGCCCATCGTGCGCATGCTTCCACAGCCATCATTGCAAAATTCTTCTCGGAAAACAAGATGTTCGGCTACATAATGGAAGATGAAATCAGGAGCATCGACCGGGTGCTTAAA
>Ga0247842_10006241_pt1 | contig 13568 bp, 6 predicted proteins | sample LaCruzMarch2015__3_FD_192411 | JGI IMG/M metagenome (GOLD analysis project Ga0247842, IMG submission 192411) | Freshwater microbial communities from meromictic Lake La Cruz, Castile-La Mancha, Spain - LaCruzMarch2015_19m | ecosystem: Environmental > Aquatic > Freshwater > Lake | place: Spain...
AATGCAATGGACACTCATGATCTTGATAACCACGTTATAAATTTTAAAGTTTAAATTGATTGTATCATTTAGGATCGTTAAATAATTATAATGCCCGGAAGTCATGTTATAGAAGATCTCTATTCAGGCTGGGTCACAACTAGAAAATGAGGTGGTTACTTATAAACCCCGGACAAAAATAGCCGCAATTTGAGGTTAGTTTATTGCGTTCATGGGGTTATGACCCAGCCTGTATTGCATATTTATACATCGGACTCCTCCTCCAGAAGCGAGTAATCTTCAATTACTTTACAAAGCTGTTTTACCTATAGGGTTTTGCCATTCCTTCCACATCCTGAAAATTCAGGAGTTCCCTGACACCTGCTTTTGAATAGATCCGGTGACTGCCTTTTCCACCCCGACCTGTGAAACCGAACTGTTCAGCAATCCTGCAGAGATGTTCAAACCTTACGTTCTTCGGATTACTTTTTAATTGTTGATACAGCTCTGTTTTTTTCATGTGCACATCTCACATATGGATTCCTGCTATGGATATCTCTTATCGATGGGTTCTGTGGCAAACACTCCATGAACACTTTTTTGTAGGACAACCGGCACGGAGACTTCTCTTTGGGAGGATCGGTTTTAATGAGCTTTTTGTGTTCGTGGATCGCGTTCAAATGAATGAAACGAACGACACTAAAAACGGTGAAAATCCCCCAATGTTTTGAAAAGAGCAACCCGATATTTTCCCTGTTATTTGAGATCAAAAACACGGTTCAATGTACCAACATGTCAACCTTAAAAGTTGAACATAAAAAAAAATCAAAAAGAAACGCTTTTCATGGATGAGCAGCTACACTTTCCCGATAATTATGGCAAATCAAAATCTTTTTTCCACCCCCCACTCTGTTCTTAAACACCGTTTCGCGTCGAACCCGGTCCTGACCGGTTTTTTGGCAGGTTCCGGTGCGGCGGGGTATGCACCGCTGGCAACCGCCCATGATACCATCCGGATGTGCCGGGCTGTACCGGCACTCCCCGCTTCCCGCCCGTTGACGGAGCAGGTGGTCTCATGAGCCACGAGAATCTCCGGACACCGGTCCGGTTCGGGCTGGTTCTTCTCCTGGTCCTTGCCGTGATGGTGATCCCGGCGATGGCAGGTACTGACAACTCTTCGGTTCCGGATACCTCAGTCACGGGCGCGGAACCGGTTCTTGCGGGAACCGCTCCGGTCGCCGGGTTCACTGCTGACATCCCCACCGGTCCCGCGCCGCTGATCGTCCGGTTCACGGACACCTCTGCGAACGCGCCGACCTTGTGGGCATGGGATTTTGGCGACGGCACCCTTTCGACCGAAGAAAGCCCAGCCCACACCTATACGACAACGGGAAGTTTCACGGTCACGCTCACGGTGACGAACGATAGCGACAGTGACAGCAACAAAAAAACTGATTTCATCACGGTCACGTCATCCGGCAGTGGCGACACTCCCGCCCCAGTCGCAACGTTCACGACGGATGTGACTTCGGGCATCGCGCCGCTGACCGTCAGCAACACCGGTGGCAATAATTCCGAAATAAAGACTGCCTCGATTAAGCTGTCAGAGGAACCCGTTGTCGCGCCGGTGGCTGACTTCACCGCCAGCACAACGAGCGGAACCGTTCCGATGTTCGTGCGTTTCACGGACGCATCGACCGGCGTCCCGACCGGCTGGACCTGGGACTTTGGTGACGGCACCAGTTCAACCACGCAAAATGCGACCCACACATACACAACCGCAGGAAACTACACCGTCAACCTGACCGCAACCAATGCAGCGGACAGCGACAGTGAAGTGAAGACCAGTTATATCACCGCGTCCGTTGGAAGCGGTGGGCTTGCGAATAGTGCGTGGCCCAAGGATAGATTTGATCGCAACAACACCGGGCAATCTCCGTACGTAGGGTCTCAGTCAAATACCACAAAATGGACATTCAGCGTGGGATCGTTCCGGTACGGTTGTCCGGTTATTGGACCGGACGGGACCATTTATGTCGGGGATTATGCGAAAAATTTCTCTGCGATTAATCCGGATGGAACCATGAAATGGAGTTATACTACCGGAGGACAGATCTATGGTTCAGCTGCAATTGCGACGGATGGGACTACTTATATCGGTAATTATGGTGACAAAAATGTCTATGCGATTAATCCGGATGGAACCATGAAATGGAGTTATACTACTGGAGGACAGATCTACGGTTCACCCGCAATTACCACGGATGGGACGATCTATATCGGCAATTATGGTGACTATAATCTCTATGCACTCAATCCGGATGGAACCCTGAAATGGAGTTATACTACTGGAGGAAGGATCTACGGCTCACCCGCAATTGGCGCGGATGGGACAATCTATACCGCCAGTTATGACAAGAAGGTCTATGCGCTCAATCCGGATGGAACCCTGAAATGGAGTTATACTACCGGGGGGTACATCTACAGTTCACCCGCAATAGCCACGGATGGGACGATCTATATCGGCAATTATGGTGACAAGAAGGTCTATGCGTTCAATCCAGATGGAACTCTGAAATGGAGTTATACCACCGGAGGACAGATCCAAGGTTCAGCTGCAATAGCGACGGATGGGACGATCTATATCGGCAATTATGGTGATAAGATAGTCTATGCGTTCAATCCGGATGGAACCCTGAAATGGAGTTATACTACCGGAGGAAGGATCTACGGCTCACCCGCAATTGGCGCAGATGGGACTATCTATACCGGCAATTATGACAAGAAGATCTATGCGCTCAATCCGGATGGAACCCTGAAATGGAGTTATACTACCGGGGGGTACATCTACGGTTCACCCGCAATTGCCACGGATGGAACAGTGTACGCGGGAAGTTATGATGGGAAAATATCGGCATTCTCCGGCGTGGTAGACTATACTACACAGCAGACCAGCAGCGGATCCAACCCGACACTGCAGTTCACCGGAATATCGCCTCTGTCGGTGACTTCATGGTACTGGAATTTCGGGGACGGCACGACATCAACCGGGCAGACTCCATCGCACAGCTACCCCTCGATAGGAACCTACACGGTAAACCTGACGATAGAACACCCGTACGGGACCAACACGGTTACCCGACCTGTAATTGTTTACAACCCCCCGGTTGCTGCGTTCACGTCAGGTAATCCCTCAGGAAAAGTCCCGCTCACGGTAATCTTCACGGACGCCTCGACCGACTCCCCGACATCGTGGACGTGGGATTTCGGCGATGGATCGAACTCAACCCTGCAGAGCCCGACGCATACCTACATCACAGCCGGGACGTATACCGTCAACCTCACGGCAACCAACGCAGCGGGCAGCAACACGAGTTCCCTTTCCGGGTATGTCAGGACCAGTCCGGCAATAGTGCCGACCGCAGCATTCAGCACGGACGTAAATTCCGGTACCGAGCCGCTCGCGGTTAACTTCTCGGACGCTTCGAGCGATGCCCCGGCCAGCTGGCTCTGGGACTTTGGTGATGGTACAACCTCAACCTTGCAGAACCCGGTCCACTGGTATGCAGCTGGTACCTACACAATCAATTTCACTGCCACAAATCTTGCCGGCAGCAACTCGACGATAAAGACGGAGTATATCACGGTCGCATCAAACGGGTTGATAAACCAGGTAGTGAACCCGGGATTCGAGACCGGGGACCTGTCCGGATGGACCCAGGTTGAGAACCCGGTGAATTCGGGAATATCCTCGTCAATCGTTCATACCGGGAATCACTCCCTCCGGATGGGCCTCGGCACCCTGACGTCGGTACCGTATGTCGAACAGTATATCGACCTGACCAATACCACGGCCATATCCTTCTGGTATTACTTCAACAACGACAAATACGGCCGGTATGTGGAAATAAATATCGACGGTACCAGGGTAGGATACACGGAATTATACCCCCAGTATTCGTGGGTTCAGTACAAGATGCCGATATCCGTTTATACGGGGGTTCACAAAGTAACCATATGGTACCTCAGCCAAGGTACAACGGCTGAAACCTACCTTGACGACATCGTGGTAATGCCTGCCCCGATCGCATCGTTCACGGCAGCCCCGGCAACAACCGGAATCGCACCTCTTACCGTTCAATTCAACGATACCTCGACCCGGTTACCCGCTTCGTGGTCCTGGAACTTTGGTGACGGTGCAACATCCACGGAGCAGCACCCGGCGCACACCTACACCACCGCAGGCACCTATACCGTCATCCTGACTGCAACAAACGACGGGGGAAGCAACACATCCGCAAAGACCGGTTACATCACGGTCATTGATAAGCCAATTACCGCTTTCAGCGTGAATACGACCTCCGGTTCCGTGCCGTTCACGGTTTTATTCACGGACAAATCAACAAATTCCCCTACCTCGTGGCTCTGGGACTTCGGGGATTGCAGCACATCCACGGTGCAGAACGCAACGCACACGTTCGTAACCAGCGGCAATTTCACGGTCAATCTCACGGCCACGAATGTAGCCGGTAGCAACTCGACGGCGAAGACCGGATATATCTCGGTAACCGCAGCTGCCGTGAAACCGGTCGCTGCGTTCACGGCAGACAAGATCACCGGCAATGCACCGGTCACGATCACGTTTACAGATGCGTCGACCAACTGGCCGACCGCGTGGACGTGGGACTTCGGTGACGGGAACAGTACCAATGCAACTGTCCAAAACCCGGTTCATACCTATTCCTCGGTTGGTACATATACGGTCAGCCTGACTGCAACGAATGCCGGCGGATCCAACACCAGTTCACGCACTGGTTACATCACGATCCTAAATCTCCAAATCCTCTCCAACTACCACTTCATCAACCTCTACGTCGCCAATGACGAAGGCGTGAAATACGATGTCCCGAACGGCGCTGCTGCAAGCGGCGGTACGTATAATTACGTTAACAACACGTACTGGGTGATGTTCCGGCAGGCTGGCGGTGGCTTGAACCCAATGCACATCTCCGGAAAGAGCAATGCCTGGACCGCTGCCGACCTCACGAGCACTACCAACCAGTCCGGTTCGTTCTTTATCACCTTCAGCGGTGGACAGCCGTCAATGCCTGACGGTATCCTGATGCTGGCGGTCAATGGCACCGTGCCGGACGACTTCAGGGTCCATATCCGGTCAAGCGGGCAGGACTTCGATGTCGGCACACCCGGCACCGGAAACCAGGGACTCCCGGCTGCATCCACGTTCCTTGACGGGGCAGTAGACCAGACCTTCGAGAAGAAGGACTTCCTCTACGGTCCGCAGAGCTGGAGACCGTCGAGCAGCGCCGGCTACCCGGTCTATAACGGGGAAGTCCAGGCTGATCCGGCGAACCAGTTCCAGCTGATGTTCATCGACCTTAAGGTCGGGGCACTCCAGAACGCGAGCCTGCCGAACAACGGCATGATCAAGGTCGAGTACGAGTTCACCAACCTCTCAAGCGTGGCAGTCTTCAACATCTATGGCTGGTACATGCAGTGCAACCACGGCACGGGTATCATCATGACCAACCAGGCAGATCTCAGCGGCTACATGGTCACCCCGCCGGTGAAGACAATTACGCCGATTGCATCCTTTACGTCCGATCTCCAGACCGGTCCCGCCCCGCTGACCGTCGCATTCACTGACATGTCAGCGAACACCCCGACCAGCTGGCTCTGGGACTTCGGTGACGGCAGCAGTACGAATGCAACGGTACAGAACCCGGTCCACACCTACGCCAGCGCCGGGACATACACGGTCAATCTGACGGCAACAAACGGCAAAGGCACGAACACCATCACCCGGTTGGGTTACATCACCGTGACTGCGCCCCTCCCCAACTACAACAACATCTTTGTCAGCGTCGCGAATGAAGCCGGTGTGAAGTATAATGCATTTAGCAACAACACGTACTATGTCTCATTCAAGGGCGCGAACTCCGGTCTCAATGCCCTGCACATTTCCACAGACCCCTCGGTAAACTATGGGCAGGTAACAACCACCGGAAACCATGATGGCACCTTCTACGTTACAGACTCGGGGGGCAAGGGTTACGAGGACGAGATCATCCTTTTAGTCGCCGTGAACGGCACAATCCCCGAAAACTTCACGCTGAATGTCAAAGCTGACGGATATAACTGGACACCGAACCCGGTGAGTAATACCGCTCCGTCTCTTGACAACGTGACCTATCAGTCCGTCGCTCTAAACGAAACCTTTACGAAGAGTGACTTCATCTACGGACCGCAAATCTGGAAACCGACCGCAGACGGTTATACCTACCCGATCTATTACGGACAGAACATGAGCGAACCGGGGAACACCTTCCAGTTGATGTTTATCGACCTGAATGCCGGTGTGCTTCGTCCGAATACCGCGCTCATGAACCAGGGCGCAGTGCGGATTAACTACTCGCTCCAGAACCTCGGCTCGGTTGCGGTATTCAACGTCTATGCCTACTGCAAGAATTCGAACAACGGCAATGACATGGTCGCCTGGACAAACGCCCTCACTTCCGCGCAATCGAGCGGTTACCTGGTCACCAACGGATACATCCCGGCACCAGTCGCAAACTTCACTGCGAATATGACGAGCGGGACAATGCCCTTAACCGTCCAGTTCACGGACGCATCCACGAACACCCCGACCAGCTGGCTCTGGGACTTCGGGGACAACGCAACGGCAATCACCCAGAACGCGACCCACACGTACACAACCGCAGGTGCCTACACGGTCAACCTGACGGTCACGAACGCGGCGGGCACCAACAGCCTGGTCAGGGACAGGTACATCTCCGTGCGGAACGCTTCCGCAGATCTCGCCCAATTGATCCTCCCCGCCGCGTCGCTCTACCAGGACACCGCTACGCAACTCCCGGTAATGGTGACGAACATTACCCGTGGAACCGGTATCTCATTCAACCTCGCGTATGACCCGGCGGTCATCCGGGTCAACGAGATCACCCTGAACCAGTCCTATGCGTCGGGAGGCAGTCTCACCATGAACGTGACATCCGGCTTGATCCGGCTCAGTCTCACCAGCACTGAGGGCATCACCATCGGTTCGCCGGTCCCGGTCTTCTTCCTGAATACAACCAGCACCGGGGCGGTTGGTTCACAGACTCCCCTGACCCTGACGAGTGCCATGTGGAGCGATACGACCTTCAACAAACGGCAGCTCGATACGGTCAACGGTTCTGCACTCGTCTACAGAATCCGTGGCGATCTCAACGGGAACGGGTGGGTAGACATCGGTGACACTGCCAAGACTGCCTACATGGTTGTACAAAAGACCCCCGATCTCATCCCGGATGCGGACTTCAACAACAATGGCAGGATCGATGTCGGTGACGCCACGAAGATTGCCTGTTACCTCGTCGGGAAGATAACAGAATTGTAGCGCGGAAGAACCACTCTCTTTTTTACCGGAGAATCCCGGGCAGGAGCCATTTCCATCGTGCAGACTTGTGAGGAGCACGAAAAAATCTCGTGAACACTACCAGGTCAGCCAGGCAAAATGAACATCGGCTTGCCAACTTTCATGCTAACCGCCGTGAGCCGAAGATGGCGTACACATACGGCATGAAAAGACACAATCGTTTTCATAGAAACCCCGATGAACCGACACTGTTACAGGAATATGGCATGAAAACAGCGCAGCCGTTTTCATAGGGGAAAAATCCGGTTCAATATTCTGGTATGAAGGTGCTGGATAGTTCTACCAAAAATCGCGGGAAAATCCAGAACAATTCCGGGCACAACCGTTACGAACCTGGTATTTGCCACGGTATCCGAGACCGTGACAAGATTTAGTTTTTATTGGTATCAAATTAAATATTTAAACTTTTAAAGAAAATCAAACAGAAATATTGATATTTATGAGCAGCAGAAGTTTTACAATACTATGGTGAATCAAGATCTTTTTTCCCCTCACGCCGTTCTTCAACACCGTTTCCCGTCACACCCGGACCTGAACGGTTTTTTGGAGGGTCCGTATGACTCCCGAAGAAACGACAAACTCCCATGCATTCCGGTAATAAAAGACCGGAAAAACACGAAGTATCAAGGCGGATAAAAAAATGACACGGAATATTTTTGCACATTCACAAAAAGAGTTGGCACGAAGAAAAAAAATCAGTGAAGCGAATAAAGGCAGACACCACTCAGAAGAAACCCGCAGGAAAATAAGTCAGACAAAAAAAGGTGTAACCAGCCCGCTGGCAGGCAGACCCCTGTCAGCAGAAACCCGTCAGAAGATGAGTGAAGCGAAGAAAGGAAAACACTATTCGGAAGAAACCCGACAGAAAATGAGTATAGCGCACAAGGGGGTCCCCCTATCAGATGAGACCCGAAGCAGAATACGAGATGCTGCAAAACTGCGTTCGATGCACTTGTTTCAAAGGAAAATACGTGAGGTACAAAACATCAGGGATTCCTTCTGCTCCCTTGTCTCTTCCAGTGTGTTGCACGACATCCGGCATCTGGTAGCAACCGACGCGGATACTGGAAATGAATGCCAGGATTGTACATGGGTGACCTGACGGATGCACGTAAAAGGGCGCCGGGTATCATGCGGAACACACCACCGGAACAGATCATGCCTGCGGATCACTATCCAGCAGTGCTGCACAGTATATCGCGGGCAACAAACGCACATTCAAACCCCCGGTCCAGATGACTACCGGAGAAACGATAACGGTCATGCATTTTAGTGTGGGGAGACAGGAAAAATAGTGTTCATGGCGGTTTGCCACAGGTACTCATGGATACGAGAGATCCATAGCAGTGTTCATGGCGGTTTGCCACAGGAGCCAATGGATAGTAGATATCCATAGCAGGTGGTTTTGAGAGAGGACAGAAAATGACACGGGGAATTATTCCAGATCGACAAAAAGAGTTGGAACGGCGGATGAAAATAAGCGAATCAAAGAAAGGTAAAAATCACCCGAGGTTCGGCAAACACCTGTCAGAAGAGACCCGACGGAAAATAAGCGAAGCAAAGAAAGGTGAAAATCACCCGATGTTTGGCAAACATCCGTCAGAAGAAACCCGCCGGAAAATGAGCGAGGCGAAGAAAGGAAAACACCCGTCAGAAGAAACCCGCAGAAAATTAAGCGAAGCAAAGAGAGGTGAAAATCACCCGAGGTTCGGCAGACACCTGTCAGAAGAGACCCGACAGAAAATGAGCGAGATGCAAAAAGGAAAACACCCGTCAGAAGAAACCCGACAGAAAATGAGCACGGCGAAGAAAGGTGAAAATCACCCGATGTTTGGCAAACACCCGTCAGAAGAAACCCGGAGAAAACAAAGTGAGGCGAAGAAAGGAAAACGCAAGTCAGAAGAAACCCGCCGGAAAATGAGCGAGGTGATGAAAGAGAAACGCAGCCTGATGTCCGAGAGACCCCTGTCAGAAGAAACCTGGCAGAAAATGAACGTGGCACACACAAGGATCCCAGTATCCGAAGAGATCCAGAGAGAGAGGCAAGAGGCGGCAAAACTGCATAAACAGCAACGGTTTCAAAGGAAACTCGCAGAAGTTCTGTTCGGCAAAGAAACCGTAGGGAAATACCCGTTAATGGAATACAAGGTTTATACAAGAACCCGTGGTGAACCAATTCGTGAAAATTGATGCAGTTCTGTCGTACATAATTGAATTCAATTGCCTCTGCAAAAATTCTGCCCTGTGTCGTTATATAATCCAGATACACTGATGCACAATGCGAAACTCCTCTAATCCATCTGTATCCCTTTTTCATGATCTCGTACACGTCGGCTGCTGCCGTGGTCTTCACCGGATATCGGGAACGATACGCACCATCACATCCGGTTTGAGATAACCCGCACCACGCGCACCTGCATCGATGCAGACATTTTCTGTGAACCAGGTACCTACGGGATCATTGCTACCGCACTGGTAGGAACAGCAAACCCGGCAAAGAGGTATCTGTGAACCGGCGACCCGCGAGATCGTTTTTGCCGCACAGGAACCCCACTCATTCATCACGCAGGAAAAACGACACTGTGCAGGAAGGTATCACACAATGAAGAGAGAGGACACACCCGGCACACCAAGAGGAGAAGACCATTCAGCCCCGTGACCAGTAATATTGACAAGACATTGCGCGCGTCTATGAACAGGAAGCGCCGGAGGAGAAGAAAACAAACGTCGGCGTCACTCCCGGAAGTGCCCGCATTGTCAGCATATCCACCCCCTCCGAGGCGCCGAAAGACAGGAGTTGGAGGAGTCATGCACCCCCCGACAAAAAAACCGAACGGAAGAACAACTCAACAATTCATTTCCCATCACAAAGGGAACCCCGGAAATACCTTAAACGAGCAAACCGGGCACCAGATGATGAGGTTTAACTGGAAAGTTTTAACTTATAGTAGAAATCAATTAAACATGTGCATACGACAGTGGGGCGATGCCTCTCACACTAATGTTCTTTTTGAATTTTGCACAAGGTGAAGATGTATGAAACGACACTACGTACCACGTGAAGCTATCGCAACCGATAGACGTCAGACAGGTTGTGACAGCAGAGGAAAGCATTGTGAAGAAAGAGAACTCCTGGTCTTTTCGAAGGAGGGATACTCATGCAAACCATGGTAATGACCCCGCCGCTAACAAAAGATCTTGTTTACCACAACAATGTCAAAATCATTACACGAACAGGGTCACTAATAACATTCCCTGTTCGCTGTAAAAGGTTTTTGCTGTCAGGAAAACGGTGATCCCATGCCAGCAGAATATCAGTTCGTCATCGATGGAGCGGATGCCCTGTCCCTACCGGGATTCCGGATGGAATACCTGCGGGTGACACCATGACCGGGGAACCCCGTCGCACATTTACGCGGGGCAGGGCGGTGGAACACACAGCTCACACCCTTCTTTCCGCACGGGGGTACCAGGTATTCTTGTGCTCCGGGTCGCAGTCACCGGTAGACCTGATCGCATGGAGCCGCGAGGGTCACCCGGCGCTGATCAAGACCGAACGCGCCAGGATATCGGTCGGCAGCGCGGCGCACGTTGCGAAACGGTATCGCGGGGATCTGGATGCTCTCCGTACCGTCATACTGCCCCGGCTCGCGCTCGTGCAGTTGTGGATATTATCCCCTCCGGATGGATTGTGGCGATTTTTTACCGTATTCCCGGGGGGCATTGCGGAGGCGTCGGAATGCCCATAATCGCTCCTGATTGCCTCGACGGTACATTCCATTCCGGTTATCCCATCTGCGACAACCGGTTCTGGTACCAGGAGGCTGGGTACGGCAAACGCAGGGATTGTGGCGTGAAGGTCACGACCACCGGGGATAAAGAACCGTGCCGGGCAACGCCGGGGGTGCAAGCACATGACTGTTGAGGTCATCAACGCTACCCGCATACTCTTCGCGCCGGGTCAGGTAGTTGAAGTCCGCGCCTTTAGTGACGAAGGCGTCGCCAGCGGCTACTTCAACTCCCCGGAAGAACTGGAAAAGAAGGTGGCGGCACTAGACTCCCTGCCCCATGTGCAGGGCATCTATGTCACATTAAACGAAGTAAACCCGTCGCTCTTTTCCCGGCGGGCAAACCGGATCAAGATGCGCCTCGGCAAAAAGGATGCCGCCACGGCGGACAGCGATATCTCACGGAGGCGGTGGTTCCCGGTGGACGTGTACCCCTGCCGACCATCAGGTGTATCCTCGACAGACGCAGAACACGAGACAGCGATCGCAACTGCCCGGCGGGTGGCTGCGTTCCTGGCGGAGAAAGGCTTTCCCGCACCCATCCTCGCGGATTCGGGCAACGGGGCGCACCTGCTGTACCGCATTGACCAGCCAAATGATGACGCAAGCCGGTTGATCGTAAAACGCTGTCTTGACGTGCTCGATGCGCTGTTTTCCGATAACCAGGCAACCATCGACACGGCGAACTTCAACGCTGCCCGGATCTGGAAACTCTATGGCACGATGAGCCGGAAGGGAGACACCACAAAAGACCGACCGCACCGGCGATCAGCGATCATTGATGCTCCACCGGAACCTGCGATTGTCGGGAGGGATCAGCTTGAACTGCTTGCGGGTATGCTGCCGACCATGCCGGTAACACCTGATGCAGGCAACCCGTCTCACGGGCACCCGATTGTGCTCAGCCAGTGGCTTGCCAATCACGGCATCGGCGTGAATGCCGAAAAGCCATACGAAGGCGGGACGCTCTACCAGCTCGATGAGTGCCCGTTCTCGGCAGCGCACAAAGACGGCGCGTATGCGATCCAGTTCCCGAACAGTGCATGCTACGCCGGCTGCCACCACACCACCTGCGGCAACGGGAAGCAGCGGTGGCAGGAACTCAGGGAGCGGTATGAACCGTCAAAAGAGAACGCCATACCCCCGGCGCAGAAGAAGGCAACCCCGCCACGGGCACCGCCCGGTGTACCGCCAGTTCCGGCAATGGCTGAACTGCCGGGCAGGGAAGAAGCGTTAGCCATACTCCGGAATGGCAACCCGAAACAGGAGATGCTGCGGACATTCGCCCTCGATCATGAGGGTGATGAGACCGTCGCTGAATGCCTAATCCTGTCGCTTGCTTCCCGGTCGATCATCAATACCAAAGGCTTGCACGTCTCCATCACCGGGGAGAGCGGGAAAGGAAAGAGCCATGCGTTCGACATGATGATCAAGCAACTGCCGGAACGGTTTCAGCTGTGTGGCTCGATGTCGAATAAAGCCCTCTTTTACATTGAGGATTTACTGCCTGGCACAGCAATTGTGTTCGATGATACAAACCTGTCTGAAGATATGGCTGCGATTCTAAAAGGTGTCACGACAAGTTTTCAGAAACCGTTTAAGCACCGAACTGTGACCAAAGACCGTAAAGGGGTGATATGCACCATCCCGGAACGGTGCATCTGGTGGGTGGCGAAGGTGGAGGGAATCGGCGATGACCAGGTATTCAACCGGATGCTCACCTGCTGGATTGACGATTCCGCGAACCAGGATGACCGGGTATTGTGGCGCACACTGGGAGCCTGCGAAACCGTTCCCGCATATGGGAATGATGAACGTCCTGACGTGCTGGTGTGCCGGACAATGTGGGAGATCATAGGAAGCCAGCAGTATTATGTTGTCATTCCATTTGCGACACAGATTCAATTCCAGGCGCACAGGAACCGGCGCAATCCTGAGATGCTCCTCGACATGATCAAAGCGAATGCGATCCTGCGGGCTTTTCAGCGGGAGAGCCGTGAGATCAATGGATTCGCCTGTATTATCGCGGTTCAGGAAGATTTCGACAGCGCCGTCAGGCTCTACACACTGCTGAACGGAAGTGCAGGCGGGCAGGACACAAAACTGACGAAAAAAGAGTCGGACTTGGTTGATGCGATCATCCAGATGCACCAGGATGAGTTTACGATCCCCCAACTCCAAAAAAAGACCGGTCTTGCGAACTGTATTGTCCACAAACTGCTTCACGGGTACGCGAGCCGGGGAGCTACCTATTCCGGACTTTTAGAGAAATGCCCGGCGATTGCATACACAGATCGGACGGTCGTGGTGGATGATGAGTTTTGCAACGGGTCAACCCGGCGGAG
>Ga0247842_10006244_pt1 | contig 13565 bp, 10 predicted proteins | sample LaCruzMarch2015__3_FD_192411 | JGI IMG/M metagenome (GOLD analysis project Ga0247842, IMG submission 192411) | Freshwater microbial communities from meromictic Lake La Cruz, Castile-La Mancha, Spain - LaCruzMarch2015_19m | ecosystem: Environmental > Aquatic > Freshwater > Lake | place: Spain...
ATGGATCACGGTGCCGCCGGTGTATTTTGTTTGCAGATCGTCCTGAAGATCAAGGAGCTCAAAAACATCATCAGTATAATCAACCGGAATATGCGAAGAGTTTGTATAGTAGGGAGCAGTTTTAGTTTCCTGATAGGCGCTCTCATTGGCAACCATGATCTCAGGGTAACGGTCTTTGTCTTTTAGCGCCAAGCGGAAAGAGGTACCTTCAGCGGGGGTTGCTTCAAGATTATAATAGTTGCCAGTCTCCTCCTGATATTTGGTCATGCGCTCGCGCATGAAATCGAGAACCTCACGAGAAAATTGTTGGCCATCAGCCGAAGTGATCTCTTTGCCGAGAAGGTTCAAACAGGCCTCATTCATGCCCAAAAGACCGATTGTCGAGAAATGGTTACCCCAATATCTTTGGTCTCTTTTGTGAATGTTCCGTAGATAAAATTTAGCATAAGGATAAAGGCCTGAGTCTGTCATTTGCTCGAGCACTTTCCGCTTCATTTCCAAGCTATCTTTGGCCAGATCCATGACATAAGAGAGGTTGAACATAAATTCTCTCTTATCACGTGAACGGAAACCGAGTCTCGGAAGGTTGATGGTGACAACTCCGATTGAACCAGTGAGTGGATTGGCGCCAAAAAGTCCTCCTCCACGTTTGCGTAATTCCCGATTATCGAGACGAAGACGGCAGCACATGCTTCTGGCATCTTCAGGATTCATATCCGAGTTAACGAAGTTTGAAAAATAAGGAATGCCATATTTGGCAGTCATCTTCCAGACATTATCTAGGTTCTTATTGCTCCAATCAAAATCCTTGGTAATATTGTAGGTTGGAATCGGAAAGGTAAAGACACGTCCCTTAGCATCGCCCTCACAGACAACTTCAGCAAAAACATCATTGAAAAGGTCCATCTCTTTTTGGAACTCTTTATAAGTTTCCTTTTGAGGTTTTCCGCCGATAGTGACCGGCTCATCACCAAGGATTGAAGGGCAGGTTAGATCCATCGTGACATTGGTAAATGGCGTCTGAAAGCCAACTCGAGTTGGAACATTCATATTGAACATAAACTCCTGCAGTGCTTGCTTCACATCTTCGCGTTTGAGTTTGTCATAGCGGATAAACGGTGCCATCAAAGTATCAAAATTGGACATCGCTTCGGCACCAGCTGCTTCACCTTGAAGTGTGTAAAAGAAATTAACGAGCTGTCCTAAAGCAGTCTTCAGATGTTTGGGCGCCTTGCATTCGATTTTGCCCATCGCGCCTTTGAAGCCTTCCTTCAGGAGATCCTGCAAGTCCCAACCGACGCAATAAACAGAAACTTTATCCAAATCGTGGATATGCATATCGCCGTCTATGTAGGCTCGGGCAATATCCTGAGTATAAACTTTGTGCAACCAGTAGCTTTTTGAAATCTCTGAAGACACATAGTTATTCAAACCCTGCAAAGAATAAGCCATGTTGGCATTTTCCTTTACCTGCCAGTCGGCGTTGCTAATGTACTGATCCATCAGATCAACTTTTTGAGCCTCGGCAACCTCTCTCATCTCAGTGTGTTTCTGACGATAAATAATATAGGCTTTAGCAGTGTTCTTGAATTTTGATTTTAAGAAAACGTCCTCGACTACATCCTGCAGTTCTTCCACAGTAGGAATCTTTCTTCTGGTGGATTCTTCAGCCTGTGCTACTACTTTTTTTGCCAATTTTTTAGCCTCATCATCTCCAAATTCGCCGGTGGCTTTACCTGCCTTACCAATCGCTAAAGCGATTTTGCTTTCATCAAAATCAACGATTTTGCCATTTCTTTTTCTGATCTTCTTGAACATATCACCCTCCGCAATAGGATTAAGTTTTAAAGATTAAGGGTAAACAACGATTATCCTTATTCTTACAACTTAATCCCCAATGCTATTACTAATAATTAATTGAGTAATTAGAATTTTACTATTCGTTGTTTGTTCGGTCAAGATATTGAAACTGATTTAGCACTACATATAGTGTTTATCTCCATTGCCTAAACACTATATGTAGTGCTTTTTCTGTTAATCTTATCAACAACTTACTTTATGCACTCTGAGAGATGATTTATCTAAATAAAAAAGGAAATGTTTTTACACCAAAATAGTTTTAAACCCATGGTGGTCTAGGTATCGGAGACAACTATATATTAATTGGTATTATTGTTGGAGCTATCCAATCTATGAACAATGATCGACTTTTCGCTTTTATTACCGGCCACGTCAAAAGCTACTGCCTTAAGAATGTATTCCCCCGGACCCACACCTGAAGCAGGCCATCCAAAGGAGATTGTTGAATAATCAATATCTTGATTTGAATTTAAATTTTTTGGAAAAACCAGATAGTTATTAATATACAACTCAAGTTTAGAAACCCTGGTATTGTCGGAAGAATTCAACTCAATTTTTAACGGCAGATCTCCAGACCAGGACTCAGGATTGTTTTTTGGGTCAGCAAAGCTGACCACCGGTGGCTCAGTATCGGGAATCGCACTCAAAATGTTTTTAAAAATGATATTTACTTTCGCCTCCGCCTCTTTTGCCCCATCAGAAACAACGGCTTTAAGCACATGCGGGCCATCGCTAAACTTCGCAGTATCAATCTTGACACTATATGGAGGCGCAGTAAGTTTTAAAGCCAGATTATCGTCCAAATAAAAGGAAACATTGGCCACACCGTGATCGTCTTGTGCATCAGTTATAAAAAATATTTCTCCGGAGAGGTCCTGTCCGGATGCCGGAGTTGAAATGGAAATTGAAGGCGGAAGATCTTCGATTGCTCCTCCAGACCCCGACTTAAGATTGTCAAGCCAAGTTCTGACAGCCGAAGAGGGATAACCAATCGTGGCGGCCATTCCATGATAACCATATCCAGAGTAAAAATAAGCATAATCCTCGGCGATTATCTCGCTCTCACATTTTTCCCATCCTTTAGAATAATCAATAGCGACTGAATCCTTGTTCAAAAGACGAAGAGTGTAATAATTATCAGGGAACCTTGAATCTCCGACGAGCCCCAGATCAACCCATTTATGATAAAGCGTATAGTGATGGCCATATTCGTGAGAAAGAATCAACTTCATATAATCATTCATAAGGTTAGCGTTTGATTGATAACAATCACTTGTAACATTGAGAGTGATTACGCTGCTGACAGAGGTAACCTTTCCGGTGGAAGATTTGTCATACGATCCGCTGTATAATCCGCACCATCCAACGTCCTTGACACTCGCTTCCTTTAGAACAACCTGTTTTAAAGAATGGATCTCAGATCCCCATACCAAGTTATTATGTAAGTAGTCTTTAAGAATCGGTTCGAGGGATGCATAGCGGCCAGTTTCGTCCTTGAAGATAATATCGTCTGGCGAATTGATCGAGACAGTTAAATTTTTAACTTCCTGAATCTCCGAAGAAGTTGTTTGGCCACCGCTTGAAAAAATAGTTGTGGCGCTGCCGTCATTATTTGCTGTAGTCTCCTGAGTTATTTTTGCTGGAGTCGCTTCCCTATCCAATTGCGGAGGATTCTTTGAGATCGCCTCCTTAATCTCCTTCGGCGGGGAATCATTTTTCAAAGTGGTATTCGAGTTCAATGCAATATCTTGCTTTTGATTGGCATTGGACTGAAGCATATCAGCGTTACCGCGATAAGAGTTCGATCTGGAAAAAAACCGGTAATAAGAAAAGCAGGCTCCTGTAACCAGAAGAAAATAGCAGGTGATAATAACATAGCTCTTAAGGTCTCTTTTTTGCATTTGAAGGTATGGCTAGTACCTTTTTATTATACTTTTGATAGCCGAGAATAACAACTTTGGGTCATGAAGGAATCATTACCGCGTTGATAAAGTGACATATACCGTTTTCGGAGATGAAGTCACCATCGGTAATAGCCACACCCCCTATATAGATGTGCTCGTTGTAGCTTATCAGAAGATGACTATTCCTAATATTTTCAACCTCATCAATCTTCTTAAGATCATTTAGGCGGTAAAAACCGATCACGATATGGGACATAACAACTTCCTGTAACGCATCAAGTTCCAATGACCTCAAAAAAGACAGTGTAATTTTGGTTGCTTCGTTTGTCGGTAAAAAGATTGTATAAGGACCTTTCTTCTCAAGAAGATTTTTTGCTTTGGTTTTAAAAAGGAAATCAGCAAAAAGACTAACATCGTCCAACTCTTCGATTGTTTCATTAAGTCTAATCATCATTTTCCATTTTAAAGAATTATGATCAAAAATCATTAGAGGGAATGTTATTCAAGCCTTTTAAAAAAGTGTTCGATGGGATAATATAAAGAAAATATTTATATGGTTAGCGAAAGATGAAACTGCTAAAGATTGAACCGATATCCGGAAAAGAGAATGCAAAGAAAATTTTACGGATATTCCTCCCAGCCCTTGCAATTTTTTTGATAGTTTTTGCTATTTTCTATAAGTTTGAATTTAACCTCAATAATCCTTATTTTTCCGGAGAAGATGCTTTTTACCATGTTGGAATGGCTAGATATATTATGGAGCATGGTATTCCCCAGAAATTTCCCTATCTTTTCTTTACAATAATAAACGAACGTTTTGTCGACCACCAATTGCTTTTTCATATTCTGTTGATACCTTTTATAAAAACTTTTGGGGATATTGCTGGACCGAAGATCTTTACCCTTCTCTTCACTGCAGGGATATTCTCCATGCTCTACCTCTTATTCAGAGAGGCAAAGCTAAAATTAGCATTTCTTTACCCGATATTAATTTTTTTACTACTCCCTTCTGATTTTTACTTCCGCTCAGCTTTTATTCGCGTCCAATCGATCTCATTATTTCTAATGCTTCTAGCCCTCTACCTGATGATCAAGAAAAGTTATATCTTGCTTGGCATCTTATCTTTTCTTTTTGTCTGGCTCTATGGCGGTTCTGTTTTCATCCCGATTCTAATACTTATATACGGCTTGATTCCACTCTTCAAAAACGAAAAAATAGAATGGAAAGTTTTGCTTTATGGTCTCGGCGGTTTTGTTCTAGGAATAATTCTCAATCCTTATTTCCCTAAGAATTTAGGATTTCTATATTCTCAGATATTTCAGACTGGCCTTGGAGCACAAACGTATTCTGGTGGTGAATGGCGACCGTACGATTCTTGGTTTTGGGTCCAGATATCCATGGTTCCGATACTTCTATTCTTCGCCGGATTAATTCTCAGCAGCATCAAAAATATCCGCCAGACCAGTCTGTCAGTTACCATTCTTATCTTCTCCCTATTTATGCTTTTTCTGCAATGGAAATCTAAACGGTTTGTAGAATACTGGCCCGTCTGGGCGAGCCTGAGCGCATTTTTCCTTGCCGGAAATTATTTAGAATCAATATTGTTAAATATTAAAAAATCACTTAAAACCGCCGAGGGATGGCTGGTTGTTATAGCTGTCATTGCTTTTGTCCCATTCTCTGTTAGTTATTTTCAACGTGAATTCAGTCGAGGACTGAAAGACACTAAAACGACATGGAATGTAGAAAAAGCAAGAGGGGTCCATAAATTTTTAAAAGAAAATTCAGATCAGGGAGATGTAGTCTTTACTGATGACTGGGATGTTTTCCCGGTTTATTTTTATTTGAACCAGAAAAATTACTACATTGTAGGTTTGGACCCTGAGTTCATGAATCAATACAGCCCCGTTCTTTACCGTGAATTTGCCGGCATCTCTTCAGGCAATGATTCCTCAAATTTGGATAGGATTAGAAAAGATTTCAATGCTAAATGGGTGCTGGTTGCAAATGATCATTTAAAATTCAAATCGAATTTGGAAGCCAACCCGGATCTATTCGATAAGGTTTACGATGATGGATACTACTTTTTATTTAAAGTTATTTCTCGAAATTAATGAAAACAAACTATGTATAAAAACAAGAAAGTTATAGTAGTCCTGCCGGCATACAACGCCGAAATGACTCTCAAGAAAACAGTTGATGATATTCCGAAGGAATTTGTAGATGATGTCATACTTGTTGATGACTGCAGCAAAGATAGCACCGCCGCCTTAGCAACCAAACTCGGCATAAAAATCCGGAGACATGAAAAGAATAAAGGCTATGGCGGGAATCAGAAAACTTGCTACAATTTAGCCTTGAAAGAGGGTGCGGATATTGTCATAATGCTTCATCCCGATTACCAGTACGATCCCAGGATTATAAAATATTTTGTTGAGTTTATCGGAGATGGATATTTTGATGTCATGTTGGGATCAAGAATTAGATCAAGGAAAGAGGCTCTTGCCGGAGGCATGCCGCTTTATAAGTATTACTTCAACCGACTCCTCTCGTTGTTCGAAAATATTGTGTCTGGACAAAATTTATCAGAATGGCATACCGGCATGAGAGCATACACTAAAGAAGTATTGAAAAAAATTAAATATGAAAATTTTTCTGATGATTTCGTCTTCGATAGTCAAGCTCTATTTATGATAGTAAAAAAGGGATTCAAAATCGGTGAAATCCCTGTACCAGTGCGTTATTTTAAAGAAGCTTCCAGTATCAACTTTCCCAGAAGCATGAAATATGGTCTTAGCACTGTGAAAACGGCACTGAGTTATCTTATCAGTAAGAGATGAACCAAATTAAGAAAAGTTGGCATCTTTTTGCTTTGGGTATAATTGTTGCCATCTCCTTAACATTAGCAACTACATCGGCAAGCAAGAACTCTCTGACCGCCGATGAAAATGCTCACATTGCGGCTGGCTTTGTTAAGCTGCACGATGGTTATTTTGACTTTTTTATCGAGCAACCGCCTCTGATAAATGCTTTCGAGGCGTTACCACTAATTCTGTCTGGCATCAAATTTGATACCTCCGTGATAAATCTAAACAAGAACCATTGGTCAGTCGGTTCTCAGTTCATCTTCAATTCAGGGCATGATCCCGACAGACTTATGTTGTTGGCCCGAATTCCGATAATTATTTTATACGGCTTATTGATCATTTCCGTTTATTATTTTACTCGGAAAATAAGTCGAAATAGTCTAGCTGGTCTTATCGGTGCTACGTTGACTGCGTTTTGTCCGAACCTTCTGGCTCATGGAGGACTTGCTACGGTTGATTTAGGAGTTACCTTTTTCCTCTTTCTTTCGATCGGAACATTCTTTTTGACTCTTCAGGAAATCACAAGAAAAAGGATGATCATGTTAGGAGTATTTATCGGACTGGCACTAGCGTCAAAAGTATCAGGCTTGATCATCTTCCCATATTTTTTTCTAATTTTCGGCCTTTTCCTGATCACAGGCAAAACCTCAAAGAAGAATATTTATTTTATGATTGAAAAATATAAAGTTGCCATAATAATCTCATTTGTCGTACTCTTATCGATTTATTTTTTTATGATTGGTAAGGATTATTTGTCTTCAGCATATGGCGATAGTTCTGTAGTTGAAAGAATCAAAGCGTCTTTCTTCGAATATGCGAAACAGCTAAAAGCAATCTACTATTGGTCCTCGAAACCATATGATAAGCCTCAATTTTTACTGGGGCAGTTCTCTTTTAGCGGTTGGTGGTATTACTATCCTGTCGCATTTTTCTTCAAGACGCCAATTCCAATCCTTATCCTCCTTTTCGCCGGGATGTTAGGCCTCTTTTTTAAACTAAGAAAGAATCTCCAAAAAATTTATTCGGATAATATTCTTGGCTCAAGCTTGTTTGCATTACTTTTCATTCTTCTCTTTTTCATGGTTGCCGCTTCAAGTCACCTCAATATCGGACTTAGATACGTCCTGCCTGTTTATCCGGTGATATACCTTTTCATTGGTTTGATGTTCGCTAGCTACTATGATCAGATTAAGAAAAAACTGGCTTATTTTATCTGCCTAACATTTTTGGTGATTTGGGCGATAATTGGTAGCATTCAAAGCCTTCCCTCTTTTTTAGCATACTTTAATGAATTCGCCGGAAAACCAGTAAATTATGATAAAATCTTGATAGACTCCAACCTCGACTGGGGACAGGACTTAAAAAGACTTAGAACATGGATGAATAAGAATGGAATTGAGAAGATACATCTTGATTATTTTGGCGGGGGCGGCGTCGATTATTACTTAAAAGATAGATATATTCCCAGCGAATCTTATGGCGCTAAAGAAGCAGGTTACTATGCTATCAGTCGGCACAATTTTAGGACCAGCTCTTTCTATGCCGGTAAAATACAAACTTGGGAGGATGCGACGAAAGAGATGAAGCTTAGAACGATAATTGGCAATTCAATCTATGTTTTCCAAAAATAAGAAAATAATTTTCCGTGACGCCGCGATATTGTTAGCGCTTTTTTTAGTAAGTCTAGGAATTGTAGTTCTGGGCGCTTATTATGGGGGGCAAAAATATCTCTCCCCAGAATACAACTGGATCTGGAAATATTTTCCTGACCCAAGGCTGTCGGGACACCAACCACAAATCTTGGATTTGCTCTTTCCCTCTGACGCTCAAATCTATCTCGAGATAGCCGATAATTGGTACCAGAAAAACTTCCTGACTTGGTTCCCTTTGTATCCTTTTTTTATTCGTGCATTCGATTCATTTGTTGCAAATATTCGCATAAGCGCATTGATCGCTTCCAATCTTGCTTTTTACCTTTCGCTTTTAACAATCCTCTCAATGATTAAAAATCATTTTGGAAGCAAAACTGCTTGGATCACTATTCTCCTTATCCTATTCTTCCCCTACTCCGTTTGCCTTCACACCGGACATAGCGAGAGCGTTTTTTTATTAACGGCAGTCTTGTCATTTTATTTTTTTGAAAAAAGGAATTATGCATTGATTGTTCTATTTGCCTCGCTCGCTTGCATTTCAAGACCATACGGAATAATTGTTGCGATGACGATTGCAATCGCATTCATCGTGGAATCTTTTACAAAGAGGTTTGACAGAAGAATGTTGTCGATTCTAATTTCACCAGTTTCCCTTTTTATCTACTCTTGTTTTAATTATTACAAAACCGGTGATTGGCTTTTTTGGGTACATGGTAGAGCAAATTTGAATGTAGGAGGATCAATCACGTTGCAAAATCTTTTGCACCTCAAACTAGCTAGTAGTTCTAGGCCGTTAACAATCGAATTGGTTACTTTTTTTATTTTTTTGTTGATATTACTGATTTCGATTTTGAATAAAGAAATAAGAAGTAAATATTACCATTACTGGATTTTTGCTCTTTTTCTTGTCGTTACTCCTATCATCATGAACAATTTGATAGGCTATGGGCGGTACGTTGCTACAGCCTTTCCGGTATTTCTTTTCGCCGCAATATACTTTGAAAAAAATCGCCGCTCTTATTTTACCGTGATTCTAACGCTCGCGCTGTTAATTTTTTTACTGTTTTTTATTAGTATACAATCAGCTCAAATGGTATTTATTGCCTGATGAATAAGCAAAAAATCTTAAAATATACAATTATAGTCGTCGCAATTATTCTTTTGATTTGGAAGGTTGTTGATTTCAATAGAAATAATATTGATGAGCAGCAATTCATTTACTTAGCCAAATCTTGGATGCATGGAAAACTTTTCTTCATCACCGTCCCTGGCGGCTGGGGCGATACCGCACTTTTCAACGGCCATCATTATTGGCCGCTTGGTCCTCTTCCCGCACTTCTGGCTATACCTTTTTTGGTTTTCTATAAAAACCTACAACAGCATGACCTTTCTATTTTATTTAATATTGTTAATATTATTCTACTTTTTCGAATTGCAAAAAAGAGTACAGGTAAAAATACGGATTCATTGTGGCTCACATTTGCATTCGTTTTTGCAACAGCTTACCTCTACATCGCCGCCAAACCATGGTCATGGTACTTTGCTCAGGTCGTAGGAGTAACATTCTTACTTCTTGCGATTCAAGAATTCATGGATAAGAAAAGATACGCTTTGATCGGTCTCTGGATCGGCTTCGCAATCGCGACCAGGCTCAACCTAGTTTTAGCAACCATCTTTTTCGTGCTCCAAATTCTGTTCGAGAAAGATAATAAAAGCCTGAAGATTAAAAATTTTCTCGCCTTGAGTCTGCCGATCTTTGTCATAGCACTTGGACTAGGTTTTTATAATTTTGCTAGGTTTGGCAGCTTCTTCGAATTGGGCTATAGCTACCAACTCCTCTACAATGAACCTGCTGAAAATATTAAGTACGGTATCTGGAGCCTTATTCATTTTCCCGCAAACATATATTACTTCCTGTTGAGAGGACCTGATCCGGTTTTTTTGCCGGGCACCAAAGTTTTAACTTCGCCATATCTAAAACCTGACATCTGGGGCATGAGTATTATCTTGACTTCTCCGATTTTCCTCTGGATCTTTAGCAAACGACCGAAGAGCAAAGATGTCACCTTCGCATGGATAACCATCATCATAATGCTCATTGCCATACTCGGATATTATGGGATCGGCGTCCGACAATATGGCTATCGTTATGCTATCGATTTTTACCCATTTCTTTATCTGATTTTATGCTATTTTTTCAGAGATAAGATCCCTCTCCCTTTCAAAATAATTGCAATTGCTGCAGCGGCTTTGAACATCTACATGATTCCTCTTGTTTAGTCAGTCATTTATCGATTCTTCTGCCATAAGATAGCAGATAACTGATTCAGCGCCGGAATTTAGTGAAATACCTTCAGCGGTTATTCCGTCGCTACAACTTCCTTTTTCTTTGCTTACGAGCGGCAATCCAACAATATTATGTCCCCAAAACCACTTATAGTAAGATTCCGATTCCAGCCTATATTTTTCTTCCTTTGTGATCGAGAAGGCTTTTTTGTTGGCTAAAACTTGATAGGCCGGATCAATCGGTTGTTGATCAAAAAATGCCTTTTTCTCCCCTTTCTGATACCATCCTTTATTGCCAATAGCTATCGGCAACTTATTTTTTTTCATTGTTCTGTTTAAAAAATTTAACATCCGAAGGCCGCTATCAAGCAACGATTGATCATGAAGATAATGGGCTGCTTCCATCAGGGAAAGCGGCATAATCGCATTGCCATAGGTTAAAGATTTCTCCGGCCAATACCAATGCCCTGCGGAATGATCGGCTATCTTTTTATTTATTTGGCTGACAAAATGCCGCACTCTCGAAAGATCAGTATGGACCAAACCCAATATCGAATAGCTTAGCCCCCTTATATTTCCATCGAGATCTATTTTGTCGACTTCTTTCAATACGGACTCTGCTTTTTCAGTCATAAACCCTCGACTCATTGCCAAACTTAACGCCCAGATGGACTGTCCAAGTGCATCCTCAGAGGGAAAGAACTTTATCGGTCTTCGATATTGATCAAAAAAATTCGATTTGTGTTTCAAGCTTAATCTGATGTATTCGAGATATACCTTGGCTTCATTTTCCAGACCAAGGCCTATCGCCAGAACCAATCCTCGTGCTGCATCATCCAAAGAATAACCATGTTTTTTATCGATATTGTCTCCATCGGTATGTTGCCAAATGCCAAAGTCATCGGTCAAGTTCAACAGGTGATTCAGATTTATTTTGCTCTTACTCCTCATAATATTCTTGCCTTGTCCTCCGATAAAGAAATAGAGAGAGACCAAATGAAGCAAACGCCGGCACGATTGAAAGATACACAAAAATACCGTCCGAGAGCAAGAAAAGATTATAGGAAAAATGCAGCAGGACAGCAATCAGGAAAAAATAAAGGGCTTTATTCCTGCCTATGCCATAAGCGGTGATAGTTGTGTTTGTGGCGTGGAATAAGATCAATGGAAGCCTCAGAATCGCTGGGGCGCCGAGAAGAAAAACATAAAGAAAAAATTCAGCGATGCCGAAACCGAGGCCAGTCAGAAAACCCAGCGAGAAAATTGATCTTTCTGTTTCCCCGTGACGATAAAAAAGTGGATATGATTTTGCAAATTCTTCGACAAAGGGGGCGATAATTGCTGCTGCAATTAAAAAAGCGGTGTATTCGGAGAAATTTACAGACAGAAAATATAGTGCGATTGCATTCACCAAAGCTGGAAAAGGAGTACTGATAATAGCTCCAGAGATAAAAAAGAATATTTTTTCGGGTAATTTTGGGTAATGCACTGACATGCTTAAATCATAGCAGTTAACAAAAATCAGTATTTTGGATTTTTCAACAAAATAATACCCATAATATGGGTATATAACGATTTATTTGTCTTAATGTCAGATCAAATGTCGTTAGAGAGCGAACGGAGTCAATCTCATTGCTATTTAAGCATTGCTTGAAAGCTTATATAATGATATTGTTTGAACTTCAAATGGAGCACAAAATGAAAAAAATAGTGACGCTTGGAATTAATCTTGGAGATGATCATAAAAAGCGGCTCGAGGCAGCAGGAAAGCTTGAAATTTTAGATAGCCCTGAAAATGTCGCAGACTTTTTAGATAAAACAAAAGGTGCTGATGTCATCTACAGTGACGGCGATTATTTACTGGAAAGCTTGCCTCAGTTAAAGAATGTTTTTGTGACTTACCCATATATTGAGCTGGGAGTTTTCGACTCTGAAGAATTGGCAAAAAATGGCGTTTTGGTTGCCAACGCCCAAGGCGGCAATCGTGATTCAATCGTCGAATGGGTTATGTTTATGGCCTTATCATTATTCAGAAGATTTACTCCGATGGTGAGAGCTAAAGAAAGCTTTCCGTTTGAGTTGAATGAAAGTTTATTCGGTAAAAAAGTATTGATTATTGGTCATGGTAGTATTGGCAGTCAGATCGGTGTAATGTGCAACGCTTTTGGCATGCGAGTAACGTTTTTTGAAAAAGGCGAAGATCTGATAGCAGAATCCAAAGACGCTGATCTAGTCATCAACGCCCTGAATTGTAATTCTACAAGCAAGAACTTACTTGATGAATCTTTCTTTATGAACTTAAAAAATGGTTGCTATTTCATCACCTTCGCCCGTCCATATACATATGACGTTGACGGATTGATCAGATCAATCAATGCCGAAATAGTTGCCGGAGCCGCGATTGATTGTGATCCAGAATCTTTCGGCGACACCACAAACGAGTTTTACAAGAAGGCTTTGAGCAACCCAAAGATATTAGTCACGCCACATGTTGCTTTTTCTACAAAGCAAGCAAGCGTAAATGGTCGGGAGATAGCCGTTCAAAATATTGAGGCATTCCTGGCAGGCAAACCAAAAAATATTTTAAAGAAGAAATAAGATAACAAAAAAGAAGAAGTGGAAAAGTCAATCACCAACCGAGTAAACAAAGAGACACTGATTCGAACCACGAATGGAGATGTTTGGCATAAAATCATTGGAGAAGATAAACGGATACCGTTAATCGTTGTTCACGGCGGGCCAGGTTGCCCGCATGATTACCTGGAACCACTGGAAGATCTCAGCAAATACCGCAAAATTATTTTTTACGACCAAATCGGATGCGGCTTATCGAGTAAGATAGATAACCCCGATCTTATGGTGGCAGACACTTTTATAAAGGAACTCGGAGAAATAACCGAGAGTCTCAAGCTTGATCGATTTCACCTCCTTGGCCATTCGTGGGGCTCAGGCCTAGTCTGTGCTTTTGCATTAGACAAACCAAAGGGACTGCAAT
>Ga0247842_10006251_pt1 | contig 13548 bp, 11 predicted proteins | sample LaCruzMarch2015__3_FD_192411 | JGI IMG/M metagenome (GOLD analysis project Ga0247842, IMG submission 192411) | Freshwater microbial communities from meromictic Lake La Cruz, Castile-La Mancha, Spain - LaCruzMarch2015_19m | ecosystem: Environmental > Aquatic > Freshwater > Lake | place: Spain...
GACAGCTTGTTTTTTGGTTTTGCTAACCATTATATATATATATATATTATATAATATAAAATATAAAAAATACATAAAATACATAAAATACATAAAATACATAAAATACATAAAATACATAAAATACATAAAATACATAAAATATAAAATAAAAAATACATAAAATATAAAATATAAAAAAATACATAAAATATAAAAATATATATTTTTACATCGTATTTTCAGCAAAAATAGTATCAATAACTCTTTTTCTCATTTGTAAATTTAAACAATACATTAGTAAAGATGGATGAATCTCGTTAACATATTTTTTTACAACATTATTTGTTACAAAATGGTTGTTCTCTCTAAGTTCATTTAAGAATATTTTATGAATGTTAAACATATGTGTTCTATATTGTTCTGTAAACTCTTTCAATGGTTTTTCCTTTTTAACATAACATTTAATATAATTAGAAAATAATGTATTTGTGAATAAATGAACTTGGTCTCTAAATTTAGAGAAGTTATTTTTATATTCAGGATAAAATTTTAAAAAGTCCTTAACACGTCCTTCATTTCTTAAAGAAAGATATTGATATTGAAGTTTTGGTTGGTTACCTCTTAAATTTCTTACTTGTTCATATACAGGATTTCTAATTTTTGTTCTTTCTCCTGTAACTTTATTATAAATAACTACACCAACAATATTATATGATGTGTTCATTGAAGCATACTTTTCAATTAAATCAGAATATTTTGTAAAATTATAAACCTTAGGGAATTTTACACTTGTTTTAATTTGACTAAAAAAACATTTATATTCTGAAGAATGATAAGAGTTAACAATAATATTATCAGTTGTGTTATGAATTTTATAAACAGCAACAAGATATAAATCAGGTTTATTAAATGGTACAACAATTCTATTTTCAGGATGTTGAAGAACAAAACTATAAGAATATTCCTTGTCTAAATTATCAATTACTAAATTTGTTTCTCGCATTGCTTCTAAAAACATGTCTTTAAATGTTTTTGCGCCATCTCCCTTATAAAAACTTGATGCTGCTCCTACAGTATTACGAGTAGCAATCTCCCAACCACCAAATAAACCAATAGAATTATCCCAAAATACATTTATCATTGTACCTTCTACAAATTCTTCGGCAATAACTTCATCAATAGGTTCATTATATTTTTTAATAAATTCATCGCTTTGAATAGATTTAGGAGGAGAAAATCCAACAACAATATTATATCTATTAATAATAACAGAACGACATAATCCATAACTGTGTACTAAGTCAAAACTTAAAAAATTTTTATCATATCTAATAATTTTATATGAGTTATGTGAGGCCCTAAGTGAAGATTCACCTTCAATTTTATTTAATTTTAGAATTTGTGAATTATTATTATCATCGCATTTAATAATATCATTAAATCCATCAATATCTGAAAGTATATATCTAGCCATTGTTTATTAATGTTATATTAACATTTTCTCTTTAAACTATATTTATATATTGATTTATACTTAAGCATAAAAATTTCTATTATAAATATAGAAACAAAATGTCATCAGTTAATGAAAGTAATAGTGAATCTAAAAATACAAGTTTACTAAATTCAAACGATACTATATTAGAACTACAATTAGGCGATATTATAAAAATAAGTAATCCATTAAACGAAAATTTAAATAATCAAACATTCATCATTGATTATATTGATAAGAGTAAGGTTTATTTAATAAATACTGATACCCTAGAGAGAGTTAGACTTACTATATTAGAAGATGGAACAATTGGTGATGGTAATATATCTAGGATTGCTATTTTAAGTAGAAGTGATACACCTAGTTATGCCAAACAAAATGATTTATTGCCAAATAAATGGATAAATATTTATTTTGAAGGTGAATTCCCTGTTATTATTACTGGTGAAATTACAAATTTAGAAAATGATATGATTGAAGTCAAAACAATAGACGATGATATAATATATATAAATTTTGATTATAAAGGTCTTCCTGAAAATTTACCAATTGAGATGATAGAAATTAGGGAGAAACCTATAGAACCATTAACCGAAAGTAAACAAAATGTCATTGAAGAACAACCTTTAGAAGAAATACCTGAATTAGATATTGAAAAAAAATTTGTTGAACCAGAAAAAATACAGCTAACAATACCAGTTAAAGAGATTAAAAATCAAATAAAAGAATTTATTGTAAAGGCTGACCGTGTCAAATTTGGTAATGAAGAATTTGGACCAATAGTTGAATATAGAGATGTTTCAACAAAAAACAAAAGATATAGTATTGAAGAACAAGTAAGTGATTTGTTAGATGAACTTCTCTCTACAGTTCCAAACATACAAAGAACACCAAGAGTATTAAACAATATTCATACTATGATTGAAAGATTTAAGCAACTTCGTGAAAAATTCTCAATTTTTGATAACTATGGAAATGTAGATGGTTTTTTAATTAAAGAATCATTTCATAGACCATTAATTAAAAACTTCTTTTTTGATTTAAACGCAAGTTTATATTGGATTTTACCTGTTGTTAAAAACTATAAAAATATTTATGATGCTAAAAACATGGATGAAGAAAATATAGATGTTATTAATATTAATTTAGATAAATCACTTATCGACTTTAAAGAAATAATTAATAATTATAAGTCAAATGATATGCCATCTGAACAAAATAAATATGCTCAATTATACCGTGATATTAATAACCAACCATTTGAAAATTTAAATGATGAAGAGTTAAATGGTATTTTATATCAACTTAATGCTGTAAATAATGTAAATACAGTTATTGATAATTTAGAAGATTTATATTCTTCAGTTTATAGTAATAATTCTATTAGAAGTAGACGTTTTGTCATACAAAAATACAATACAGGATTGACAAAATTAGATACGATTGATTCAACTGGCGCAAAGATGGTTACAATTAGAACAAATATGACTAATAATGATTTGCTAAGTATAAGTTCTATTATATTTTTACCTGAACCGGTAATAAGATTTTCCAAAATTAATCTACCAGGAACGAATATACTAGAGAGAGTTAATTTAAATAATAATTTTATAAATTATTGGCAATTTCTAAAAAAAAATACAAATGTAAATGTAAATTTTATTGATAATTTTAATCAAGATATTGAATTTAATGAACAAAATTTTGCTAATAATATTAAACAATATATATTGAATTTAAATGATTCAACTAAAGAAATTGATAAATTTGAAATATATAAATCATATTTAAATCATATTATACCTAAAACTCGTGTTCTTTTTAATTTAATGAAAAAATATATTATTGGTAAATTATCTATTATTGATGTTGTATCTTATTTAGAACCGTTTTTAATTTATCCAGATGATTTGACATTCATGCAATATAAAGAAATAATAGAATTTATTAATGAAAAAATTTCTTCTTTCAATAAAAAATTTATTGAACGTTCTAGATTATTTAACTCTTTATCATCATTAAAATCAAATCAAATAATACCAACACGAGCATTTAAAATTATTGAAAATTTAAATACAGAACTTCGTCGTGATGTAATAAATGAAGGTTATGATATTAGTAATCCAGAATATTTTACGAATTCTGAAATTCTTCGAAAACTCACTATTAGAGATTATACTAAATTATATACAACTGCTCTCTCTCTTCAAAACTTTTCTTTAATGTTTCCTTCTGAATTTTCCAGTTTATTTGATGAAGAAAAAATAAAAATTGATGATAAATTGAGAACAGAAGAAGAAAATAATAAATGTAAAACTATAACTATTGCTAAATATTATACTTCTATCGATTCTATTCAAGAAGATAATGGTAAAACAATATACTTTGATAAAAAATATGATAAAACTAATTATGGTATATTAGAAGATAAAGATGGATATGAAAAATATGTCCTTTCTATGTCTCCTGAAGAATTAAATAATCATATTAAAAATGATTTAATGGAAAAAAAAAGTATGAATGAAAATGATGCGGCTTATTTAGCAAATACATTAGTTGATGGTTATAAAATGGTAATAGATGGACAATTTGCTATTTTATATACCGGATATAACCAACAATCATCAAATGAAGTTCAATATTATATACGTAAAAATAACAAATGGGAATTAGATGATGAACTTAATAAAGAAAATATTAATACTGATGACGCAACTATATTATGTGATATTCAAGAAAAATGTATAAATATCACAAAGAATAATACTGACAAATGTGAATCAATTAAAACAGATGAATTAGGTTTACAAACTAAACTTTTAAAAGATGTAATAAATGAATTTGATACAAAATATAAACTTTCAAAAGAAGATTTGTCAAGAATAATTAAAGAGAGATTTGAATATCTTCAATCAATAAATTCAAGATTGAATAGAATTGAAACAAATAATTTACTTAAATATAATAATCAAAAATATAAGTTAAGTGTTTTAATTGATGATGAAATTAACACAAAACCTATTTCTCCTTATAAAAAATTATTGAATTTTATTCTTGGTCAAAATGACTTTTCTAAGAAACAATATGATATTGTTAAATTTGTAAATACATTTACACGAAATGCTTATTTAGGTTTCGGACCACTAAATGAAGAAGAATCTCAACATTGGTTGTATTGTAATAAAACGAATATCCCAATATTACCAACATTTAAATTTGATTTAGCAAAAAAATTTGTTATTAGTGGTCAAAACGGATATATTGATGAACTTGAATACATTAGATCAACAATTGGTGAAGCTAGTGATGATGGCGATTGGTGGTGTGATAAATATAGTGGTTGGTCAATATGTCCTACTTCGTTTGACTATGAAGAAGGTTATGAAGCAGGATTTAAAATTTCATCTAGAGCTATTATGGAAGCTGACGCTGGAAATAAAATTATGTCAAGTCAAACAGAAAAAACTATTAAATATATCACACCTGAAACAAGAATGATAAGTAATATTGTAAATGCGATTTCTCTTGCTATGGGTATAAATATTGAAAATCAAAAAGAATTTATTATTAATAGTGTTTTAACTTCAATTAAGGAAACAGTTGAAACAGAAAATGATTATAAATCAAAAGTTAGAGAGATGGCTGAAAAAGGCAAAAAAATTATTTCATATAAAGACTTCTATAATAGTGCTATTTTATACTACACATTGGGATCATTATTAATTGCTATACAGACATCAATACCATCAGTTAAAACTAGAAAAACTCATCCTGGTTGTGTTAGATCATTTACTGGTTATCCATTTGAAGGTCAAGGAGATTATAGTAGTTTAACTTATATTACTTGTGTAGCTTACGATATTAGGGAATCTGGGGAACCATGGAATGTTTTACAAGGTAAGAAAATTGAAATAATTAATAATAAAATAAAAGGTTCTATTGATGATGTTTTATTAGGTAATCCAGAAGTTAACAAAAAATTTGAAGATAAAACAAATTATTTATTAACAAATATTGCTAGTGAAATACCAGAAGAACATGATATTGCTAAATGGTCACAATTTTTACCTCCATTGGTTAATTTTAAAATTAAACATTTGGTAAATATTTCACCAGAATTTAAAAAATCATTAATGAGTGATTTAAGGTCTGGATCTAATAACCAAAGAGAGAAAATATTAGTTGTATATTCAAAAATTATACTTTTCTCTCTAGCCATAATAGAGAGAATACAAGAATTAGTTAAAAAAAACCCTTTATTACTTCATACATCAAATAATGAACCATATTTAGAAAACGCTTGTTGTGAAAGTAAAGAGGGGGAAAGCACAATTAGTTACTTTACACAGCGTGAACAAAGAATTACAGAATATAATAATATTGTTTCAAACTTATCAAATATTATAGAAGATATAATTAGTTATTCAAAAGCTGGAATATTTTTTAGTGATATTAATACTAAAAACAAATATCCATCCATCACAAATGACTTTAATGAGAAAACAATTTATATGGCATTTATTTATTTTTGTAAATTTAAATCATTAATGCCTATACCACAAGACTTATTACCTTTATGTACGGATAAACCAGAAATAACTTTAATAAACTCAAATGATTCAATTGAACGAATAATTCAAAAACTAAAAGATGATGGGAGAAATTATAAGAATGAACAATTTTTAAGGTTACTTCAAGTTATAGGTAAAAATAATGTCATTAATATTAATTTAAATTCTCCAGAAATATCGGAAATTACAAAATTATCAAAAACATTGGAATCAATTGATGATGAAAATGATGAAGTTGTTGAAAAATCATTAAGAGAACTTATTAACGATGCGTTAGATACGTTTGATATAGCTACTGAAAACTATACAAAAGAAGTTAAAAATTTAAATAATTTTTTAATAAAAAATATAGAATCAATGAAAGAAGAAATAATAGATTTTGTTAAAAAAAATTCAGGTTCTAATGTAAGTAATAGTTCAATTAAAAAAATGAGTAAGACAATTGAAAATTTATCAAAATGGATAGCTGATGATTCGAGTAGAAATGAAAATAATAAAATTAGTGATCATACATTATATAATATTGTTAATTTTTATAAAAATTTTGTTGATAATTTTGTTAAAATTTTCCCAAATATTATTTTAAATAAAGTTAACTATGATGATATTCATATTCCAAATTATTTTGGTTTTTCAAGTAATCATTCAAATAAACTAAAAAAATATGTCGGTGGATATTATGAAAAACTCAAAACATTTTATGGTAACCCTACATTATTAAATATATTAACTACTATTCAAAAAACATCTAATAATTTAGTTAGAATTTCAAATGTTACACCTAAGTTTACAAGTATAAATATAGGAGAAAAAATAATTAAACCTGTATTTGACGAGAGAACTAGCAGATTTTTATATGAATATTACTTACTACGTGTTTTAATTAATTATATTGAATTAGCAGATGAACAAGATATGGTTGTTACCGAAGTTAGAAAAGAAAATGAAATAACAGATATATTTGCTGTTGAATATCTTGAAGAAAGAGAGACAAGAGTAGATTTATCTATGACTTCTAGAAATCAATATGACATTACATTATTAACAGGTAATAAAAAAGAACTTAGACAAAAAACAGCCGAATTATTAATAGCATTTATTGACATATTACATAATCAAAAAGACACAATTGATATATCTTATGAAGAAATACAAGATATGGTATTTAAATTACGCGAAAAAGAAAAAGATATGGTTACAGATAGACTTAAAAATATGACAGATGAATTAAGAGATGCTGATACAATTTTAAAAATTAATAAACTAGGCAAATATAGTGTTGGTATGCAAAAAGGTCTTACTATGTATGATAAAGATTATTATGAAAAAGAAGGAGATCTTAGAGATGAAATGCTTAAGGCAGAAAAATTAATTAGAAAAACGAATACAGACGCAAATGATGAAAATATTGATATATTATTAGATGAATATATGGAGCAACAAAATATTGATAATCAAATATATGAAGAAGATAATAATATGATTGATATAACAGAAGATTATACAGATGGAAATTATTATGGTAATAGTGAGTATTATGGGGAAGAAGATGTTAATTGGGATGATGAATCTTAAATGATAATATAATTACCGTCTAATATTTTTATACTTTAACAAAAAGAAAAGTATAAAAAATATAAAAAATAAAAAATAAAAAAATAAAAAAATATAGAAAATATAAAAAATATAAAAAATAAAAGTATTTTAAAATTTAATAAATACTTTTTTAAAATAAGATATATATAAGATGTTTAAAAACTTTGTTAGAGAAAATGTTACTTTAGTTTCAATAATTTTATTTTTATTTATTTTTGGTTCAATTCAAATTATGAAACCTGTGTGTTTTTATAATAAAGATGGCAGTATACGTGATTTTGGTATTGGATATAAAAATAAAACAATATTACCTATATGGTTATTATCTGTTGTTTTAGGTATTTTATCTTATTTAGTTGTGTTATTTTATATTTCAAGTAATAAATTTGTAAATTTAATATCAATTTAATATCAATTTAATATCATTTTAATTATTATAAAATTTATCTTCATAATGAGAGTATTCATCTTGATAAACGGAAACACCATATAATTCTTTTATTTTTATTATATTCTCTTTTTGTTTTTTTATAAATTTTGATTTTTCTTTTTGTTTTTCCTCATTTATTTTTTGATTACTAATTGTTTTTGTTTTCACATTTTTAGGTAAATTTTCATTATTATTTAGTAAATTTTTATTTACATTTGTTTTTTTTATATTTCCAAATAAATCATTTGTTAAGGCATTATCAGATTCTTCTACTAATTTTCTTTCCTCTAATTGTTTTACATTTGGTCTAGTATTAAAAATAGGAATTACAAAATCTTCGCTATCCCAGTCTTCCCAATTATCTGCCATGTAAAGTGAAACGATATATTAAATATATTTATTTTTTTATATTATTTTTTATATTATTGATCAAAATTTTTAGTTTAACCTGAAATTGTGTATGTAGAGCTTGTAGCTAATTCTTTTTGTTCCTTAGCTTTTTGTTCAGCATCTTGGAATTTTTTATAATTTTCTTCCATTGTTTTTGGATTAGTTAAACATCCACGTGTTGTCATTTTTAATTGAACAATTGATGTTAATAAAAGACCTGTATAGATATACCACATTGCTTCTCCAACATTATCTCTAGTTACAACAATTTCAAATAGTTCATCTCTAATATCTTTTGTTTCTTGACTATCTATTTGATATTTTGGTTTCATTAATGGAGTTAAAATATTCCAGTAAGATTGAAAGTTACTTGGAACAATTTGATTAATTATTACAGATGTGTTTCCACATATTTTAATAATAGTATCCGCAGCAGTCATCATGGCTTCTTTTTGTTCCGGAGTTGAAGTAGTATCTTTATCAATTTTTTTTTGAATTTTTGGATCAACTAATAATTCTGTTATTACTTTAGTAGCTGTTCCTGAAATCCAAAAATAACCAATAACATCAGAAAAAGCACTTTTAAAACCAGGATAAACCGTAAGTATTATTATTATTACACCAAAGATCAGTGTCCAAGGAATAAATGTTAATACACCAGCAGCTCCAATATTTTCTGTTATACTTCCTCCACATTTTGATGAAATTATAGAAGCATTTACCATAAATTGAATAACTATAACTAATAGCAAATAAATAGCTAAATACATATAACTATTACTTTTATACTCTTTTTGTTTATTTGGATCAATTGATATATCATATGTATAACTTGGTTTTATTGCCAAGTAATAAAATAATGTTGTTAATAAAAATGTTACAATATTTAAATAAGAGTTAGCCATATAGATAATATGTATAATTTATTTTATAATTTTAAATATAAATAATAATATGGATTTTGATGCTTTTTCTAATACAGGATGGGCTTCCCCTAAACCATCATTAACGGAACCTGGAGTTAAATATTTTTTACATCAAACCCTTAAAGAATGTCATAATATAAGAAATAATTTTCATAATATGATATTTAATATTGGGTTATTTATTTGTTTCTTACTTATTTTAGGATTAATTTTACTTTATAAATATAAAGGAAAATTGTCACCAATTGAGTTAGAGAGAAAAAATAAAGAAAAACAGCAATATATTCTTTCAAAAATTCAAAATTTTCAACAGGCTAAACGTATTGCTCATCAAGAATTAATATCAGGTTTACCTGAATGGGAAAGTGAATATGATATTATTCATTCTAAAAAAATGATATAATTTAATAAATATAATATTGTAATTAATTTATTAAATATAATATATAAATGAATAATACTTTAAACATTGTTCCTGATATTAAAGAATCATTAAATGAATATTTTAAACTTAAACAAAAATATGAATTACAAATTACAGCAAATAAAAAGAAGATTATTAATTCAATATTAAGTAATAGAGAGAAACGAAGTGAATATATGAAACTCAAACCAAAATGCATTAATTGTAAAAGACCTGGAGGAACTATATTTAAAACAATTTTTATACCTGAAGATGAAAAAACAGAATCTTATAGAGAATATAATGCTAGTTGTGGTATTATTTCTAATCCTTGTAATTTAAAAATAAAAATACGTTATGGAAAAACTGAATTAATTACAGATATTTTAAAAAATGTAGAAAATGAAATTAAAGAAATAAAAAACACTATAATAGATGATAAAAATAAATTATTATTTGGATATTTAACTACTGAAGACGCATTAGAAAATTTTGATTATTCAAAGGATATGGTTTCATCATATTCTCAACTTTATGAAGATTATCTTGGTAAGTATAACGATATTGTTGATAATACTGAAAAAAAAGTAGAATTAGAAGAATCAATTACTAATTCATATATACAAATAAATCAAATTAAAGATTGTATAAAAAAAAATAAGGAAACAGATAATAATAGTTATATAACTGATGCTATTAATATATATGATACAGTATTAATACCTAATCTTAATAAAATTAGAAACTTAAAATATAATGAAAATTTTGTATGGCATAATGAATCTAATAATTCTTGTAATTTAATTCAAAATGTATATAGTATATCTAATTTATCATTTTCTAGTTTTCAAAGTAATGTAGTTAGTTTTGACTTTGGATTAAAAGCAAATAAACCATTGATGATAATTGAAACAGATGATAGTGATAAAATTGAACAACAAATCATCTCTAAAAAACAAGAATCTATGCCTATTGGTGAATTCCCAAGAGATGAACCAAATTATGGAAAAGGTAAAGATGGTATCTCTTGGAACATAGAAGAATATAATAAATTATGGGATTTATTACCTGTTAAATACAAAACTGCTATTAGATTAGATCATAAATGGATGACAGACTTTATGTATAATTGTGTAAATTCACGTGCTAAGGGTAACGCTTGTGAAGTTATTGCTCCAGAACATTTAAAAATACCACCAGTTAAGTTAGAAAATAATAAATATGATTTAGGTGTTGAAATTTATACTGACCTTTTTAATAAGTTACCTGTTTCACTACAAGAAACATATTTAAAACTATTTTCAACTGATAAAGATGGTAATAAAAATTATGATATGTTAATAGAAGCATTGAATAAACTTGTAGAGAAAGAAACCAATTTTGAAAGAGGATATTTTTAAGTGTTTATTTTTAAGTATAAATAAATTATAAAATAAATATATATACCATGTTTCTGAATTACATTTCGCTACCTATATTTTTAACTAGCTTTGCTATTGGATTATTTTTTATCTATATTTTAGGACCAAAAATGAAAACTATTTATATTTATCCAACTCCAGAAAATGTAGATAAAATATTATTTAAGGATAAAGCAGACAATTGTTTTTATTTTGATGAAAAAATTGTTGAATGTCCAAAAAATACCTCATTAATATCTAATATTCCAATTCAAGAATAAAAATACATTTATAATTTTTAGTGAAAAGAAACTCCTAACTATTATATAATGGGAATGTATCTTGGAAAATTTGTTCATACTGAAACCGGTAAAATTATTATGTCAATTTTACTTGGTTTTGGTTTAGCTTCACTTTTTAGAGCTGTTTGTAAAGATAAAGATTGTTTATTATTTTATGCGCCACCTTTAGACAAATTCCAAGATAAAATATATAAAAATAATGGAAAATGTGTAAAATACATACCACAAGCTACTGAATGTAATCCTAACCGAAAAATTGTCTCTTTTAGGTAAAATGTTTGCGTAATTATTATAATCAATCATTCTTTATAATAATTATGAGTGATTCAACAAGTATTTTAGATTTACCAACTGATCCTGTTGGAGGAGGAAATATTAGCAATAATATAAGTATGAGTGCTTCAGAAAATATTGTAATGCCTACTACAATAACAGGAGGAGTATCTTTAGATCAAACTACTATCAGTCAAATAGTTAGTGGTCTTCAGCAAGCTAGTCTTACTGGAGCAACGCAATTACCATCCAGAGATATCCCAATGAATACTTCTAGTCACAATACAGATGAACAAATTCAACCCAATTATGTTCCAAAATCTAATAATAACGATTATATAAAAAATTTTGAGCAAACAACAGATATGATAAATGATTATAATAGAAATAATCAACGACAAAACTCATTAGATGATATGTATAATGAAATTCAGACACCCTTATTACTTGCTGTTCTTTACTTCTTATTTCAGTTACCTTTTTTTAGGAAATTTTTATTTAGTTATTTTCCTGCTTTGTTCTCAAATGATGGTAATTTTAATATAAATGGATTTTTATTTTCAAGTATTCTATTTGGACTGTTGTTTTATTTTTTGAATAAAATTACAAATCATTTTGCGGCGTTTTAACTATGTAAGATTAGAAGAATATAGAGAATATAGAGAATATAGAGAATATAGAGAATATAGAGAATATAGAGAATATATAGAATATAGAGAATATAGAGAATATAGAGAAAATATTATACGTTTTATTATAAAATAGTAAATACCTTTTTATGATAGTTAAATGATTAATGATTATGTAATTAAACTAATAGAAAATTTACCACATGATATCAAAAATATAAAGGAACCAATTAAAATGGATATAGTATTAGATGGGGGAATATTTAATGGAAGTTATCATGTGGGCGCAATGTATTTTTTGAAAGAAATGGAAAAAAGAAATTATATTAAAATAAATAGAATATCCGGATGTAGTATTGGTTCTATTGTTGGGTTTTTATATTTTATTGATGGTCTTGATTTAATCGATAAATTATATGATTTAATAAATAATGAATTTAGACAAACATATAGCCTAAAAATAATAAAAGAATTAAAAAAACATTTAGGTGAATATATTCCAAATGATATATGTGATAAAGTAAATGGAAGATTATTTATTACATATAATAATATTAAAAAAGGCATCAAACCAGTTAAATCTAATTATAAAAATGTTGATGACATATTAAATACAATTATTAAATCATGTTATATACCATATTTGATAGACGGTAACATATTATACGAAAATAAATCAATTGATGGATTTTTTCCATTTATTTTTAAAGAAAGAGAAAATAAAATATTGTATTTAGATTTATTTGGAAGTGATAAATTATGTAATTTATTGAATGTTAAAAATGAAAAAACAAATTATCATAGAATTCTCTCTGGTTTATTAGATATACATTGTTTTTTTATAAAGCAAAGTAATACTTCAATGTGTAGTTATGTAAATGATTGGACGTATTACAATATTTGTTTTAATAATTTAAAAATTATAATAGAAAAGGTATGTATTTATTTAATACATATTTTATTATTTATAAAAAAAAAACTTCCAGAACACTTTAAACAAAGTATAATATATAAAATATTATCAAAAATAGTATATGATATTTTTATAATAATATTGGAGAATTATTGTTTATAATGTTTGAATTTATTATAGTAAAAAATTATTTAGATATAAATATAATAAATATAATAAATATAATAAATATATATTA
>Ga0247842_10006254_pt1 | contig 13543 bp, 14 predicted proteins | sample LaCruzMarch2015__3_FD_192411 | JGI IMG/M metagenome (GOLD analysis project Ga0247842, IMG submission 192411) | Freshwater microbial communities from meromictic Lake La Cruz, Castile-La Mancha, Spain - LaCruzMarch2015_19m | ecosystem: Environmental > Aquatic > Freshwater > Lake | place: Spain...
CAGCGACGAGACAGTTCTGGCGCTGCTGGAGCTGGGGGCCACCCCGAGTGCCGAGACGACGTGCGGGCAGAACGCGCTGAACTACGCCCTCGATCTCAAGCGCAGCGCGGCGGTGGTCGAGGCCATAATGGCGCGGCTTGAGAGCGTGAAAGCTTGAAACGCACATGGTTTCCTGTTCGCGAATTAAAAAAAAACGTTTCTATAAAAGCCCAGGCCCTGAACACCTGCTCACCCACGCCATCGCCATGTCATCCCCCGACCACCGCATCACCACCATAGAGCACAATATGCGTTTGCTGAGCGACCACTTCAAAAGCTACTCTGACCGGGTCGAGCACGTGGAGTCCGCGTCTAAGCTCAGTGAGCAGTACTTCAACCACCGCATCACGGCCGTCGAAGGGAACACGCTCGCGTTCAACTGGCAGCTGAACTTTTTCGACGCTAAGTTTGGGAAGCGTCTGGACGGGATGGAGTCCAAGATTATCGCGCTGGATAAGAAGGTGGACGAGCGGATGGACAAGGTTGAAAACCGCATGGGAAGCATGGAGACCCGCATGGATAAGATCGAAACTCGCATGGAAGGCATGGAAACCCGTATGGATAAGATCGAAACTCACATGGACAGCATGGAAAAGAAAATGGACCACGTGATTGTTCTCATCGAGTCCCTCAACACCAAACTCGCCACTCTGGCGCCCGCGTTCTGAGTAAATTTGCGTATATTCGCGCCGCGCACACACCCACGCCATGGCGACCCGCCGCGTGAAGATCAAGTACCTGCACCTTAAGGACGTCACCAAGTGCCCCAACACCAGCATGCACACCCTCCGAGACTACGAGTACAAGACGACGATGTTCGAGCACTATTCATTCGACCACATGGTCCGGCAGGTGCGCAGTTTCTGCCCTGAGGGCTACAAGTGTGTGTACCCGCTGGCGCTTCACCACGAGGTTTTATGGGACCCCCGCGGCGAGCGCGACCAGGTGCACCACGCCATCGACCACAAGGACTACCTGCAGCTTAACTGGACTACGGCCCCTGTCACTCCTGTGTGCGTGGAGATAATAAAGTGCGAAGACGCGTATGATGCCGCCAAAGGACTAGTGCCACTACAAGCGTCGCTATCACGTGCACATCCACCAGGTTCACCACGCCATCCAGGAGCGGCTCTGCGGCTTCGTTGACCGCCGTGTCCGTCTGTTTAGCTGGTTTGTACAGGTTCAAGATTGGATATCCAATAACCAGAAATCCCGTAGAAGATCGCTGCGATAATGACCCCAAGACATAAAGCCAAAATGAAAAGAATATATGGAATGAACATAATGACACAGAGAACTTTGGGCACCAAATGGCTGTGCATTTCCATTGACACATCACAACTTTAATATCTCTGAGCGCCATCTGAAGAGTGCCATCTGAAAAAATCTTGTCATCACGTGGGAGGCGTTTTATTTGAACCTTTACACCGGTGGCGGTTTTAATCAACAGCTGCGGCCTCTCGCCATAATAATAAAACAGATGCGTCCGGTCGGGTGACGATGTGGATGTAAAAGATAATACGAAAAAACGCACGCAGCGAAACACACGTCGCTTAACCCTCTGCTACCACTCTTACTTTTTCACGTCGATCGTTGCCAGCACGTCCTGCAGCGAGCCCACGACGCCCAGCACCCACGTGAACGTCGCGTCCACCGAGTGCTTCATGTTCTCCAGCGGCATGGACTCGACGAACGTCGCCATATTCGTGATCATCTGGGCCGCCACCGAAATAAATCCCGCGGCATTGTCCATCCCCGAGTTCGCGCCGTTGCTGTTCTCGGCATGCACGGCCGTGAGGCACCTGCCGGTTCCGCTGTTCGCGATGGACTGGATGGACGGGTCGCCGATCGTGAGGAAGTTGTTCCCCGTCAAAATGCCGACCAAGCTCGACGTCTCGCACACGATGGTCTTCTGCATGGCCATGAGCGCGTAGAGCGGGCAGAGCGTCAGGTGGAAAATGAAGCTCGTCATGGACGTCATGGTCATGCTGAACACCGCCAGAAACCGGTTGTCCACCGCCTGCCCCATGCGCATCTGGGCCATCGGCACGCTCGCCTGCACGATCCCGTTGACGGCCGAGGTCAATATGCTGACCTGCGAGGCGAGCGTGTCCTTCATGCTGCAGACCGTCCCGAAAAAGGCCTTGTCCGGCCACGTGATGGCGATGGGCTTCTGGATGCCGCCGGTGGACAACTGCAGTATGGACACGAGCGAGTCCGATATCACAAGCCACGCGCCCTCCGCATAGGATATGTACACGTTGTAGCTGGATTGCACCGCAGAGCCAATGGCACACAGCGGCCTGATCGTGTTGACCATGGTCCCTATGCACCGGCCGATCAGGCACTGCTGCGCGGCGTAACACAGCCTCTGCACCGCGAGCCCCTTGCATCCGATGCAGGAATCGATCGCGCACACCTGCTGAATTTCGTAGCCCACGCTGGCACCCATGCTGTTTTTCATGGCCACCGACGCCGTAGTCCCGACCACGTTGACGCTGAGCATCCGCAGCCAGTGCGAGGACGCGTCCGTGGTCACAAACACCCCGTAGCCCCGGGCCACATACTGCGAGACGCGGCTCTGCTTTCCCCGAGTCTTGACGGGCACGGACTTGTAATCGAAGCCGGTGTGCTTGACGCATCCGATAATGGCCACGCCGCTCAATCGGCACACCTGCATGTCCAGGTCGTCAAACGGCAGCAGCAAGACGCCCTTCTGCGAATCGATCACGACGTGGTACAGGCCCTGGTTCCAAATGTTCGTTTCGGGACACACGTCGAACTGCCAGTCGCCAACAGCCCTGAGGCAGTAGCTCGTCAATCCGTTCACCGTTCGCAGGTGAAACACGCCGACGTCGTCCAGCACCTGCATGGCGTCGAACCCCAGCGCCTCGGAGTCGATGTCCCCCGGAGTGAATTCCACACACCCCACCCGCGAGCACACCTGCACCAACTGGTCCTGCATACTCACAATCGAATACATGCTGGTCCAGCCCGAGAGACCAGTGCGCACAAACTGGATGCTGACACTCTTGCCGCTGATGCCCATCGTCTCCCAGCTCCCCGCGCTGCTCACGCCCTGGCCGAGCGACGACGGCACGCAGTACCGCAGCACCTGAAACTGCGCGTTGATTCCGCCAAACCCCCCCGCCATGAAGCAACGGTCCTCGACCCCGCCGTCGGGGCACATCGAGCAATCGTCCAGCTCCATCAGCGCCAGGACGCCAGTGTCTGGAAAGGGCGTGTAGACGTCGTCGCTTATCATCGGAAAGAACATGCTTTCGACGACCTGGGTCGCAGCGGTGGTCTTCACGTCGGAGGACCGAACCCGCTCGAACGCCTCAACCTGCTGCTGACAGCGAACGCGACACACGTCTGTCTTCGTGCACACGCGCCAGTAGTCCACCGGCTGCGGGATGATGACCTGCACATACGGGTTCGTCTCGTAGTTGTCGCAGTTCCCGCTGCCGCCGGACGTATCGAGTATGGAGACGAACGAATCCAGTATCGACGCAACGTACGTGGTCCCGGCATACATCTCACCAAACACGTCGTCGTACAGCCCCTTTAGGTTTGTAGTCATGTCGGTCACGATCTGATCGCACTGACTGGAGGAGTCCAGCAACCGCCTCAGCACCACCTTCGTGCGATCTGGCACCTCGCAGTGATGCAAGGCATAGTCCGCCGGCTGGCCCACGCTCTGCTTGCACACGCACGCCATGACGGGAATATCGACCATGAACAGCGACACCAGATCGTGCGTGGCGACCGTGGCCTTGACGCTGGCAAAGCAAAAGTGAAGAATCGCCTTCCCCAGCGGCGAGGAATAGCCCGCGAGGAGAGAGAACCCGCCACAGGTATTGTACATGCGCTTGGTCACCAGCTCTTCGAAATCGACCTTCCCCTCGGTGACAACATTCCAGAACACAGTGCCAACAGTTCGCTTGCCCCGTGACGCCTCAATGCTCTGCACGACTATGCGAGAGGCGATGCGGTAGATCCAGTGCGCTTCTGCAATGGGATTGATCATCGTCTTCATGTAGACCGACATCATCGACGACATGGCGCCAAACCGACCGCCGGGCCCAGAAAACATATCCTGCAGCTGGGTCGCGGCGGTGGTGGGATCCGTCTCGCCCATTTTCGACGCCACCTTTCCTGCGCTCGGAATATACGCCGACGCGCCGCTGTTCTCGCCCACCATCGTGATTCCGTTCAGGAACGACTGCTCTCGGCCCGGGCTCAGAAAGTTACCCAAAATGGCAAACGAGCGCCAATAGTGGCCATTTGCAGCGTACACCGCGCCGAAGAACTCCTCGAGGCTGAAGATCTCGGCCCCGCAGTTCATCAGCAGGCTGTGGCTCTTGCTGTCCTGGTAGCAGGGTCCCGCAATCAGGTCTATCAACTTGGGCGCGGACACGCCAACGATAACCACCAGCTTCACAAGCAGCACCGCCGACACCAAGGACTCGGCCAGCAAGGACCCAAGCTGCGGCACGCGTCGCTGGTCCGGGCACAGCTTTCCCGCGGCAAGCGTCGACGTGGGCAGGAACATATGGTCGCTGAACTCCATGGTGTCGGGGTGCATAAACTTGGTCAGCCACCTGCAGAAAAAGAACAAAGCGTCAGTTCATGCCCGAAAGCGATATATAAACATATGGCGAGCAGCGTGTACAAGATGGAAAGGGTGGTTAAAACGCCCGTACACATGAAAGAAGCAGGACACGACCTTGGTGCATGGGGGAAAAGCGTAGCAGGAAACACGCTAAAGGAATACCTTGCAGTAATTGCAGCACTGCTATGTTTCTCGCGCATTGGACTTGCAGATCATGTGTACTCTGGCATGTGCTTGTATGTAATTCTGGTGGTGTTTTCTTTCCCGTTCCTAAATCCGTATCTCTTCATCTTCCTGCGACTCGGTCCCTGGGCCAAGTGGGACACCGTCGAAACCCCAAAGGGTGTACCAGAAGTCAGCGTGTCCAACACATTTGTTAGATATGCATTCCAAATTGCAATAATGCTAATTGGTCAGTTATTCGGCGCGTACACTGCTGCAATGATACGAAACAGGCTTGACGAGGTATACGACAGCGAATACACTCCTCCTTCTCATTCCTCGTCCAATTTTACAACGGCCCTTGCAGATATGCACACAAAATATGCCATCGACGAGATGTTCTGTGTGGCGTTTCTTCTAATAGGGCTCACACATCTCATTCAATGCTACTGTGACGTCATATTGGTCAATGTGCACTGGAGCAAGCCGTCCACTAGTACGCCAACAGCATCAAACACATCATTCGCAGTCGAATACACACCAGTGGCAGACGGTTGTGACGTCCCAGTTTTGACGCCTATCACGCCTAACGAAAGCGTGGATACTCCAACCCTAAACAACCCTGTGGCACCAAATGCTATTGCTGGAAATCTTATTGCCACAGCGTGCGTGCTTGTTTCGTGCTTAAGCGTGGCATTCCCCTCAGCGCACCAATCCCTGCATGTTACCATGTATTTGGCGTCTCTCAAGACCTCTCCGTTGGCGAATGACGAGGAACTCTACAGAATCATAGGCGGATCCGCTGGAACGATACTGGCATTGGGGTATTATTATGCCGTATTTGCAAAGGGGAGTTCCCCCCGATTCCGATCGATAGTTAGCGGAACACACACAGGCGCCAAGGCCAAATTTACCGCCAGACGCGTTCCCATTGACTTTCGGAACCTGCTATAAAACTCGAGTTCCGGCATCGTCTGCCCATGTCCCAGAACGACATCCGCCTGCACATCTTCATATTTCTGCTGCGCGTCATCCTGTTTGTGGTGACTGGCATCGAGCTGCACCGCACGGAGGCATCGGTGGTGCTGGACCACTGCCCCGGTCTGTGGGAGAGCATGCTCACGTTTCTGTGCATCAAGTGCATCCGTCTCACGCTGTGCCCGCTTGTCTTCAAGCTGCTCATGACCTACCAGCGCAGCCTTCACTGCCTCAACATCCTAATGTACACCTTATTTTTCGTGGTGGAGTGCATTGGGACGTCGCAGAGCCTCAACTCGCCCGAGTGCGTGCAGGCCCTATCCAAACCATCGGGCCACCCCATGCTTGCATACATCAACGGGGTCACGTGCGTGTACGACGGGGCCTACGTTCTCTCGCACGCATTGTTTGCGATTCTGAATAAATTTTAAAATATAAAAAAACTTCAACTCAACAGGAAACCACACAATGTCGTTCTCCCTCATAAGCAAGCTGCAGGATTTCCAGAAGAGCCTGAAGCGCAAGAAGCTCGGCGCCCCGCTGCTCATTACGCCCGAGGAGACCAACGACCTTATTCGCTACCTCCCGAAGGACGAACCCGCTCTTTCCAAGTACCTACAGCACGACAAGGTGAAAGCGTACGGCGACGAGCTGCTCACGGTGCTCACCGGCCACACCCGCAACCAGGCGGCCTTCACCAACGCGCTCCTGGAGATGCAGGCGTTCGCGCGCGGCGGTGACATCGGGATGTACCTCCTCAACAAGGTGTACCGCCGCATTCTGGAGGAATTCAAGATGATGAGCGAAATCAACGAGATCTTCAAGCTTCTCAACTTCTACACGCACTTCGCGACCGGCGAGCTCAAACGCAAGGCATTCAAACCCGCGGACGAAGAGGACACGGATCATTTCACCAAACGCGCACGCTCTGCCTCTGTGCGTCCTGCCTCCAACAGTTCGTCCCAGGACTATTAAAACAGAAAACGGACGTGCGCAAGGTATGGCAATCTTTCAAGGACCCTTAAGCAAGCATTTGTTCGTGTGCGCCCTGCTTAATTTTCTCCTTTGCAGCATCACCTTCGGCACATTACGAGCGGCCGCGGACCCCACGCGGGTGCAGCTGGAGTGCGGCGCGCTCTACCACGTCGTGATGACGCTCGTGTTCCTGCGGCTGTTCTCGGTGCCCTGCATCGTGCTGATGTGCCTGCTATTCAAGCACCTGTCCCAGTTTGCACTGATCCTGGACATATACGTGATTACAATCCTGCTGTGCATAGAGGTGATGGTCAGCTCCATGCAGCTCACACAGTTCCGATGCTACGACACGCTAAAAACCGACCCGTCCCGAGGCACCGCCGTATTCGTCTACGCAATGGCCCTGCTGATCACGGTTGACACCCTGCGACTGGTCTACTTCGCGTCCTCCAGAGAGAGCCCCCTGACGCCATCGCACCAACCTCCCACCGACGAAGAGATCGAGCTGCTGCTCACCGACATCGACGACGCCCCCGCCACACCCAAACCACAAGCGCCACCACCCATTGCCAGCCAACGCACCTAGCCTGCGAGGCGTTCAGCGGGCGCAGCCGGTCCACGTCCATGTTGACGAAGGTCGTCTCCAGTATTGTGATGGCGATGTTGTACTCGTTGATGTAGGTCATCCCCGGCGCCATCACGTTGAACCGCTGCGTGCACACCTGATTGGCGTCAAAGTCCCCCACAATGAACCCGGGGAGCGTCCTGTACGTTGCGGTCGTGTCTGGCGGGCACGTGCGAACGCCGTTCACCATGGGGCAGAACTCGTACGGATCGAAGCGCCATATCTGAATGCTTGCGTAGGAGCTCTCGATGACGTACGCCGTAACCCCCCGTCCCTTTCTGCAGTACAGATTCACGGCCGAAAACATGGCCATGGACGGGTTGGTGATCCAGAACGCGTATCGGTCGGTGGTCAGCGCAGGGATGTGGGCCCACGGCGTGGCGTCGAACGCGTACGGAACCGCCACCTTGCAGGAGCCAGCCATGCAGGACCTATCCACGGACTTGCAGTCTCTTGGGGTCACACACGGCGCCTGCGCGGGGATGAATTTGTTGATGTCCACCATAGTAAACTCGTTGGCCTGAAAGAAAGAAACGCGTCAGCATAAAAAACACCTGCCCACACCCTATACACACACGGCACAAAAATCAGTGTTCCCAAAAGAAAGAAACGCGTCAGCATAAAAAACACCTGCCCACACCCTATACACACACGGCACAAAAATCAGTGTTCCCACCATGCTAACCACCATATCGTTCGAGTCGGTCGCCCCGCAATCCACCCCGGTCCGAGTCACGGACGACGGCCTCATGTTCGCGCTGGACCTGTTCACCGTGCTAACGGGGCGGGACCGCAAGAAGGCATCGCAAACGCTCGCGCGCATCGGGTCCAAGTCGGAGACCGCGTCGCTGCTAACGCTCAGAACCTCGGCCCACAAGAAAAATCCGCGGAAGCTGGTCAGCTTTGGAAACGCCATCCACCTTCTTCTGACCCTGCCCAGACGCACCGCGTCCCTCCCCACCCGTCGCGCGATCGCGCAGGTGCTTGTCAACTACTTTGAGAAAGACGTCAACGGGCCAACCCCACGCGAGACGCCCGCCGTCAAGCCCACCACAGACGATGTCGCCAGCATGGAGCGCAAACTCGCGATGGAGAGGGCGGCCATCGATCTTGAACGCCAGCGCGCACAGCTACCGTTGGAACAGATTCGAAAATGCATCGAGCTCGCGTCCCAATGCGCCCCCCTGACGGACGACGAGGTGCTGCATTTTAAGCGCGCCATCGCCGCACACACCTGATTTCCCCAGAGTCTGGAGACCTTGACGCCCCAGGTGTTTGCGCTGGATGTTTGCACCGCGGTGAACACCAAGTCGCCGGCAAAGGCGAACGGCTGGTTCGACAGGTCCACGGAGCGGTACACGCCGTATCCAGGCACCGATGTCTTCATCATGCGGGACAAGGTGGCCCCCGAATAAATGCAATGCGAGCTGTTCATCTGCACCTCACTGCTGCCCATCCACGCGTTGGTGACGCCCGAGTTGCTTCTTAACTTCGCAGTGGTCTCCGCCAGCGCGCCCGACTTCACGTCCCACGTCCGCAGTCCGCAGTCTCGATTCATCATGGACACCGAGGAAGCCCACTCGTCCGCGTCGCGAAGCACGATGGACCCGGTGTATCCTCTGGTCCAGAGTCCCATGCAATAAGGAAAACACCCGGCCAACGAGAACGTCTCGATACACACAATGTCGATCGACTCGCTGCTGCAGAACGGCCGCACCCATATCGCTGCTTCCGCAACAGGCGAGGCCGACGACTTTACGCCCGGCGCGGTGTACCTGGTGACCGGCCATCGTATGGACTCCACCTTGATTTTGGACCGGCTGCACCCCATATAAAACGACGTCGTGGGTATTCGAAACTCCACGGGTACCAAGAAATTGTCATCCCCGCCATGGAGCGACGCAACCGCACACACGATCTGCATGCCGAACGACTCGTCCACGCATTTACACCCCATCACCCCCTTCGAATCCTGCGAAGCAGTGACCAGGGCCAGCCCAAAGTCCAGCCGGACGTCAAACGGGAATGCATTTGGAAACTGCTGGACGGTGGTTCGCGTGTACAGTTCCATGTTCCTGCCGTCCGTTTTAACGAATTCGTATGCGCTAATGCCGAGTACGCGTGTTTCGTTAATACCCATGAGCGTGTCCTGCCCGTTCCCTGTGTGGAAATCAACCACCGCCCATCCGCTGCACGATGGATTCGTCCCCACCAGCGCGGCCTGCACAATCAGCAGCGTCACGTCCATCCAATTGTCAATCCCAAGCCCCACGCTGCGCACGCCCCGTACAGCCAAATCGAATACGGGCTCAAAATCTGGAAGGCAGTAAATCAGCTCAGCCCCGCCGGCGCTGCAGCGATCGATCGTGATCGCAGGAACCTGCACGACCAGGAACAAAAGTGTGTTTGTCAGGTAGTGCACGGCCTCACCAAAGTTGATGTCCAAAAACGGATACATGATCCAATCCACCAGAGGCAAGCTGATGACGCACATCTTTCCGAACCAAGCGAGAACGTACGACACGCAGAGCCGCATGTGCCCGAGGGGTGTCATCAAGTCGAGAATACGGAGCCCTGCATCAAAGGAGTCGGGAGGAAACATCCACGTGGTGACATAGGAAAACACCGACGACATGAGCGCCTCTGCTGCGTATGCCAGCTCCAAGATACTGGATTCGAAGTCGCTGACGTCCTGCAGAATGTTCTCGAGCAACACCCTGACTGGAATGGTCTTCACACAATAAACGAGTAGGTTCCATATTGGAATCAGCGCGTCCCATAATAACAAGAGAACCTTCATCGGGACCACCATCACGAAGCGAACGAGCCCCGCCATATCCGAGTTATAGGTTCGCTGAAACGATGCCATCGCCGTCGAGGCGTGATGCGCGACAACGTACAAGGACCCCCACAGTATCATCATCAACACGCACCACACTAACCCTCGCAGGCTAAACGTCACGAGCCGCGACAACGCAGCCAGAATGCCGGTAACTAGGTTCATCGTGCTCTGAATCACGGTGCTTACGAACCACACCGACCGCTTGTCGGAGCCGCATCCGAGAAAATAACATATCAGACAAATAACAGCAAACACCACGCGCTCGCCCAGCAACAACAGTGTGAACACACACAAAAACTCAAGCATGCGCCCGAACACTTAGTTTCCACACAAAATTACACTTTTATACATTGTTATGCGTCAATAGACTGCACGAGCAGCTCCTTAGGCGGCGGAGGAGCAGCCCCCTCCAGATCCAGCCTGCAAAACTCGTGAACGACCCCATCGTATTTCTCACAAGGGCGCGATGCATCTGGCAACGTGAAGTCTGTCAGGACGTACGCGGCTCTTGCTGGCAGATCGTACAGCGGCGCCGGCAATTTAAAGTCGTTCTCATCCAGGGAGGAATCTATCCACAAGCTCTCAAACTCGCGGAATTCGTCCCTTTGTCGATGCCGCTTATCGCTGTTGTACGCGTCTATCATTTGCTGACGGCATGCTGCTTCTTTCTTTTGCTGCAGCGCGATCTCCTTTTTGGATAGAAGGCGGGGAAGAGGCTTGCCGCTGTTCGCGCTCCAGCACAGGCTGTGAAACTGAATGGACATGCACCTGCAAAGGTCGTCAACGTATCGGTCGATTCGCAAAGTCGCGACGCACGTGGCCTTAATAGCAATAGGAATAGAAGCCAGGCAGCATGCGTTTATATATGAATTACCGCTTGCTAATCGAGCCAGTTTTCTTATACACGTAGCCGATTCCGCGAGTCGCCACAGCTGGTTTAGCCATCGGTCCAGGATCGGCGATGCGAAACTCGTCAGCTCCATGTCGCGGGTTGATGCTGATGTTTCGTGTAACGCGCTGCCATGTCATTTCAACTGAATCCAGCAGATGCGAGAACATTCCACGGGGGTCGGGTGCGCTGGTTTTCAATACCGAGTGCGACATTGACGCGGATTCATAATGTGGCGCACCTCGCTTTTATAAGTTGAGCACGCATTCATCGCTGCCATTCCACACGCACACCCGCTAAAAAACAGGAGCGTGAGCATGCCAACCCACACCAGGTTGTAGTGCAGCCACTTTTGCGTCGCGGCGGTCATGGCGTACGGCGGGATCACCATTCGAAGCGTCGGGTTGGCGTCGACCGTTCGCTTGATGAGCAGAATGGCACTGTCAGGGTTGTCCACCCACACCGACACGACAAACACATTGTTCCACGTGTAATCGATGTACGCCCCGGGAAACACCTTCGACACGTCCGTCATGGTTTCGGCATACACCACAAACTGAACCACATGCCCCGAAACCTCTGAAGTGTCCGCCACGCAGAAAGGCAGCACCATCATCACGCACAGCAAGGCGCCATGCATCTCGAACATTTACCGCGATTTCTTAAATACGTGTACTTAAATGCACCAATTCATCGCAGACCCGCCATGAACGCATACTCGATTGGCACCGCCCTCGTGCTGCTCACACTCAACGCCCACGCCATGTCGATCAACCACCGCCGCCTCGCGCCCAGGCACAGCGTGTTCGCGCAATTGAATGATTTTGAATCCGACTTCCCTCCGCTGACGGACCCAGTCGATTATATTCCTGAGCCACCCACAGACTACGATGACGACGACGAATGGTCACGGTTTAACGAGAGCGACATCACGGACAACATCAACTGGCTGGAAGACGCGTTGGCTGAGACAAAAAACGAAACGTTAACCAACTCGTCGTCGTCGTCGTCCTCGCTCGTAGACAATTTTATGGACATGATTTCTGAGTTCCTAACCAACACCAACACGACAGCGTCATTTACATTTATCACACACATTCAGCTGAAGCCACGATCGTGCCCGAGCGACGTTACAAAGGAGTTCGACCAAGCCATTCGCAAGATCAACCCAGGGATAAGCGTCCAGAGCACACCCATTCGTGCAGGAGACGTTTCTTGCAAAGGCGAAAGCGAATGCCCCTGCTCCGACAGCCTGTCGAACTCGCTTTCGCGACGCAAGCTTGTCATCCCAACGCTTGAGATCATGACCACGGTGAACTCAGCCATCCAGATGCCCAGCGATCTCTCTTTCAGCTACAAGGTCGTTCCAGTTAAATAAACTCGCCCGCTTGGCCAGCATGTCCACCAGCTCCATCTCCATGGTTATGACATCGTGCAGCATATCCCCCAGCGACTTCACGTCCAGGGCAGGGTCCATAATTTTGTGTCGCACAGACTGCACGCGACAATAAATCTTCCCCGTCTCATTCGCCAACATAACGCCGTAATCTAGAATCATGCACTGCAAGGTTAGGGTGTCAACACACCGCAGCATGCGGGTAACAACCAGCTCCCGAATGCATATCGAATCAACGGCCGGATGAGTCAATTGTGGATCAGTGATACCGTGCTCAATTTTGGACTGAACAAGCCCCTGCATCCGCTTGGTGATGGAACTCCATTGCATCGTTGGACGGCCACGTCCACAAATTAAAACCATTTAAAAATAAATATCAGTTTCCTTCGCATTCCGACAGCTTTGCGCACACTTCCAGGAGCTGGGTGGACACTTCCTGGTACTGTCGCTGCAGCGTCCTGGCGCACTGATGCCAAAACACCGCGTCTTTACCCTGTGTATTTGACGGAATCGACACAAACTGCTTACCGGGCGTCACTCTGTTTTTCAAAATTACGTTGTCTCTGCGCACCGCGGCAATCATGGCGTTCAGGCCCTGGTAGGCAGACGACAACCGCACGTGCAGTTCCTGCAGGACTCGGTACGAATCGGCCTTCATGTCGAGCTCCCTTCGCAACAGTTCATTCTCCCCGCAAAGCGTCACCGACACTTGGTGCCAGTACGTTGCGTCCCTGCCCTGCACAGCCGACGGGCACGGGTCGGCCGCAAATTTCCGGTGGGTGCATAGCGCACGACACGGTCGGATGCCGGCGTTTGCCAATTCCACGCCACCGATGCCAGACGCGAGCTCGCTCAGATCATGCCCCATGCCATGCCTGCCACAGTCCAAGCGCATTCCGTCCCACGCATGATTCCGGCATCGTTATGTATGCTGACTTGCCATTTCCATTCTTGCATAGTACAAGCATATAAGTCTGAGCCGGCACACGCCAACCATGCAGTCCAAACCATTCATATACGCG
>Ga0247842_10006256_pt1 | contig 13542 bp, 14 predicted proteins | sample LaCruzMarch2015__3_FD_192411 | JGI IMG/M metagenome (GOLD analysis project Ga0247842, IMG submission 192411) | Freshwater microbial communities from meromictic Lake La Cruz, Castile-La Mancha, Spain - LaCruzMarch2015_19m | ecosystem: Environmental > Aquatic > Freshwater > Lake | place: Spain...
TCGACCATAAACATCCCCAATTCGCGGGGAGGATACACGGCGGTAACGCTTAGGAGGGCAGGCACCGGATATGTCGGACCGCAGGGCGAGTACTATTCCGATAACCCGACCGTAGAGCAGTTGAAGGTCCTGTACGGAAAATAAAAGACTCAATGTAAAATCAAAGGCCCTCCGTTTAAACGGAGGGCCTTTGATCGGCCCGGTGTCAGTTTTTTTATTTTTTTAGAAAAGATAACAGGGAGCTCATGATCGCCATCGGGCTTGGCGGACATCCGGGGATATGCAAAGTGACCGGCAAAACATTTTCAAGGCCGCCGCGCGTATAATAGGAATCTTTAAATAAATACCCGCCTTTCGCGCAGCTTCCGACACCTATTACAAATTTCGGCCCCGGCATAGCTTCATAAGTCTTTTTAAGCGCAAGTTCCATATTCCTGGAAACGGGGCCGGTGACCATGAGCGCGTCGGCATGGCGCGGCGAGGCGACGAAGTCTATTCCAAAACGCTGGATATCATATAATGGATTCGAGCAAGCGATGATCTCCGATTCGCAGGCGCCGCAGGAGCCGGTATCGACCTGACGTATATGCAGTGACCTGCCGAATCTATCGCGTATCGTCCGCTTAAGCTCCGCGCCCAGCTTATCCAGCTCTGGAGACGAGGCCATACCGGCCGGATCGACCGGCAGAGTGACTCTGCCTTTCCTGAAACTATTTTTAAGAATATTGATGTTCATAGATCATTTCCCGAATATGACAGGTCGAAACTTTTATTACACAACGGAAAGTCCGGGATTATATTGCCGAGCACGGCGTAAGAAAGCCCTTCCCAGTTGTGAAATGACGGATCGACGATCTTGCATCGCTGGATGCGGCCGGCGGCATTAAGCCTCACCCATACCAGCACCGGACCGCGCCATGCTTCCACGCACCCCAGGGCAACGCCGCTTTTTCCGGCCGCGGCTACGCTCTTTTGCGCCTCGCAGGCGTCGAGTTTTCCCAGACATTGATATATAAGTTCCAGAGATTCCTTAACTTCGCCGAATCTCACCTTAAGGCGCGCGGCCGCATCCCCCATATGCTCTTTTACCAAATTAAAAGACAGGCTGCTGTATATGTCCGGGAAGACCTTGCGAATATCGAGCCCGATGCCGCTGGCTCTGGCGGCGAGACCCGTTACGCCGAGATCGCGCGCCGTCTTCGTGCGCAGGATACCGGTCGCATCTACGCGATCCATGAAAGAGACGCTCAATAATAATATTTTCTCGAGGGCAATGAGATCTTTTTTTATTTTTAGAAGCTCCCTCCGGATAAGGGTGCCTTTCATCGCGTCGATATCGACAAGTGTTCGGCCCACCGCATTTACGCCTTTTAGATATCTGGAGCCAAACGCTGCTTCATTGAGCCTTAAAATCGCTTCTTTTATAAGGCTCGCGAACTGCGCGGGAAAACTGAATCCTACATCGAGCGCCATCCCGCCAATATCATTGGAGTGATTATACAACCTCTCAAGTTCTAAGCATAGGACGCGTATAAGCTGCGAGCGGATTGTAGGCGTGCTACCATGTATCTTCTCCACCGCCTGACAGAACGCGAGACTATAGCCGAACGCCGTATCGCCACTTATGCATTCAAATATCTTCACGGCCTCGTCCGCGCTCTTTCCTTCGAGGATCTTTTCGATCCCCCGATGGGTCCATCCAAGACGCAGCTCCAGATTTATAATCGGCTCGCCGGCGACGCTGAACCTGAAATGACCCGGGCCGATGATGCCGGCGTGGACCGGACCGACCGGGACTTCAAAGACGCCGATACCTTCCACGCGCTTAAACCGGTACGGCACAACTTTGTCCGTATTCCCATGTGGCGCGGTAAAGTCCTTACGGAGCGGATAATTACCCGCGGGCCAGACCTCGCTATGGAGCCTAAGGCCCCGCGGGTCCGGATGGCCGACGGGCTCGATTCCGAACATCTCGCGGATTTCACGCTCGAATAAACTCGCCGAATAGACCTCCTTTGAAATCGAGGTAAATTCCGGAGTATCCGCCGCTATATCCCGCCTTACCAATACCCAGGATTTTATCTGCAAACTTAAGAATACGCAGTAGAGCGCAAAGATGCCGGAAGACTCGCGCAGATCTTCGGCAAATAGCATCATGACCGGAGAGCCGAGACGGTCGTGAAAGAGCTCGCACGCCTTCGCGAAATCGGCTCCGGCTACGGAGACATGGATCTCATCCGGAAACGGCCTCGACAGATCCGCGACATTGATCTTTCCGGATTCCAGAATATTTTTTATAAGACTCGCGTCTTTCATTTATTGACCTAAGATAAGCCGTTGACAGCTGAGTATGAGATCCAAGAACCCTTTAGGAATGATAAATCCTAACCCTAAAATAAAAACTCCGAGGAACAGAAACGCCAGTTTCGCGCTTAAATTTTCTTTTTGGCGCGGCATCGAGCTCGTAGGATTGCCCAGGACCACCCTGCTTATATGATAAACCAGCCCCGCAAAAGCAAGGGCGATAAGGATAAGCATGAGCGCGGCGATGCCGTAATATCCACCCTGAAAAGCGCTCACCAGGATCCATAATTTACTGATGAATATGGAAAATGGCGGCATACCGACCAGCGCGAACAGCCCGAGGAACATCGAAGCCCCGGTAAAAGGCATGGATCTTATAATCCCCTGCATCATATTCATATTATTGGTGCGATAGGCCTGGACCGCGTTGCCGGCCGAGAAGAACATGAGCGCCTTAGTTACCGCATGATTGAATACCTGTAATAGCCCCGCGGCGATGCCGCCGAACGGGCCTAGGCCGAGCCCCATTAATATAAGCCCCATATTCTCAACGCTCGAATAAGCGAGAAGCCTCTTCAAGTCTTTCTGCACAAGTAAAAATGAGCCCGCTACCGCCAGAGACATGAGACCGAAGAACATGAATAGTTTAGCGCTGTACGCATAACCGACCGAAAGGTTCGCCAGCATCACGAACCGCAATATCACATAAAGGGAAACTTTTAGAAGCACTCCCGACAATAACCCGCTTACGGGAGAGAGCGCCTGGCTATGCGCATCGGGAAGCCAGTTGTGCATAGGCGCAAACCCCGCTTTCGTGCCATATCCCACCAATATGAATATAAGCGCGATCCGCACGACTTTAGGATCGAACATGCCCGAAGCCGAAAGCATATTAGCCCATTCCAGGCTCCTGACATGCGCATCGTTGGAAGAAGTATAATAGAAGAATATTATCCCTAAAAGGGCGAATGTTATCCCGACTGAGCATATGATTATGTATTTCCATGCGGCCTCGATAGATTCTTTAACATTGTGAAAACCGACCAGAAAAGCAGAGACGAGCGTCGTCATTTCAATGGCGATCCAGACCAGGGCAAGATTATTTAAGAACGGTATAGCCAGCATAGTGAGGCAGAACAGATTAAAGAGCTCGAAATATCCGCGGGCCTTGCGGCCGGACATCTTAGCCTCTTCGACCTCCGTCCGGATATAACCGACCGAATAAAGGCTTGCCGCGAAACACACTACGGCCGTGGTGAATAGAAAAAAAACGCTCAACGAATCTATGTATATCCATCCCCACATGCTGACCGGAGCGCATCCGCCGGCCAAAAAGATCAACATAAATATTACGCTGGCCGCGAGAACGGCCGCATAGATAAATACATTTATTAGACCGAATACCATAGTTACCCTTTAAGCGACTGCATCTTGGACGTGTCGATGTGCGTAAAAAGCCTGTTCACTTTATAGACAAATACTTCCACAATAACCACAAATACCAATACATCGAAGAATAAAGCTATCTCCGCGAAGAACGGCATTCCGCCCGTGATAACGCTCGCCGCGAGAAATATGGCGTTCTCCATAACCAAAAGTCCTACCACCTGACCGAGGGCCTTCATCCGGCTCACCATAAGGAAAAAACCTATGGAGGCCGCGGCCATCGAAGCTACAAACGCGATCGACGCCGAAGAATGCGCCAAACCCATGGCGTTATAAGTAAAAAGGTATGAAAGATACGCCAATACTGCCGCGACAACGAGCGAGATTTGCGGATTTATCAATAGCCCTAGATCCTCTTCCGTGTTGATGCGGCGCGTGATGCGCATAAGCACCAGGGGTATGATCACGACTTTCAGCGCAAGGACCAGGGCGCAGACAGCGAATAATTCGGTGCTTTGCTGACCGATGCTCATATAAAGAGTATAGAGAAACAGAAATACAGACTGCATCCTGAAAGCATGGACCAGCGCCGTGATCCTTTTAGCGATCACAAGAAGAAAAGTGGATACCAAAAAACACCCCAATATGATCCCGATTATCATGAACTATACTCCCAGGCCCGCCGCTATGGAAGCGACGAGCGCTATAAAGAAAGCAAAACTTAAAAAATCCACTACCCTGAAAAGCCTCATCTTTGCCACGGATACTTCGACAAGCGCCACCGCCAGAATGATAGCCATGATCCTCAAACCGAACAGGATCCAGCCCAACGAGCCCGCGCGCGCGACGGGAAACAGATACCATGAAAGCATCGTAAAAAAGATCATTTGCCTGATATGGCCTGTCAGTTCGATAAGCCCAAGCGATGGCCCCGAATATTCGAGCAGCATCGCCTCGTGCACCATCGTAAGTTCAAGATGCGTCTCTCTGTTATCGACCGGAATACGCGAGGTCTCGGCCAGGATGACCATGAAGAGCGCGGCGGCTGCCAGAAAAAATGAAAATACCGGAGTTCCGGGGCCGGAGACGCATAGCACAAATATCGAGATGAAAGCCGCGGGCTCCGCGAAGCTCGAGATGAACATCTCACGCGATGAGCCCATGCCCCCGAAAGAGGAGCCCGCATCTATACCCGCCAGAGCCTGAAAGAAACGTCCCAGGCCTAAGACGAAGAATGCGGCAATAAGAAAAGCAAAACTGCCGGCATCCTGATAGCCGGGCGAAGCGATCAGTATCAGTAACAAAGCAGAAATGCCGGATGAAAAAACTATGGCCGGCGAGGCGTAAAAGATCCAGGAAACATTTTTCGAAACAACCTCTTCTTTGGAAAAAAGCTTCATAAGATCACAATATGGCTGAAGGATCCCCGGCCCTTTTCGCATGCGGACGATATTCTTCATCTTCCTTATCATCCCGCTTACAAGCGGAGCCGAGAGGCATATCAGCAAAACCTTACAAGTCATAATCATCGCGAAACTCATCATATATATGTCCTAAAATACAGTTACAAACCAAACCAGACAGACCAGAGTTATGAAAATATACAGGATGTAAAGATGTATGCTGCCGGGCTGCAGTTTCCGCATCTTGCACGCGAACGCGTAGATCAGGCTCACGATCGGCTCATAAAAATATTTCTTGAATACCAGGGTAGTATGCGTCTCATACTTGAATGCGCTCACGTGATAGAAAGAATCTCTTATCTTTTCGCTCTTGCGATACGGCAAAAGAAAAAAACCAAACACGATCCTGAACGGTTTCGCGAAAGCGGTCGGAGTATACTCAGTGCGGCTGTCCAGCGCGTAGTATCCGCAATCCCACGTGTTATAAATTGTCCTTTTTACCTTAATAACGAATTTCATCAATATAAATACAACTGCGCCGAGGGCGGCTAACGATATCATAATTGTAAAAGGCAGGACCGATACCGAATAAAATGTATGCGCGATCTTTTCACCGCCCAGGACAGATTGAGAAATATTATACATGACAGGCGCGATCAGTCCGGCGCCGGCGCCGAATAAAATAACGGGAACGGCCAAAAGCGCCATCCCCGCTTTCATACTAAGATTGGCCTCTTTTGCTTCTTGGGCGTGTTTACTGCGCGGCATGGCAAGGAAGGTCATGCCGAATGCTCTCACGAAACAAGCGGCGGCAAGGCCCCCGGTTAACGCCAATACGGACGCGGATAATACCATGAACATCTTTACTGCACCGCCGGACTGCGTAAAGGCCGAGAAGAATACTTGAAACGTAAGCCATTCGCTCACAAAACCGTTCAGCGGAGGAAGCGCCGATATGCCCATAGCTCCTATCAGAAAAAATAACGCCGTTACCGGCATCGGTCTGATAAGTCCTCCCATCTTCTCCATATCGCGCAAGCCGCCCGTCTGCCTATACACGCTTCCCGAGCACAGGAAGAGCAGGCCCTTAAAGAGAGCGTGATTGACGAGATGATAGAGCCCGGCGCACAGCGCCAGCGCCGCAAGTCCGCCCATTCCGCGCCCTGAAAAAAAGACGGCCGCGCCAATTCCGAGAAGTATTATCCCTATATTTTCGACGGAACTGTAAGCGAGGATCTTTTTAAGATCGCGCGCCATAAGCGCGTAGATGGCTCCGGCAAGGCAGGAAAATATACCGAATATCAGGATGACAGCTCCCCACCACGCCGGCGCCGGAGCCAGAAGATTTATATAGAAACGTATCATGCCGTATATCGCGATCTTTATCATCACGCCCGACATTACGCTCGAAATATAGCTCGGCGCCTGCGGATGCGCGTACGGAAGCCAGATATGAAAAGGCACCACGCCGGCCTTCGTCGCAAAACCGACGAACGATAACAGGAAAACAGCATTCCGAACGTTAACAGGCATCAATGCGGCGGCTTCTTTTACCGCCAAATAGTCGAAAGACCCGGCGTATTTATAGAGAATGAACAAAGCGGCCATCAGGCAGGCTGTGCCGGCATGCGTCATGACGAGATATATCGTGCCGGCCCGAACGGACTTCTCATGCTTATAATCGAGCACGACCAGGAAATAAGAGGTTAGCGACATCAGTTCCCAAAATATGAGAAATGACAGAAGATTTCCCGCCGTTACGACAAAGCACATGGATGAGACGAAGCATAAAAAAAGCGCCGAGACTGTTAACTTCTTAAGGGCCGATTCTCCGCGCAGGTACCCCGTCGCGAATATCGCGGACGGTATGGAGACGAGTCCTATGACCGAAAGAAAAAATATTGTCAAAGGATCGAATAGGAAGAGTTGTTTTGAAAAAAAGTTTATCATGTAGTCCTGTCAGATCTGTATAAAAGAAAAAACCTTTGCCGGCACACTGCCAGAAAAGGTTTCTCCATATTTTTAATCCAGACCCACCTTTAAACTCGGAACTTCTATGTCAATATTATCGTATCACTTTGAAGATGAAATTCAAGATAATTTTGCTTAATCGCGGATTTATTCGGTCATCTCACATCTTCACTTCCCCGGCGCAATAACTTCCTCGGCGCTATTTTCTGTATCCCTTGTCCAGTAGCCGCCGGACTGAGCCGTGCGGAATCCGCGGTAGAATAGCTTACGCATATAATCCAGGTCGAATTCGCCCTTGCGCGGCTCATTGAATTCTTGAGGAATAAAGGTAAAATATAAATTCATGTTTTCGTATTTTGCCAGCATGTGAGATCTGAAAATATCGCCGTAACTCTGCCATGTCATAAGCGTTGAAAAGGCCGCTCCGGCTATATCCCAGATCTTGAGGGGTACTTGTTCGGGCGCGTCCGCAAACTTCCCATTTTTAATAAGATAAAAATTGACCTTCTTTGTCTTGGCTTCATCGCTCCCCATGATTATACCTGATCCGAACGACTGCGTCGCGACGCTCCCGTCAACATGCATCTCTTCATATATACGCCCGTCCGCCTCCACCTTAATCATGACCGGCGGAAAAGCAACGGGTATTGAAGCCGACGCGATCATGACATCGCGGAATAGTTCGATCGATTCCGGCGTGCCGACAGTCGCTATCGCTCCCATATCCCATATGACTCCGCGTCTTGCGTCGAGATTGGTCGTAGCTATATAGAGCCTGCGCCCCTTAACGTGTTCACGCGCTATCTCATCAATAAGTTTTTTGCTCACAGCCTTCTTTAACACGTTTCGCAGAGGTTGAGTATCCAGTATCGATGGCCTACCCTCTAACAAGAAATCGATAAAGTTCTGTTTCATTATATCTGCATCGGATATATTGGTATAGATATCCTTTATGAGGCTGTCATACGATGTTCCCGCAAAAGCCGCCGGCGCGATCAATGCCCCGGTACTTACCCCGGTTACTACATCGAACACCGGCCTGTCACCGGCCTTGGTCCAGCCGCAAAGGATACCGGCGCCATACGCACCGTTGGCTCCGCCTCCAGATATAGAAAGAGCGTTTATCTCCGGATTGGAAAATTTCGGCTTTGAGAGGGCCGACTTATACATAATATCGTACGTATTTTCGCGTTTAATAAGTCTGATAGGATCTATAATAACACGAACATCTTTTATCCCAGGTATTCGGGCATTATATGTGAGTTGAGGCGGCACGGCATGTCGAATCTTCATACTGATGTAGCCTTTTACTAAATATAGCCAGCCGGCTACGAGAAGCGCCGCGATAATTATAATGCTCAATATGGATTTGGTCGCCATTTTCATATCTTCCATCACTCCTTATCACCTTAATGCGTCTTCGCTAGCCTTTTCCAGCCCGGGCGGGGACTTATACCAATTATACCCTTTAACGGCATCCTGATACCCCCTGTCAAAAAGTTTCCTCATCTGCGCGGGGTCAAACTCCTGTTTCTTCTCCGGCCTGAAATCTCCTGGAATATATGCCAGATTGTAATCGTTGCCCCTCTTTTGCATCTGCGCGTATATCCTGTATGTATCTCCGATACCCTGGGTATTTATCATCGTATCGAACATCTGACCGGCTATTGAAGCAAGGTCATCTTTGACCACTTTATATCCGGGTTCGACGTAACCGTTACGTATAATATAAACCCTCCCTTTTATCGACGAATGATCGATCCCCATACCTTTAGCCACATCCTCCTGGCCTTTTAACACGCCATATAGCGTAAATACTTGCGTTATCGTCCCACCATCGACATGCATTTCGTCGTACGCCGAGCCGTTCCCTTCGACGTGAAGGATCACAGGCGGAAACATCATTGGAATAGCGGCTGAGGCCAGTATTACTTTCCGGAATAGGCCTATATCGCCTCTTACTGCAATGGCCCCCATATCCCATATGACAAGCCGCTGGGCATCAAGATAGGCCGTGCCTACATAAAGCCTGCGTCCCTTTTTGTGCTCCTCGGCTATTTTAACTAATATGTCAGGCGTGATATACTTCTCGAGTTGTTTCGCAAGAGGTTTATTACTGGCTAAAGAATCGCCCAAGAGAGCTCGTATCGGCCCCTTCATAGTCATTACATCTTTTGTCGACATAGAGGTGTATAATTGCTCTGCCAGGTCATCATAATCTTTGCCAAGAAACGCCATCGGAGACGTAATGGCTCCTGTGGATACCCCGGTAACTACCTTAAATTTAGGGCGCGTTCCTTCTTTAGACCATCCTTTTAATAGACCCGCTCCATAAGCGCCGTTGGCAGAACCTCCTGAGATACATAGCATCGGATAGACTTTCTTCCCGTCTGAGTCGACAGGATAGTCGCCTTTGCTCTCCTCAAGAATAGACCTTAAAGCACTCTTCTGCAATTCGGAATTATTGGTACCGAGCATGATGCGTATCTCCGCCATATCATCTACCTGGGTCTTACCGACCATGTCAAATGGAACCGGATGCCTCACAGTGGCGCAACCGGACAAAGCAAGCGCCATAAAAACTACTGCTAAGATCCATATCGGACTTTTACGAAGCACTTTTACCATGACGCGCCTCCTTTTTTATCTCGATGCCTTTTCGGGACTTATATTATCTCGTCTGACTATTGCCGGTTCCGGAACTGTCACGTCGTCCTCTTTCGTATGCCTGTTGCAGCTCCATCTCTCGAATCCGGGCGTCTTCCCTTGCTTCTTCTTCGGCAGCCGCGGCTTGCTGTTCTGCGCGTCTCTTATTGGCGACGCCTTTTGCCGCGCCTAGCCCCGCACCCCAAGCAGCGCCCTTACCAGAATCCCCATCGCTCAACTTTCCTATCGCCGCCCCTTTAAGAGCGCCGCCTGCCGCACCACGGACAACTTCCCGCTCGCCGTATGACATTTGAACGCACACGCTGCTGACGATAAATGTAATGCCGATGAGCGAGCAACCGATCTTGCGGATATATTTTTCAGCCATATTCGCCATGCTATCCTCCTTTTTAATTTAATATATTTTTTTACCGGGGAGCTTGTTCCATTTTCCAAAAAGCTCATTTGCTTCATCGCGCATAAAACCGGGAATTATACTTAACTTTGCGCCTCCCAGTTTCTTCATCCTGGAGTTAGAAATAGAAAGCTCGTTAAAACCGATGCGTTTTGCGTCTTTGATTGTATTCCCATATATCAGGGTACTGATCTTCGACCAGTGAATGGCGCTGAAGCACATCGGACAGGGTTCAGTGGACGAATAGATCGAGCAATCGGAAAGGTCGTAAGTCCCTAATTTTTTTGAGGCGTTTCGGATGGCATTTATCTCCGCGTGGCAGGTGGCATCATGCTTCAAAACAGTATTGCGGTTTACAGCGATAACTTTATTACCCTTAACTATACAAGCGCCGAACGGCCCCCCGCGCATATCAAGGATATTCTTTTCCGCCTCTTTAAGAGCGCGTCCCATGAATTCAGCGACTGGCTTTATCTTCACGCTTTAATTATAGCACTAGTTATTTTGAAAATAAACTTTAAAACATTAACTATTTAAACGACACATTAAAACGGGTTGCTATCCGGTCATTTCGCTTGGATTGGGAGTTTTAATGATCAAGAAGCTGGCATCCTTATTAGACTTATTCACTATATTCATTGAGGTTTTATAGACGATCGGCACTAAAAATCCTTCTTTGACAAGGATTTCCGCTCCATTCAAATTAATAACTACCTCCCCTCTGATAATAAGAATATGAACATTTGAATTCGCACTATGCTGAGGGACGGCCTGCCCTGGCTTTAAAGCTGCCTGCATCAACAATAAATGCTTTTCATCGACAAGTTTTCTGCTTCCCATTTTTTGTTCCTGATACGGTATATTTTCCAGAACATTATTCATCGCTTCCTCCAAACTTCTCTATTACCCACATCATCGGACACCAATTTGTAAAAGCTGACTGAAGAAGATTAAGTCCTACAAAAGCCGTGAACCATAGCCACAAAGGACTTACGTAGTGCGCTAAAATTAAGCTAACCAGTATGAAAAAACCTGCAATGCCGCGCAGCATCCTATTCAACATAGCACACCTCCTTAATAGCTGTATCGTAAACGGCTGTAAACATTTGAATCACCCTTAAACTGCCCCCAATCGGCGTTATTTTGGTTCCCTAAAAATATATTTCCGCCTACTACAAGACTCCACGAATCGGTAGCCTTCCATGAGATCGAAGGCCTGAGATACGCGTCTTTGTCGACGGGGCTATAGAAGACGAAGAGAGAAGCGTTAACCGTCTGGTTCGCGAAAAATTTTGTCAGCCTCAGGGTATACTGTTGATACACCTTATCATCCTGGGTGTCCCCCGGCAAAAGACTATTCTTATATGCCGTATAATGCAGCATTTGTATAAGAAAATACTGAACCCCTACCTCAAAGTCATTTTTGAACCCGCGCTTATATCCGGCGAGGTACTGCATGGTGGAGTCCTGCACCAGCCGGTTCTTTGCGTAATCGTCTTCCTTTGAATCCAGGAGGCCAACCTCGACATTTGCTATGCCCCCGACTCCGGGCACAGGCCCCTGCACGCTGGCTCCATAGACATCAAGTTCAGGATAATACAGCTCCCCCGTCTGCTGGTTCTTGTATCCTGCCGGATTTTTATAGAAACCATGGTTATAGTAAAGCGCCCATTCGTAGCTCTTCACTGTGCCATATAGCCGCGCCGCAACCTCGGTGTTATCGAACTGCGTTGGCGGTTCACGAAGATACCGGTCCGACTGCGTTCCGACCACGCGGTTAAATAAAGGATCGAAGAAGGAGATCCTGCTACCGTCAGGAACATCGTTAGGAGTAAAGAACGGTATGGCCACGAGATCCAGCGACGCGAGCTTACTGAAAAGCGTTAAGCGCGCCGCGTAGGATGGCAGTTTCAGGTAGTCATCATCCCTGCCGATGATGAATGATGTGTAATCTTTCGGAAATTGATCGTTTATGAATATATAATCTCCGGTTCCCCATGTCAGTATCTGCTCCCCTATCTTTATATCGGCAAAGCTTAGTGGCGTAAAGGCTACGTAGAGCTCTCTAGGGGCCCACCACTTCGGCTGTTCGGTGTACTCATCGATCAGAACGTCGGTCTTGAAAAATATCTCGGTATTCCATTTCTTCAATATCTCCAGCTGATCCGGAAAATACCGCAGTTTGAACTGAGCCCGCTGCTCCGCCATATTGTAGCCGTTCTTCGCCGCCAGCTTATCATCATTGACCTTGATCCCGATGTCGGCCTCAACAAAACCATGCAGTTTTGGCATCTCGGACGCAAAGACACGAGTGCTCATACATATAGCTATAACCGCAAAGATTGACAATATTCTCTTCATATTCATTTTATTCTACTGCTCTATCCATTGAGCCGGGGCCTTACGCAAATACCTTTCGGTAAAGATGTCGTCGCCCAGACCGATATCGTATTTTACCCCCAAGAACTCGGTAACGGTAAATCCGTTGGAGTTAAAGTCGGATGCCTTCATTCTGGTTATCGTAGGGTGCCCATCGATATCCTTTACCTCGAGCGCCTCAACGGTCCTGTATAGTTTATTATTCTTATCGTAATAATCCGCCTTAATCGGTATAAAATTCTTCTTATCTATGCTAACGGTATAATACGCGAATTCTACCGTTCCGGGATTTTTAGGGCTATTCTTCAGCTCGTAGAAATCACCTTCCGAACCGACCAGCTCGTGGCTGTCATCGTCCGGATCTCTCCCTGAAATATCCTCATATACGAAGTTAGTGCCTGCGAAGCTAGACCGCGTATCGCTCGCCGCTATTCTCCGGACCAGGTCGAGCGCCGGAAGATATAGCCATCGATCGTCATCCTTACCCACATATTTCCAGACCATATACACCATATTCTTTACATCGCTCGGTTTCTGAAAATATACGTAATACTTCTGCTCGCCTCCGTCTGTGACATTAAGTTTCAATATAGTCACGAGACGCTCTCTGGTCCTGCCCTGCGAATCGGTAATCACCATCTTGGCGTCGGCCTTACCATCCTTACCTTCGTAATATGCCGCATGGTTAGCCTTCCTCACTATATCATCGACAGCCATCTCCGCGCGCAACGGACTGGCCGATGTAAACGACGCTGCCGCACAGAGCACAAACAACAGAATTTTCTTCATGATACCTCCTAATCTTTCGACGCGCATATCTTAGCGCGCGACGCTATATAACAGATTGCGGAAATCACCGCCACGATCGCCACAGTGACGGTGGTGGTGACATGCCATTTTACACCCGTGTATGCAATAAGAACATACGCGACCGTTGACGCTATTATGATAGCTACTATCATACACTGCTTGCATGAGCACAGCCCAAACTTCTTTGGCTCTTCCAGCATCAACGCTGGAAACATCGTTATAATGGCC
>Ga0247842_10006258_pt1 | contig 13541 bp, 14 predicted proteins | sample LaCruzMarch2015__3_FD_192411 | JGI IMG/M metagenome (GOLD analysis project Ga0247842, IMG submission 192411) | Freshwater microbial communities from meromictic Lake La Cruz, Castile-La Mancha, Spain - LaCruzMarch2015_19m | ecosystem: Environmental > Aquatic > Freshwater > Lake | place: Spain...
GTTGATTTCTGAGAGGTGCCACCCGGCATGCAAGGCTATATTGTAATGTCATTGCGAGCCGGCCCTTGGTCGGCGTGGCAATCTAAACATATTCTGATAGTTATGAGATTGCCACGTTCACTGTCGTGAACTCGCAATGACAAATAGGGAGAGTTAACTACAATGGAGAAATCAACATCGCCAGGAAATAGCCGAGCTGAAATTAAAATAGGTATGAAAGTTAAGGTTGTTCAGAAACAGGATCAGCGCACAGGCAGTCTTACTGAGGGCGTTGTTCAGGACATTCTGACCAATTCCGGCGTTCATCCTCACGGCATTAAGGTTCGTTTGCAAAGCGGCATAGTTGGCAGAGTCAAGGAAGTATCATGAAGATATATATCGACGCAGACGCGTTTCCTAACGTGATCAAAGATATTTTAATCAGGGCGTCTGAACGATTAAATGTACCGTTGGTTTTTGTGGCCAATAAACCCATCAGGGTTAAAAAATCGGCAAACATTTCCGTTGTTCTAGTTGAGGAAGGTGCTGATGTGGCCGATGATCGCATTGCCTCGCTTGCACAATCCGGTGATTTGATCATTACTTCCGATATTCCTCTTGCCGATAGAGTCATCGCCAAAGGCGCTTTTGCGCTTACTCCCCGAGGCGATCTGTACACGGAGAGTAACATCAAAGACAGACTCTCTGTGCGTGATTTACTAGGAGAGCTCCGAGACGGCGGCATGCTTACAGGCGGCCCTGCCGCTTTTAGTAAAAATGACCGCCAGGCATTTGCCAATCAACTGGATAGTTTTTTAGTTAAACAAATAAAGGCTGAAAACGCTTTACTACTTACCTGATCGCTTATTCCTTTTATTGAAAAAGAATGATTCCGGGGACTTGGAGCGGCCTTTATATCCTTTTTCTTTATAATTGCTCCGACTCGGTCTATCGGCATAATCAATCTGCACACGGCGATTCTGGAATTTTTCTTTTTTAAATTTGGCCATGACAATTTCCGCAAATTGTGCGCCTACTTCAAAATAAGCATTGCAGCGCATCACCTCAACATTAGAAACATGGAGGTTAGCCACGTTTACAGTCTCTTGCAGATATGCTTTGAGTTTTTGAGGCGTAAATCTTTCCATCTGCCCCAGATTTACAAATAAACGGACTTGCCCTGATTTGGAATTGGAACCGGAACCACCGGTAAAACGTGCCGGACTTTCTTTCTTTAATTCCACATTAATATCGGCAGCTTTACGATAATAGCTCAAAAAGCGGTTAAACTCTGTAGAAATAAAGCGTTGGATTATCTCTTCTTTGCTCAATGTCTGTAGTTGTTCATAAGCGGCAGGTAAAAATGCGCCTATTTCATCGTGCTGAATCTCGGTGTTTTTCAGTTTTTCCACCAGATGAATAAGTTGTTTTTCGCAGACTTCTTTTCCTGTCGGTATCTTTACCGCCTGAAATTTCTTGCCGATTTGTTTTTCAATCTGCTTAACACGAAATACTTCTTTCAGATTAACAATAAGAATCGAAATACCGGATTTGCCGGCCCTGCCGGTTCGCCCGCTGCGGTGAGTGTAGTATTCAATATCGTCGGGAAGATTGTAATTAATGATATGCGTCAGATCAACAACATCAATGCCACGGGCTGCAACATCTGTTGCCACAAGCATTTGTAAATTCCTGCTTCGAAAGCGGCTCATCACACTGTCTCTTTGCGCCTGAGACAGATCCCCGTGCAAGGCGTCGGCATTGTAACCGTCTTTGATCAAAGAGTCGGCAACTTCCTGCGTTTCTATTTTTGTGCGGCAAAAAATGATTGAGTAAATATCCGGATAATAATCGGCAATCCTTTTGAGCGCTATATATCTGTCTTTGGCATGCGCCACATAATACTGATGATGAACGTTTTCCGCTGTTGTATTGCGGGAACCAACTGTAATTTCCGCAGGCTGGTTCATATAGCTTCTGGCAATACTTTCAATGTCACGGGGCATTGTGGCGGAAAATAACAGGACTCTTTTATCCTCCGGAGTGCTTGCCAGCACCGCGGTTAGTTCTTCCTTGAATCCCATGTTCAGCATTTCATCGGCTTCATCGAGCACCAGGAAGCGAATTGCGGAAACATTTACCTTCTTGCGTTTGAGCATATCAAGCATTCTGCCGGGCGTGGCCACAATAATCTGAGCGCCGGATGCTACCTGCCTGATCTGGGTCATAATATTTGCACCACCATAAATCGCGACAACATGCAGGTTTTCCATGTATTTGGCAAAGTTGCTCAAATCGTCCGTTATTTGCATGCAAAGTTCCCGTGTGGGGGCAAGAATCAGTGCCTGAGTTTTTATTGATGTGGGGTCAATCTGTTGAATGATCGGTATGCCAAAAGCCGCCGTTTTTCCTGTACCTGTGTGCGCCATGGCCACCAGATCTTTTGTCTGATTTAATAAAAAAGGAATAACCTCCTGCTGAACCGGCATCGGCGTTTCAAAGCCCAGTTCGGTTATTGCTTTTAATATTCTTTTGTCTATTCCTAATTCCTTAAAGGTCATCTCTTTTGTTTCTTTTGTTTTCATCATAATTACTGAATACTTTCTTTCCTGCGAATATGCAAGCACAACAATTCAACAAATGAGGATCATGAAACACTCACATATCCAGATTGGCGGCAATCGCCTTCAGGACAGCGGAAACAACATCTTTATGTTCGGCCATGATGATTTTGATTTTTTTGTCCTTCCCCAGAAATAATTCACCAAGAACGACAGCATCAACGTTAAGTTTGCAGCCAAGCAGTCTGGGTGCGTTTTGCTCCAGAAGCTGCTCTATATGCCTGTAAAAACGATCAGCGCCATCATTGGAAAACAAAAGTAGTCGGGAAATCCGATCTCCATAAACTGCTCCTGAACTCTGGTGGGCATTCTTAATCCCATATTTTTCGCTTGCCAGTTTCTCCGTTATCGCTTCTAATCCAAGCCTGATGCGCCCCTGAAGCCTGGCCTTCTGCAGCGCTATTTTCAATGGGTCACTCCATTCAATTACAGGAGCATCTAACTTCCCGCCCGGCATGAGCTTAGTTGCGCATGAGATCAAAACCTGACGAATGGCTTCGTCAGAATTATCTTCTTCTAACTGCCGCGGCAGGCGTATCTCCGAAATATTCATATTAAGTTCCTTTTATGACGATCTCGTAAAAAGTCACTAGGCTGTCATTCCCGCGCAGGCGGGAATCCATAACATGCTTGAACTACTGGATTCCCGCCTGCGCGGGAATGACAAAAATAACCAAAATTAACTTTTTACGATTTCACCTTCTCTAATCAGCGGGTGTTTCCGGCGGCCCATTCTTCCAGTTCATGCCAGCGTAGGTAGGCTAAGTCAAGCTCAATATCCAGGCTGTCCAACCGCTCATTGACTTCAATTACTTGCGCGGTATTGCTTTGGGCATAAAACTCGGGTGAATTTATCTTTGTCATCAGTTGCTGCTTTTCTGCTTCCAGCATTTCTATTTTGATGGGCAATTCTTTCCGCTCCCGAGTTTCTTTGTAAGTAAGTTTGCGCTTGCCCGACCCGGACTTTTCCTTTCTGGGCTTCTCGGCGTTCGGTACAGCCGAAAACGGATCATTTGCAGTCGTTCGCTGTCTCAACCAGTCATCATAGCCGCCGATATATTCCTGCAAGATACCATCGCCTTCCAGGACAATTGTGGAAGTAACCACATTGTTAAGAAATGACCTGTCGTGGCTCACCATCAATATCGTGCCGCTGTATTCCAAAAGCCTGGCTTCCAGCAGTTCCAGAGTCTCCGTATCAAGATCATTTGTCGGCTCGTCCAAAATAAGCAGGTTGGACGGAGTACTGAAAAGTTTAGCCAGAAGCAGACGGTTTCTCTCTCCTCCGGAAAGAGATTTAACGGATGCCAGAATCTGTGCCGGCGGAAAAAGAAAATCCTGCAAATAGCCAACAATATGTCTTGGCGCGCCATCTATAATGACCGTATCGTTACCACCGGCAATATTATCTTTGAGAGTTTTGTTTTCATCAAACCGGGCGCGAAGCTGATCAAAATAAGCAACCGCAATGCCGGTTCCCAGAAGAAATTTACCACTGCGCGGTTGCAGTTCACCCAGGAGCACTTTGAGCAGTGTGGTCTTGCCGGAACCATTTGGCCCGATAATCCCAATTTTATCCCCGCGAATTATCGTTGCAGAAAAGTTTTCGATGATTTTCTTTTCCCCAAAAGCAAAGCTTATTTTTTCGGCATTCACCACCAGTTTGCCGCTGCGACTAGCTTCTTGAATTGCGATTCGGGCTACACCTGCCTGCTCGCGTCTGCGGACAAGTTCCTGCCGAAGCTGTTGCAACGCCCTTACCCGTCCCTCGTTGCGTGTGCGGCGTGCTTTGACACCCTGCCTGACCCAGACTTCTTCTTTGGAGAGTTTCTTGCCGAAATCATGCCACTGTTTTTCTTCAACCGCAAGCATTGCCCTGCGACGCTCAAGATACTCAGCATAATCGCAGGAAAAGGAGAGCAGGCTCCCTCGGTCGATCTCAACAATGCGCGTTGCCATCTTCTGCAGAAAAGCACGATCGTGTGTTACAAACATAACTGTTTTTTCAAACTTCAGCAAAAAATCCTCCAACCAGATAATTGAGTTAATATCCAAATGATTGGTAGGTTCATCAAGCATTAGCAGATCAGGATCATTAACCAGCTCTCTGGCCAGCAAAACACGGCGTTTCATTCCCGCGGAGAGCAGATTGAATTCTATATTTTCATTAAGGCCGGTACGGCTAATTACCGTTTTCACTTGCAGATGATTCCCACCTCCGGAGGCTACGACATCGTAAACCGCTCCCGGCAGATCATCGGGAACATCCTGAGGCAGCATGGCAATCCGTACCTCATTGTTTTGAATGATCTCGCCATGATCGGCGGGAATTTCCCCACTCAACATTTTCAGAAGTGTAGATTTTCCGGAACCATTGCGCCCTAACAAACCAATCCTTTCGCCTTCCTCAATCTGAAGCGAAACAGAATCGAGCAGCAGCGGCCCCCCAAAACTAACCGTTACATTATTTATCCAGATTAATCCCATTTCTTCTCGTTTCTTCAATTAATGAAAAAAAAGAGCCGCATCTCAAGTAGAGGCAGCTCTTTTCATATCCGTGAATGCTTGTAAAGAAGTCTATTTTACAGCATCTTTAAAGCCTTTGCCGGCCTTAAATACAGGGACTTTCTTTGCGGCAATCTTTATTTCCTTGCCTGTCTGGGGGTTTCTGCCTTTGCGGGCTTTTCTCTTGCTAACTTTAAATGTTCCAAACCCGACAAGCGTAACGGTATCGCCCTTTTTCAGCGCTTTCTGAATTGCCGCTAATGTCGCGCTTATTGCCAAGTCCGCTTCTTTTTTGGTGCTTGTAACTTTTGCTACTTCCGCGATTAATCCTGCCTTGTTCATTGAATTCTCCTTTAAATTTTTTTTGTGAACCCGCTACATGTACTCTATCACTAAATTAAATAAAATAAACAACTTTTATTTAAAAGCATACTAATCTTTTCCTGATTCTTTCCAGCGTAAAATAACTAATCAGCTAAAGTTCTTTTTCATCGCTTGTTTTTTAAACTTTTTCTCACCAAAAATCAAGTCCTGTTTCTCAATAAAGACTTCAGTATCGGGCGGTACGGAATGCGTCAACCAGACGTTGCCGCCGATGACTGACCGGGCGCCAACCACAGTTTGCCCACCCAGTATAGTCGCATTGGCATAGATGATGACATCATCTTCAATCGAAGGATGGCGCTTTTTGTTTCTTAATATTTTACAATCAACTTTGGAAAGCGACAATGCCCCCAGCGTAACACCCTGATAAATTCTAACTTGCTTGCCGATTGAAGCCGTCTCACCAATTACAACACCCGTTCCGTGATCAATAAAGAAACTTTCGCCTATATTTGCACCTGGATGAATATCAATTCCGGTGCGGCTGTGAGCGTATTCAGTCATTATTCGAGGAATCAGCGGCACTCCTTGACGATAAAGCTGATGTGCCAGGCGATAAACCATTATCGCCCAGATACCCGGATAGCTGAAGATGATTTCGTCATAGCCTTTAGACGCAGGATCGCCGTCATAAGCCGCGCGAATGTCTTTAGCCAAAAGACTCCTTAATTCCGGCAGACTTTTCAGAAACTCTACTGTTGTCTCCTGCCCTAATCCATCGCATTTTATGCAGGCCAGATTCTGGCGAATGCAGTCATGACGAAGTGCAAGTATTATCTGTTCAGAAAGTATCTCATAAAAAGCCGTAACTTCCTGACCTAAGTAATATTCCAGATTGATTTGATCCAGTCGCCCTTTTATAAAATATCCGGGATAAAGAATACGCGCTGAACGTCGCAGGATATCGACAATTGCTTCTCTATATGGTATAGGTTCCGCGCTTACATGGTCAAAACAGCCATCTTTATTACATGTTGCTACCAGTTGACGAACTATGCCGGGAATTTCAGTTCTGGCGTGTTTGGCCGTCTTAATCTCGTCTTTGCATTCCTTGTTCTGTTCAGATTTCTTCATCATATTCTAAACCTCTTATATTTTGGCAGCAGACTGCGACGCATTCCAATATGGTGACATACCGCGCAGTCGTTCGATTATCGCCGGCATTTTATCGATCACAAAATCAATTTCCGCCTCTGTATTTTGGATGCTTAAACTAAAGCGGATAGACCCGTGCGCCATGGTGAAGGGAACTCCCATCGCCCTCAGAACATGAGAAGGCTGCAAAGAACCGGACGTGCAAGCTGAACCTGATGAAGCGCAAATTCCCAGTTCATTCATCAGAAGCAGGATGGCTTCACCTTCTACATACTCGAAGCTGATGTTGCTTGTATTCGGCAGACGATTGGCCGTATCACCATTGACTCTGCTCTGCGGAATTCTTTTCAAAAGTTCCCGCTCCAGCTTGTCACGCAGACGCGCCACATTGGTATTTTCTTTCTCCATATTTTTGGCGGCAAGCTCGCAGGCTTTTCCCAGACCTACAATGCTGGGCGTATTTTCCGTGCCGCCGCGGCGTTCCCTTTCCTGATGCCCTCCGATAAGAAACGGCGCATACTTGGTCCCTTTACGAATATAAAGAACGCCAATCCCTTTGGGAGCGTGTAGCTTATGACCGGAAATGGAAAGCATATCGATAACATTATTTTTCAGATTAATGGGAATTTTACCGGTACTCTGCACAGCATCAGTATGAAATAAAATTCCTTTTTCATGCGCTAACCGAGCTGCGGCTTCCACCGGAAAAATCACTCCGGTTTCATTATTGCCCCACATCAGGCTAACGACAGCGGTATCAGGGGTCATGCCTTTTTCCAGATTTTCCAGATCCAGCAAACCATTCTTATCCACAGGAAGTTCAGTTACCCGATAGCCCTGTGTGGAAAGATGCGCGCATAAAGCGCGAATAGCGGGATGCTCCACCCGACTGGTAATGATATGTTTCTTATCCGGACGCGTCATCAGTGCTGAGCGAATAGCGGCATTATCGCTTTCAGTGCCACAACTGGTAAATATAATTTCATCCGGCATCGCGCCCAAAAGCGCTGCTACCTGCTCACGGGCATCGCGAATTTTCTGACCAACCTGCCCGCCGAAAGTGTGCATGCTGGAAGGATTGCCGTAATATTCGCGGAAATAAGGCATCATTGCTTCCAGAACTTCTTCGGCCACCTGGGTTGTGGCATTATTATCCAGATAAATCGTGTTCATTTAGAGACCTCCTCAACTACTATATCCGGCGAAACAAGTTCTTTCAAACGATGCTCCACAAAATTTTTCAGGGTGATATCCGCAGCTTTACAGGTGGAACAGGCACCGTGCATGGTAACAATAACACGATTGCCGATGATATCATTGATCTCGATATCGCCGCCATCATGTTTGAGCGAAGGTCGAATTTCCCGTTCGATCGTTTCTTCAATCAGACGAATCTTCTGAATATTAGTTAGTTTTGGTTTATTATCTGTTTTTGGTTCACTGCGCACCCGATCAATTATTTGCGAGATGGCATCATGGCACAAGCCACAACCACCGCCAGCTTTAGTGTAATTGGTCACATCTTCCACTGTAGAAAGATTGTTTTCGCGCACCGCCCGCTCGATTTCAAGATCTGTCACACCAAAGCATTCACAAATTATTTTTGCGCCTGCTTCCAGTGCCGGTGCCCCACGGTAATTTTCCACCGCTTTTTCCAGCGCCTGTTTGCCCATAACGGAGCAGTGCATCTTTTCATCCGGAAGCCCTCCCAGATACTTGGCAATATCCTGGTTTGTGACTTTAAGCGCCTCTTCTACCGTTTTGCCCTTGATTATTTCCGTCAGAGCTGATGACGATGCTATGGCGCTGGCGCAACCAAATGTTTTGAATTTGGCTTCTTTAATTTTTTTATTCTCATCGAGTTTAAACGTGAGCTTGAGCGCGTCACCACAGGCAAGCGACCCGACTTCCGCCACTCCATCGGGATTTTCAATTTCACCAACATTGCGCGGATTGAGAAAATGCTCTTTAACTTTGTCCGTATATTCCCACATAATAACTCCTTCAAAATCAGTGACAACTGTATTTTTTAATAAGATTAATTTTTAATAAATGCAAGCTCTTTTCAATAATATTCTATTTTCATTCCTGATATTTTATTGTATAATAAAAGCGACATCAATAGAAAGGAACTCTAAAAACCATGAAGATATCGACTTTATGTAAAATAATCTTTTTTGCAGTTTGCCTTTTTCTGATAATACCCTCCCCGCTTTCAGCGGAAAAAATGACCGACAAGTGGCGGATTACCGGCTACACTAAATATCGGGATGGCGTCTTTGCCGATATTTCAAGGATTGCATCCCCTACTCCCGAAACAAAATCAATATGGGTCAAGCTTGCGCCGTCAAATAGGAGTCAATATTTGCGGACTATCAATGAATATCTGCAAACAGTCAACAAAAGCGATAAAGGATTTAAATCAATTGAAATTCTATGTGAAATTAATTGCGCAACTCATCTGATCCGTTTTACGAAATATGTGTATTTTGATAATACCGGAAACATCATTCATGAAGTTGATGACACTAACCCGGGGTGGTTTCTCATCTGGCAGGGCAATATCTGGTTTTATGTAGAGAAAGTAGCCTGTGGCGAAAGAAAGTAAATTCTAATTTTCGATATTACAAATTATCCGCGCCTCGGCGAATGCTGAAAGGGGGCTTTCAAGCCCCCTTTCGCTTATTTCTTTTTGAGGATTTCTTCTATATAACTTTCGCCGTAAAGAAGTGCCGGCTTAAAGAGAAGCGCGCCCTGCGCATTCATTTTGCCGATGCACTGCTGCCCTTTTTCTTTCAGTACCGTATCCATTATCTTGTCCGTTCCCGGAAGGTAATCAAACTCAACTGTCGGATCGTTGACATATTTTTGAGGCATGCATTCCACTAAAATCTTGTCGGTTTCTTTCGCCTGCTTGGCGGCCATTTTTGATACATTCTCTCTGGGGACATTATCATTATAAACCGGCACAGTGGTCTTCCCCTGCGTAATCAGGATATCCGCACCTTTTTTCCCGAATAGATCACGAACTGCATACTTCTCGTATTTTTCCAAAGCTCCGTGCCTGTTAGAAACAAGCTGCACGGCGTCTTTCTTTGCCTGATCTTTACCTGCCATAGCTTTTGTGTTTATCCAGAGCATTTTGGCGGTGCTGACACCGGGAAGGACTACCGAATGATAAGGCATACTGAGATCGGAAATATAGTGGAGCCCCCAGCCCATAAAGCGCCAACCCCAGTATTCATGGCCTGTTTTAAATGCGTACTCGGAAAGAACTTTGAATTGGTGGATCCTGTATTCCGGATATGTTTCCTTTAAAAATCCTGCCAGCGCGTAAACTATACCTGACTCATTATAAAAACCCATGTGAAAAGGAGCCTGGCTGCTATATTCAAGATTGGGATTGCCGAATGGCTGTTTGCCAAAATTGAGTTTCTTGCCTTGCGCGGTATCATTGTCTTCAAACAAACCGATATCTATTCCCATATCCGGTTCGTCGGCAGCTGAACCCAATACATCCATTGCACTGACAGATGCCCTTGGGAGAACTCTAAGGTATGTTTTATCGGCTATATCCGATAAATCTTTCAAGTATGTAAGGTCTGAACCTTTGACGATGGCCGACCCTGCTGATGATGTTTTCGGCATCTTTCTTATATAAAGGCTATAGTAGTAGCGATCACCTATTCTAGCAGCATCACAAAACCTTTTAATCGCCAGTTTCTGATCAGCGGAGGCCTTAAAGAAAAGGGCATCGGGCAACGCTCGATAATTTTTAAGATTTTTTCTATTCCATTCCTCGTCAGACCTCAGGATTTTTTCCAGATTTTTTCCCTCGGCAACAAGGAAGCTGCCCAGCGTCTCAGCCTTTACAGGCTTTGCTTTTACTACTGCAGGCAAAGATTTGAACATCGGGTCAAGTATCATCTGATGTTCTGACCAGGCAAATGCCGTTACCACGTAAACAAGCGCCAGCAACAAAGCAGCAAAAAGTATCGGGATCATCTTCTTAAATCTTTTTAGCATAGTATCCTCCTGTCACTTTAATAAAACATAAACTAAATATTTTTAAAACCTGCCACCATTCTTTAACTGTTTTTATTTCATACATTGATTTGCTCTATTTGTATAGAATTAAAATAAACCTCGTTTGGGGAAAATAGACTAATTATATGCATAAATAACTATTACCATCAAATACTTATGCAAGCTCGAAAATTGTAGCCTGTGCCTTTCTTAATTGCCTGCTTTTTCTTTGGTGCAATTCGAGTAAAAAAGATTTATAGTGTATACTTTCTAATGGACTTGATGGATATGCCGTCCAAAGCTAACGAGAAGAAAAAATCACTATCATTGACTTATACAGCGAGGTTTAATTATGACTGAATTTTTATTGGAACCGGTGACGAGCAAGGAAAAGCCTTATGTTGAAACTCTACAAAAACTTTTGGGAAAATTCCAATCACCGTTTGCCTTGGGCGATAGCGTTGGAATCAAGCTCCATTGGGGTGAGCTAGGTAACACAAGCTATCTGCCTGCTGACTATGCCAAAGAAATTGCCAGGTGGCTTACCGCACAGGGGGCAAAACCATTTGTTTTTGATACAACGGTGCTCTATTCCGGTGGAAGGCGAACAGGCTCGGATTCCCTAAAAACCGCCGCCGATCACGGCTATACGGCTGAATTTCTCGGATGTCCGATTATTATCGCCGATGGCATGGACGGAAGTGATGTTGTTTCCATTCCCGCGGGCTACAAACACTTTGAAACAGTTCAGATAGGATCTGTACTGGATAAGGCGAAAGGTTTTGTTATCTTTTCCCATTTTAAGGGACACATGGTTTCTTTGTTTGGCGGAGCAATCAAGAATATCTCCATGGGATTTGGGTCCCGTGCCCAGAAACAGCGTATGCATTCAGATTATCATCCAGTTCTAACTAAGAAAAAATGTACACGTTGCGGCATTTGCATCGATATTTGTCCGACAATGGCAGCCACTATCGCAGAACCGGATTATCCTGCCTATGATTTGGAAAAGTGTATCGGCTGCGCCCAGTGTATTGCCATGTGTCCGGAACTGGCGCTGCAGATTTTCTGGAATTCGGATATGACTGTCTTTCAGGAGAAGCTCGTTGAGACAGCGGCCGCCGTCTGGAAAAAGATTCAGGGAAAGACTCTAGTCATCAACGCCCTGCTTAATATCACCGTGGAATGTGATTGCCTTGCGGGAACGCACCCCGTAATCGCTCCTGATTACGGTTTTGTTGGGGGCTATCATCCAGCAGATGTGGACGCGGAATCACTTAAAATCACCGGACCTGAAATCTTTGAGAAAGTCCATCCCGGCATTCCATGGCAGCGACAGTTTTCCTACGCAAAGGAAATCGGATTTTAAAGTCCCGTAAATAAAGGTAAGTTTTAGAACTGGTCTTAATTATCCTGTAGCCCGGCTATGTGCTTTACCTGAGCGCTCAGGTTTGTCAGGTAAGAGACCCGCTCTTGTAATATGCCACCCTTTACATCGTATTCAACATGAGCCATCTCCTGGATAGCCCTTTCAACATCGCCGCCAGCAGCGCCAAGATAGGCTTCAATGAGCTTACGGTACCGGAATGTTTCGGCAAGCGCGCTCTCAAGAAAATCAGACGCATCTTCATGAGTCAACACACAGCCGTGTCCAAGACAGACTATTTCAGGCTGAAGTGAAATCATAAACTTCAGAGAATCGATGTAGTCATTATACGAAGAGAGGAATTCAACCTGCATCGCGTTTCCTGTTTCACCCTGCAACACACCGGCAGCTTCTCCCGGAAACAATGCTTTGATTTCCGGTATATAAAAAGCGAGCGAATCCCTAGTATGGCCTGGCACTTCATACACTTTGCAGGTCAATCCGCCCAGATCGAATTCGTCTCCCTGCTTAAGGATAATGTCGATTTCAAATGGATGCAGTGTCAGGTCTTCACCTGCTGTATTGTACTTCAAAAGATCAATATGATTTGCGCTTAGCTGGTTCATCATTCCCAAGACCGACTCTTTACGAAGCAAACCGGCAACCCTCTGATGAGCGCCAATCTGCAGGCCGGGGATGTGATGCTTTAAGTAGTGAGCAGCGCCAATATGATCGTAATGCGAATGGGTTAAAAATAAGTAGTCGAGCAGCCCCGTATCTCCGAAGATCTCTTTGATGTCTGTAAGATAGCGTGGACCCAGTAAATTAACACCGGCATCTATCATCATGTTCTTCTTGCTTCCTCGAACAATGTATGCCGGATACCAGGCATTCGGAATAGCGATTATCCGTTCGTGTATTTGTCCTTTCGCATGCTGCTTCATAAGAATACCTCATTCCCCATTAATCGTTATCATAATTTCTTTAAAGCTCTCTACTGCCGCTTCCAGATTTTCGATGATGTCGCCCGTCAAAACATCCGGGTCGGGCAAATTGTCGAGATCGGCAAGCGACTTGTCTTTGAGCCAGGTGATGTCTAAACTTGTTTTGTCACGAGCAATGATTTCATCGTAAAGCATTTCATAAGTCACTCTGAACACAGTTATTTCAAGTAACCACAAGATTGTAAGATTATTGTGACATATTACAACATCTTGAAAACATTGCAACAAAAAACCCGCTATTTTAGCGGGTTTTTTAATTCTATAGATTTTGTCTTGGTGGAGGCGGCGGGAGTTGAACCCGCGTCCGAAAACCTTCCGCTGGAGCTTCTACGTGCGTAGCCTTCGTTTTAGAACCTTCGCGCTGGATTGCTCCCTAAGGCCGGATCGTTCCGCGCTATCCTGTAAGGTTTCGCCTCCCTACCCCAGGCAAGAAGTTTGGCTATCCTGTCTTAATGACGTTCTATTCCAGCCAACAGGAGAACCGGGTAGAACGTTAGCCGTCTAAGCGGCTAAAGCGTAATCGTAGTTGTCTGCGATTATATGTTTCCTACCTGTTTAACG
>Ga0247842_10006260_pt1 | contig 13535 bp, 13 predicted proteins | sample LaCruzMarch2015__3_FD_192411 | JGI IMG/M metagenome (GOLD analysis project Ga0247842, IMG submission 192411) | Freshwater microbial communities from meromictic Lake La Cruz, Castile-La Mancha, Spain - LaCruzMarch2015_19m | ecosystem: Environmental > Aquatic > Freshwater > Lake | place: Spain...
TTCTTCCTACTGCGAGGATTGCGTTGATACCTGGTTTTCTAAAAATCTTCAGGGATGCATGAATTGTTTAGGATGCGTCAATTTACATAACAAACAGCATCATATTTTTAACCAAGCCTATTCTAAAAAAGACTATGAAAAGAAATTTTTAGAGTTTAATTTTGGATCTCTAAAGGACTTGGAAAGTTTTGCTGGGAAAGCCGAAGAATTTTTTTCTAAAAATATTGTCCGCTTTGCTCATGGAAAGCACAATTTTAATGTTTCCGGGGAATATATCAATAATTCAAAAAATGTCCGCGATTCTTATTATGTTAACAGCGGCGAGGACTGCCGATATGTGCAATATCTGTTAACACCCTCAAGCAAAGACTGTATGGATTTTTCGCTTTGGGGAGAAAATTCTGAGCTTATTTATGAAACATCAAGCTGCGGAGAAAATTGTTCACGAGTTAAATTAAGCTACAGAACATCCCGCAGTTCTCACGAATGCACTTATTGCATGCAATGCTATAATGGGGCTGACCTGTTTGGATGCGTTGGTTTGCAGAAAAAACAATATTGTATTTTAAATAAACAATATACAAAGGAAGGATACGAAAAAATGGTACAGAAAATTATTGCACAAATGGACGAGATGCCATACACAGATAAGAAGGGCAGGGTCTATAAATACGGAGAATTTTTCCCGCCGGAGCTTTCCATGTTTTCTTATAACGAAACGCTCGCCTTCAACGATTTTCCGCTGGCAAAAGCAGAAGCTCTTGCCGAAGGTTACAAGTGGAAGGAACCAGAAGAAAAAGGTTACAAAGTTACGCTTGAGCCAGAAGCAATTCCCGACCACATAAAAGATGTAACTGATGGAATTATGGCAGAATCAATTGGATGCGCTCACAAAGGTGAGTGTGAGGACAGGTGTACGACGGCCTTTCGCATAACAAAACAGGAGCTCGATTTTTATAGGGCCAACAATATTCCAATTCCGAGGCTGTGCCACAATTGTAGGCACGTAAAACGCGTCAAAAACCAGGGAGGGCTGAAATTATGGCACAGAAAATGCGCCTGCGCTGGTGAAAAGTCAGAAAATGGGATGTACCAAAACCAAACAAAGCATTCTCACGGCGATAAACCTTGTCCCAATGAATTCGAAACCCCCTACGCGCCAGAACGTCCGGAAACAGTCTATTGCGAAAAATGTTACCAAGCAGAAGTAGCATAAAAATAATTAGGTTAACACTTATTAACTTAAAAAATTTATGGAACAAACAACTCAACGATGCCAGAATTGCAAAAACGAGTTTACCATTGAGCCCGAGGATTTTGATTTTTATGAAAAAATGAAGGTGCCCTCTCCGAACTGGTGCCCGGATTGCCGGTTACAGCGTCGTCTTTCTTTTCGTAACGAGCGATCGCTATACAAAAGGCCATGTGATTTATGCGGGAAGGATACGATTACTTTATATGACTCTGAGGGCGGTATAGTAAATTATTGCGGAGAATGCTGGCTGTCGGACAAATGGGACCCGCTTTCTTATGGGCAGGATTACGACTTTTCACGTCCATTTTTTGAACAATTTAAAGAGTTAACAAGAAAGGTGCCTCATCAGAATTTTTTTGGTAAATATGATACACTCGTGGACACAAATTTTGTAAACATGGCTCACGGATTAAAAAATTGTTATTATATTTTTAACTCCGACTATGATGAGGGTTGTTTGTATTCAGAAGAGGTGGAGCATTCTAAAGATTGTTTTGATACAACAATGATTGAAAGCACGCAATTGGCGTATGATAGCCTAAATTGCAATAAATGTTATCAGATTTATTATTCTGTAGATTGTGAGAATTCTCACGATATTTGGTTTTCCAAAAATCTTGCTGGTTGTTCTAATTGTTTTGGTTGCATTAATTTAAGAAATCAGCAATATTGTATTTTCAATGAACAACTTTTGAAAGATGATTATCAAAAAAAGATTGCTGAATTCAAATTAGATTCTTATGCCGTTGTTCAGGATTTAAAGAAAAAAATGGCTGAGTTCTGGTTAAAATTTCCTAATAAATATATGCATGGAGTTAAAAATTTTAATTCCACAGGTGATTATGTTTCTAATTCCAAATATGTAGAAAACTCCTTTCTTGTAACTGAATCGGAGTATTGCAAGTATTGTATGCTTTTAATTGTGGGTGGCAATAAAGAATGTTATGATTTTACCCAGTTTGGTGAAAATGGGCAACAAGTATATGAATCTTTAATTTGTGGAAAAAATATCAATAATATTATTGGGAGTATCAGCGCGATTGAAAGCCACGATATTACTTACGGTGTGCATTGTCGAGGCAATAACAGTGATCTTTTTGGTTGCGCTAATGTCCGAAATAAACAATATTGTATTTTGAATAAACAATACACAAAAGAAGAATATGGGGAACTTATCCCTAAAATTATTGAACACATGAATAGTATGCCATATAAAGACGCAAAAGGACGAACTTATGGCTATGGTGATTTTTTTCCAGCTGAAATTTCACAATTTAGCTATAACGAAACCTCAGCCCAAGAGTTTTTCCCAATGAAGAAAAAAGAAGCCGAGGCCGCAGGATTCTCATGGAAAGAGCCGAAAGAAAAAAATTATAAGATTACAATTAAATCTAAAGATTTACCCGACAGCATTTTGGATGTTAAAGAAGATATCACGTCACAAATTATTGAATGTGAACATAAAGGTGAATGCAATGAGCAGTGCGCGACTGCGTTTAGAATAATTCCGCAGGAACTTCAATTTTATAAGTCTCAAAATTTGCCATTACCGAGATTGTGCCCTAACTGCAGACATTATCAGCGCATTATAAATCGCAATCCTGTTAAACTTTGGGATCGTACCTGCGCAAAATGCGGTGAAGAAATTAAGACTTCCTATTCCCCGGATAGAAAAGAAATTGTCTACTGCGAACAATGTTATCAACAAGAGGTGGTATAATTATCAACAAAGATGAATAATGAGAAAAAAATTTGTCAGAATTGCAAAAAGGATTTCGTAATTGAGCCCGATGATTTTGCGTTCTACGAAAAAATTAAGGTTCCTTCGCCAACCTGGTGCCCCGATTGCCGGCTTTGGCGTCGACTTTCCTATTCTAACGAACGTCATTTATATCAAAATACTTGTGGCCGCTGTGGTCAAAAAATTATTTCAATGTATCCAGCGAAGACTGTTTTTCCGGTTTATTGTTTTAGCTGCTATAGGGGAGATGACTGGGGTCCCTTGAGTTACGCCCAGGACTACGACTTCTCAAGACCGTTTTTGGAGCAATTTCGTGATCTAAAGAACAAGGTGCCAAGAGCCGAGCGTGTAGTTCAGGGAGATTTAGCCGGAAACAATTACTGCAACCGAGCAAGTTATAATAAAAATTGCTACCTTTTGGTAAGGGCAAATTACGATGAGAATTCATCTTATTCTTATAATCTTTGGGAAAGCCGCGAATCATCTGATTGTCTTAACGTGCATAAATCAGAATTATCATATGAGTGCATTGATATAGTTGATTGTTATAATGTACAGTATTCACAAGAATGTAGGCAGTGCCGCGATTCTTTTTTTCTTTTTGATTGCCGAAACTGTGTCCAGTGCATTGGATGCGCCGGTTTGAGAAACAAAGAATATCAAATATTGAATAAGCCTTATACAAAAGAAGAATATAAAAATGAGTTAGAAAGTTTGCGTCTTGATACGAGGGAGGGCTTGGAGGTTTTTTCTGAAAAATTTCAAGAACTTTTGAAGGGTGTTATTCGGGAATCAGCGATATTTACTAACTGCACAGACTCATCTGGGAATTGGCTAATTGACTGTAAAAACGTAAAGAATTCATACCAATCGCGTAAAGTTGAGGATGGGAAAAATCTTCTTTCAGTTATCGGAGGCAAGGATTGCATGGATTATTCTTATTGGGGCGCTGCCAGCGAGCTTGTTTACGAAACTACTAATTGCGGTTATAGTTGTTCGCGCATGCGATTTTGTAATGAATCATGGGATTCTTGCCACGACCTTACGTATTGCGATAACTGCTACGGATCAGAAAATTTATTTGGTTGTGTCGGTATTCGAAAGGGCTCATATTGCATTTTGAATAAACAGTATACAAAAGAGGAATATGAAGAGCTTGTCCCTAAAATTATTGAGCATATGAAGGCTATGCCCTATAAAGATAGGGCGGGTAGAGTATACTCTTTTGGAGAATATTTTCCTTCAGAATTTTCAGCGTCTGCATATAACACAACCTTGGGTTTCGAATATTTCCCGCTTACAGAGAAGGAAATAGTTTCTAGGGGGTTAAAATGGGAAGACAAAAAAGATAAAGAGTATAAAACTACAATTTCATGGGAAAAATTACCGGGAAAAATTATAGATGTTAAAGATGACATTCTAAAAGAAGCAATCTTATGCCTAGCATACGACAAGCAGGGGGTGGGGGCTGTAAAAGGACACAACTGCACTAAGGCCTTTAAAATTACAGCAGACGAGCTTGCCTTTTATAAACGTATGAATATTCCCTTGCCCCAAAATTGTCCAAATACTCGTCATTTTAAACGTTTCACAAAACGTAATCCTCTCAAACTTTGGCATCGCAAATGCGCGAAGTGTGAGAAAGAAATTGAAACCTCGTATGCGCCAGATAGGCCAGAAATAGTCTATTGTGAACAGTGTTATCAAGCCGAAGTGGTATAGTTATTAAAAATATTCTATAATTATAGCGTGGCCATATAATCATGTTTAAGACATTAAAAGATTTTAGTGTAATTAATAAGCGTGTCTTGGTGAGATGCGATTTTAATGTTCCTTTAGATGAAAAAGGCAATATTTTGGATGATTTTAGGATTAGGCAGACCTTGCCCACGATAAAATATTTAGTCGACAGCAAGGCAAAAATAATTTTAATGAGTCATTTGGGCGATCCAGCTGGCAAAATTGTGCCAGAGCTAAAATTGGACAAGGTTGCTGAAAAATTGGCAGAATATCTCAAATTTCCCGTTGGCAAGGAAGATGATTGCATTGGGCCCGACGCAGAAACCGAGTCAAACTCATTGGCGCCAGGCAGAGTTTTGCTTTTAGAAAATTTGAGGTTTCACCAGGAGGAGGTAGGATCCGCCGGCGGGTACCCCGACCCTGATTTTGCCAAGAAGCTTTCATTTTTAGGAGACATTTATGTTAATGATGCCTTCGGTGTTTGCCACAGAGATCAACCCTCGGTCACTGGTGTGCCAAAATTTTTACCAAACTGTGCCGGATTATTGCTTGAAAAAGAGATCGAATCATTAGATAGAGTGGCAAAAAATCCGCAAAAACCAATGGTGGCTATTGTTGGCGGGAAAAAAGTTGAAACAAAAGCAAATTTTATAAACAATATCTCAAAAGTTGCCGATTTTGTTATTGTAAGCGGATTGATAGCAAAAGAAATTGCAGAAAAAAATATTACGTTTGATTTTCCCGGGAAAATTATTGTTCCTGTAGGTCAGCTTGATGCTTTAGATATTAATGACGAGTCAATAAAAGCGTTCTGCGATAAAATAATACAAGCAGAAACAATTTTGTGGAACGGGCCTTTTGGAAAATTTGAGGATAAAAAATATGCAAAAGGAACTTTGGCAATTGCTAAAGCTATAATAGACAGTAAAGCATTTTCGGTTGTTGGCGGAGGCGAGACAGTTGAATTTATTAACAAACAAGGTATGATTGATAAGTTCAGCCACGTGAGCACGGGAGGGGGAGCTATGCTTAGCTATTTATCAGGAGAAAAATTACCAGGACTAGAGGCGCTCGGAAGCTGATCTTTCGCTTGGCAACAAACTTTTTTCCGTCTGCTGGTAACCCCCTTTGTCCTGCGGGACAAGTGGACCAGGGACTATAAAAAGTTCATTGCCTCGCTTAGTTATAATTAAATGGGAAAAATAAAAAACATAGAAAAAGCCGCAGACCGGATTAAAAAAGCTGTTCAAAATAAAGAACGGATTATTTTGTATGGAGATTCTGATTTAGACGGAATATCGTCTGTTGTTATCTTGGAAGAGACAATCAAGGGGCTGGGGGGGAATATTGATTGCGCTTTTTTCCCAGATAGGGAAAACGACGGGTATGGGATAAATTTAAAAGCTTTGAACATGTTAAAAGACAAAGCTCCAGCCCTTTTGGTGACATTAGACCTGGGAATAGGCAATTCAATAGAGGTTGATGTGGCGAATGACATGGGTTTTGAGGTTGTAATAATCGATCATCACGAACCGTTAGCCCGGGTGCCAAAGGCATCTATAATTGTGGATCCAAAACAAAAAGACGACAAATATTCATTTAAGGGTTTAGCAAATGTGGGGGTTACGTTTAATCTTTGTATGGAGCTTCTGGGTAAAGATGTTTCCCATAATTTAAAAAACAGCTTTTTGGAACTAGCTGCCTTGGGAACCATTGCGGACATGGTTCCGCAAATTGAGCAAAATCAAGAAATTATAGAAGAGGGTTTGCGGTCTCTAAAGAACACTTTTCGCCCGGCATTAAGGGCGTTTTTAGATATTTTAGGAGATGGAAAGGTTTTTCAAGAATCCTTGCCAAAAATTATTTCCGCTCTAAACGCCGCTGAATCAGTTAAGTTTGCAAATGAATCGTACTTACTTTTGACCTCTTCTGACAAGAAAAGATGCAAGGAGTTGGCCGAAAATCTTTTAGATAAAAATAAATACAAACAAACACAGGTTAAAAACATAATACAGGAGATAGAAAGGAGAGTTTCACAGAAACCGTATGCGCCGATTATTTTTGAGGGCGACCCTTCCTGGAAATTGACGCTGGCCGGCAACGTGGCTTCCACGATTTGTAATAAATACGAAAAGCCGGTTTTTATTTTTAAGAAAATGGACAAAGAGTCCTGCGGTTCTGTTAGAAACCCTAAGGGCACAAACTCTGTGGACGCCATGAAGGAATGTGACGCGTTTTTAATGACTTATGGCGGCCATGCTCAGGCCTCGGGCTTCCGCATTAAAAACGAGCATTTGGGAAGGTTTGAAAAGTGCCTCAACGATTTTTTTAAAAAGGATAAAAAATAACAAACGTATGATATTTATACTATTCGGTTTGCCATTGGTTTTCTGGGTTGGGATTGTAGCATTAATAAGTTTTTCTTTGCAAATATATTTGGGTTTGAAAATGATGCATGGCCACCCTGAATATTTAAAATACCACAGACTGAATGCATTTATACTCTGCGGTATAGTCGCTGTTCACATTGTTTTGGGCTTAACGCTGTACATAAATTTTTAATAAAAAAATAATTAAATATAAAATATATGAATAAAACACTACTAATTATTATAATTATAATAGTCGTAGTTATTGTGGGCGGTGGAATAGTATATTATATGCAACAGCCGAATTATGCGCAGAATTATCAGCCGAATGCAGGCAGTAACCCAGAAAATACCCAGCCGGCTCAGCCATCAAATAACACTAGCCCTGCGACCTACAATGCTACGATACAAAATTTTGCTTTTAGCCCGGTTTTGTTAACCATTAAGGCGGGAGATACTGTTACCTGGACCAATAAGGATTCGGCGCCCCACCAGGTGGCAGGAAGTGGATTTCAGAGCGGGGTGTTGGGTAATGGGCAGAGTTTCAGTTTTACCTTTAATACCGCGGGAACCTACGACTATATCTGCAATATCCACACCTATATGAAAGCTAAAATTATTGTTCAATAAACCTTATGTCAAAAATATTTTTAGTCGTAGGTATAATAGTTATTATTTTGGTTCTGGCATTTGTTGTGCAAAATAATGGAATTTTTGCCCCAACTAATAACCCGAATGGCAACACTATAAGTGTGTCCGGTAATAGGACGCTTAATTTAAGCAATCAAGGACTTACAAGCATTCCTTCGTATGTTTTCAATCAAACTAACCTAGAGGAACTTAATGTTTCCTATAATTCGCTGACCGGCTCCATACAATCGCAAATAGGCCAGCTTAAAAATTTGAAAGTTCTTAATGCCAGCTACAATAAAATGACCGGGGTGCCGGCTGAAGTTGGTCAGTTAAAAAATCTAGAAGTTCTCGATTTATCGTACAACCAGCTGACTGGTTTGCCTAACGAGCTTGGTAATTTAATAAATTTAAAAACACTTAATTTGGCTGGTAACCCATATTCACAGCAGGACCTAGATTATATTAAAAATAAGCTGCCAGTATCTGTAAACATTATCACCAAATAAAATATGAAAAAGATAATAATTTACACAGACGGCGGGTCGAGAGGAAATCCGGGTAAGGCGGCAATTGGTGTTGTGTTTTGTAATGAGAAGGAGCAGATTATAAAAAAATTCGGTGAATATTTGGGAGATAATTTAACAAACAACGACGCTGAATATCAGGCCATAATTTTTGCTTTGAAAAAATTCAAGGCGCTGTTTGGGAAGGCAATTGCAGGAACATCTGATGTTGAGATAAGAGCGGATTCAGAATTAGTTGTTAAACAGTTAAACGGGGATTATAGGCTGGAAAACCCCAAGATTCAGCAATTTTTTATAGAAATATGGAACCTAAAATTCGACTTTAAGTCTGTAAAATTCAGGCACATTCCCCGGGAGAAAAATAAAGAAGCAGACAAATTGGTAAACGAAGCATTGGATGCGCAATCTTCGAGCCAAACGTTGCTTTAAGGGTACAATATTTACATGGAAGAACAGGCGATTGTTGTCAAAAATTTAACTAAAGTATACAAAGGAGGGACTAGAGCGGTCTCTGATGTTTCTTTTTCCGTCAGGAAAGGAGAGTTTTTCGGTTTTTTAGGGCCTAACGGAGCAGGAAAGACGACAACAATGAAAATGCTTTCAACCTTGGTGTCACCGACATCGGGCCAAGCTGTAATAAACAAATATATTCTTGGCAAGCAAAATGATAGCATAAGATGTTCAATTGGCTTTGCCATGCAGGGGATAACATTAGATCTTACTTCGAGCGCTTTGGAAAATTTGTATCTGATAGGAGCGCTTTACGAAATGTCTAGAAAAGAAATTGACGTCAGGGTTAAAGAGTTGTTGGAGCTCCTTAGTTTAACGAAGGTTGCTAAATCTTGGGTCAAAAATTTCTCAGGCGGAATGCGCAAGCGCCTGGATTTGGCAGTTGCCTTGATTAACAAGCCAGAGATTATATTTTTAGACGAACCAACAGAGGGTTTGGACCCGGTGGGCAGAAGGAAGGTTTGGGATTATTTGAAGGATTTGAACAAAAACGGAACAACTGTGTTCCTCACAACTCACTACATGCAAGAAGCCGAGTATTTGTGCGAACGGGTTGCAATTATCGATAAAGGAAAAATAGTTATAACGGGCAGTCCCGAAGAATTGAAGCAAAAGGTTAATGGAACATTGGACGATGTATTTATAAATTACACAGGTCATGATATTAACGAGGACGAGCTTAATACAAAAGCTCCAGACCCTTATATAGATATTTAATATGTTTAAAAAAGAATTCGTAAAATTTTTAGTATTATTTAACAGGGGATTTAAACAGGCGATACGGCCATATATTGCCATGATGCCCGAATATGTCTTACCGATTTTTTATTTTGTAGTTAATTCTGCTGCTTTCCAAAAGATTGTTGATTTGCCCGGGTTTAATCAGACAAGTTATCTGCAGTTTTACGCTCCGGTTGCTTTGTTGGTTTCAATATTTATGAGTTCTGGAAGCACGGGGTTGGAAACCGTTACAGACATAAGCACAGGTTTTATGGACAGGATATTTTTGGCTCCGGTAAACAGATGGTACATAGTTATTTCTAAGCTCGTGGCTGTTGGGGCAAAGGCGCTTATGTCGCTTGTGTTAATGGTTATACTTTTAATTTTGTTTGGTGCGTCGTTTCACGGAGGAATACTCGGCTTTTTTCTTATTTTTCTCTTAGCTTTTATTTTTGCAATCGGCTGGGCGGGGATCGGACTCTCTCTGGCTTTTTTAACGAAAAACCCAAGAATTTTACAATCTTCCTTCATCTTTTTCTTCCCCTTTTCCTTTATAACCACCTCTCAGCTTCCGCTTAATCTTCTTTCGGGCTGGTACAAAACTGCAGTTCAGACGAATCCGGTAACATATATTTTGGAAGCGATGCGAAGCATACTGATATACAATCAAATTGGATATACGGTTTTGCTGGGATTTTTAGTGGCTATTGCCTTTGCTTTTGTAACACTAATGGTTTCTATGTGGTCTTTTAAAAGGTCGGTGGTTCGCTAAACTATTTTTTAAGTTGGTGGTATAATAAGGAAATAAAGGTCCACGTAATTAAATATATTAACTAAATATATAAAAAACATGGAAGACATGAAAATGTGCAAGTGCGGGCACCATAAAATTGTGCCAATCTGCATAATTTTAATTGGTTTAGCATTTTTGGCCGGAGAATTAGGGGTATTGGCGCCTGACGTTGTAGCCGCTTCTTGGCCGATTTTGCTGGTTGTCATTGGAGGAATTAAATTATTTGGTCCGGGTTGCAAGTGTTGCTAGTATAAAGATTATAAATGTAAACAAAAAGCTCGATCTAAAATCGAGTTTTTTGTTGTCTCAGCAAGACTGTAAGCCGAATTCTGTATTATGTGATTATCTGTCTGCCCTTTCGATTACTCTCAGGGTCGAGCGAACTACTTTTTACAGAATTTTGAGATGTATTTAACCCAATCTTCTGCTTTGTTCTTGCACCCAATAAGGATTTAGCCGTTTCAGTCCAATCTTTCGATTGAAATCGCCCTATCCCCGCTTAGCGGGGCGGGCGCCTCGCTCTTTCGAGCTCGGCGTTTCTGTTCGCACCTCTGTCTTGCGACCGATGGCCGTTAGCCACTATATTTTTAACTCCCTTTTAGAGGGGCGTTGGTGTTCGGACTTTCCTCCCACGCCCAAAGCTTTCGCATTGTGGCGGGGCAATCACTCATCTTGCTGAGACACCTTAATATTACCATTTCATAATCGTTTGTCAAGATTATCTTAGCAATAAAAAAAGTAGGGTGTTTCCTACTTTAGAAGGCGTATTTGCGCGATCATTGCGTCGACCGCAACCTGCGGATCTTTAGTCGAGTTGTCAATCATCACAGGATTGAGTCTCTTATATTCCTTGATGTAGCGCAGAGCTATGCGCAGTCCGAGTTTGTCATTGAATGACATAGCACCGCGGCCACCCATGCGCGTGATTCGCACAGCTCGACTGCAGGCGACAAAAAATCTCAAATCGGGCATGAGCAGGATTTTGCCAAGGTCGCCGACAAGAATGTCGGTTTGAACTCCCTGCGCACGATGGAAGGCAAGAGTTGAATCGATGTAGCGGTCGCATACCACCGGATGCTCCTCAAGCATGCGCCGGATTTCGTTAGCTGCCTGGAAATTTCCGGCGAGGTAGAAGAAAAACTTCACAACGGGGTCTCCCACCTGTTCGTCTACGGTTTTGCGAAACTGTCTGAACGGATCCGGGGGACACTTGTAAAGCACTGCCCCCATTTGCTCTGCCAGCAGTTTAGCCACGGTAGACTTCCCAGAGCCGTCCAATCCCTCAATTGAAGCAAACCATTTTTTCATGTTGCGCCTCTTTTCTTTTTTGACAAGGTGCCCTACAAATCGAATCCGCCAAGTTTTTACTTGGTGGTCCATTATAAGAAAATATTTTATCTATGTCAATCCTACTAGCCCAATTTTATTGGTTTGAAAAAAATCATGAAAAAGGTTAAGATAAAGCATTATTAATTTTATCTTCAGGTGATTCACAAGTTTCTTAATTCCCAGACAAAGTCCATAAGTTCTGCCTCCTTAATCTTGGCGATTTCTTATTTGGTCAGCGCATTTTTAGGCTTGATAAGAGACCGTCTTTTGGCTGGAACTTTTGGAGCCGGAAATGAACTGGACGTTTATTATACAGCTTTTACTGTGCCGGATTTTGTTGCATTAATTTTAATTTTTGGCGCCATCGCAGCGGCAGTAATTCCAATATTTAGCGGGTATTTAATCAAGGACAAGGAAGAAGCATGGAGATACGTTTCAACTCTTTTAAATGTGTTTTTGGGATTTTTGATAGCAATTTGCGCCCTACTGATGGTTTTCACTCCTGCGATCGTTTCCTTGATAGCCCCCGGGTTTTCCGGCGAGAAAAAAGAATTGGCTGTTATGTTAATGCGTATCATGTTTTTAAGCCCGATTATTTTGGGAGCTTCAAATATGATAAGCGGAATTCTGCAGGTCTTCCACAGGTTTTTGGTAACAGCTTTTGCTCCGTTGCTGTACAACCTTGGAATAATAATCGGGATTTTATTTTTTGTGCCAAAATTCGGGTTAGTTGGCCTTGCTTGGGGAGTAGTATTGGGCGGAGTATTGCATTTGTTGGTCCAGTTGCCGGCTTTTTTCTTTTCTGGGTTCAAATATAAGGCCAGTTTTGATTATAAAGACCCAGGAGTTGTTAAAACTATAAAGCTTATGGTGCCAAGGTCTTTGGGTTTAGGGGCTGGGCAATTAAACACAATAGCCACCACAGCCATTGCTTCCACCTTATTGTCTGGCTCTATTGCAGTTTTTAATTTAGCAAATAATCTGTCTTCAATTTTGGTTAACGCCGTGGCGGTTTCGGTTTCAACGGCCTCTTTCCCTTCAATGTCCATGGCTTTTTTGCGCGAGGATGGAGAAGAATTTTTAAGGAAATTTTCTAGCATATTTCGTCAGATAATTTTTTTGGTTGTTCCTTTAAGTTTGCTTCTTTTAATTTTAAGGGCGCAGATAGTAAGGGTTGTTTTGGGAGCAGGGAAGTTTGGTTGGGCAGATACAAAATTAACCACAGCCTGCCTTGGCATATTGGCTTTAAACCTGGTTGCCCAAGCCTTAATTTTGTTTTTGTCAAAAACATTTTATGCGGCCCACAATACAAAAATTCCGGCAGTAATTAGCGGACTGACAGTGGCGTTTAACATAGCTTTGAGCTTGCTGCTGGTGTGGCTTGTTAGTTTTTTTCCAGGGTTTAATCTTTTTTTGCAAAGCATTTTAAGATTAGGAGGCGTTGCAAACATAGGAGTGATTGCATTGGCTTTAGCTTATACAATAACAGCCGTATTGGAATGTTCTTTGCTTTTATACATGTTTTATAAAAAATTTCCTAAATTGCACGTAAAAGAAATTTCCAATTCTTTATATAAAATATTAATTGCCAGCTTGGTAATGGTCATTCTAACTTTTTTGGTAAGACAATTTTTGGGTTCTGTTGTGAGCTTGCAAACCTTTTGGGGAATATTTTTTCAATTAGTTGTGTCTGGAACAATTGGAGTAGTAACGTACGCAGTGGCTACACATTTGTTAAGATCTCCGGAAAGCAAGACGATTGTCGATTCATTTCTAAAAAAGTTTTTATATCCAGCTAAATAACATATCGCTACGTGAACTTATGAAAAAAGAAAATAAAATAAGCAAAACGAGATCTCATGGGATTTTACTGCTTGTTAAAGTAGTACCAATATTTTTTGTCGGCCTTTTTGCTCTCCTT
>Ga0247842_10006274_pt1 | contig 13517 bp, 16 predicted proteins | sample LaCruzMarch2015__3_FD_192411 | JGI IMG/M metagenome (GOLD analysis project Ga0247842, IMG submission 192411) | Freshwater microbial communities from meromictic Lake La Cruz, Castile-La Mancha, Spain - LaCruzMarch2015_19m | ecosystem: Environmental > Aquatic > Freshwater > Lake | place: Spain...
CAGCCCCCTACTTCTGAAGAAAGAAATTGATCTTCGTTTGAAAAGAGTGTTTGATATACAAAAGAGATACGGAATACCGATGCAATAATAAGTGAATTACGGTAACCGTTTATTATTATCTACTGCGTTGTGTCCGCTTATATTGTTTTACAAGTTTGCCATTTTTTGACAAAAATTTTGCCAACTTATTTTTCTCTGTTGGCGTTAGTTTTCCTCTTAGTTCGATCTCGAATTTACTCATGGCCTTTTTATATCAGAAACAACCCTTACTTAACAGGTGGCTGAGAATTGTTTTGATCTGTTTAATTGGCGAATCGGGTAAACTGTAGTAGAATTGCCCTAACCTGTACGAGAGAGGAGGGCTGGCAAATGAGGCCCCTCATCAAACAGGAGCCGGTGAAGATCGAAATCGGGACGTTCAAAACGGTTGAAGATCTTCGCGAGGCTCTTGATGTTTGCAATTATCATGTGTCGAGAGAGGCCGCCGAGCTTTTCAGTCGGCTCACGCTCTCCTCGAAGCCGACCATCCTTAACCTCGGCGCGGCTACAAACGCTGATCTAGGGTATCCGGACAGGTGTACCATTGGTCAGTCGTTTGCCGCAATTGCGGCACTCGGCGGCGTGAGGTTGCCGGCGGAGATAGGGCCGCAGTTCAGGTTGCAGTACCCCGGCCAACCGGACGGGGAGTTGCGGTTGTTTTATATGGATCCCCTGAATAACTTCGGGGGAGACCCCGATGTCTTCTACGTTGAAAACTGCCTCGGCGATCAGTGGCTCAGCGCTCACTGCGCTGATCTACAGACCATCATGTTCGGTCACAGGGTGTGGATGTTCGGATTATAACTCCTTGTGACAGGCGGTTGTCTCTCGGCCTTCTCGTTCCCACGGCCCCCGCCAAACGGGGGCCGTTGCCGTTTGGAAAGGTGTTTGTGCTAATATTATTCTGGTGATAGGTGGATATGCGAGAAAATTGCTAAAGTTTTCACATCATTTTAAAAAGTATTGTATTTAATAACCATTAAGCAAAGAATGTACATAATGGATAATAAATATATCGAAGAAATTCAAAAAAAGATTTTGGAGCTTTTGCCAGAGGAAAAGCGTTGGGAGAAAAGGTTTCTTTTGGGGGATTGCTGCAGTGAATTATCACGTTTAGTTGCAAGTTGGATAAACGAAAATAATAAATATGATCACCAAGTCATTTTAAAAGGTGACGATGTGTGTAAAACGAACAAATCACATGATATTGTTGCCAGTATTAAAAATGGCAAAGTTTATTTAATTGATCCGACAATCTGGCAATTTTTTCCTGATGAAAATTCAATATTTGTCGGAGAATATTGTACTTTGGGTGAAGCGATTGATGCGGCGGCTAAAAAATACGGCGGGTATTGGCAAAAAAGCGAGGACTTAGAGGAAATCTCATCAGAAGAAAAGAACAAGTTGCTAGGAATTGTTAAAAAAAATATCAAAGAGACATTAGAGTAACTATAGGTGATTAGTTCTTTTGAGACGCTCTCAACTCAGGGTCAAAATTAGTGCCACCATTTTATTCCGAAACATTTGCTGATAATCTAAAATCAATGTTAATAACAAAGAAAATACAAACTTGGTCTAGTTTCCAGAAAGCCTAATTTAAGCTTGCCCCTCTCTGGCAAGCGTGTCGACTGCCGTATTATGGGCAGTTTTTTAGTAGCTAAAAAATAAGGATTAAAATGCTTAAAATAAAAAAAATAGATTTGATTATATCGATATATATCTTCTGCGTCGTAGCTTCTGAATTGATGGGAGGTAAAACGTTTGGCCTAATTCACCTCGGCGGATTGAATTTAAGTGTTAGCGTGGCAATATTTCTCCTACCCGTTACCTTTGCTATCAACGATATTATCGTTGAGGCAAAAGGAAAAGCTAGAGCCCAAGGTTTAATCAGATCAAGTATTATCGTTATTGCTCTGATAGCTCTTTTCTCGCTTCTTGCTGTAAGTTTACCCCCTACTGCTAGATTTGCCCCAACTGAATCAGCCTATGACACTATCTTTAAGATTTCGATTAGATTCTCGATTGCTAGTTTGACAGCATTTGCCTTGGCCGAGTTTCTTGATGTTGTGATCTTTTATCGAATCAGACAAAAACTAGGAAAGAAAAATCTGTGGTTGCGCACCAATGCGTCAAACTTTATCGGGCAGTTTGTTGATACGACAATATTTATGGTTCTTGCATTTTATGCGCTCGATAAATCGGTAGGCCAAAATTTGAGCTTCATTTTTGGTCTCGTTTTACCATATTGGGTCTTAAAATGTTTAATGTCAGTTATTGAAACGCCCTTCGTCTATCTCGGAGTTTCTTGGCTGAAGAGGGGAAATAATGAAGATTAAGCCGATTAAAACAGGAAGAATTGCTAGCGCACAAAAAATTGAGACTATTCTAGATAGATACGTTAAAAAAATTAGTGAAAATTCTATTTTGGCGATAACCTCCAAAATTATCTCGATATGTGAAGGGAATGTTGTCGACTTAGCGGGGATGAACAAGGAGAAGCTCGTTTACCGCGAAGCGGATTTGTTTTTGCGTGGGAAAAATAGATTTGGTGCAATCCTAACAATCAAAAACAATATCTTAATCCCGACTGCCGGAATAGATGAATCAAATGGAAATGGAAAATTCATCTTATGGCCTAAGAATCCGCAAAAGTCAGCGAACAGGATCAGAAAATATCTTCGGCGAAAGTTTAAAATCGAGAATATTGGTGTAGTTATCACCGACAGCAAAACAACCCCTCTTCGCTGGGGTACAACCGGAATTTCGATAGTTTATAGCGGATTCGAGGCGTTGAATAGTTATATCGGTAACAAAGATATCTTTGGCAGAGAGATGACTGCAACTAGAGCCAATATAGCCGATGGCTTGGCCGCTTCTGTGGTCTTGGTGATAGGTGAGGGGAATGAGCAGACGCCGCTAGCTATGATTACAGAGATTCCTTTCGTCAGGTTTAGAAAGGGTAGTCCGACTGCAAAAGAGCTCTCTAGACTGCATATCGATATTAAAGATGATCTTTATTGCAAAATTCTAACATCAGTAAAGTGGCAAAGAGGGGGAGCTAAGGGATGATCATTCAACAAAGCAAAAAATGGGCCAAAAGGTAGGACAGCAATGACTCAGCCCCTTGGTTTAGATTGACCCCTTCTTCTTCTAATCCGTCGTACACTCCACCGGTGCTCCGATCAACCATTTCAGCTTTCAAAATATTTTTTCCGTGATACCAATCAAAGGCTTTTTTTGCGAAGTCTAAATATTTTTTCTCTTTTGTAATTTTATGAGCGAGACAACAAGCTTCTACCATCGATCCGGCTTCAATTGGTTGCTGCCCAAAAATAGATCTATAACCGTTCTTTCCAAACCACCCTCGATAACCCGGGAACGAGAAACAGTCTAATTTTTCGTCATAAACCTGTTTCAGCAGAAAATCTAGAGATTCTTTGGCGACATTTAAATACTTTATATCGCCAAAAGCCGAATAGGCCCAAAATAAGGCCCATGGTAATCTCCCGATGTCGTAAGTGATCTCATCTTCAAACCATTTCCACGAAGCATCGGAGCTTTTTTCGTAGCTTGTTACTAATTCTTCAGATAATCCTTTCGCAATTTTCTTAAAGTCATATTTACCTACCTGCCCAATTTTCTCTTGGGAAATTCTAACCCTCACATAATTTCCTAAGACTGATTCTAGCTTGGGGCTGCACTGATCTCTTGCCAACAGAGCATAAATCAACCATGCCTTGTTTCTAGCAGACTCCGCCTTTTTAATATTTTTGACGTATTGGTCAAATAAAAATATGCCTGTCAGTTTTTGGTCGTCTCTTAAACCCAGTTTTGCAGTATCTGCCAATCCGGCCATTGCCCGACCAAAATTGTCTCCAATGGACTCATTTTCCCAAACCAAACCTTGACTCATATCGTTCTTGAAACCACATTCTCCTGCAGCTGAGACTATGAATTTTAAATAAACATCGACCAATTTCCCATCTTTCAATCTAAGCGCCACCTGTAAAGCTCTGGCGTTATCGTCAACACAGTATCCCTCTCTCGAGTCAGGTATGGCTATGAGCGAATGCTCCAAAATTCCGACACTATCAGTCATCCGGTAGAGATGATCAAGCTTTAATTTATCCATGTTTTTTCTTTCCCTCCAAAATTTTTTTGTATATCTTTTCATAATTATCTACCATGCGTTCTACGGTAAAATTTTTCTCTATTCTTTCCCGACAATTTTTTCTGGAGATTAAGTTGATATTTCTCATAGCATTTTCTGCTTCCTTGAGATCGTTAACCACAAAACCGGTTTCTTTGTCCTTGATTATTTCTGCGACCGACCCTTGATTCATTCCGATAACTGGTGTGCCACACGCCATAGCCTCAATTAGAGTTAGACCGAATGGTTCGGCAAAGGTGTTCAGATGAAGAAAGCCATAAGCGTTTTTTAGTAAAAGCTTTTTGGCTTTTTCGTCGACTAATCCTAGATATTGAATTTTAGAGTTTAGATGAGGTTTGATTTCTTTTTTAAAGTATTCTTCATCTTCCGATGATATAAGGCCCGCGATTTTTAGGTCAACGTTTAGCTTTTTTGCCAACTTGATTGCATTGTGGACGCCTTTATCTGGGGATATCCGACCGACAAAACAAAAATAGTTGTCTGGTTTATCATTATATGGGTACTCGTTTATCGGGATACCGTGATAAATGTTGGCTATATAATTTAAATTTGGAGCATGTTTTCGATCGGCATGGCTTATTGAAACAAAATGGGTGTTTGAATATTTTTTGTAAATTTGGCCGATTTGTGGAGAGGAAAAACCGTGGATGGTTGTAACCACAGGAGTTTTAACCAGTTTTGAAAAGACAAGTGGATAGGCGTCGTAATGATTGTGGATGATGTCATATTGATCTGCGTCTTCAAAAACCGAAGCTGCGTGAAGGTATTGATAAACCTTTGATTCTAAATTCGGGTCTTCCATTATTGGCCTAGGACACACCCATTTTAACCTCGCGGTGGTTTTTGAGTCTCCAGTTGCATAAAGAGTCACGGTATGGCCGGACTTCACCATCCCTTCCGCGATACGGCTGGCAACTAATTCCCATGGGCCATACTTAGTCGGAGGAGTTCGCCAATGGATAGGTGATAGAATAGCAATTTTCATCAAATCTTTTTTTTAAAAAAAGTAATTGTTCTAAAAAGATCAAGGTATCGAAGCCCTATATTAGGCCAGGTCATCAACCTTCCATAATCATAAGCTCTTTGGCTAATCTTTCCTTTTTTGTCTTGATTTTCCCACAGTTCAATTACCGCAGAAGCAATTGAATCAGAGTCGGCAAAAGGAACGATAACACCCCTGCCATTACCCAAAACTTCCTTCGCATACACATACGGGGTAGAGATACAGCATTTTCCTGCGCCCACGGCATAGGCAAGCGCTCCGGAGGCGGCTTGCTGGGGATCAAGATATGGTGTGACATAGAAATCAATGGTTTTTAACCAACCGGTTAACTCGTCGAGCGAAAGATATTTATTAACAAATTTGACATTTTTTTCAATTTTTAGTCTCTTTATTTCTTTTTTGAGAAAATTGCGATATTCTTCGCCGTGAGTTTGCAAAAGTACCGGGTGCGTTTGCCCGATTACCAGATATAAAACATTTGGATATTTTTTGGCGATAGCAGCTACGGCACGCAGGGCATATTCAATTCCTCTAGTTGGACCCAAGAGATTAATATTACCGAGAATCATTCTTCCGCCAAGATGCTTCTTCTGCTTAAATGTGTCCGTTGAATTAAACGGAAGATCGGGTGTCCCGTGCGGGATGACAATAATTTTCTCGATGGGAGCACTGTATTTACTAACCAATTTTTCCTTGATTTTCTCCATCATGACAACTACAGCAGCTGATTTTTTAATTAACCTCTTTAGAATTATTCCTTCTCGACTGTTTGAATCATCTGGCACTGTGTGAAGAGTGGTTACAAGTGGCTTCTTTAGTGATTCAACAAACGGAATAATATATTCGCCACTTAGACCGCCGTACAGGCCATACTCATGCTGGAGCGAGACAATATCGGTGCCAGATTGATTGATATAAGCGGCTGCCTCAAGATAAGTGTGTAGCTCCTGCTGCTTGATTTTATATTTTACTTCCCACGGATAATTTATTCGCTCGTTTGGCCTCGTAGTGGCCATAATCTCTGCCAAATCATTAGGATTGAGCAAATTGATCGCGTTGGTCAAATCTTTCGTATAAGTGGCGATGCCACACTTGCGTGGTACATACGAAGACAGGTAGATAACCCTAATCTCTTTAGATTTTGAAGTTAAGAGTTTTCCTAAGTTTTTTGTCATATATTAGCGCTTCTATTCGTTTACTTTCGATCTTGTTTATAAATTAACTTCTCATGATATCACAAATTTTACGTCTTGTATAATCGTTTTAGCTGAAAAATCATGCTATTTATCCACTAAATCCTATTTTAAGTTTAGTCGATGGTTCTCGAGACCGATTTTTTCGTTACTATATCCCAAGTTTTCGACTTATCGGATACACCCTAAAGGTCAGTATTACGGCCAAAAACACGGCAAAACCGCACATGATAGACGGAATTCCGCTTCGGGCCGACTGCGAGAGAAGATAAACTGCTCCAGTCGGGATCAAAAATGAAGCATAGCCAATCGCGATCCAGAACAAATAATTAACCTTAAGCTGATCGCGTGCCGCATCATTTTTTTGTATTTTCGTAAATCCAGAGATGTTAAAAAGACCAATTGCTAGCAACAAATAATAATAGTATGAAAAGTAGTAGGATGCGACGCTCTTGTCTAGTGTCACCATAATATAATTACCACCGCAGACTGCCGCTTGGACTGATCTGGTGCTGATCAAAAAAGCCCCGACAAAAAATGCAGCGATTCCGTAGCCAATATAGGTATGCCACATTTTTTTGGTCACCAAGCTAACCAAGTTTATACCCAGGGGTGGCAGGAGTGTAATTGCGATGTAGCCAACTCGCATCCACAAGAGCGACTTGTTTGAACAAACTTGGTATTCGGCCAATTGAAAGGTTCCCAAAGAAATCAGTATTAAGACGAGCAACGTAGCGGATGGTTTAATTTTAGTGGTGAACAGAATATAAATCGCTGAAGTAAATTCGATAATAAACGTCAAAAGCATCACTAGTGGGCTAAAACAGAACAACTTGCTTTCGTCGTACGGTGATAATAATTTCATTTTTTCTTAAGCTCCGTCAACAACTCTGTAAGATTAACAGATTTTGCGCCAATGAGCTTGTCGGCTGCTCCATAATAAATAAAGAGTCGACTACCGCGAACAACGCAACCTGTCGAAAAGACCACATTGCTAACCTCTCCATTCTTTTCCCACCTTTCCTCGGGAGAGAAAAGTGGTTCGCGCAAACGCCCAATTTCTTTCGTGGGATCATTACGGTTAAGTAGCGCAGCGCTAGTATGATAAATTTTCCCATATTTTGAATCTTCTACAGCATGATAGATCAAGAGCCAGCCATCCTTTGTCTCAATAGGAACTGCTCCGCCCCCGATATTTCGACTCTCAAATTCATATTTTTGATCAAGAATGATGTATTTATCAAGTTTGACAAAATATTTTCGCCAATAACTATTATCAAGCTCAGAGAATGAATCAAAATAAGCAATCTGGATTCCTGGAAGCACGCGATGGACGAGGGCAAATTTTCCGTTAAACTTTTTTGGGAAAATAAAAGCATCTTTTTCCCACAGAAAAACATCTTTCCCCGCTCGTTCCTTCAATACTGACTCAAAAAACTGGTATCTTTCGCGCACTTTTGACTGTCTGAATAGGTCTTCAGCTTCGTCATATGTAAATTGGGCAGAAATGACGCCATGTTTTTTAAAACGCACAAGATCTTCACTGGTAGCATAAGCAATCAAGGCATTCTGTCCGTCATAAACAGTATAAAAAAGATAGTATATTCCTTCCAAAAATACGACACGAGGGTCCTCGATACCTTTTTTCTCGAAACCATATTTAGGAACTAGAACCGGGTGGTCAAGCCGATTTATAACTTTTCCGTCTTCATCAATTTGGCAATATCCAATCGAAGAAACAAAATCATGCTTTCGCACTGCTCGATAGAACATATGCACGATTCCGTGTGCTTCAACACATGTTGGATTGAGCACTGCCTCATTCTCGAATGGCAAATTAGTCGCCCGGAGAATAATTCCTTCATCTTTAACTTTAATCATAATATATTTCTTGAAATAATAATCTATGCACTTTTTTTCTCAAAAGGATCAGGTATGGTGATTTTGCCTGCCTCGGTATCACTTAATCCACAGTAAAGGATGACTGAACCGTCCTCATTTTTAACAATTCCGCCTGGAAATACAATGTCCACAAGCTCGAGAGGGTTTTCTTCATTTACCACCTTGGCATGACCTTCTGGAAAATCCTCTCGAATGGCGATTATTTTTATTTTCGAAGATCGATGTGTTGCCGGATCGTACGTAAAGGAAATGGCATAATAATGCTTGTTATTTGCTTTGTCAAAAGCGGAGATATGACCGATTATTCCCACTTTGCCATCTGGAAGAACATGAATCTCGTTAACCCCGCCCCATTCATGGGGAACGAACTTTTCTTTAAGGATTCTTGCTCTGACCAAATTTTCGGGCGTTAGTTCGTCAAGTGAGTTGAGTCGAACGAAACCTATCTTACCTCTGCCTGCTGCTCCTCCCCAAGGACGAGTAAAAACTCCGATACTGCCATCTTCAAATTCAGCAATACGAATGTCTTTCATGCCGACTGGGCTATGGGCAAACTCTTTCAGACTTTTTAAATCTTTCCCGCGGTAAAAAACGGTTTGCCAGTCGACCCAGTTTTCAGGCATATCCGGTGCTTGCCAAACTCTCACTCCTCCAAAAACTATTTCGTCACTAATTTGAGTAACAAAAGAATCTTCTAAATCATAAAGGGGTAAATCGGGATCTCTCTCCCAAACACCTGCTCTTTCCGTAAAAAATGCCACTTGCGACTTTGCCCATTCTGATCGCTTCTCTAACCTGCCAATAATAATATCTCTGCCTTCGATTTTAGTCGGAGGCGAAATATTATAAACATCCCGATCCTCGATATCAAAAGTGAGCTTTTCTCCTTGGGAACGGTTTCCGGAAAGATATTCTGGAAGCAAGTCTATAGTCGGAATCGGTTCTTCAAAGGATTCTTCATATTGTGCTCTTCTTTCTTCGATTTTAAATAAAGATGCTTCCCAATATTTTCGCAGGTTTTTAGCACTTTCGAGAACGCTCCTTTTTTTGTCTTTTGGTACCGCCCTTATTTCTTGCGCTAACTTATCTCGATACTCTTGATATCCTGGAGTCATTTCTTTTTGGCTTGGGTCTTGCTCTACTTCTACTTCTGGCACCGGTTTAGTTATTTGTTCTTCAAGCCCTTGATCAATAGATCCTTTTTCTTTGTCGTGCATAAATTCTTTCAATTATTCATTCTTAATTTAACATCCGCTGTCTTTAACTTTAATCATAATGAGTATCTTAGGGTAATAATCTACGCGCGTCCGTAATCATCTTTGTATCGGACAATATCATTTTCGTCAAAATGCCCCTTATCGACCTCGACAACTACAAGTGGTTTTGTATTATCGCTGTTGATCATGCGGTGTTTTTGGCCTTGGTCTATATGGGCGCAGTCACCGGCCTCTACGGAAACGCTTTTATTGCCAATAATAAATTCTCCTTTTCCGGATACTACGTTCCACTGTTCGGAGCGTTGTGTATGCGACTGCAAAGAGAGTTCGCCGCCACCATTAACGTGAATTTTTTTTATTACGATTTCAGTTTTGTTTTCAGGTCCATCTAGAAAAAAACGGTCCAATATTTCAAACTCTCCCCAGGGTCTTTTTGTTATTGACTTCATTAATTATCTCCCCTTGTCGCATGCTTATATTATATAGGATAGCTCACGCTCTTGATCATAGCGTAGCATACTACTAATCACCATACCACTTGGTAACGGCTATTTTAGCCATAACCATATCATTCTTTGCAGGGCAATCTCTCGCGAAATTTCTTTCCATTTCTCGATCTTTGGTGATTTATCCATTTATCCTCCGCTATCGCTTAATATCTTTACTCATCACATAAAAATTGTTTATATGTTTCAATTTTGCTATCTGAATGAAGCTGATTATTCATAGTTTATATTTAAAGCCGTTCCTGCTCCAAAACCAAAGTGGTGGATGCATGACGATTGGATTTATTCCGCTTCCGCTTAGTGCTCTTCGCCAGCGCCCCGAGAGTTCTTCTCTCGTAATTTTTTCTGCTTCAATTCCAGATATCAAACCAAGCTTAATTGAGCATTTAATAACATGAGTGTCGGGTGCAATTTCGATATATTCGGCATTTTTCAGTTTTATCTTTCCATATTCAGTTAATATGAAGCTCCAGTAATTGAAAATCTTGGGTCCAGACAAATAAGGAAAACCCTTTTTGTGCTTTTTTTGGACTATCTGTTGTAATCTTAAAAAATCATTGTCTGCATCTACTATTAACTGTTTCAACGACCCCCAGTTTTCTAAGATAGTTTTTGAAATCGTTTGCCAGGTTTTAATGTGTTTATTTGGTTGGAGGGCGAGCTTGTATTTCAGGAGTATCACCCTCAAATCCTCATCATTCATTTTGCTTGCTTGCGCGATATCAAATACTAAACGAGTCTTTGAATTTTTGTGGGTTTTTAGTGCAGCTTCCCAGAGTTTGTAGCTGTTTCTTTGATAGTTTAGGGCCATTGGCAATGTAAAATAACAAAGTCGCTCCTCTTTAGATCCGAAATGTTTTGGGTTGGAATCTTCTGGCATAACTGTTTGGCCAAGTTGCCCGGTCTCATAAGCCTCCAGAAGTTTCTGACAATTTTTAATTAAATTGTTCATAAAACAAAGATATCAAAAAAGATCTATGTTAGTAGGTGTTTATAAAATCGATGTGGTTGAGTTCTCCAGTCTGTATTCTCCTCATTCTTTCTTAGCTATTTTCTAGATCCATCGCTTTACTTTAAATGTATCAGACTTCTGCTATTTTAATTCTATATGATCTTCAAACTAAAATAAGTCGATGATAAATGAAAATTTTGTTTATCTTGGTGCCTTTATAAATTTGTTGGGCGCTACCAGTTACATTATTTATACACTCCAAGGCAAAGTCAAACCAAACAGAGTAAGCTGGGGGCTTTGGGGTCTGGGGGTAATGGTTGCTTTTGCCGCAGAAATTAAGCAAGGAGTGGGCATACAATCACTCGCCACTTTCATGGTTGGTTTCTGTCCTCTTTTGGTATTTTTTGCTTCCTTTGTAAATAAGAAAGCTTACTGGAAAATAACAAAGTTTGATATCTTGTGCGGCCTCTTGTCAGTCGTGGGTTTGATTTTGTGGTATCTGACAAACAATCCGAATCTGGCGATTCTGTTTAGCATTTTTGCTGATTTAATGGCTGGCATTCCCACATTAGCAAAATCTTATAAATATCCGGAAACAGAAAACTTTTTAGAGTTTGCTTCGTCATTTGTGAGCATGGGCATTGCGATGTTAACATTTAAAAATTTTGGTTTTGCGTTTCTGGCATTCCCGATTTACATTATTTTTTACGATTTCTCAGCTTTTTTATTAATTAAATTTAAACTTGGCAAAATTATCGATAAACAACTTCAACGGGCCTAATTGTTTTAACCTTATTTTTTTAGTTCTTAAATCTCAAATTCACTGACAATTGGAAAATGATCCGTTAACACATCGGCAATTACGCGGGTGTTTAAATTTATCACATTTTTGTATAAAACGTGGTCATATCGGCTGTTTTTGGGAGTTGTCGCCGATTCTTGTTTTATTTCGTCCAATTTTTCGTCTGCAAAAAGTCCAGGGAAAGTTTTTTTCAAACTTCGTTTATCGGCATTAAAATCACCCTGTATGATACAAGTGTTTTCTTTTGGGGACAGATATTTCTCCATAGTCCTAATAACTTTTTGGACCTTTGGGTTGGAATAATCAACTTTGAACTTCTCGAACGGTGTCGAATGGGTTGATTTAAATTCAACAATGCTGTCCTTAATTCTTATTAAACAAGTTGTAGCTCCTTTGTCGTGGGTGATCCATTTATCACCCTCGTAAACCACTTTTAATTTTGGATTGTAATAAAACTCAAAGTCGTGTTCTGTGATCTCATATTTAGAGATTATGGCCTGACCCAATTTAAAATCCTTGTCAATGTGAGAATTGTCATATGTATCATTTACGAAATATTTATATCCTAATTTATTAGCGATAACTTCGGTCTGGTTCAGGTGTTTGTTATAGTGAGTTTCTTGAAGGGTAATCACGTCAGGCATCTGTGATTTTAGAATTGTGACAATATAATTTAAATCATAGTTTGAGTACGATGCAGACTTTGTCGCGTCACTTTTTTCCTCCCGGATCCAGCCACCGCCGATATTCCATTGGAGTGTTTTTATTTTCATACCTTGTTTATAACAAAAATAGCCCGCATTTAACAGGTCATCGATAGCGGGTTATTGTAGTCTAGAGCTTCCTCCATCTACTTTAGCAAGGAAATAAGGCAAGACAAAACGCTTTGCCATGTTAAAATTTAAAAATATATGTAAAGGTTTCCCCTTCGGGCAATTAAGTTGGAAAAATCAGCGATAAATATCTTTGCGATGAGCAATTCGGACAATGGTTATTAGGTTGGCTTTAGTATTGGCGATATAAAGAATCCGGTAAATTCCGACACGTAATCTGTAGCCAGGTTGGGCGGTCAGTTTCTTGCAGTTGCGCGGAAATGGATTCGTTGCGAGCCGGTCGATTGTCGAAATAACTTTAGAGCGATCGCTTCCGGGAAGAAGTCTAAGCGATTTTTTTGCTTTTAGCAAAATCTCGATCCTCATTTTTTTAAACTTTCGCTTTTACCTTATTCCAATCTTCGGCTTGTTTTAGTTCGTCTTCGGTTACACCAAGCAATTCCCGCTGATCATGATAGTTTTCGATCAACTCTTGCATTTTGGCGAATTCCTCCGGATTGAGAAGAACCGCCTTGATTTGTGAGCGTGAAAAAAGATACACCGGTTGGCCAAGATTTTTGACTTTATCCAAGACACTTTCGGTTTCCTTGCGCATTTGACTGATTGAAATAACGTTTTTGTCTGTAATCATTTCGGCCACCTTTGTTACTTTAATGCGACTTTAACGTAACAAACCACAGGATAGATGTCAAGCTATTTTCAGCAATAAGGGATTAGAGTCGCTCAAGCTCATCTTCCGGCGGTTTCTCATTCTAGAGAACTATCAATTACACGCATTAGATCATTTAGAAATGTTACTTTAGGGCTCTTCGAATCAGCTCAATTCTTCTGTCAATTTCATGTCTCAGTTTGACTGGATTCAGCATCCTGTAAGTCGACTCTAACATAAGCTTTTGATC
>Ga0247842_10006282_pt1 | contig 13506 bp, 15 predicted proteins | sample LaCruzMarch2015__3_FD_192411 | JGI IMG/M metagenome (GOLD analysis project Ga0247842, IMG submission 192411) | Freshwater microbial communities from meromictic Lake La Cruz, Castile-La Mancha, Spain - LaCruzMarch2015_19m | ecosystem: Environmental > Aquatic > Freshwater > Lake | place: Spain...
CACCAGAGAGGACCACTCCTTGCGGCATTGACAAACGTGACCTTCCAGCAGTTGTGCATCCTGCTCGAAGTTGAACCTTTCCAGAACGCTTAGCAGCCTCTTGTCGCACTCCGGGCAGTTGTGCACACCTCTCTGGGTGCCGGAACCGCTGGGCGAAGAGAAGATGCGCACGTCCGGTATCTCCCTCTTCACCTTGAGCACCTCGAAAAGGGACCATATCCACGGCGGGCGGTAATCGCCCCGCCTCCACATTCCCTCCACCAAGGTCTCCTTCTGAACGTTCAAGGGGTTGACGGACACGCTCTCGGAGCGCGGGGCGGCGAACCTCACCGAGGCCAAGGTGTCGGCGATGGCCTCCCTTTCCGTCAGGTACAGAGGTTTCAACAGCAGGTAGGTGCGCACCGGCAGCCCCCTCTCGTTTACGACCTCCGCCGCGCGGACGTAGTCCTTGACGCCGAATCCCTTGTGCACGCTGCAGCGGAGCACGGTGTCGGAGGCGCTCTCCAGCCCCAGGGCGATGGAGGCATGGTCCGGCAATCGATCCAACACGTCCGCGGTCACGAACTCCGGCCGGGTCTCGAACAGCACGCGCTTGGCGCCGTCGAACGCCCCCAATATCCTGTCCCGGATGTCCGAGGGTATCTCGTTCTCATCCAGGAAGCTTCCGGAGGTGTACAGCTTGACCATGCGCTCACCCTCGTAACGGGAAAGCACCGCTTCTAGCTGGGCGGAGAGCTCCGTCGGTCCGATGCCCTCGATGCTCTCGGTGTTGTATCCGCACATGGAGCATCCACCCTGGCGTGACCAGTGACAGCCTCGGGTGCGGAAAATAGCTACCAAGGCCTTCTCCCGCTTCCCCTCGACGACGTCGTCCTCCTTCCAGACCGTTACCGGTTTGGACAGGTCCAGGTCTCTCATAGGTTCTCCATGTCCTTCCCTAGCAAACGTCCCTTACTATTTTAGGGCTGCGCTGCCCTTTACAAAGATTTTATATCCTCACTTCCGGATTTGCCGCCTGGAGAGGCAAAATGGCCAGGAAGATTGTCGTCATCGGAGGGGGAGCGGCAGGGATGACCGCCGCGTCCACCGCTCGGGAGCATGGGGCGGAAGAGATCACGCTGATCACCGAGGACGAGCACGTGGCCTATTCCCCCTGCGCCATCCCGTTCGTCATCGAGGGCAAGATCGAGAGCTTTCCCAGCATCGTCATGCACACCCCCGAGTTCTACGAAAAGGAGAGAGGGATAATGGTGCTGGTCAAGACCCGCGTGGACAAGATCGACCTGGAGAACAAGCAGGTGTCCACCTCCGACGGCCGCAACTTTCCCTTCGACGCCCTGGTCATAGCCACCGGAGGGACGGTGTTCGTCCCCCCCATCGAGGGAAAGGACCTGAAGGGTGTTTTCCCGGTAAGGTGGATATCCGACGGCCAGGCCATAATGCGCCGTTTGCCTGAGGTCAAAGAGGTCGTGGTCGCCGGAGCCGGGGTCATCGGCCTGGAGATGGCGGTCGCGTTGCATGAGCGGGGCAAACAGGTCACCGTGGTGGAGATGTTCGACCAGGTGGTGCCGCGCATACTTGACAAGGACATGGCCAAGCTTGTGCAGTCACATTGCGAAACCCTGGGCATCAAGTTCGTTCTGGGCGCTCCCCTGACCAAGATCGAGGGTCCCAACGAGGTCACCGGCGTGATGGCCGGAGGAAAGATGGTCCCTTGCCAGATGGTCATAATGGCCACCGGGGTCCGGGCCAACCTGAAGCTGCCCGATCAGATGGGACTGGAGATCGGTTCACTAGGCGCCGTACGTGTCAGTCCCAGCCTCCAGCCTTACCGAAAAGGCCGGTTGGTGCCGGACGTGTACCTGGCCGGGGACCTGGTCATGTGCCAGAGCGCCGTGGTGGCCGGACCGACCATGAGCCAACTAGGTTCGACCGCTGTAAGGCAGGGCCGGGTGGCCGGCATACGCGCCGCCGGCGGCATCGCTTCCTTCCCAGGAACGACCAGCCCGTTCATCAGCGTCATTGGCGGACTGCAGGTCGGAGGCACAGGCATGTCCCGGTCATTGGCAGAATATTATGGTCTGAAGGTCAAGGATGCCGTGGTCCACGGGTTCTCCCAGGCCAGGTACTATCCCGGAGGAAAGGTGCTGACCGTCAAGCTCCTGGCCGACGCCGAGACCGGTCGGCTGGTGGGCGGACAGCTCGTGGGCTACGGCGACGTCACCGGCCGGGTGAACTGGATAACCGCCGCCCTGCTCGAAGGGGTCACCGTCCATGAGTTCGTGGAACGCCTGGAGAACGCCTATTGCCCGCCGACCTCCATGGTCGTGGACACCGTCAACGCTGCGGCCGAGAAACTGGCCAAGGAGTTCTGAGCCGGCGGATAATTAGATTAATAACCGTGCCATATTCGGCCTGAGCATCATGGACGTCGAAGAGCGGTATGCATTAATAGCCAGGAACACCGAGGAAATAATAACCCCGGAGGACCTCAAAGAGGTACTTCGGAACAATGCCTCGCCTACTGGATATATCGGCTTTGAACCGTCCGGCTTTGTGCACATCGGATGGATGGTCACGGCGCAGAAGGTGCGTAACTTCGTGGACGCCGGTTTTCACTTCATCATATTTTTAGCCGACTGGCACGCCTACATCAACGACAAGCTCGGCGGAGACATCGAGAACATCCGCGTCTGCGCGGAGTACATGAAGGACTGCTTCGAGGCTTTAGGCGTTCCGAGGGAGAACGTCGAGTACAAGCTGGCCTCGGAGATCATGGACGACATCGATTACTGGGAGACGGTCATGAAGGTGGGGAAGGCCTCTTCTCTGCAGCGGGTAAAGAGGGCCATGACCATCATGGGCCGCAACGAGGACGAGGCCGAGGTCGACTCGAGCAAGGTCATGTACCCATTGATGCAGGCGACCGACCTGATCTTCATGGACGTGGATGTGGCCTACGCCGGTCTCGACCAGCGCCGAGCCCACATGCTGGCCCGCGAGGCCGCGGAGAAGATGGGCGTCAAGAAGGCCGTGGCCGTGCACACGCCCCTTCTGCCCGGACTGAAGGGCGGGAACCGCATGGACCCTGTAGCGTCCAAGATGTCCAAGAGCGATCCGGAAGGGGCCCTGCTGATCCATGATTCGCCTGAGGACCTCAAGAGGAAGCTTGGCAAGGCTTTCTGCCCTCCGGAGGCCGAGGGCAACCCGGTCCTATCCATATCCAAATATGTGCTCTTCGAACGGATGGACGTGCTGCGCATCGAACGTCCGGAGAAGTTCGGGGGCAACCTGGAGTTCCATTCCTATGAGGAGCTGGAGCGCACATACATGGCCGGTAAGCTTCACCCTATGGACCTTAAGAACGGCACCGCGGCCGCTTTGGCCGACATGCTGGCGCCCACCCGCGAGTACTTCAAGAACAAGCCGGAGAACTACGAGCGCATCCAGCAGGTCATTTCCGGGGTTAAGAAACTGCGATGATCATTTCAACGTGCGCAGGTAGGCCATGGACTTCTGCATGCATATGTTGAGGATAGCCTCGGCGTCCCCCACGCCCACGAGCCCGGCCGCCCCGCCGTGACCGCCGCCGTCATTGTCCGTCTCCTCGCCTACGTTGCCGAGCAATTGACCGAGATGCAGCCCTTTGCGTACCAGGTCTTGGCGGGCCCGAGCGCTTAGACGGAACTCCTCATCACGCTGTGAGGCCACGAAGGCCAGGTCCGCGCCCAGGTTCAGAAGCGCCTTGCACACCGATGATTCGAAGGAGCTGCCCTGCGAGATGGCCACGACGTACTGGCCCACCCTCTCGAAGCGCATGCGCTGTCCGCCCTTCAACTGGGCCACCCTCTCGGAGATGTCCGTGGGCGATTCGGTCATGGACAGCACCTCCTCCATGCTCAGGTTCGATTCCTCGAGCAAGGAGGCGAAGGCCCGCAGGGAGGCCGGATTGGAAAATCGGAAGTGGCCGGTGTCCGTGAGGATGCCGGCGCAGAGGGCCAGGGCCATATCCCGAGTTATGGGCCTTCCGGCCAGACGGATCAGATCAAGGACCAGCTCGGCACAGGAGCGCTTGCTGTCATCGCAGATGTAGGTGCCACGCCCCTCCCATTTGCTCGATGGACAGTGATGGTCGATTATGATCATATCTCCTTGCATCTGACTATACGAACCTAGCTGCTCAGGGGACGAGGTGTCCAGCACCACGATCAGGGGATAGCTGCGTTCGGCCCGGACCAGCAGATCCATGCCCAGGCGGGTGGAGACGTTCTTCGAGGTGCGGTCCAGTCCTTCCACGGGCAATATGGCCGCCGGGGGGAAGGCCTTGGCCAGGGCGTAGGCGCTGCCCAGGGCGTCCGGGTCAGCGTTGCCGTGGACCAGGATGATCTTGTCCGATGACAGTCGGCCGATGATGTCCTCTAGCATCCGCGGCACCAACGCCTCCGGTTTATATGGAATTTGGCTTAAAGGAAAAGAAAGGGGGAGGATCAGTTTTCCTCTTCGTCCATCTTTAACGGGGCACCCTGCTGCTGGGCACCGATGGCGCGGTTCAGCTGCTCCTGGACGCTCTGGAACTTCTCCTTGAGCATCTTCTCCTGACGGTCCAGGCTTTTGACCCGGATCTCGGTGGTCTCCTTGTCCTCCTCTATCTCCTTCAGGAGGGCGGGGGCATCGTTGACCTTGATCATCAGTGAGCCGACGCTCTTGTACACGATCCCGTCCTGGGGGACCTTCTTGAGCTCCTCGATGGTCATGTCCATCTCTTTCAGCATGGCGTCCATCCTGATCTTCTGGCTCATGACGGTCTGTAACTGCTGCTGAAGCTGCTGGAACTGGGCGATCTGGTTCTGAAGTTTGGGGCTTAATTCATCCATCGATTTCACCGACCGTTCGACTCATGTTTTCCGCTATGTTCATCCATCGGATGTAGGAATTTAAAGCTGCCCTAAGGGCAGAAAGGTCGTCCGCATCCAGCGTCAGGGTAATCGAACCCTCCGAGGAACGGACTTCGGCCCTGGTGCGGGGGATCTCCCTGCCCGCCTCCGGACCTATGGCCTGAGCCACGTTGGAGGCGTAGGGCGAGCGCACCGCCAGGGTGGCTCGGTACATCTTACCGGCCCTTTATTACCTTCTTGACGTTGGGCCGCTCCTTGTAGAACAGCTTGAAGCCGCAGTTCTCGCACTGCATCCCCACAGCGTTGAGGTCGGAGCGGATGGGCTTCTCGCACTGGCCGCACTTATATGTCAAGTAAAGTTCACTCCTTGGTCTGTGCCTCGGCGATCTCCTTGGAGATGGCCTCCCTTGTCCTGGGGGTGTAACAGCCGGCGGCGAACTTGGTCTCGCAATGCCGGCAGGCCCAAATTCCTGAGGCCATCCTCTTCACGCTCATGTGATGACAGCTGGGGCACTCGAACTTCGATCTCTGGACCTTCTCGATGTCCCTCGTAAGCTTCCTGGTCACTACGCCGTATCTGGCCCCGAATCTGCCAGCACTACCGGCCTTTACGGTTCTCTTCGCCATAGCCATCACCCAATCAGTTTTCTTATCTCGACGCCAAGCCTGCGGGAGGTCTCGATCACGTTCTTGACCTCCTCCAGGGTTAGTGCCCCGCTGAGCCCTTTTTGCATGGCCCGCAGGTCCCCATTGTCGTCAGTGGTAACGGTCAGCCTAGCTGCCGCGACCTTTTCTTCGTCGAGAGTCGGGTCAATCAATATAGAGTTTTCTATCTTCACGGCTGTGACGGACACCGGCGTGCAATTGATTGGCATAGGGTAATCCTCGCCCAGGCCATTGGCCGCCGCGGGCACTATGGCGCTCTTGATCGCCGCCACCGCTCCCAGGGAGCAGGCGTCGAACAGGTTGCCGTCGAAGTCCAGGACGTATATGTCCACGAAATTGATCCAGACCTTCTTGCCGGGCTCGATGCACAGCTTGTCCAGGTCTATCATATGGCTTTCCCTGATGCCCCTATCGACGACACGGGCCAGCTCTATGGAGTTCTCGTCCGGGGGTCCGGACTCGAAGTTGGGGGAGGCCATGGGGATAAGCTCGGCGTTGGTGGACAGCACTCCCCGGTTGGGGGTGTCCGAGAACGGCTCGCCCACGGTCATCTTGACACCGACGATCACCTCGGTGTTGCCTATCTTGACGCGGGAGGAACCTTCGGCGGTCTCCACGACGTGGGTCTGAATGGATATCTCACGGAACTGGTCCCAGTTACGACCGTCGACCCGCTGGCCGCCGGCGATGAGCTTTTGGATGTGGTCCCTCTTGATCTCGGAAACTATGGATCTTGCCATCTTCAGGCCTCCTCGTTCATTTCCCGAGGTTCGTCCTTGGTCTCGTCCTCCACCTCGCCGCTGTTGGTTATGGCGTATCGGCGGCGCAAGGCATCTTTCTGCAACTCGTAAATCTCACCGCATGCTTTGACACCCAGCTCCATCGCTCTGTCGAACTCGGCCTGGGTCAGATGTCCGTCCATTTGCAAGAGCAGGATCTCACCGGTGCGGGGGATCATAGCTATGGGCAGGTCCGCCTGTCCGAAGTTGTCCTCTTCCTTGTTCAGGTCCAGGACCACCTGGTCATTGACCTTTCCCACGGCGACCGCGGGCACCATGTCCCTCATGGGGATGCCAGCGTCAGCGAGGGCCACGGCGGCTGCGGTCAGTCCGGCGCATCTGGTGCCGGCGTTGGCCTGCAAGACCTCGATGTAAACGTCAATGGACGTGCGGGGGTAGTTCTCGGTGAACACCACGTGCTCCATTGCTTCGGATATCAGTTTGGATATCTCCACCGATCGGCGGTCCGGTCCCGGCCGCTTGCGGTCGGAGACGGAGAACGATATCATGTTGTACTTGCATTGAACGATGGCCTTGGCCGGGTTCTGCATGTGCCGGGGATGGCACTCCCTGGGGCCATAAACGGCGGCCAGAACCTTGTTCTTCCCTATCTCCACATACGCGGAACCATCGGCGCTCTTAAGCACACCGGCCTCGATCTTTATGGGCCGGAGCTCATCTACCTTCCGGCCGTCTATCCTTATACCGTTTTCATCGATGAGCTTCATATCAGAATTTCCACCCATTTAAAACACCTCACTCTTCCTTGCGATATACCGATTCCAGGAATTCCTTCACCCGCTCGGTCAGTTTCAGGGTCTGCGCTCCCTCGTCTATCATCTTTATGGCCTGCATGGCGTGGACCATGTCCTCCATGTTGCCGTCCATCCATATCCTGCCGTTCTGCCCGATGAATATCCGGCAGTTGGTGTAGGTCTTGATCATCTGGATCATGGAGCCATTCTTGCCAATGACGCGCGGCACCTTGCTGTGGGCGATCTCCACTATCTGTCCGCCCTGCAGCTTGCGCAGCCCCTGTTCCTTCATGGTCACCTGCACCCGCTTGGTCTCGTCCACCGATAGGACCTTGGCCAGCAAGGTGTCTCCCACTCCCAGGTATCTCGACGTGTCCCCGAACTCCACGCGCCAGGGCACCTCGTTGACGTGCAGCGGCGCCGGGTAGGGCGAATAGATGTCCACCAGCCAGTTGGATGGTCCGATGTCTATGACCTTGCCGATGATCAGGTCCCCCGGCGCGGGTATGTATCTCCCGCCCAGAGGCACGACGTTCACGAAATTGGACTTGACGCTCTTTATGCCTAGCATGGCGGCGAAGATCTTGCCGTCATGGACATAGGTCCCTGCCCCCGGCTTCATGGTACCATCGTCCAGTACATCGCCGGGAAGCACCAGTTCTCTGGTATTGTTCTCGTTGTTCATATTATCACTCTTGGAATGTCATCTATCATTTCAGCTGCTTGGTCTCCACGTTTCCGTGGGTCTTCGAGTTCAGCCGGTCGAACAGGTCGTCACGCATGCCGGCGGGTATCTCCACCACGCCGATCCAGTCCCCGTTCTTCTGCCACTCTTCCTTGGTTATCTTACCCATCTCGGTCATGTCTTCGTAGCAGCGGCCGTACTCGTCGGCCTTCAGTCTGACCGCGATGCGCACCTTGTCGAATCTTATGGGTATCAACGGGCGCAGCTTGTCCAGGACGTGCTGCACCTGCAGGTCCACCGGCTTGAAGGCGTCGATGTGGACCTTGGCCTCTTCCATAGCCATCTCGATCCTGGCCGCGGTGTGCGGGCCTCCGGTCTGGGGATTGATGGCGTTCCGGGCGATGGTGGCTATGATGCGCAGCCGCTTGCTCTCCAGCATCTCCTTGCGCTGCTGGGCGGTGAGCTGCACCTCGCCCTTAAGGATTATGGCCTTGGCGATCTCCACCGCGTCGATGGTGCCGAAGACCTCCTTGAGCTTCTCCTCGGAAGCCTTGGTCCCTTTATGGGCGTTCTTGAATATCTCGTCGATGACCATATAGTCGATCAGGTCGACCTCTTGGCCGTCCCTGAGGTGATTTACAACCTTGGGATCGATAAGAACCTCAAAGGTCTCGCCATGAGATTCCAGGCGAGCCACTATCGCCTCTTCCAGGTCTACCATCTACTCTCCGGTTCACTCTTGGTTGACCTTGGCGATGAAGGTTTCCACCTCAACATCGTTCAGGCGGCGGAAGTTCTCCCCGTGGCGCACCACTCCGATCTCCACGCCCTTGGGGTTGAGCTTCTCCTCTTCGGTAGCCTTCTTCAGAGCCTTTAGACCCAGGGTGACGGCGTCCTCCATGGACATGCCTTCCTTATAGTCCTCCTCGAAGACCTCCATGACCACGTTGCGCCCGGCTCCGATGCTCCCGGCCTTGTAGGACACGAGCGCACCGCTGGGATCGGTCTCGAACAGGTGCTCTCCTTGATCGTCCACTCCGGCGACCAATAATGCGGTCCCGAACGGTCGCACTCCACCGTATTGAGTGTAATTCTGCTTGTAGTCGCAGATCTTCTTTACCAGGTCCTCGACCCCCGCCCTCTCGTCGTAGGTGATCTTATTGATCTGGGCCAGTACGCGGGCCTGGTCCACTAATATGCGAGCATCGGCGACCAACCCAGAGGTGGCGCAACCGATGTGGTGGTCGATTTGGAATATCTTCTCAATGGATTTAGGCTCCATCAGTCGGCTGGCGATCCTCTTGTCCACGATGAGGACGACGCCGTCCTTGAACTTCAGACCGACGGTGGTGGTGCCGCGCTTGACCGCTTCTCGAGCGTACTCCACTTGGAAAAGGCGCCCGTCAGGAGAAAAAACCGTTATGGCCCTGTCATATGCCATCTGCCCTGGTTGCATCTAATCACGCTCCAAATTATCCTCGATTCAAGCCACCTAAGAAACCAAGACCTATATATTTCTTGGGGATTATTGGAAATATTCCGTGACCAGTCCAGTCATCCGAGGTTCTGCTCATCGGGGAAATATTTTTCCCGCAGCGTCCTGAGGGTCCCGGAGGTGCTTAAGGTGACGACGATGATAGGGAGGCCGCGTCTCTCTTCCACAGCCTTCAAGATCCTCTCCTTGTCAGAGGGCGGGCAGCGGAATATCCCTCTTTTCCCATCGAACTGTATCATCTTCGGTGACTTGATGCCCTTGGGCGACAGTACGGAGGTGAAGAAGGACAGCAGCTCCTCGTCAGAGGTCCGCTTATCCGTCTCGAAGGCGATGTAGCGACGACGCCCACGTTTCTCCTTGACAACCATCAGGCCGTCCTCATCTGCCCTTGAACGAGTCCACGATGCTGTTGAACTTGACTCCTGTGAGCACTACCAGCACTCTCATCTCTCCCTTCATTTGGGGATCGACGGCCGCACCCCAGATGATGCGGGCGCGCGGGTCGACCGCCTCGCTGACCAACAGGGCGGACTTTTCGGCCTCACTGATGGTCACGTCCTCGCCTCCGACCACTCGGACCAAAGCGCCTTTGGCCTGCCGGATGTCCACGTCGCCCAGCATGGGTGAGCCCAGAGCATCCTCTATACAGCGCTCAGCCCTAACTCCGTACTCGTTGGACTCGCCGAGCCCGATGAGGGCCATGCCCCCATTGCGCATGATGGTGAGGAGATCGTTGAAATCGATGTTGACCATGCCAGGCTTGGTCAGGGCGTCGGTTATGCCCTTGATGCTCTGCATGAGCACTTCGTCCGTCACCCGGAAGGCTGCGTCCAGGGGGAGCTTGGGAACCAGTTCCAGCAACCTGTCGTTCTGCAGGACGATGGTGGTGTCGCACTTCTCCTTCAGCTTTTCCAGTCCCTTTATGGCGTTGGACATGCGCAGTGATCCTTCAGCCCGGAAGGGCAGGGTCACCACGCCTATGGTCAGCGCGCCAGCCCTCTTTGCCATGTCCGCCACCACAGGTGCGGAGCCGGTGCCGGTCCCCCCGCCCATGCCAGCGACCACGAACACGATGTTCTGCCCGTCGACGTGCTTCCAGAGATCGTTCTCCGATTCCTCGGCCGCCTTCTGTCCCACCTCGGGAATGGCTCCAGAGCCCAATCCCTTGGTCATGCTGCGACCCATGAGGATCTTGTGGTGAGCTTGTATGGAAAGCAGATGTCTGGCGTCAGTGTTGCAGGCCACCAGGTTCACGCCCTCGACGTTGCCTTGGTACATGCGCCGAATGGTGTTCGAGCCGCCCCCTCCACAACCAATGATGGTGATCTTGACCTTGAGGGATTCCACCAACCTCATCAGTTCTTCATCATCGGCACAGGCCTGGCTCTGAGGCTTTTCCTCGTTCTCCGTCTGGAACAGATTATCAAATAAAGGGCAAATGGCACCCACCCGTTGATGAATATTCTATAAAGTATAAAAAGACAAGTAATACCAGTGCTTGGGTTGATCTAGTCGATCATCTCGAAGGCTACGCCGCAAGAGGGACAAGCGCGATCATCAGGATCAAGGTGCATCCCGCACTCGGGGCAGACCTCTCCGAAGAAGGCACCGCAATCGCAGGAACCGCGCCCCTCCTCGAAGACCCTGCCGCAGGCGGGACATTGCGCCAAGAGCACGTCCTCGTACACCTCCTGGCAGTGGGGACATCTGTTCTCCCACTCCTCAATCTGGGTTCCGCATCGCGGGCAGTAGAACCGGCCATCGTCATCTGATATGATGGCGCCGCACTCGCACTTGCCCATCTCCTTGCTCACCGATCGGCCGCACACCGGGCAGTCAAGGGTCTCCTCGACCGGATAATTGGCATCCCTCTCCACGTCTTCAGGAGTGAAGACCTTTTGGCAATACGGGCAGAAGCCTGTGCGTTTTAAGCAGGTTATATGGAAGATCTTACCGCACGAGCATCTGATGTGCGGAAGACCGGCCTTCAGCTTCCCCATGCATATTTGACAGACCACTCCCTCGGCCCGCACCGGCCGTATCTTCACCTTCGTCTCGACGGGGATGAGAGGCGTCAAGCGGTCCTCGTGGAAGGTCCAGCCTCTGGTGGCATTCGAATCCCTCTTCTTTATTATATGATATAATGGCAGAAGACTGGCGGTCCCCAGTGAAGCGAGGAACAGGGTCAGTAGCACTCGGGGGCCCAGCCTATCTCGGTTTAAATCACTTACCTTCCAATTATTGAAATCCAACATGAACGATGGTTCAAACAATGGCCAAGTGGTTCTCCGTTTCCCATACAAGCAATCTTTTTCTTCCGATATGTGAAACAAAAAATGCGAAAAGCTCTTAAACCAAATGCATTGACGACATTACCATGTCCTTCCCCTCACACACATTCAAAATGTTGAAATATGGACATGCCAATGTTGGCGGAACTGCTCCGAATACAGGGTTCAGTTCCCCATTGGGTCAGGCGTCCGGGACATCCGTCCTCGGAACCTCCCATTCCTCTTCTGGGGCAGAAGTATGGAGATCGGAGGGGTTTAAACCTGTATTCTGGTTAGGATATATTAACAGGAGGAGAGGCAACTGAGCGGCTTAAAGTCAATATTCGGCGGTCTGTTCAAGAAGGATTCTAACGATAAACAGGCGTCCGTTGGATCGAAGGATGATGTAAAAGGAGGAGCAACTATGGAATCAAAAAGCGGTTCTGTTTTGGTGGTAGGGGGAGGTATCGGCGGAGTCCAGACCTCACTTGACCTAGCCGAGTCGGGATTCAAGGTATACATGGTTGAGAACAAGGCCAGCATCGGCGGCGTTATGTCTCAACTTGACAAGACCTTCCCGACCAACGACTGTTCGATGTGTATATTATCCCCTAAGCTGGTGGAAGCGGCTAGGCACCCCATGATTCATATGATGACCTTGACCGAGGTCGTAAGTGTGGAAGGGGAAGCGGGCAATTTCACTGTCACCTTGAAAAAGAAGCCCCGGTACGTCCGGGAGGATAGATGCGTCGGATGCGGATTATGCGCTGAGAAGTGCCCGTCCAAGGTATCCAGCGAGTACGAGTTGGGTCTGATGAACAGGAAGGCCATTTACGTGGCCTACGCTCAGGCAGTCCCGATGAAGTACGCCATCGACGCTGAGCACTGCTTGTATCTCACGAAGGGCAAGTGCGGCAACTGCAAGAAGGTCTGCCCCGCTGACGCCATCGACTATGAGATGAAAGAGGAGATCGAGAAGGTCAATGTCGGCGCCGTTGTACTGGCGCCGGGCTACGAGCTGTTCGACGCCCGCCTGAAGAAGGAGTACGGGTACAAGCAGTTCAAGAACGTGGTCAACAGCCTGGAGTTCGAGAGGATCCTGAGCGCCACCGGCCCCTATCAGGGACACGTGGTCAGGCCTTCCGACCATCAGACCCCCAAGAAGGTCGCTTTCATCCAGTGCGTTGGTTCCAGGGACGAGAAGGTCGGCAACCCGTTCTGCTCGTCCGTCTGCTGCATGTACGCCTTGAAACAGGCTATCATCGCCGGGGAGCACAGCACCGGCCTGAAGTCCACCATATTCTTCATGGACGTCAGGGCCTTCGGCAAGGAGTTCGAGGACTACGCCAAGAGGGCCGAGGGAGAATACGGCATCAAGATGCACCGCGGGACCCGTGTGGCCTCCGTGGATGAGAGCGACGGGAATAACCTCCTGCTGCGCTACAGCGACGGGAACAACGTCCTGGCCGAGGAGTTCGACCTGGTCGTCCTCTCCGCTGGATTCCAGCCCCCGGCACAGGCCAAGGCCTTGGCTGACCGGATGGGTTTCAAGCTGAACGAGTTCGGCTTCTGCCAGACCGGAGTCTACACCCCGTTGGAGACCACCAGGAAGGGAATATACGTCACCGGCGCTTTCAGCGCCCCCAAGGACATTCCCACCACCGTCGCTGAGGCCAGCGGCGCCGCGGCCAAGGCTGGCTCGCACGTCTTCAACAACAGGATCAGCATCGACAGCGTGGTCAAGGAGGTCGCCGAGACCGATGTGGCCGGACAGGAACCCCGCATAGGGGTATTCGTTTGCGACTGCGGCATCAACATCCGCGGCACCGTCGATGTACCGTCCGTGGTCGACTATGTCAAGACCCTGCCCAACGTGGTCTACGCTGGGGAGAACAAATACACCTGCTCCGCTGATACTCAGGAAACGATCAAGAAGCTCATCAAGGAGCACAACCTGAACC
>Ga0247842_10006283_pt1 | contig 13504 bp, 12 predicted proteins | sample LaCruzMarch2015__3_FD_192411 | JGI IMG/M metagenome (GOLD analysis project Ga0247842, IMG submission 192411) | Freshwater microbial communities from meromictic Lake La Cruz, Castile-La Mancha, Spain - LaCruzMarch2015_19m | ecosystem: Environmental > Aquatic > Freshwater > Lake | place: Spain...
GATCGAGGATACCAAGACTATTCTGTTGGGATTGAAGGAAAAATACGAATTGCACCACGGGGTGAAGATCGATGAAAAAGGTTTGGAAGCCTGCGTGGAACTTGCGTCGCGGTATATTCCCGACCGGTTTTTGCCGGACAAGGCCGTGGATCTGATGGATGAGGGGATGAGTTCGCTGCGCTTGGATATCGAATCCGAGCCGGTCGAATTCGAGACACTCCGTAAGGATATCCAGCGCTTGGAAGTGGAACAGGAGGCGACCAAGAACGACAAGGACGATAACAGCGTGCGGCGCGGAAAGGCGATCGCTCGCGAGTTGGCCGATCTTCGCGAGAAGGCCGGTTCGGTCGAGGCTAAATGGCGCTCGGAAAAGGACACGATCAACAAGATCAAAAGCCTGAAAAAGCAGCTGGATGAATTCCGATTCGAGATCGACAAGGAAGAGGCACACGCGAATTTGCAGCGGGTGGCCGAATTGAAATACGACAAGATCCCTCAATTGTTGAAAGAACTGAAATCCGTTGAAAAGAAATTGGTGCGCTTCCAGAAAGACCGCCCGATCTTAAAAGAAAAGGTGACTGCCGAGGATATCGCCAAGGTGGTTTCGCGCTGGACCGGTATTCCGGTGATGCGCCTGCTGGAAGAAGAAGCGCGCAAACTGCAAAATTTGGAAGATATTTTAAGGAACCGCGTTGTGGGGCAGGAGACCGCGTTGATCGCGATTTCCAACGCGATCCGCCGCGCGCGGGCCGGCATTGCCGAAGAGAACCGGCCGATGGGCTCGTTTATGTTCCTGGGACCCACGGGCGTGGGCAAGACCGAAACCGCCAAAGCTTTAGCCGAGTTTCTTTTTAACGATGAGAACGCCCTGGTGCGTTTGGATATGTCCGAGTACATGGAAAAACACACGGTGTCCCGGATCTTGGGCGCGCCTCCCGGCTACGTCGGTTATGAAGAAGGCGGCCAGCTTACCGAAAAGATCCGCCGCCGCCCCTATTCGGTGGTGTTGCTTGATGAGATCGAAAAGGCGCATCCGGAAGTATTCAATATCCTGCTCCAGATACTGGAAGACGGCCGTCTGACCGATGCCAAGGGTCGCCAAGCGTCGTTTAAGAACGCGATCATCATTATGACGTCCAATATCGGCTCCGAGATCATTGCCAAAGAAGCGGGGTTGGGTTTCTCGGTGCAAAACGCCGAAGACGCGACCAAGGAAAAACTTCACGATAAAGTGATGGCGGTTTTAAAAGAGGCTTTCCGTCCGGAATTTCTGAACCGTATTGATGAGATCGTGATCTTCAATTATTTGGGCAAGCCCGAGATTAAGAAGATCGTTGATCTTGAATTGGGTAAAGTTGACAAGCGCCTAAGCCGCAAGAAGATCAGCGTTACCGTCAGCGAGAGCGCCAAGGAATTGCTTGCCCAAAGGGGGTTTGATTCCAATCTGGGCGCCCGGCCGTTGCGCCGCGTCATCCAGAAACTGGTTTTGGACGCCTTAGCGTTAAAGATCGTTTCCGGAGATGTCAAAGAGGGCGATAATGTTTTAGTTGAAGCGGAAGGTTCCGAGATCGTGGTGAAAGCCCCGGAAAAAATCGTGGCCAAATCGCGTAAAATGGCGAAAGCCACCGCGTAAAAAGACGCAAATAAATGGAAATATCAAAATTTTTATCGGTGATTCTGGCATCTCTTGTTGCCGGGATCCTGGGAGGTTTGGCGGCGTTCTCGTATCTGATCGGTAATTCTTCTTTTTATTCCGAAGGAGGATTGAGCTTTTCCCCGGTCCGGGTGACCGAAAAGCTCGTGACCACCATCCAGGAGAACAAGGCACTTAAGGACGCGGTGGCAAAGGCGGCCAATATCGCGGTCGGTATCAAGGTTACCGGCGCGAAAGGCGCGGTAACTTATGGTTCGGGAGTCATTCTTACTTCCGACGGTTTGGTGGCGGTGCCGTATAGTTTGTTTCCGCCCGGAGCCAGCGCCGAAGTTATTGCCGGCGGCAAAAAAGTCGCGTTTGAGGTGGTGAACCGGGATAAGGAAAAAAATCTGGCGATCCTGAAATTGGAAAATTCAAATTGGCCTACCGCCAGCTTTTACCAGTTTGAAAATTTGAAATTGGGCGAAAGGATATTTCTGGCCGGAACGCTTTCCGCGGGAGGAAACTTCGTAAACGAAGGCGTGGTGCGGGATTTTACCCCGGCCGTGGTCAATACCGGTATTGTTGAAAAAGCGGAAACGCTTGGCAGCCCGGCGTTTGACATTGAAGGTAATATCGTTGGCATCGCGGTGTTGGACAAAACCGGATGGGTGAGCCTGATCCCAATCACCGTTATCAAATCAGTGAGCGAGCTGTAACTGTTTTTAACATTTATTATTTTGGAAAACTTCCTTAAGCCGCGTAAGCGGTTTTTGTGTTAATTGGCGGGGTTGGTTATAATAAACTAATGATTTTCGAGATTGAGCGGAAATACATTATATTGATCGCGATATTACTGGTCGGACTTTTGGCCGGAGGGTTTGTTTTGTTCCGCCAGAACGCCGCAGCGGGTTCCGGTGCGGCGCAGATCAGTAGGGTTTTCGATAATGGTGGTAAATGGGTTGAGATTAAGCCCCGTGTCGCTAATTCGACCAGTACTTTGGAGGGAAAAGTGGAAAGCAAAGCTTCGGAAACTGCCAAGCCCGCTAAGGAAGAAAAGCCGGTGATCTCCTGGTGTGTCCAAAAGAACAGCGACCGGTTCGAGAAAAAAATCATTATCAACGAAGTGGCGTGGATGGGCACCGTCCAAAGCTATAGCGACGAGTGGATCGAATTGAAAAATATCACTTCAAGCGATATCGATCTTTCCGGTTGGCAATTGCAGAACAAAAGCCAAAAAATAAAAATATCGTTTGGGCCGGGTGAGATTTTGCCGGCGGCGGGATTTTACCTGTTGGAAAGGACCAATGACGATTCGGTGCCGGGGATTGCCGCAAACAAAACCTATTCAGGCAGTTTGGGAAATTCAAAAGAGGCACTGTATCTTTTCGATAAAAGCTGTGTTGTCGAAGACTTGGTGCTCGCCGAGAATAAATGGCCCGCGGGGGACAATACCGCCAAGAAAACAATGGTGCGGAAGGCGGATTTAACATGGGCCACCGGCAAAATACCCGGTGGCACGCCGGCCGCGGAAAATTATTGAATTGTGCAAGGCTGCGCCTTGCGCGCTTGCAAGGCGCAGCCTTGCGATCTTCGTTTAAAATTTGGATTTTTTTGTGAAACGGTGTAAAAAAAGAGTAATGGAATGTGTAATAGGATATATTAGGATATATGGACAGAGAATCTTTTAAGGGGGGATTCTACTATGGATAAAAATATTTTTATACAATTGGCGAAAGACGCTTACCGGCTGACCCTTTTGTTTCCGGGCAAGGAGCCGTTGCGTTTTAAAATAAGAGAGATCGCCAACGATATCGTGGCGGGATTCATAATCAGGGAAAATGATTATTTGGGCCATTTAAGGTCGCAAGTGGAAGTTATGGATAGTTTCCTCGAGATTGCCATGGAGCAAGATTGGACGTCGCCCGCGAAAATAAAAGAGGTTAAAGACAGCTATATTCGCGTTGACCGTATGCTGGATGAGGAAAGATCGCTCCGTAAAAAGATGGCCGATGTTATTGAAAAGGAGGAAAAAACTACGAATTTTGTTCTAATCGAGGAGGAAGTGGAAACCCAGATCATCGAGCCGTTACCGCGGAGCGTGATGGAACCGGTTATTCCGGCAAAGCCGATGGTGGTTCCGGTCGCGGAAAAAGCCAAAGAGCCGGTAAAAGAAGAACCCGATGAAGAAGAGGATGATGAAGATACGACATTGACCGGCAGCCAGATATTGCGGCAAAACCGTATTTTAGAGTTCCTAAAGGAGAAAGGCGGCGCGCAGGTTTGGGAGATACAAAAAATATTCCCCAGCGTGAGCAAGCGCACGATCCGCCGCGATTTCCGTTCGATGTTAAAACAAGGATTGATCGAGAGGACCGGCGAGCACAACACCGCCGCCTACAAATTGAAGATAACCTTGTCTTAATGAACTTGGCAGGGTCGCACCTTGCAAGCGATTTGGCTTAACAAGGTCGCACCTTGCACGCATGCAAGGTGCGACCTTGTAAAAACTTGCTGATTTTTGTTGGATTTCATAATAATAATTTTATTGTGTCAAGACAATTTAGCTTGATTTTATTTGAAATTTAGGCTATAATGGCTGTTGTAATATACCATTGACCGCCCCTCGTAGGGGGTGGGAATGTGTGTTGTTTGAAGGCGATTATTATTAAATGGACAAGGCTCAAGAGAAATTTAGCCAATTATACGACAGTTGCGCGGAAAAGATCTACCGATTCGTGTTTTTGCGCGTTAATTCCAAAGAATTGGCGCAAGACCTGGCCTCGGAGGCTTTTGCCAAATGCTGGGAAAGTTTCAAGAAAGATCCGGATGGAATAGATAATCCGCGGGCTTTTTTGTATAAGATTGCCAAAAACCTTGTTGCCGATCATTACCGCCGGGATTCCAAAATACAAACGGTTTCTCCCGATTGCGTGGAGAGCCAGCTTGTCGATACCAAAGTTGATTTTGAGCAGAAAGCGGTGGTGGCTTCGGATATGGAAGCAGTACGCCGCGCGCTGGCGACATTGAACGAGGATTACCAAAACGCCATCGTGTGGCGCTATCTGGACGATCTGTCGATAAAGGAGGTGTCCCATCTCCTGGACCGTTCCGAGGAGGCGACTAGGGTTTTACTGCACCGGGCAATGAAAGATCTCAGGACGCGGATGTCCTAACTAAGTTTTAACACTAAGTTTTTTCAAGGTCGCACCTTGCAAGCTTGCAAGGTGCGACCTTTCTAAATTGCCCCGACCTTGCAAAATTGCCCACTGTAACAATTTTCCCGTTTTGGCGTCATAACATTATCAGAACCAATTTACTGATATGAAGACCGAAAAAGAACTCATCAACCAAATAAGAACCTTAAGGGAAATAAAACCCGATGCCGAATGGGTTTCTTTGACTAAGCTCCAAATTATGGGCCCGGCGGCAATCGAGGCAAAGCGGTCATTGGTGGGCATATTCTCGGGATTCGCGTTTCAATATAAAGCCGCCTTCGCGGCAGTATTGATGATAAGCGCGGTTAGTGGCACATTGGCCGTAGCGCAAGACGCTTTGCCGGGAGACGCGCTTTATGGGCTAAAGAGGGTGTCGGAAAAGGGAGTCGCGATCATTACCGGGCAGGATAACACCCCGGCAACCAATTTACATTTGGCGGCTAAAAGGCTTGAAGAAATAAATTTGATGTCCCAACGGGATTTAACCAAAGAACTTTCCGCGGCATTCTATGAATACAAGAGCGTCAAGGTGGCGGCAAAGAAAGAAGTGGCCATGCTGGTCCAACAGAATCCGTCCAAGGCAAGCGAGATCGTAAAGGAAGCCGGCGCGGCGATTAGAGAGATCAACAGCAAGGAAAAAGCGGTATACGGCGTGCTCGGATTGGAACAAAACGCCAGCAGCACCGATGACAACGGCGAGGCGGCATCCGACAAGACCATCGTTGAATCACTGATCGAATATTTCAAAAAGAACGCCACATTGTCGCAAGATCAAACAAAAGATTTGGATCAGGTGAAAGCATTATATGAAGCGGCAAACTATGGCCAAGCGGTAGACTATTATTTAAACAGTTCCCTAAACAAGTAAGTGTATTGGGGGTCGAATCCGCATTTGTATCTGTTCCCAAGCTTTCATGACGAGCTGACAAAAGATTTCCGCTATCGCAAGGTAGGAAGATCTTTCGTCAGCTAGTCTGACGAAATTAAGCAGTCGCGATTATCACCGCTTTAAAGCTTTGGCGGGGATGGTTAAAAGGTTGACGCGACAGAAGTAAAAAAAAGGTTTAATTACCTTTAGTAAAAAACAATAAATAAAAAATGAACAGCAAGAAAATTGTCGCGAGCGTTATCGCTTTGGCGATGGCAGTAACCGTAGTGCCGGGCTTCAGCCAGGCCGCGACTGCCGAAGAATTAGCCGCCCAGATCACACAATTGCAGGCTCAATTAGCCGGATTGCAGGGTCAGTTGGGAACCACTGCCACTACCGTAACGACTTCAGCGTCGGCTCCGGCAGCGTGCGCGGGTATCTCGTTTGTTAGGAATTTGACTCTCGGTTCCAATGGTACTGATGTCAAATGTTTGCAAGCTTTGTTGAACCAGGATGCGGAGACCGCGGTTGCGGCCACTGGCGTCGGTTCCATCGGATTTGAGACCATGACCTTCGGTGGTTTGACCAAGGCCGCGGTTGTAAAATTCCAGAACAAATTTGCCGCAGAAGTTTTGACCCCGGTCGGTTTGACCGCGGGAACCGGTTTTGTAGGACAGGCAACTCGCGCTAAATTGACTGCGATGTTGGCTGGTACCGCTACGACCGGAACCACCGGAACCACTGGTACTACCGGAACCACCGGAACCACCACGACAACCGGAACCGGTATCGTCATGAATGGCGCGGAAGGTGCGATCACAGTTTCGATCAACCCGACCCCTGCCAACAATGTGAAATTGTATGAAGGTGACGCCAAGGTGGCGATCTATGGTGCCAAGATCAAAGCGACCGGCTCGGATGTCGATGTCCAACGCATGACCTTGAAATTCAGCAACCAGCCTTATTCGTATTTCACCAACGTGTATTTGTATGATGGCGAGACTCAGGTTGCGACCAGCGCTTTGAATTCCACCACGGTTTCCAAGGTGGATAGCAATGACTACGAGATCACTTTGAGCGGTTTCACCAGCAAAGTGGTGATCGCCAAGGACGCGACCAAGGTTTTGACCGTCAAAGTTGATGTGTTGCCTGGTATTTCCAGCGGTGTATTGGTTAACGGAGCTGCTGCGACAATATATGTTGGCATGCCTTCTGACACCAGCGTTCGCGCGGTTGATCAGGCCGGTTTGAATCAGTATAGTGGTGTCAAGATGTTATCTTCGACAGCGTCGGTTGCTTCCAACAGGACTGTTACTGTCAATCCTTCGCTATCGGCTGATGCCACTTTATCCATTAGCTTGAATTCAAATTCGCCGAAATCACGCAATATCATTGCTGATACCAGCGAGGATATCATTGGCGCTACCATTATGTCGTTCGACATGATAGCGACCAAGGATACTTTGTTGGTTGATTCGATCGCTGATGTTGCGTTTACCGCCACGACCGGTTACCAGATCCCGGACACAGCCTATTTGGTTGACGATGCCGGCACGGTTATCGGTACGATGACGCCTAATGCTACGACCGGTGTGGGTACTTTCGATAGCTTGAACTACACTATCGCTAAGGGTACTACCAAGATCTTGTCGATCAAGGTTGATGACAGCCTCAGCGCCGTGAATGCGACAACTCGCGTTGCCGCTGAAGATGGATATCAATATGTTGCTACTGTAACCGGTACCAACATTACTGCGGAGAAATCGAACGGCGCAGCTCTTTTGACAGCCAAAAAGAGCGGTACTGCGGCGAGCAACGCGGCGTATATCTATGGTGAGGGCCCGGTGTTCACAATTTCGAACATCAGCACTACCAAGGATGCATATGCTGTTGGTGCCAGCTCAACGATGTCTGCGACCTTCAATGTGCAGGTAGCCGCGGTCACGGGTGATGTGTATGTTTCGTCGACTTCTACTGTCCCGTTTGTGATTTATTACAACACAGCTGCGGGTACGGCTGCGGTTAGCGATATAACCTTCACTCAGCCGACTGGAACCACTGCCGTTGGTGCGACTTACAAGGTGAGCGCTGGCAATACTGCGACATTCGCGGTAACTGCCACTGTGAGCAATGCTACTCAAGGCGTGGGTACATATGACTTAAGAATGAATCATATTCATTGGGGTCATGTTTCCACCAGTGTTACTACTTTAAGCTCGACCTACATGAACGGCGATTCTTCTTGGATCAGCCAGGCGACGTATCTTAAATAGTAGCGGGTCAGAATCGCTTTGCATTCGGCAAGGCGTAACATCAGCCCTTCCCCAAACGGGGGAGGGCTTTTGCTTTGGGGGAGGGGAAAATTCAGAATTGTACAAGGTCGCACCTTGCAAGCTTGCAAGGTGCGACCTTGTACAATTCTTTGGCGCTTGATATTATTTGAATATGCCAAACGTGAAGCGTGAATTTATCAATGGCGAGATTTACCACCTTTTTAACCGCGGGGTTGAAAAAAGAGATGTTTTTACAAACGATGATGATTATTATCGTTTTATTTTTTGTTTATACGAATGTAATGATGCCAATTTCGTGAGAATGAGCCAAAGGGTCGCGGATCGCCGCCAAAGAAATTTTGCAGGGTCGCACCTTGCACGCTTGCAAGGTGCGACCCTGAGCAACTTGCCGAGCCCAAAGAGGAATGTTTTGGTTGAGGTGGTTGCGTTTGTGCTGATGCCTAATCATTACCATCTGGTCGTGCGCCAGTTGGTCGAAGGGGGAGTATCCCTTTTTATGAAAAAACTAAGCAATAGCTATACCGGATATTTTAACGATAAGCATGAAAGAAAGGGTATGGGCGCGCTATTCCAGGGGAGATTTAAGTCGGTGCTTGTTGCCGGTGATGGCCAATTTTTACATCTGGCGGAATATATTTTTTCAAACCCGGTGGCGCTTATTGATTCCGGGTGGAAAAACGAAGGCGTTGCGGACCATAATATGGCGATCGATTTTTTGAATAATTATAAGTGGTCGAGCTATCCGGACAGTGTCGGGATCAAGAATTTTCCGTCGGTTACCGAACGGGATTTTTTGTGGAAAGTTTTTAGCAATTCCGATGACATTGCAAAGGGGATGGAAAGCGTTAAAAATTTTACCCAGGAATGGGTCATAAACAAAAAAACCCTGCTCCCTGGCCTATCTTTGGAGTAGCGAATTGTGCAAGGTCGCACCTTGCAAGCTTGCAAGGTGCGACCTTGCACAACTGCCTTGAAGTTGCTATGCCGATGTAATTTTACTTTAAAATGAATAAAATAATCTTATGGATCGTTTTGGCCGCGGTGGCGGCGGCCGGTATTTGGTACGCGGCAAGCTATGGCCAAGAGGGGGATGGCGCGAGTAAGGAAAACCCTGTCCCAACCGATAAAGCTGTTAACCAAGATGACGGCGCGATCGACCTGGTGCGGCCTCCATTCCTCGATGAATAATTAAATTATAAAAACAATGAAAAGATATTTTTGCCAAATGTTTGCCGTAATCTGTATTTTTGGAGCCTTGGTTGTCGCGCCTTCGGTGGCGAGCGCGCTGACCGTAACCGGCACTTTTCCCGCGGATAAAGCGGGTATGGCCGCGTACGTGAAGCTGGACCCGTTGACCGAAACCAATTTCGACAACGCCAAAGCGTCGCTTTTTGACTCGGTGGAGTCGTTTGGCGAGACTTACATGATCGGACTTAAGGAATATAGCGTTGACGGTCCCAATTATAATAAGCTAAATTTTCGCATTTATTTAGGCACGAATGGGTGGCTGGTGGTTTATCTCCTAAAGGATCAGGAGCCCAGCCGGATCGTTAATTGGCGCCGCGACGCGGCAACGGGCAAATTCGTATCGTTAAGTGATACATTGTTGAAATTTGCCATCGAGAATGCGATAAGCAAGATCGGCGCGCCGGCGGTCACTTCGGTGGAATATTACAACTTTGCCTATCCCGATGCCAAAAAAATGACGCTGACCAGGGAAAACATCTACAATGGCGAGCCAATTACCGATGATTTTACCGTATTGGTGCCCGGTACCTTGTATTTGGCGTCCTATGCTTTAGCAAGCATCGGCGGCGCGCAGAATACTTGGAGTGAGGCGGTAGGGGCATATATCGATAATAAAAAAATCAACGGAATTGGTGATATTCCGTTCATTTATGGTAATTATTTAGCCGCTGATTTTACCGCGGGTGTAAGCCATACCATCCGCCTGGATAAAAGAAACGACGATTACCCGGCCAGCATAGTAACAATGCTGTTTTACAGCGTAAATTAACCAATAAAATGACAAAAAACCAAAAAATCTGGTTCGTAGTATCCTTGGCAATGTTTGTGGTTCCGGAGGTTTTGTGGAGTGAATTAAGAAGTTTTATGTATGTAATGCTTTTTCCTGATAAATTTTCTGATTTTCCGCTACTATTTAACTTGTTGCCTTCATTAAATAGCAATTTAATAGGAACTATTTTTACTTTAATTGAATTTTTAGGCTTAATTGGAGTGTTGATTATCGTTATAAAATCGACTTTAAGGAATAAGCTTGTGAAAATAAGCGGAATCATTATTCTGGCGTTATTGCTTATTTTTGAAGCGATTTTAACTTGGATGCAATTATATTATTTTTTAAACACGCCTCAAATTGGTTAATATATTTATGAAGAAGTTTGGCTTATTCTGCCGATTGTTGTTTCTTGCAGTCTTTTTGCCTTCGCAAGTTATTTTTGCGTACGATCAAGGTAGAATAAGCGATGCGGATGAAGAGTTGGTAACGGGTATCGTTAATATTCCCGCAGAGGTGGTTGATTCCACGATTTTAGGTTTTGGGTTGGATGATGAAGTGGTAATTTGCCATGCCGATGAAGCTTGGAATTATGGATTTATTGCGATTCCATCAAATGTATTAGACTCTTCAAGTTTCTTGCCTAATTTGCCGATAGAAGCGGTAATTTGCCATGCCGATGAAGTTTGGGGTGGGCAATTAGTTAAAGAAGATATTTTTTCCACCTTGCCATCATCTGCGTCAGTAAAGAATCCTGTGCTGTTTGTGCCTGGATTGTTGGGTACGGAAATTAATGATTTGGACAATAGTGTAATTTGGCTAGACGCCGATAGGATTGTTAATCCTTTAAGGCTGGAAAGCTATTTCGATAATTTCCTTGATCAATTATCTTTTAATCAATATTTAAGTGCCTCTAACCAAGGTCTTATTTTGGGAGAAGTTATTAAATTCAAACAATTTCTTAGAATAAGAAAAGATTACACTCAATTGCTTGTTGATGAATTTGCATCAAAAGGTTATGTTGAAAACCAAGATTTTTTTACTTTCCCTTATGATTGGCGATATGGGGTAAGCGGAATATATCCGGAAAGGGATGGTGTTTGCGAAGTGAGAACAAATATGACATTACTTAAAGAAAAAATTAATCAAATCCTGGCGCAGACCGGTGCGGATAAGGTGGATGTGATTGCGCATAGCTTGGGCGGATTGGTTGTTAAAAAATACATCATTGAAAATAATGATCCTAAAATTGATAAATTAGTTTATTTAGGCGTACCAAATTTAGGATCGCCAGTGGCGGCAAAAACATTGCTAAGGGGGCATGATTTCAATATAGCTGGTTTAAATTCCGACGAAATGAAAAAAATCAGCCAAAATATGCCCGTGGTTTATGATCTGCTTCCCAGCAAGACTTATTTTACAAAACGAGATACGTATTTGCAGATCAGACCTTATAGTTATGATGGCGGAAAGACTCAAAATTTAAATTATGAAGAAACAATGGTTCATTTGTCTGCTTTTGGAACAAACTATAAAGCTGTTGTAAAGGCCGATATTTTACATTCGCTTGAATTTGATTTATTCGATACCAGAACAAAAGGAATTGAAACTTACAATATCGTTGGTTGTAAATTGGGTACTTACCATGGGCTTTTGGATGCTCAAGATGAGGATCGGTTAACTTATGGTAATTATATTGACGATGAGCAGTTTATTTCCGGTGATGATACCGTGCCATTTGAAAGTGCCGACAGTATTCCAGCCGATGGCAATAAACAATTCTATGCGCCATTGGCAAAACATGGGCAGATGCCTAGTGCTGACGGTATACGCCAAAAAATTGTGAGCATTGTTGCTAGCGTTGTTTATCCTGAATTTTCAAACGTGGTTACGCATGAATATTTTGTTGCCAATCATGAACTTTGCGAGATAACTGGCGACAATATTATCGTAAAAAGTCCGGTTGATATTTTTGTCACCGAAATTGATAGTGGTAAGAATTTACGTTTAGGCTTGGATGAATATGGAAATATCATTCAGGAGATACCGGGTGCCAGTTTTGATGTTGTTGACGGCCATAAGTATTTATTTTTGCCAAATGGGGATGGCCAGGTATACTCGATCAGTCTACGGGGTACCGGCAGCGGGACGTTTACTCTTGTTGACAAAAAAATAGAAGGAGATGAAGCAAAATCGGCACAGATATTTAATGATATACCTGTAACACCTGATTTTAGTGGTAATTTGGAGATTGACAGCAACGGCGCGCGAATAATAACAAGCGGGGGTGAGGTGTTGGAACCGACTTCTGAAGTTGCGGGCAGCGCGGCGAAGGATATTATTCCACCGTTAACAAGCGTTAAGATCAACGGGTTGGTGGCGGATCAGGATTTTTATCAGGGCAATGCGACAATGGAGCTACTTGCGCAGGATTCGGCGCAAGGAGGCGTGATACCTGCGGGGGTGTATTCTCTTAGTTATCGTCTGGATGACAACGCTACCAGCACGGTGCAGGGCGCGACAACGACTATTGCGGTGGCGGGCGAGGGGAGGCATACGCTAACCTTTTTGGCGGGTGATAAATTGGGTAATAAAGAGGAGCCAAAGACTATCAGTTTTAATATCGATACAACGCCGCCAGCCATTGTGGTTACCCAGCCGGTCGAAATGGAAACGTACATTTTAAACCAACCGGTTGCGGCCAATTACGAATGTGGCGATAACGGTTCCGGCCTTGCTTCTTGCGCCGGATCGGTTGCCAATGGCGAGAATATTGATACCGCTAGCGTGGGAACTCATACGTTTTCCATTAATGCTGCCGATAATGTCGGCAATGCGATCACTAAAATAGTAACTTATAAGGTTATTTATAGGTTTTATGGATTCTTGCAGCCGATCAACGATACTGCGCATCAAATATGTTCAGGCTGCGCGGCTAGTATTTTTAAGGGGGGTAGTACTGTTCCGGTAAAATTTCAGATCAAAGATTATAATGGCGTTGCGGTTCAGGCGGGTAGCGCGCCATTATGGATCGCGCCGGTAAAGGGTAATTTAACTTCGTCTCAAATCGATGAAAGCGTTTATACCGACCCTATAACCAGCGGGAGCAATTTCCGTTATGACGTTGATTCTAAGCAGTATATTTTTAATTGGGGAACAAAGGGCTTTGCCCCCGGTTATTTTTGGCGCATTGGCGCGAAGCTTGACGATGGATCGGCGCAGACGGTAAGTGTGGGGCTAAAATAATTGGTATGGGTAATAATAATGCTAAAATGTATAAATATGAAAACCAAATTTAAAATAATTTTAGCCCTTACTTTAATTATCGGGCTGGTGCTGTGGGCGGGCTGGTATATTTGTAATTCCGGGGCTTTTAGATTAAATTTAACCGTTCCTGTAGTTGGGGTTGTGTCGCCACCTTGCGTTGACAATCCCGCAAGTTCTGTTGAGTTGGGGAGTCCTTATCGGACAAAT
>Ga0247842_10006286_pt1 | contig 13497 bp, 8 predicted proteins | sample LaCruzMarch2015__3_FD_192411 | JGI IMG/M metagenome (GOLD analysis project Ga0247842, IMG submission 192411) | Freshwater microbial communities from meromictic Lake La Cruz, Castile-La Mancha, Spain - LaCruzMarch2015_19m | ecosystem: Environmental > Aquatic > Freshwater > Lake | place: Spain...
TGCCCGTCAGATCCTGAAGGAGCGCCGCAAGACCTCGGCGAAAAAACTGATGGATGACACGCGTGAAAAAGCGGAGTGGGATGCCATGCGCGGCCGGCAACAGGCTGAAGCGTGGGCAAAGCAGGAGAAGAGCAAAACGGAGACACAGGGACGCAAGAAGCGTGCGGAAGCCGATCAGGAGGAACAACACCTGAAAGAAGCCGCCGACGAGGAGGCACGGCAGAAGAAGGCCAGACTGGAAACGCAGGAACGTGAAGCGTTGTCACGTTTGGACGGCGGTATGCGTCGGCTGCGTCTGGAGGCGGGGAGTCTGCCCGCGGGCCTACGCGAGGCGGAGTTGCGCAAAATTGATTTGGACGAGCGGCGCGAACGAGACAAAATCATGCAGGATAAGCGCACCAGACAGACCACAATCGATACCGACACCAACAAGCGCAAGCTGGAAATCGAAGCTCTCGCCCACCGCAAGCGCGATGACGCGATGATCCGTGAGCGCGGCAACCTGCAAAAAATCGAGCAGGAAGAGAGGCAGCGCAGCAGTCAGGCGGGTAAAGATGCCGCCCTGAAAGAAGAAGAGGCCGCCCGCCGCGCCGACCGCATCGCACGGGGAGAGGAGGAAATCCCATAGAAGTTTCAGCCCTTCTTTTTGTATGTTGCCGATGTATCTCCTCACTTCACCTATGCTCACTCTCCTCTCATTCGGTCAGAAAAAGGGGGCCGCCTACTCGCAGACCCTCTGTGGATCGAATCGTTATTCTCTGATATACCTCTTATCATCTCCCCCTTTTCTCACATGAAAGTCCGTTCCATTGTGCCGCTTTTGGCGGCCATGGCGTTGCTTTCCGCATTCGCCAAACAAAACACCTTCCCGTCTCTGGAACTTCTGCTGATAGACCATGCTGTTGCTTCTTCGCAGATGGTGCAAGTACCCCCCGCTCCATCATCCAAAGCATCTGTTTCCTCGGAGAGCGTGGCAACCGTTTCTCCATCGGAGACGCAGGGAACCATGTTTACGGGTCTGCAGTCGTTCGTGAAGCATAGTTTCACGCGGTGGATGCAGGCATGGAAAGGCGCCGCTTCCGCATTCGACTTCGCGGCATCTTTGTTGGGGGCAAATGAACTCAGCGCCACCACGTCTTCGGCGAGCTATGCCATTTACGCCTCGACAGGCGTGGGAGGCACAATATCCCCAAGTGGGAATATTACGGTGAAAAGCGGCACAGACCAGGGATTCACCATCACACCTTATCCAGGATACAAAATAGACAACGTGATCGTGGATGGAAAATATCAGGGTGCGCGTGCCTTCTTCGAGTACGTGCGCGTATCCGCCCACCATACGATATATGCCACATTCGCACCGCAAACCTACACGATTACACACTCGACAAGTGCAAATGGCACCATATATCCAAGCGGAAAGATTGTGGTAAAGGGCGGTTCAGATCAAACCCTTACTATTACACCTGATCCCGGATACATCGTATCCTATGTAGCAGTTGACGGGGCATCCGTAGGCCCGACAACGAGCTACACATTCTCAAATGTATCCGCCAACCATACTGTAAGTGCAATATTTGTAGGACAAACCGTTTCCACATATACAATCACCGCCTCGGCAGGCGCAGGCGGTGGCATATCTCCAAGCGGAGCCGTCAGCATAAACAGCCAAGGAAACAAGACGTTTACCATCACGCCTGATCCCGGATACATGGTGAGCTATGTAACAGTGGATGGATTATATCAAGGCCCGATTACAAGCTACACATTCTCAAATGTTTCCGCTGACCACACGATAAGCGCCACATTTGCGCAGCAAACCTATGCGATTGTAACTTCAGCAGGTGCAAACGGCACCATATCCCCAAGCGGAGTCACCGACGTAAATGGTCTAGGAAGCCAGACGATTACCATCACGCCTGATCCCGGCTATATAATAGCATATGTCTATATTGACGGAGTATCTCAAGGCCCGATAACAAGCTATACATTCTCGAGGATATCTGCCAACCACACAATAGACACCACATTTGCACGGTGCCTTTCGATTACAGCTTCAGCAGGTGCAAATGGCACCATATCCCCAAGTGGAGTCGCCTGCGTAAACAGCCAAGGAAGCCAGACCTTTACCCTAAGCCCCAATGCAGGATATCAAGTAGCGGATGTAAAAGTTGATGGAGTCTCCAAAGGCGCGATTACGAGCTACACCTTCTCAAGCGTATCCGCCAACCACACAATAAGCGCAACATTCGCACAGCAAACCTACACGATTACAGCTTCAGCAGACACTCTCGGAGGCACCATATCTCCAAACGGAGCCGTCAGCGTAAACAGCCAAGGAAGCCAGACCTTTACCCTAAGCCCCAATGCAGGATATCAAGTGACGGATGTGAAAGTGGACGGAATATCCGTAGGTGCAAGAACGAGCTACACCTTCTCGAATGTATCCGCCAAACACACGATAAGCGCAACATTTGCGCAGCAAACCTACACGATTACAGCTGCAGCAGGCGAAAACGGCACCATATCTCCAAACGGAGCCGTCAGCGTAAACAGCCAAGGAAGCCGGACCTTTACCATCACGCCAAACGCCGGGTATGCGGCAACGGTCATAGTTGATGGAGTATCGCAGGGCGCGAAAACGAGCTACACATTCTCAAACGTATCCGGTGATCGCACCATAAGCGCAACGTTCGTAGAGCAAACCGTTGCCACATATACAATCACCGCCTCAGCGGGAAAAAACGGCTCCATATCTCCAAGCGGAACTACCACTGTAGAAAACGGCAATAGCCAGACTTTTACTATCACTCCTGATCCTGATTGCACAATAGCGAATGTGAAAGTTGATGGAATCTCCAAGGGCGCTATTACGAGCTACACATTCTCAGACGTATCTGCCAACCATACGATAAGCCCTGTATTCGAAAGGAACTACTTTATCATTAACGCTTCAGCGGGCGAAAACGGCACCATCTCCCCAAGCGGAGATGTGAAGAAAATATCTGGCATCTATCCACTGACCTTCACCATCACGCCTGACCCCGGATACCAGATAGAGGATGTAGTGGTGGGTGGGGTATCCGTAGGCCCGATGCCAAGTTACTCTTTCTGGGGAAACAAGGACTCTACAATAAGTGCCACATTCTCCGCACCATCTGTCATAACCGGCATATCACCAACAAGCGGCAACCCACTGGGTCTTCCAATTCGTCTTCCAACGACAGTAACAATAACCGGCGAAAGGTTTGGTAAGACACCAAAGCAGATCATATTTGCTTCGGGCGATACGCGGCACTCTACTACGGTAGGAAAACCTTGGAGCAAGTATTGGAACGATAACTCAATTACATTGAGCCAGCTTCCGTATGATTCATCAGGAAGGACTACTGTCCTTGCAGGAACGTATGCTGTGTCTGTCGTTGGCGACGATGCTGTGCAGAGCAACTCAGTGGACTTTACGATTTACTATACTTTTTCAGTCGGGGCCGACAAAAAATTCGGTTCCATCTCCACGGATGGAATAATCACTAACGGAAAAATCAATATAAGTGAGCCTAATAAAACCTTTACCTTTACGCCTAATCCCGGGTACCAGGTAAAGGATGTAAAAGTTGATGAAATCTCCAAAGGCCCGATAACGAGCTACACATTCTCAAACATTCATAATGACCATTCCATAAGGGCCACGTTCGCACAGGCTAGTTATACAATCAGGGCCTCGGCAGGCGTGGGTGGTGCTATTTCCCCAAGCGGAGCCGTCACCTTGGTAGGCGCATGGCTTAAGACGTTTACCATTAAGCCAAATTCCGGATACCTGATTGAAGATGTGAAAGTGGACGGGGTGTCTCAGGGCCCGATTACAAACTATACCTTCCAACCTCTATCTGGTGATCGCACCATAAGCGCCACATTCGTACCGAAGGAAACAACCTGCACAATTACGGCTTCAGCAGGTGCAGGCGGTGCCATAGCTCCAAGCGGAGCCGTCAGCGTAAACAACCAAGGAAGCCAGACCTTTACCCTAAGCCCCAATGCAGGATATCAGGTGGCGGATGTGAGAGTGGACGGAGTATCTCAAGGCGCGATAACGAGCTACACATTCTCAAGGGTATCCAGTAACCACACAATAAGTGCCACATTCTCCGCACCATCTGTCATAACCGGTATATCACCGACAAGCGGCAATCCACTGCATCTTCCAACGACAGTAACGATAACCGGCGAAAGGTTTGGTAAGACACCAAAGCAGATCATATTTGCTTCGGGCGATACGCGTCACTCTACTACAGTATGGAAACCATGGAGTAAGTATTGGAATAATAACTCAATAACATTGAGCCAGCTTCCGTATGATCCATCAGGAAGACCTATTATTCCTGCAGGAACGTATTCTGTGTATCTCGTTGGCGACGATGCTGTGCAGAGCAACTCAGTGGACTTTACGATTTACTATACTTTTTCAGTCGGGACCGACAAAAACGGTACAATCTCCTCAGATGGAACAGCTAATAACGGAACAATCAATATAAGCGAGCCGAACAAAACCTTTACCTTTACGCCTAATCCCGGGTACCAGGTAAAGGATGTAAAAATTGATGGAAAATCCAAAGGCGCGATTACGAGCTACACATTCTCAAACATTAATAATAACCATTTCATTGGCGCCACGTTCGCAAAGGCTAGTTATACGATCAGGGCCTCGGCAGGTGTGGGTGGTGCCATATCCCCAAGCGGAGCCGTCACTTTGGTAGGCCCCTGGGTTAAGACGTTTACCATTAAGCCAAATCCCGGATATCAGATAGAGGATGTGAAAGTGGACGGCGTGTCTCAGGGTCCGATTACAAACTATACCTTCCAGCCTCTATCAAGCGATCGCACCATTAGCGCCACATTCGCACAGCAAACGTATTCTATTACAGCAGCAGCAAATGCGAACGGTTCCATATCTCCAGACGGGACTATCTCGGTAGGAGGCGGCAAAAATCAGACCTTTACTATCACACCTGATCCCGGATACCAGATAGAGGATGTAATAGTTGACGGAGTATCCAAAGGCGCGAAAACGAGCTACACATTCTCAAATGTAATCGGCAATCACACAATAAACGCTTCGTTCAAAGTGCAAACCGGTTGGATCACAACGTGGGCAAGTGCGGGCGGCGTCATATCCCCAAACGGAAGAATTACAGTTGAGGGCGGCAAAGATCAGACTTTTACCATCACGCCTGATCCCGGATATGCGGCAACTGTAATAGTTGATGGAATTTCCAAAGGCGCGCTTACGAGCTACACATTCTCAAACATATCCGGCAGTCACGACATCAGCGTCTCATTCAACCATATTACCTATTGGCTTGTGGCTTCAGCAGGCTTGGGCGGCTCTATAAGCCCTGGTTCTGTAAAAGTACAATATGGCTCTCAGCAGTATTTTTCTATTTTACCTAGTAAGAATTACCGTGTGGCAAATGTCATAGTGGACGGAGTCTCCAAAGGCGCGATTACGAGCTACACATTCTCAAATATATCCGCCGACCACACAATAAGCGCCACATTCTCAAAGAGGTAACTTTCGCCACGGTTAGGGATCGTTTCCCTACTCAAAAGAAGAATCCCTGATGCTCCGAAATGGAACACCGGGGATTTTTTGGCTCCTATTTATTTGTTGAAAAACCTACAAGCAATCGACAACGGCACGGGGAGAGGAGGAAATCCCTATCTGACCCCCCCTCAGAGCAGGCGTCCCTGCCTGCGATTCAAAGCGTCCCTGCCTGCTCAAGGCGTTCTAAGCCTGCGACTCAAGGCGTCCCTGCCTATTCAATGTGTTCCTGTCTGCGGTTACGACTAAAATCCGGTAGAATGAGTGCGGCCTCTTGCGGCCACAATCACCGAAACATGCCGGGGTGGCGGAATTGGTAGACGCGCCAGCCTTAGGAGCTGGTGGGAGCAATCCCATAGAGGTTCGAGCCCTCTCCTCGGCACCATTCGACTCGGCGCTTTGCGCCTCGCTCACCGTTCGACTCACTGCGTTCGCTCACGGTCCTTCGAAACTTCATGCATCGAGATGAATGGAAGAGTCGAACGACCCTGAGCTTGTCGAAGGGTGGTAAACCATTCTGCCTGCTCCTTTTGATTTGGCTTCTTTTCAATGAATAGCGAAGCCGAGTCGAATGACGGTGAGCGACGAACGAAGTGAGGAGTCGAACCGCCCCTCCACTGCTCACTCATGGTCCTCGCCTCTTCGGGACTCGGGCCACTCTTATTGTTGTCAGAGAAAAATGACAACGGGTGGAGTGAGATGGAACCGAACTGCTCTCCGTTGCTTTGTTTGGAGAATCAAAGAATTGACAAAATTATGAAAAATTATAGGATGCTTTTCCAACGGCCGGTCATTGACACCATCGTTCTGGCCCCCACCCACCCTCATTTCCGTGGCGTAGTCCCCGGAAAATCTCTATCTCAGTTTGTAGGGGAGTACAAACAGGGAATGAGGATACTGTGGGGGAAAGCAACCTAACTGGAAAGGAAACCGCAATGGACCGAGACACATCGCCCGATCATACGGGCACAAATGGTATGTACAGTCTTCAAGCCATGTACGAGGAAAATAACATCGTCCTCACGATCCACAGCCCGGCAAGTGCGGGGCGGATCAGGACCAACGTTGACGACCGACTGAAAGCCACAGTCACCTCGTCGGAATCGGAAACCAAGATCACGCTGCACGGCCTCTTGGTGCTCCGCAAGACGGAACGCCATGACGGCAAACGGATGGTGGTGGATCTGGTGCGCAAAAGCACGGGCTTGGTGGTGCTGGACATTCGCATACCCCAAGGGAGCGGCATCAGGATCACGAATAAGATCAGCCTGAGTGCGTTCCTGAACTTCACGGATGCGATGACATTCGCCGAAACCCTCATGACCGAGGGAATCGTGACCAGGCTGGCAGGCGAAATGGGCGTGACGTCGTGTGAGAAAGCGAATGAGCATGCACGCCATCACGGCTACGTCCTGCCCCAGCCCGGCTTTGTCTTTGTGAGCCGGGAACGGCTCCATGCCATAGAGGCAATGGAAGCTCAAAGGGCCGAGGAGGCCCGAAAAGCTGCCGAGGCCAACGCACCCAAGGTCAAGAAGACCGGCAAGGTCAGTAATCCCGAAAAAAAGAAGGCCATTGGCTTGAGAAAGCCCAAGGCCAAGAAGACCTCTAAGAAGTAGAAAGGATCATGCGCGCGAGAAAGAATGAAAGCCTACGGGCTTTCCAGGTTGTGCTCCCCCACAACCTTTTTAACATATACAGAGCATTCGCATCCTCATACCCTCGTTCCCATATCCAGAACCGGCCGAAACACCTTTCCGTGCGGCTTTTCGTCGGTCAGGAAGTTTGCAAACTGCCACGTTTGATCATCAACCGGCCGGCCCGTCGGCGTCCAATCAATGGGAATGGATGGGAGTTTGCCCAGATAAGGGGCTGCTGCTTCCAGAATTTCGCGGTGCGGCAGTTGATCGGGAATATTCACGCCTTCATGGGGATGGCGAATCATCCAGCGCACAGCCGCCATCACCGATGCCGCCACCTGCAGCGTGGTCGCATTCTGGCCCGGAACGAGCTTGCGCGCCTCTTCGATACTGAGCACCGTACCCGTCCACCACGCCTTGAAATCGTGCCCCATCAGCAGCACTCCCAGCTCATCGAAACCGCTCTGAATATCATCGCAGAGAATCCTCCAGTTTTCCTGCGGCACAAACTTGCTCGCACGCAGGTCTTCAAAGCTGCGCAGAGACTCCGCGCAGGGACAGTATGCATAATGCACGGTCGGCCGGTGTGCGGGCGTTCCGTCGTCGTTCCAGAACGTCAGGGCATCCGAGAGCGTAAAAGCTTCGCCGTGACGGATGATCATGCCGACGATTTCCTGGCTCGGCACACGGGAGCGGACGCGCGTATCGATCCCAAAACGCTTGAGACAGATCTGATTTTTGGGTCCGGATGAGTGGGCGAAGCCGTCTTTTGGCATCGTCTGCTCATGCGTGCCCCAGCCCATCTCGGCCGGTGCAGTGCCCTCTTCGCGGAATCCCTCCACGCTCCACGTGTTGAGGAACGTATGCGGATCATGAGGCGTATGGGCGATTTGCGTATCGATTTCGCTGATATGAATCGTCTGCACATTGAGAAGTGCAGTGAGCCCGGCGAAGTTGCCATACCGCATGGCGTGGTCAATCGCTTCCCGACGCGGATCGTGCGGTTTCTCACTGATGAGTTTTTCACCGATGTCGAGAAGCGCCTTCTTGGTGAAGTGCGAAACAAGCCCGGGGTTCGCCCCGTGTTCCACAACGGCCGTGGGACCGGGTTTGTCCTTCCATGAACGCATCAGCTCACGAATCGCCATGTGACGGACGTAGAGCGTCTGGTCGCAGGGGCCGGAGCTCTCTCTCCCTTCGTACGGATCCCACAGTTCGACGGAGGTATTGATGTAGAGCACGCCGTTCTTGTGGCACCAGTCGAGGAGTTCGGTGCACGAAATGTTCCAGGCAAGATCCACAAATAAATCCCCGCGTGAAAGCAGTGCGCCAAGCTGATCTTTCAGATGTTCCCGCGTCAGGCGTTCATGACGGAAGGTGAGCCCCTGCGCGATCAGATCCTTGAGATATGCACGATAATCCACCATATCCATCACGGTGATCTGCCTGGGCGAGACATCCAGATTTTGCAGAAGCAGCGGGAGCGTACACTTGGCAACCCCGCCGAACCCGAGTATCAGAATACGACCGGTGAACGGTACTTTGGGTGACATCATAAAACCCAGTGTACAGATATTTCAAAGCAAAGCACCTGCTGTCCATGGATGAACGACCTGTGTGATTTTTTCCGGCTGTCTCTCTCTACCGATTATGATTTGGGAGTGGCCGGAGACGCGGGAGCGGCAGGCGGTGCTCCGGCCGGCGCAGACGCAACGGCGGGCGTTGGCTTGTCTTTGTTCTGAAGCTCTGTGCGAACATTCTGTGTGAGATCCTGAAGCACCTGTGTCAATTCCGCAGGAGTCTTCAATACATCCTCCCCGTCAAAATGAATTTTTTCCGAAAGAGCCGAAGCAAGCCAGCTCGAAAGAGCCGCATTGAGATGCTCTTTAAAGGCCGCACCTACTCCGGATACAGGCTTTATTCTGAGTTGATACTGCTCTGTCGGTTCCACATCGAATGCCAGTGCACTGACGAGCCGCGCCTTCTTCTCGCCGGCCGGAAGTCCCGCAAGAAGCTCTGTGAGCAATTTCTTGTTTTGATTCAGTGTATTGGAGAGCGCAGCTGCCTCTCCTTTCATTGCATCCAGCTCTCCGACTTCGGATTGTAAGCCTGCAACCTCTGCCTCGGTTTTTTGAAGATTAACCTTGTTCTCCTGAAGTTCGGGATTGTCTTCATCTTTCTGTCCAGCCTCCTCGTTGGCATCATGGATTTCCTGAATTTTGTTGCGCAGTTCGGGGAGAGTCTTTTTCTTGAGTCCATCCAGCCGCCCCTGTTTCTCGACGTGGATCTGAGCCATCGATTTGCCCTCGTTTTTCGCCTGCTCTTTCAGCCTCTGCCGCATGGCATCTTTTTCGGGTGACAATGCTTCGGATCCTTTTTTGTTTTTATCCTCCGCCGGAGTTTCCGGGCTCTTCTTCTCTTTTGGCTTAAACATATCTTTCATCTTCCGGATATAGAGCAGAACAAGGGTGATCAATCCCATAATCTGATTGAAACCGCGTTCCATGGGCGAACCTTCGAAGGTTTTCATCTGGTCAGGATGCTTCAGAATTTCTTCACCGGCACTCGTATCGATGCCCCGCATCTGTAATCTCGCGAGCATGATGTTCTTGTCGATTTCCGAAGCTTTTGAGACATCGAATTTCTGTAATTCCTTCTTGGCGCCATCGACAATATTCTGGCGCTCATCATCAGAGAGCTCTTTGCCGGCTTCCATAGATCCTCTCTGTACCTGCTCCATTATTTTCCTGGCAAGAGCCAGACCATCGGGGCCTGCGTTCTTCTTGAAATCTTCAATCTCTTGTCGAATCTGTGGCGTAGCTTTTATGGGCTCCAAGCCGACTTTTTTCATGAATGGAGACACGCCTTTGCCATGCTGTACAGCATCCAATTTCCCTCCACTCAAGATCGCACCGGCATTTTGCACGAAATACTTTTTGGCATCCGGGCTGAGCTTGTTAACGGCTACGCTAAATTTCATGGCGATTGCTCGCGCCTTTGGATCACTCAACATCTCTCTCAGAACCCTCTCCCCCCCTATCCTAAGATCCGCCGGCATCAACTTCACAATATTCTGTATCCGCGTTTCGTCTTCCGGACTCAGTTTGAGCTGGCCCTTCTCATCAAGGCCGCGAAACGCAAGAAGTTTTCCATCGAAAATAATATGAAGACCGAGTGGTTTTAGATTGTCATTAATTTCCTTAAGGGGCCCGTCGGGACGAGCAACTTTTATCTTTTCGTCTGCAGAAAGTTGTTCAAACGCATCATTGAGATCGGACATGAGTGGAAATTTGCTTTCATCCACTTTCCTGTTCTTCAATTCCCCCTGAATTCGACGCACAGCCTCGGGGCTATAGCCGACCTTGAAACGATCAAAGGCGTTAGAAAAGTTTTGCATCGCATCACTCAACTTTGGCTTCCCTTTCTCCTCCGGTGCCCCCGCCGCAATAACCATCTTGCCGGCTTCTGATTTGAAATTTACAGGCGATCTCGCTCCTGTAAAAGCAAATACTCCTGTAAAGGCGGCATTAACCCTCGCCACTTTTTTATCTTCTGTTCCCTCTGTGAGGGACTTATAAAAAGCATTTGCGGCTTTCTCGAGAGCGGCGCGATAGGCTTCCTGAAATTGCTTCGCATCTTTGGCGGCTTCTTCAACATTAAACTCAACCAGTGAGGCGGCCATATCGGGGTTTTTCTTGAGCATTTCTATCACTTCATTTGCTTGCTTCTTCTGCGCCTCAGTTACTTCAGCTGCGGGTGCCGCGTCTTCGCCGGGTCCGGTTGCCGGAGCACCATCAACAAATATCAGTCTCCGCTCTTTCTCTGTCTGAAATTTAGGATGAAACAGCATGGAAATCAGTGGGTATTGAATGAAGATTCGATAGAAAGCATTTTCTGCTGATCACTCTCCGAGACCTTGTCCTCGACAAAATGAATGGCTCCGACCTTAAAAGATCTCAGATTGGCATCCTGCTCCTGCAAATACTGCGCGTAACGCCGGTCGTACTCCTCCATCGCTTTCGCGTACCTCTGCCCGCGCGCATTTTTTTGTTCAGGTGTCTCATCCTTGTACTTTTCCTTCATCAGGGGGATTTGATCCGTCATAAGTTCCGGCTCAATGGTACCCATGATCCCGTTATAAACTTCTGCACCGGACTTGGGAGCGGGGATGACAGGGATGCCTGCGGGATTCTGGACGGGAGACATTGCGAACAGATGGGAAATGAATGGTCAGGCGGTGGCGTAGCCTTCTGCGAAGATTTTGATGGCATCGCGCGCCCTCTCGAACGAAACGACGACGGGCATATGCTCCTTCTCAACACCAAGGGCACGATGCAGCTCGCCCACAGGATGCTTCAGCCGGATGCCGCCGAACGTGATCTCGTATGCGCCGAGTATCTTTTCGCGCTTTTCGAGCTCCTTTTTTAATTTGGATAGCGACTTTCCGATTTCCTCTCCGTCTTTCAGAAATGTATCAAGCTTGCCGAGGGACCACTCGTCCTCTTCACGGATCATGCGCTGAAGATCATCCATCGGAATATTCCATTTACGGGAGACCTCCTGCAGTTGCGGGCCATGCTCGTTCATCCATTTTTGCACCTGTTCGCCCGTCAGTACTTCTGCCGGAGCCACCGGCCCATTCAAAGAGCCTCCGAGTTTCTGAAAAGCGGCAATGATTTGTGTAATGCACTCGGCAACCCCCTTCAGGAATCCTTCAAATTGCTGACGCTGTTCCACGGTCTGCTGAATTCCGCGGTCCACATCGGGATTTTGCGGAAGATTCAATTGTTCCGCCTTCTTCGAATCGAAGAGTTCCATGGATCCGCGCATGTGATTCATCATCGTCTGCTGCTGCTGTGCCGCAACCATCGGAATCATCTGTCTGTACTGTTGTACCTGCCAATCCGGCAGACCCCTCCGCCCTTTCCGCTGCTCGCGTTCATGCCTGTTCAGGCGGGACTGCATATAGCCGAGACTGTTGGTACCCATGGACCATCCGTTGAGCGTGATCTTCTGCCCCAATGCAACTCCGGCGTTCTGATCCCATCCATGCTGAAAGAAATCCGTCCTGTCACCCAGATACTGAAGCTGTTTCCCTTGGAATGCATGGGCCTCATGCAGCGCATTGCGGTAATCCTGGTTCATCTGCCTTCCGACAGTCGACCGGATTTCATCCAGATTGCCCGCAGTTTCCGGCAACGACCGGTATTGCAGTCCTGAATCCAAAGAAGATGACGGATCGGCCTCATTGGAGGATTGCTGCGTAAAACCCATGTGAAGCAACCGCGCCTCGCGCATCAGGGGCATGTACTGGTGATGGAGTGTGTGATGCATGGTCATAGAGAGAAAATTATCGGCCATCCGAGAATGGAAGAGTCATGGTATTGACCTCCCCCTGCTCGATGCGCTGGCTCATCTGCCGCTTGTAGGCATAAAAAAGCTCGCGCCAGCGACTCATGTACTTTTCATAGCGTCGCATAAATTCCCGATACGCCGTTGCGATGCGCCCTTTCTGCTCTGTGCTCTGCGTGGCCGTTCTCTGCATGGTCAGTACTTCCGGATCAATCTGCCTCATCAGCATGACATAGAGCTCCTGAGGGGCGAGCGGAAGCGGTAACACCGGCAGATCGTTGAATTGCAGCGGCAATGCGGGGTTTGTACTCATGATGATGTTGGATGTGTATGTGAAAACTTACTGTCATTGTACCATTAATCCATTTTTACGTCAAAATACCATAAAAGCTGCAGGAACCCGTGCATTTGCCAAATCTACAAAACTATGCACCCCGTTTTTCCCCGATGAGAGACCCCACTTCTTTCGTGAGTTCCGCGAGCCACTTGGATTCATCGGTACCCGCTTTCTTCAGAAGCTCGTTAAACGGCAGATTGAGATTTGAGCCTGAGATTTTCCACTGCGGATTCTCTTTGAGCAGCTGCATGATCTCTTTGGCGGTCACGCGGCCGGCCAGCGTGAGGACCACGAAATCCTCCCGCGCCTCGTGCTGCATCTTGATGCGGATCACTCCCGCCTGTCGGCAGACCAGTTTGAGCTTGAGCACCGCGAAGAGGTTCTTGACGGGTTGCGGCGGCTCGCCGAATTCGTCGTGCAGATCCTCCTCGAATTCTTTGAGAATTGCTTCGTCTTCGCTGCCGGCCAGCTTCTGGTACACCGAGATGCGTTCCTGCTCGTCGGTAATGTAGAAGGAGGGCAGCATCGCCTCCACGGGCAGCAGAATCTCGGCCGAGATTTCCTCCTCCACT
>Ga0247842_10006290_pt1 | contig 13495 bp, 13 predicted proteins | sample LaCruzMarch2015__3_FD_192411 | JGI IMG/M metagenome (GOLD analysis project Ga0247842, IMG submission 192411) | Freshwater microbial communities from meromictic Lake La Cruz, Castile-La Mancha, Spain - LaCruzMarch2015_19m | ecosystem: Environmental > Aquatic > Freshwater > Lake | place: Spain...
TCGGCTTTATAGGCGCCGGGATGACCGGAACAGCGCTCGCGGTGCGACTGTGGCAGCGAGGCTACTCTGTCGTAGCCGTCAGCAGCAGGAGTACGGAATCCGCACGCCGACTATCTTCATTTGTCACCGATTGCACGGTGTGCGACGGTCCCCAGCAGGTCGCCGACCTGGCCCAGGTGGTTTTTATCACCACGCCTGACGATATCATCTCTGATATCGCCGCCAGCATCAGGTGGCGACCGGGACAAATCGCAGTGCACTGCAGCGGTGTGCATTCCATAGACATCCTGGAAACGGCCGCTAAAAGCGGCGCCCATGCCTGCTGCCTGCATCCGCTGCAGACCTTCGCCAGCATCGAAGAGGCCATTCAGAACATATCCGGCTCCACCTTCGCCCTTGAAGGCGACGAAGCGGGACTGGCCGCGGCGAGAGAAATGGCGCAGGCGCTGGAAGGAAATGCTATCCTGCTCAAGCCGGGCGACAAGGTAAAATACCATATTGCCGCGGTAACCCTTTCGAACTACCTGGTCGCCCTGATGAAGACCTCCGCCGACCTCTGGCAATCGTTCGGGATACCGCAGGAGGAAGCGGTCAAAGCTCTGCTGCCCCTGCTCAAGGGGACCGTACGCAATATCGAACGGGTGGGCATACCAGGCTGCCTGACCGGACCCATAGCACGTGGCGACGTCGAGACCGTCCGCAAGCATGTGACCGTCCTCGCAAAGGAAGAGGCCGAGAAAATGGACATCTACCGCATCATGGGGCTGAAAACACTGGAGATAGCCCTGGCCAAGGGAAGGATCAGCCTGGAGACCGCAGAGGAGATCCGTAACCTGTTGAACAGGCCTGACGAAGCGTCAGCTCCCGATTACGGGTACATCTACAATGAATATGACCTGGAATATGCCGCCGCATATCTGCCGGCAGCGGCGTATAAACAAAGGTGATCGCACATATTTCATGATTACAAGGAGATAAAAGGATGTCGACCAGAACAATGCTCAAGAGTAAAATACACAGGGCCAGGGTAACCGATTGCAACATCGATTACGAAGGCAGCATCACCATCGATAGCATCCTGTTGAAGGCGGCGGATATCCTGCCTTACGAGAAGGTTGAGATCCTGAATATCAATAACGGGGCCAGGTTCAGCACCTATGCGATCGAGGGCGCCCCCGGCTCGGGTGACGTCTGCCTGAACGGCGCCGCGGCAAGGCTGGCCTGTATAAACGACCTGGTGATCATACTTACCTACCAGCAAGTCCCTTCTGACGAGGCCGAACAGGTCAGGCCGCGGCTGGTTTATGTGGACAAGAACAACCGCATCAAATCGACCAAAAACGTAGACGCCTGGATGGACGATCTGCTGGCCGCACGATAGCAGGAGGCTGGCATACATGCCGATCACGATCAACAAGATCCAGGACCTCAAAAACACCGGTGACAAAATCGTCATGCTCACCGCCTACGATTATTCCACCGCCAAGGTGGTTGACGAGGCCGGGGCGCACCTCATTCTCGTGGGAGATACACTGGGCATGGTTGTGCTGGGATACAGCACCACCATACCTGTCACCATGGACGAGATGCTGCACCATGTCAAAGCCGTTGTCAGGGGAACCAAAAACGCGCTGGTTATCGGGGACATGCCGTTCATGGCCTACCAGGCAAGCGTGGAAGACGCCATACGCAACGCCGGCAGGATGCTCAAAGAGGGTGGCTGCCAGGTGGTTAAACTGGAAGGGGGCGTGGTCATGGCCGAGACAACCCGGCGCATCGTCAACTGCGGCATACCGGTAATGGGCCATATCGGCCTGACGCCGCAATCCATTAACCAGCTCGGCGGCCATCGCGTGCAGGGCAAGACCCCAGATGCAGCCAAACAGCTGGTAGAGGACGCCCTGGCTCTGGAACAGGCCGGCGCCTTCGCCATTGTGCTGGAGCTGGTCCCTGTTCAACTGGCGAAGCTCATCACCGCCAGGCTCAGGATCCCGACCATCGGCATCGGCGCCGGCCCTTACTGCGACGGGCAGGTGCTGGTGATCAACGACATGCTCGGCCTCTTCACCGATTTTGTGCCGAAGCACACCAGGCAATACGCCAAACTGGCCTCCACCATGAAAACGGCTATTTCGGAATATTGCGCCGAGGTGAAATCGGGGGCTTTCCCTTCCGCTGAACACAGCTCTTCCATGGATGAGGGCCTGCTGAAGGACCTTTAAAAGCCATGCAGGTCGCGCACACAATTGCCGAAATGAAGAAGCTGCGCCGTAAGTGCAAGGGCGGCGTGGGGCTGGTGCCGACAATGGGCTACCTGCATCGGGGGCACCTGGAGCTGGTCAAACAGGCCAAATCTGAGAACGCGGTTGCCGTAGCCACAATCTTTGTGAATCCCACGCAGTTCGGCCCCAGCGAGGATTTCAAGTCATACCCCCGTGACCTGGACCGAGACCTGGCCCTGCTGGATGAAGTCAAGACCGACATCGTCTTTGTCCCATCCGATAAAGAGATGTATCCCGGCAACTACGACACCTGGGTAGAAGTAAGGGGCATAACCGCCAGGCTCGAGGGCAAATCCAGGCCGACCCACTTCCAGGGCGTGACAACCGTATGTAATAAACTGTTCAACATCATCCAGCCGGACAGGGCCTATTTCGGGCAGAAAGATGCCCAGCAGGCCATAGTGATACAAAAAATGGTGTCCGAGCTCAATATGAACCTCGAAATAATAGTCTGCCCCACCGTCAGGGAAAGCGACGGGCTGGCAATGAGCAGCCGGAATACTTATCTCACCAAAGACGAGCGCGTCTCGGCTGTTGTCCTGTATAAATCGCTCTGCCTGGCAAAGGACATGTATGGAAAGGGCGAGCGGGATGCGGCGGCGATAAAGAGGGCCATGGAATCCTTGATCTCGGTGGTAGCTGCGGCGAAGCTCGATTATATCAGCATCGCCGATACCGTTACGCTGGATGAAGTGGACATCATTCGGGGCAGGGTGCTGGTCTCTCTGGCGGTCAGGCTGGGCAAGCCCAGGCTGATAGATAACATCATATTGGGGTGACTTCTATATTGCGGGCGCACCTGAAGGTACGCCCCTACAAATGCTTACTCCCTGATAAATATCATCAGCCCTATCACAGCCAGCACTGCCAGCGCGGCGCCGAAATAGAAGGGCGCCGCCGGGCTGACGGCCTGCCAGAGCCATCCCGCAATCAGGCTGGCGGGCAGCAAAGTGATGCCGACCACCCCGTGATATGCGCCAAAAGCTGTTCCCCGCTTATCCTCGGGCACGAGGTCGACCACCAGTGCCCTGGCCACGCCCTCGGCCAATCCATAGTACACCCCGTACATCGCCCACAGGACCCAGACCATCCAACTCTCATTGAAAAAGGCGAAGCCCAGGTAGACCACGGCATATATCGTCCAGCCAAACGCAATGATATTCTTCCTGCCCAGCCTGTCCGACAGCATACCTGCCGGTGTGGAGATAAGCGCGTAGACAGCATTAAACACGATCAGCATAAGGACGATATAGAAAACGTTGTTTCCCAGATTTTGCGCCCTCAATATCAGGAAGGCGTCGCTGGAATTGCCCAGCGTGAAGATAAAAAGAATCACCAGGAACAACTTGAACCTGCCTGTGAAGGCTGAGCTTGAAGGCTGCCCGGCCGTATCAGCCGCCGTTGGTCCTGAGCCAGGTAAGGCGCAGGCCTGTTTTAGAGGCTCATGGATAAACAGGAAGAAGAAGAGCGCGATGAAGGCCGGTATGACACCGAGTATAACCAGCCAGCGATACGCGTCCGCCTGCAGGGCCAGCACTTCCCCCTGCACCAGGTATATCACCACTGCGGCGATAATCAGTCCCAGGGCGGCGCCCGAGGTGTCCATGGCGCGGTGGAAGCCGAAGGCCTTGCCCCTTTCCGATTCGTCGCAGGAATCACCCACCAGCGCATCGCGGGGCGCGTTGCGTATGCCCTTGCCGAACCTGTCGGCAAACCTGATGCCCATGACCGGTCCCCACGTATTGGCTATCAGCATGAAGGGTTTGGCCAGGGTGGAAAGCGCGTAGCCGATGAAGGACAATTCCTTGCGATTGCCGATTTTATCACTGAGCCAGCCGCTGGCGACCTTTAATAGTGACGCGGTGCTCTCCGCCACCCCCTCAACCAAGCCTATGATGACAGTGCCTGTCTTCAGCACGTCAGCCAGAAAGAGCGGGAGCAGAGTGAAGATAAGTTCGCTGCTCACGTCCGTGAGGAAGCTCACGGCGCCCAGCCAGAAGATGTTGGGATTTAACCCGAAGATTCGATGGTCTTTATTTTGCATATTTAAGCATTTCAGAAAGGACCCTCTTACCGAGATCCACGTTGGCCTCATAAATATTTGACTACATTGTAGATTAACCGGGGATGTATGCCAATCTATTAAAACCTCAGCCAGAAAGTTCACTGCACAATTAATGCTTTTGTTATGAATATGCAAATTCGACGTAAACAGTGTCTTCGTACCATTGATAACAAACAGCTATTTTACGAGCACTAGCGTGTAAAAGTCTCTTTCATCTGCCCTGGTTTTCACTACATTAATAGGAAGGCCATTGCCTCTTGCCGTAGCGTAGACATCAATGCCACATGCTTCCATAGATGGCCTGGCCTTGTCAGGATGCTTGCACGTCTGGGAAGTATTGCACTCAGGACAGAGGGTGCAGGGCCCACTCTTAGTAGCCCACGCCTTGTAATATCCTGCCAGAAAGAGTGACCTTTCCAGGGTTATAGCTGCCTTATTCAATTTTTCAACCAACTGCCACCCCTTCTTTATATGGCGGTGTAGAAGGATTGCGTATTTGTATGAATCAAGCACCTTCCGCATGTCTTCAGGTGCTGGTGAAAATGGCGGACAGCAGAGGCAACCGGAATAGCCGCCGCAACCGAACCGGCATTTCAATCTTACCCATGGAGCAGTGACTACCGTGGCAGTCTCTATAATTACCGCATCGTCTACTCCGCTTTTAAGCGTTATATCCAGGTATGGCCTCAATTTGGTGGCGATATTATCTGTTCCGCCTTGCTTTCCTTTTTCTCCTTCTCTGCTCATATCCCTGAGTCTCCTTTCTGTTGCTGTTTGTCCGATTGTGTGCTGCAATCAAAAGTATGGCGAAACCCAAAAAGAACTACAAGAACAACCTCTTGGGTCCGCTTTTTTGATTCGTGGTGCCAGTTGAGGGTTTAATTGGTTGCGTCATCCGTGATATCCCTCCAACCAAATCATGACAGGATTCTACCGGTTCCTTTAGAGACTAGCAAAACTGGCAAAAAACTATGCAGGGCTGGGATTATTAAATATTGGTGGGTTCCACTATCTAAGCGAATTGAACTTTTCGCTAAAAAGTACAATCTGATACTTGCAAACCGCGGAGTCACTAGGAAAACAAGACTAATAGAAAAAACCTTGAACCACCACTTCTCCGATGATTGCTTCTAAGAGCCCTATCCCAAACTGACGCATTTTACCACCCGTTGAACTACCAAATCGAGGTCTGGCCAGCAACAACCACTATCTGGATGTTCCAATTAGTAGTTCTCCAGCGGGCTTCCACCACTGTAGCGAAATCACTATCGAACCAACTATAAACAATATCATCACACCACCGCCAATTGGATCACCTTCGCGAAATATGCTAATGGTCGGCCACAACAACCATACAGGAATGACGAATGGAATCCACTTGGTAAGTCTCCTATCTGCGGTAACTATCGTAAGGCTTCGAATTAAAACCATCAAGAGACAAAAAAGCCAAATTATTCCCAAAACGGAAATCAGACATTGCTCAAAATCGCTAGTGTTTTTCATGCCTTCTAACCATTTCATTGCGAAAGTGTAAAACCATGCTATATAGACTAATGAGGTGACTGACACGATTATCCAAACGTTTGATAGCAGACCGATACGCCGTGGGAGTATCGCACAGACTGCCAATGCGGCAGATACAAAAAGAGATACCATGGCAATATCTTTTTGCATGACGGTTAGTCCTTTTTGAGCGAGCACAGTGATCGCAAAAGCTAGAAGTAATACCCCGTTGGAGACAACACTTATACGGAGTGGGCTAAGCGCTCGAACTGTCCCCCGATACCATTTACATTTCTGCTCCTTCTCGGCAACGGGAAGCGGGCAATTCTTACACCCCGCGGGTTGCTGAACTACTGGAAGGGGGCATCCCGGTGCTGGCATCTTTTATTACTCCTCCCTAATCCTTTCCTTCTGTTTAGCTTTTTCATATAAGAACTTGGCCATTCTGCCTATATGTCTGAGCCCGAGATCTCAGCTTCAATTCTACATTGCTGTTTCACTATTCACAAGGGGTAATACCAGAATTGAACAAAACGAGTAAATGTTACATCCATATCCAGACTAAGCGAGCTGATCAAAGTTTAATACGAACCTATCTTACCTATCTCTAATATCCCATCCAGATATAATCCTGTGAAATCTCGCCATTCCTACATACAATCCAGGGTATTAATTTACTTCCTAAGTCTTTCAATTTCGATTGTTCTAGGATCAAATCTATCTATAGAAGACAGGATTTGAACCAAAGATCTCCTTAAATACGATCTGGTAATATTTATTAGCTCTGTTTTCCTTTTATTTGTTGGAACTCCACCATGTACAATTTTTGATCTCAAATCATACGAATCCAACAAATCTTTATAGACTTGCTCCCGCTGATCAGGAGTCTCCCCAAGGTAAGCTCCTATGCGAAAGGCCGATCGATGCCTTAACTCCTGAAACGTATCGGGAACAAATAATCCTTCCAGAGCTATCCAGTAGTCAATCAAGGCATCATCTTCGTCAAATCTTTCAAAAACGCTATTCCAGCGTCTCAACGCTAACCTTACCGGATTTTCATTTGGTAAGGACCGAATACATTTACATGCATCAATTATATCTTCCTGGATATATGCAGCTAAGTTCGCACTTTGCCCGAGTAAACGAGGCCTGAGAGAAGAAGCAATATATCCGCTCGATTGCAGAATGTCGTCTGAATCCGATACAGTAAAAGCTATATATATATTCTTATCTGTAAGAAGACGGAGAGTTGTCACGAGATCATCAGTCCCGATTCTGATCTCGTGATTTGATCCCCATGCTTGATTCCTCTGTTTTTCGTAGGTCACCTCTATAGCACAATCAAGTTGAGTAACATCAACTATCGGTGAGCTAAGGAAAGGATACATCAGGTAAGTGTTAAGCCATTTCTCTAGTTCATTCAAGGTGAGTCTGCGAATAACTAAATGGCGTGCAATTATAATTCGTTCACAATTCATGCTCACATTAATTAAGGGGCTTACTTCCCTGACGGTTATTATAGGGGACCGAATATTTTGCTGTAATTGGGTTAAAACCGTGATGAAAGCTTCCTCATCGAATTCAATTTTCATGGCTTTTTCAAGATACTTGCAAATAAACCTACCAGCCAATGCGCTAGTTAACCAATGAAGCTGCATTTTTTCTTCATGAATAGGATTCCCCCCCGCATCTACAAGAAATGCATTTGAAAGGTCTGGGACATTCCTTACGATATCCATTATTTTTAGCAAAGAAGCCAAGGGCTTCTCATGAAATTTTCTAATTAACAGGAATGAGGTTTTGGGATAATCTGGACGTTCATCTTCCGGAAAAGACCACCCCTTTTCTTCACGTACAATCTGGGTCCATCGATGTACAGCGACACCGGCTTCGCTCAATATAGCACAGGCCTCTTGCACAAATTGCCTTAGCGCCGTATTAAACTCTAATAAATCTTTCGATTCCGTCATCGCCTTTCCAGTTTATTAAAATTATATCATGGGGAAACGCGTATGATGCTGATGCTGTCTGGTAGGTACTGTAAAATATAGTTACGCCCAGACTAAAGAAGCTATGACTAAACAGAAATCAGTTTAGTGCAACTTTAATTTGATATGCTGAACAATCCGTCATATTGTGTCAAACGCAGGTCTGTTATATCTTATACAGAGGATAATTTGCTAGGTAAAATGACATTGGAACATATGAATGCTAATGCAATGAAGATTGATGACGTATTATTCGAAACAATAAAAGAGAGTAGAGACACTTATTTTATCGAATATTATCCTCCTCGGTGCGGTGCCCGTTTTGCTACACTGCAGTTGGTGTTTCCCAATATTACGGAAAAAGTACAAATTGCTACTCTCCTAGAATCTGAATTAAGGATTTGGCTCTCTCGCTACGATGTTCCCATTATGGCTGCTTCCTTTGATGGTCTCGGGGGAGTCATTGACATGAAACCATTGAAAGACTCCAACTACGTTATGGGCTATTTGAAAGATGGATCGCAGGTTTATCATGTTTGGGGGCTAATTCCGGACAGAGATCTGCCAAGCCAAGCACTAGATTTGGCGTACATCCAACATGTATACAGCGACATACCTTCCAAGACAAGGAAGCAATGGGAAGAGAAGGTTACAAAACAATACCGGCAAATTAAGATTGGCTGGTCTATTTTTGCCATATGGATGGTCGCTGTACCTGCTGCTATAGCGATTCTTGGCTTTGCCAACTTTTGGGTTGGCCTCGCGGCTCTGGTGTACAGCTTATCGAAGGCAGCAATGAAAGCGCTTAAATTGACGGGTAAATTAAAGCTATCAGCAAAAGAGAGCGAACGGGACGAAAAGAAGAGAAAAATGAAGCATTATTATTACCATTGCGAGCGCAATCCAGACGGGTTCAACAGATTGAAATTGGAGAATTTTGAAAAAGACCTTAAGGAAGATATCCAAAAAGAAAGCGAAGCTTTGAAATCCAAATTGAAGAAGGTTCAATGAACACTTGAAGGCAGCGAGTTTTCGATTGCACAATTCATCGTTTTGTTACTTAAACGATGTAATATATTGTGCACCAGCACCAAGCAGCCAATATACCACATTAGTTCTGAAGATAATCTACAAACGCCTCGCTGAATCTAAAGCGCGAGACGTTGCTGTGAGTTACATCTTGGATTAAATCGTGGTTTAGAAGGATAAGCACTTTGTTGTCAAGCTGAGGATGATCGTCGTAGTAATATATCAGCTCGTTACCGGTTCCATTGTAGGTCCAGCACTTTTTCAAAAGCACAAATTCTCTGCATAAAGGATTATCGCCCAAATCTCTGCGCATTTCATTAAGAAGATCCGCCATGAGCCTCTCAAGCTTCAGAAATATATGGCTTGAATCAGTATCAAAATTCTGTCGACTGCCAAGCTCACAGGAGGTAGAAGATTCTGCTATAGATTTCCATTGCCTAAGCAAGTCGACAGAATAGTGTGCTGGATCGTTATCTATTAACTTCGCACAAGATTGGCAAAGCCAGATTCCGTTATTTATGGATCCTCTCTCTGCGGCTGTAAGAGACGCGACAAATCGAGGACCGGATGCCGACGCCGCAGTAATATGGGCCGCTACGCCGATATTAACAACTGCACATTGATCCGTCTGCGGACCGCTTGTTATTGTTCGGCACCCGGGATTTGAACAGCGGTAGGCAACCCGCTTAGCTAGTGTCTCCTTAGTTTTAGTAGTGAAATCATTGCGCATAGACATTTAAGTGCTCTAATTCTATTGCAACTCAATAGTTTGAACAAATCAACTCCACATACTAAATGACTTTTTGTTACCTCCGACTTTCATAAGTGAAAATGTCTGAATGCAAACAGATCGATCTGCTTTTACGATATGGATTGAACAATTGCGAATATTCTAATAGAATAAAACTAATTACCACTTGATAGGGGGTAGAAAAAATGCCTGAGAAACATAAGCCTGGTGAGATTGCAAAAAAGTCAGGACAGTACCCGATCATCGGACCCCGTGGTGGAGATACGGGGAAAGAAAGAACGGTAACAAAAGGCGAACCTTTTCCTCCACCTCCTAAGAAGGGTCAGACTTATAGCAAACCTGATCTAACTAAGCACTAGTTCATATAAGTTAAGGAAGATTTAATATAACTTTACTTCTGATATGGGGATCTTTTTGGTAGTCCAACTCAATCATAATTACACTATGACTAGTAATTCATTAGATAAAATAGTGGATTTATGAGAGGCAGAAGATAGCTATTTATTACGAGCATGATCAATAATCCCATGCTATATTCCAACTTGTTGCGCTGTGAGGTAACGAGGTAATGAAATAGGTTCGTAGGGAGGGGTTGGGATTTATGTAGGTGGACGGTCCGTCTTATGGTAAGAAGATTTACATGGCAATGAAAAGAATAGTTTTCATCGCCTTACGTGATGGGGTTAATCTCCCGAGATTGTTTTGGGACCACGAAGTCGATGACGGTGCTCATCCGATCTTGCTGGTGGAGGTATTATCTTGATTATTGAACTCCTCGAAATCAAGAACTTTCGTTGTATACACGAAGAAAGCCTGGAATGTGATGATTTGACTGCAATACTTGGAAGAAATGGTAGTGGTAAATCAGCCTTTTTACATGCTTTAGCTATGTTTTATAATTTGAACGCTTCTGTATCAAAATAAGACTTTTTTGATCATGATACTAACCGAGTTATAGAAATAAGAGTAACTTATAACCACTTACGTGATGATGAGAAAGAAGTATTCAAACCATACATAAAAGATGATAAATTAATTGTAACCAAAAGGATTTCGTACGAGGATGACCGTGTGGTTCAGAAATATTATGGAGCTATGCTGCAGATTCCCAAATTTGCTGAAATAAGATCTTCATCCAATAAAAGGGATATTATTAAAGCTTGGAATGACCTTGTAGAAAAGCCGGACATTTTCACTGACCTCGGAACAAAAGTTCGTTCAGCTGATGAAGCTATAAGTTTAATGAGTGATTATGAGGCCAAGCATCCAGAACTCTTAGAGACAATTGAAAAAGAGCAGCCGTTCTTTGGATCAAAGAATGTGGGCGGCGGAAAATTAGACAATTTTACAAAATTTGTCTTAATTCCCGCAGTAAAAGACGCTTCTGACGAGGTAAGTGGTAGAAAAAGTTCCATTTATCAGATACTCGACACAATAGTTCATAGGAAGATAGAGTCGCGGAGAGACATTCAAGAATTTAAGGAAAAAGTTAGTTTAGAAGCAACGAAGTTATATTGTTCAGATAACCTCACTGAGTTACCAGAATTAGGAGAGTCACTTTCAAAGACACTTGAAATGTTCGCTCCAGGTTCAAAATTAAAGTTAGATTGGCAAGAATTTGAGATGCCAGATATTTCGGTCCCGCCAGCGGTAGCGACTCTAATAGAGGATAATTTTGAAGGGGAGATCAGTCATAAAGGTCATGGACTGCAAAGAGCGCTGGTGTTTACGTTATTGCAGCATTTAGCTTTGCTGGTACCTGAAGAGATAGATGAGGAGGAAGGAGAGGACGGAGAGGATAGAGAAGAAAAGGCGGTACCTCAAATAAAAAACAGCACACAATTTGTTGCGCCAGACCTTATCCTGTCAATTGAGGAACCGGAACTTTATCTGCATCCATCTAGGTGTCGTTATATGTGCGACCTTCTATATCAGTTGGCTGAAAAGTCTGGGAAAGGACTTAGCGCCAAGAATCAAATAATATACACCACTCATTCACCTTTTCTGCTTAATATAGACCGATTTGAAACGGTAAGACTAATCAGAAAAAAAGTTTCTGAACAAAATCTTGTGCCACATTCGCGAGTAACAAGTTATTCTTTTTCCCAGATGGCGGCACAACTCGCTAAGATTTGTGAAGCTAAGCCTGATGTTTTTACTATGGATTCAGTTAAGGCGCGAGCAACCTCTGTCATGAACACTATGATAAACGAGGGCTTTTTTGCCGATGTGGTTGTCGTAGTTGAAGGCACATCAGATATTGGGATTTTATGGAAATTGCAGGAATTATTGGGGAAAAATTGGGCTCAACTCGGCATAGTGATCGTACCTGCTGGAGGTAAAAATAAAATAGGGCATCCCACTCTGATATTTAGAGGGTTGTCCATACCAACTTATTTTATTTTTGATGCAGATTCACGTGTAAAAGATAAAGACGCTCGTAAAGAAAAGGAAACAATAACAAGAAACCGAAGGCATTTATGTTTAGCAGGAGCAGAGCTAGAAGATTTCCCGAAAACACAGGTTCATGAGAATTGGGCTGTATTTAATGACAATTTAGAATGCGAACTCCGTGGTGCAATTGGAGAGGAGAATTACATAACCATTCGGGGCAAGGTCGCGGACGAATTAGGATATCCCGAACCAGATGCGGTCATGAAGAATGTTGATGGAGCAGCAAAGTTTATGGAATATGCCTATGGAAAAGGCTTGAGAGTTCCCATACTAGAAGATATCATTGTGAAAGTCAGTGATCTACGAGTATTTTAATATAAATCAACAATAAATTTTGTTAGCTGGAAGCTTTGCACAGTATGCGATAAGATAAGACTACTGGTACTAAAGGAGCAAACAAGGGATGTCCTTTTCGCAAGGACACTTACGGGCAATCGTCCAAAATGTTGTCCCGGCACGCAAGCCTGAATTATATAATAAATCAAAAAAGACAGATCCGCAGCATCGTTTAATTACCCCGCGGCATCGTCCTTACCGACACAGTTTCATTCGAGCTTCCTCCGCAGGGCGGTCCTTGCCGATACAGCTTCATTCGAGCTTCCTTCGCAGAATCGTCCTTGCCGACAGATCATCAATTTAGTTAATTAAGTAACAGACGTACTATCTCTCAAGAACCACCACTTCTGAAAAACATAACCATCTAACTGAGCTGGCAGAGGTTCATCATCAAGTGGTCATATTTCGTGCATTAAGGAATCCGTAATCACACATAACGATGTTTTGTGAAACTGATTGCGTGCCAAGGAGATTCTCGAAGACTGGCGCAAGGATTAAGGCGAATTCAGACCACGCATTTCATTTTTGGATATAAGCCGCTGTGCTGCAAATGAAGGTTATTGTCACAAATTAAGCCAAAAATTAACATCCGTCTGATATAATGGGCGTGGCGAAAATTGTACCTCAGGGAGGCCGATATGACCATTACTAAACGGGCCGTAGTGATATTTTTCCTGTTTGTAATCCTGTTCCTTTTCGGCGGCTATACCACGCTGGACTGGTACCAGTTCCTTACCGGCACGGCCAACTTCGCCCACCCCGAGATACCCTACGTGCGTGCCACCAAGGTCGCCGTTTCATTCATTTCGGCCATACTGGTCTTCCTCATCGGCCGGGATGGTTTTAACCGCGGTGACACCAAACGTCTGGTGTTTGCGTACGCAGCCATCGCAATCGGCGACATTTTCCTGGTATTTGATATCAATATGATCGGTATGCTGGTATTTGCCGTTGCTCACGTGTTTTTCATCATACGCAACGGCTGGGGCTTTAATGACTATTTTAAAAAGAAGTCAAACATAAACAGGGTGTGGGATATAGCCTCAGCCCTGCTTATACTGGCCATTGCCGGGGGCGCGATGGGTTG
>Ga0247842_10006294_pt1 | contig 13489 bp, 8 predicted proteins | sample LaCruzMarch2015__3_FD_192411 | JGI IMG/M metagenome (GOLD analysis project Ga0247842, IMG submission 192411) | Freshwater microbial communities from meromictic Lake La Cruz, Castile-La Mancha, Spain - LaCruzMarch2015_19m | ecosystem: Environmental > Aquatic > Freshwater > Lake | place: Spain...
CAGCCGACTAACAAGAAAAATATCTTCAAAGAAGCAGACAAAGTTTTCAAAGTCATCTCTAGTCTTGCAGTCACTTACCGAGAGGCAAATTATCAGAATAAGTTGAAATTACAGAGTTTGATTTTTATAAAAAAACCAACTTTTGATTTTACAAAAAATCAAACCCCTAATCTTTCGCTAATTTTACAAACAAAAAGAGAACTAGCAAGTGCTAGTTCCCCGATGGTAGTCCCTAGGGGAATCGAACCCCTGTTACCAGGATGAGAACCTGGCGTCCTAACCGTTAGACGAAGGGACCAAATGTTAAATGAAGGGCTCAAGCTTGTGCCCACGTAGAAATTCGGCACTCTCCATTATTTTTTTTCCTTCAAGTTGTAATTTTAATATATACAAGGCATCTTGTCCACACTGAATAGCTAAACGATCTTCATTTAAAAAAGATTCGCCGATTTTGTGGTTATTGGTTTTTAATATTTCGTGATTAACCGCGATTATTTTAACGTTTTTTTGGTTTGAACCTGTATGTGTTCCTGGCCAAGGATTATAGGCCCGCACCATTCGCTCAATTTCTTGCGCCGACTTCGTCCAATCAATTCGGCCGTCTTCTTTTTTTAATATTTTTATATAACTCGCCAGAGACTCATCTTGAATTTTGGGGGTAATTCCTCCAGCTATAAAATCATGCAAAGTTGGGTTTAATAACTCAGCCCCGAGAAGCGATAATTTATCATGCACATTTTCTAAAGTTTCAGTGTCTGTTAATTTTATTTTAGCTTGCCGTAAGATTGGTCCAGTGTCAAGACCAGCCTCCATTTGCATTATGGTTACGCCTGTTTCTAGGTCGCCATTTAAAATTGGCGCATTAAGACAGGCTGCCCCGCGATATTTCGGTAAAAGGGAGGCATGAACATTAATGCAGCCATATTTAGGAATATCTAATATTTCTTGAGGAATAATTTTGCCATAGGCAATAACGACAATTAAATCAGGTCGTAAATTTTTTATGGTTTCAATTTCGGCTTTAATTTTTTGGGGTTGAAAAACTTTTAAATTATGTTTTAGGGCTAGATTTTTAACTGGTGGCGGTGTGAGAGTTTGGTGACGGCCGACGGCTTTATCGGGTTGCGTAAAAATACCGACAATATCATACGATTTGTCATTAATAAGACTACTTAAACCGGACAGGGAAAACTCGGGCGTACCCATGAAAATTAGGCGTATCATAATTTATTGGTTTTTTTATTTTGGACGATTTTATCGATAAATAAAACGCCGTCTAAATGATCAAGTTCATGCTGGATTACGCGAGCGAGTAATTTTTCCGCTTGAATTTTCTTTTTTAAGCCCTGCTCGTCAAAATAAACACAGTTTATTTTTTTGTGGCGTTCAACTGGTGCATAGATTATTTCTCCTTTATCATTTAACACTGACAAGCACCCTTCTTCCTCGATTTCACGTGCCCAAGATTTCTTTGTAATTTGCGGGTTTATTAGGAATATGGTTTTTTTGTCATGATGAATAACAACGACGCGAATATTTTGGCCGATTTGTGGAGCGGCTAATCCGGCGCCGTCCTTACTCATCATCGTTTCGGCCATATCTGCGAGTAGTATTTTAAACTCTGGTTTAATAATTTCACTGGGCTCGAGAGGCGTGGAAATTTTTCTAAGAATCGGATTAGGATTTATTAATATTTTTAGTTGTTTTGGCATAATTTATTGTTGATCAATAATTTTAAAAAAGTATTTCCAGGTAGCTCCAGTTTTGCAAAGCTCCTTAGTATCGTTCATGGCCATTTCTACTTTATGAGGTGGCAAATCACGGCAGACCTTAAAGACTGCCCCACGTTTAAAACCGGGTATATTTAATTCTTTTATCACTCGCAAAGCTAAATCTTGCCACGGATAAGCCGGTGCTTTCACCTTTGGCTTAGCTTTAATGATGTCGGCAAATGATTGGAATTTATCTTCACTCATAACGAAACTAAATAATAAAACTAATTAACAAGATTACTTAGAATTCAAACTCAAGACTTAAATAGCCGACTCCGAAGTCAGTTTGGTATGAGAATATACGCGCCTTAGTTTTTTTTCCTTCTAAAACGCCAAGCAAAACGGTTATTGGTTTCAAACCGCATTCGCCCGCATCTTTTATTAATTTAGAATCCATTTTGAAAATATTTGTCGCCGCGTTTTCCGGGTCACTTAAAAATTCAATAAGCTTATTATCAAATTTAGCGCCTTTTGGAGAATATCCGCCCGGTGATTTTCTTTTTAAGCGATGCGATAAATCGCTTGAAGCGAGCACGGCAATTTTTTTATCACTCGCTTCGATTACGTGATTCAGGTTTTTGCCTAAAGCGAAGTGGTCTTCGAGGCTCATATTTTCGGCCGGGATAATAACAATAATTTTAAATTCTCCGATTATATTTTTTAAAAGGTAGGCCGGAATAGCGCTTCCATAGTCAAGCGTGTTTTCGGAAATTAATTGCATGGGGAGTTCATCAGGGAGTACGTTTTTAATTTGATCAGCGAGCAGGGAGTCTCCGTTTAAGAAAGTTTTCGGAGGAATGAAGCCGAAGTCTTGCAAGCTGATAGCCATTTCGGGTGAGACATTAAGAGTGAAGGCATTATCTTGAGCTAAGCCATGCGGACTAATAATTATTATTGTTTCTACCCCTAAAGCCTTGAGACTTTCTCCTGTTTGTTTATAAGCCACTACTGTTTTATCAAGAAAACTATAATTAGCTCGACCGATTTCCGGGATTAAGAGCGGGGAGTGAGGGAGAATTATTGTTTTAATTAAAGCCATAAATTTGATTATTTTTCGGTATTTTTAGTATAGTATAATTAGTTCTTTTAGAGAAGTTGACATAATTTATAAAATGTATTATTGTCATTACCAAGTTCTAATTAAGTTTAGCCGGGCTCAAGTCTAGTTTTTTAAAAAAAGAATAAAATTCCTAAAATATAAATCCAAAAAAAATGTAAATTATGAAAAATCACCGAACCACCGATCCACATCACCCTAAAGAGAGGGAGCCTTTAACTGATAAATTTAGTTTAACTACTTCATTTTTCTTGGTTACTCTTCTGCCGGCACTTATTATTGCTACTTTTTATTTTTTGTCCTACGGAGGATTTTTTGACCTTAGCGAAGGAAGCAAGACAATTCTCGAAACTGGTTTCAAGACTACGTTTATTGTCGCGGGTACTATTTTCTTTGTTACTATGTTGAATGGTCGTTCGGAAATTTTGCCGTTGACGTTGATAGTAATTACTTCCGTTTCGACTGCTTGGCTAATTCTCATTCCCGAAGTGTCATTACTTCTCCTGGCAGTTGCCTTAGTTTCTCTGGTCTTTTCACTTTTAACGGCTCATTTTTTGACAGACCATGAACCGTACTACGACCTAAAGATTTATTTGTTCGTTTTAACGGCTACTATTTGCGGCTTTCTAGTTAATATCGCCGCTGGGCTAGCGCTCAAGTAATTATCTAAACAATTAAACCCTCCTTTTTTCAAAGGAGGGTCTTTTTTTGATAATGTATTGAGTTGCTTGGAATTTACTTAATTATTTCCCCTTGAGTATAGCCGTATAAAAATTTAGAAGTAACTGCGATTACATTTTTTGAGTTATAACCTAGTTTAGTAAAAATAGTTTCATCGGCAAAAGGTCTTTTTTGTCCATTGGAAATCAAATAAACAGTGGGGAAGCTATCGGTTTTTACTAAAGTACCATCGTCAAGTTTTATTGGTTCAATTTTAGTATACACGTCTAAAGTTTTAGTGGTCGCTTTGCTTATTTTCTTGCCTTTAAATTTAGTAGTTAAAAGAATTTTATCGGTTAAAGGCGCTTTAGTGCCGTCGACGACATAGAAAATCCCGCCGGTTTTTGTATCTTGAAGTAAGGCGCCAGTGACATAAGTCGAAGTGGCCGTGATGGGTTTGCCGGTTAAGTAAACAGCCAGGTCAGCATTAGTGGCCTTTTCGATTTCTTCAGGATTAAAGCCAATTTTTTTAAATACTGTTGAATTGGCAAATAATCTTTTTTCCTTGCCAACTAACAAGTATATTTTTTTGTCGGGTGTTTGCACGAGCGAATAGTTAGCGAATTTAATAGCTTCGCCTTGGGAGTAATTATCTAATTCATCTTTTTCGACCGTTATTATTTGATCAGGCTTAAAGCGTGAGGCAAAAGCTGAGTAGCTTAGAAATGGTCTTTTTTTACTGCCCTCAATTAACCATATCCCCGGATCACCTTTTACTTGGAGTATGGAACTATCGGGGTAAAGAAAAGTGGTTCCTTTCGGGAAGTAGCGATTCCAAAGTTTGAAGACATTGTAATTACCGTTAAAGACGTGGGGCGTATAATTATAAAGAGCGGCCGTGGCTTTATTAAGTGGTGTGACCGTCATGGGCATATTGGAAATAGTGCCATAAGGGTTTGAAAAGCTATAAGTTTGGCCCGCCTTATAAGTATAGTGATCCTGCTCGTTTATATAAGCGAGAAATTGCAAGGCGGCGCTGTTTACCTGCTTACCGAAACCTTTGTAGTAAGGATTACATACCCAACTATCCGGGCAGCCGTAACCCGTCGCCCAATCGAGTCGCGCTTGAGCTGGACTTGGATCTTCAATTAGACTCGCTTCTTTTTGTAAAAGGATAAGCAAAAATTTTGGACTAACAGTCGTAATTTTTTTACATTTTAATCTTTTTTCCGATTCGGTCGGCGTGTCGCTTAAAGTTATGCCGTCGCAATCGAGATTATTTTGGCTCGCGTCATAAATAATCTCGGCAGCCGACTTTGCCATGCCATGAGCATTATTCGTAATATAGTTAGCGAGATAGCTATTTTTGCTTTGCAGAAAATTTTGGATATCGGGCAAACTCATCGCGCTGCAGTCCAAGAGATCTCTATCTTCAATAATTTTATTAGGATTAAAATTGGGATCAATTTGTACTTGAGCTAGTACGGCCGATGGGACCATTAGCCAAAACAAAAAAAGTGTGATTATTTTTTTCATATTCATGACTCTATTATAATATAATTTTTGCTTTGAGACAAAGGGTCTGTCCCCTCACTTTTTAACGGTTGACAAAAAGAGAAAAAAGGGCTTTAATGTTAGGACAATTTTAGGATAAATTTTTTAGTCTTAAACTTAAGTTCTTTGTAATTTCAAATTCTCACCTCACAAACAAAATAAATTATCGCCCATGAAAAAAATTGGAAATAACGATGAAACTCTGCGCGAAAAATTCAGAAATTTCCCCGTGATCGTTAAGCTTTATTTTGCCTTTAAAATGCTGGCCATTTTGCTAGCGACCGGAGTTTGCGGAATTTTTGTTTCTCTTGAGCCGAATGCGCTCGACGCGCTTGCGAAAACGATTTTGGTCTTTTCACTAACCTATATTTTTACGGTCAGCGTAGTTGTTGGGACAAGTTCGCGCTATAATCAGGAGCGCAATATTATTGCCGGGATTACTCCCCTACTTATGACGACGGTCGGGCTCGTTTTATCTTACTGGTTCTATGATGCTTACCTGGGTGATCGTTTGGATTTCGGTTCAATAATAATTGCCATCTTAACGATCGCTATTCTACCGCTGATAAATTCATACCTGGGACGAGCGCTTTTTCTTAGTGCCTGGAAATTATATTTTTTGAGTTTAATGCAGATTATAATTTCCGCCGGCATTGCTTGGTTAGAGTTCTCCCTATTTATTTAATACGTAATTGAGACGGTTTTCATCTAAATTTTCTTAATTTTCTATTAAACCAGGGAATTCGCAAAACCTGCCCCAAAAAGGCAGGTTTTTTATTTTCGGAATTATTTTTGAGACGTGTTTTGCCGTTGGTGTTTAGTTAACGCTAATCGTGACTTTTTCTTTATCACCTAATTCAATTTTCACTTTATCGCCATCTTTAACTTTACCTTCAATAATTTCAAGAGCGAGTTCGTCGAGAATCATAGTTTGGATAATACGTTTGAGCGGACGCGCGCCGTAAGTAATATCATAACCTTTTTCCGCTAGTAATTTTTTTACTTTCGGACTAATGCGCAGGATAATATTTTTATTATGCAGACGCTTGGCTACTTTAGCGAGTTCAAGATCAACTATTTTTTCTAAAGCTGCTGGCGTTAAGCTCCGGAAAAGAACAATTTCATCGATGCGGTTTAAGAACTCAAGTTTGAAATGATTTTTTAAAATTTTATCGATTTTTTCTTTCATTTCCGTCGTCTGCATTTTGGCTAAATCCTGCTTATTACTTTCGTCAGCGAAGCCAATGGAGTATTGTTTAATAATTTCATTGCCTAAGTTAGAGGTCATGATAATTATCGTATTTTTGAAGTTAACCGTTCGGCCCTTGGAGTCAGTGAGTCGGCCATCATCTAAAATTTGCAGTAAGATATTAAACATATCCGGATTGGCTTTTTCGATTTCATCAAAGAGGACAACGCTATAAGGATGGCGACGCACTTTATCGGTTAATTGGCCGCCATCATCATGGCCGACATAGCCGGGCGGCGAGCCAATTAATTTTGCGACGGAATGTTTTTCCATAAATTCACTCATGTCTAAGCGAATGAGCGCTTTCTCGTCGTCAAACATAAAATGAGCGAGCGCTTTGGCCAGTTCAGTTTTACCAACGCCAGTCGGCCCAACAAAAAGAAATGAACCAATTGGTTTTTTTTCTTCGTTAATGCCGGCGCGACTGCGGCGCAAAGCATTAGCAATCGCTTGAATCGCTTCTTCTTGCCCGACGACTTCTTTGTTTAACTCAATTTCCGCGTCGCTTAATTTTTTGATTTCATCTTGCAGCATTTTATTGACCGGAATTCCGGTCCAGCGGGCAATAACTTTAGCAATATCTTCTTCATCCACTTCTTCTTTTAAAATCCGCTGTCCCTTTTTCTGAATTTTAACTAATTCGTCCTGATGTTTTTTTATTTTATTTTCGAGTTCGGGGATTAGGCCGTATTTAATTTTAGCGACCTCGGTTAAATCAGCCCCTTGGCGCTGAGTTATTTCGGCGCGAATTTTTAAATCTTCAATTTCTTTTTTCGAATCGCGAATTTGCGAAATAATGTTTTTTTCATTGTTCCAGTGGAGCTCGAGTTGAGTCGCTTTTTCTTTTAGCTTGGCGAGTTCCTGATTGATTGCTTTAAACTTTCCCGATTTTTTGTCAGCCGTCATAATCCCAGCTTTATTTAATTCGAGTTGATTTATTTTTCGTTTTAATTGGTCAAGTTCATCGGGCATGGAATCGATTTCCATGCGCAGAGACGAAGTGGCTTCGTCAATTAAATCAACGGCTTTGTCCGGCAAAAAGCGATCACTAATATAGCGATTAGAAAGTTTTGCGGCCGCAATGACGGCATTATCGGTAATGCGCACGCCATGATGGACTTCGTATTTTTCTTTTAATCCGCGGAGCATGGATATTGTATCTTCGACGCTCGGTTCATTGACCATTATTGGTTGGAAGCGTCGCTCGAGCGCGGCATCGCGTTCAATATATTTTTGATATTCTTTGGTAGTCGTCGCGCCAATGGTGCGCAGTTCACCTCTGGCGAGAGCCGGCTTTAACATATTAGAAGCGTCCATCGAACCCTCGGACGCACCCGCGCCGATTAAAGTATGAAGTTCGTCAATAAATAAAATAATGCGTCCGTTTTGCGATTTAACTTCTTTTAAAACAGCCTTGAGGCGATCTTCAAATTCACCGCGAAATTTTGCGCCCGCAATGAGTGCGCCTAAATCTAAAGTGACAACTTCCTTATTTTTTAAATTATCAGGCACATCACCGGCAATAATTCTTTGGGCTAGACCTTCAACAATGGCCGTTTTGCCAGTGCCAGCTTCACCGATTAAAACTGGATTGTTTTTTGTGCGTCGCAGAAGTACCTGCATGATGCGACGAATTTCTAAATTACGACCAATAACTGGATCAAGTTTTTCTTGACGGGCGAGCTCGGTTAAATTAGTTGTATATTTTTCTAAAACTTTATATTTATTTTCCGGGAAAGGGTCATTAATTTTTTGTGTTCCGCGGAGTTCTTTTAAAATCTCTTTAACGTTCCCATAGTCGACTTTAAAATTTAAAAGAATTGCTTGGGCCGGAGAGGGAACGCCGATGAGAGCGAGTAGAATATGTTCGGTAGAAATAAATTCATCATTCATGCCATCAGCTTCTTTTTGAGCGCGCTCTAAAATCACGGCCGTTTCGGCTGTGCCAGAGACTGCCTGGACCGGACCATGATTTGGATTAATTTTTACGCGCGGTAATTTTTGCACTTCTTTAATCGTATATTCTTCGATCATTTCGGGGTCAATTTTCATTTTTTCGAGGATTGGCTTGATTAAGCTTTCATTTTGCTGGAGCAGGGAAAGCAAAATATGCAAGGCTTCGATATTTGATTGGCCGTAAGAAGAGGCCAAAATTTGGGAGTTTATAATGGCTTCTTGGGACTTATCGGTAAATTTATTGAACATATATTTTATGATTAATTTTTTATTTTTTAGGGCACCTTTAGGGCACTTATTTAGCAGTCATAACACTAGAGTGCTAAATTCATAATAATATAGTTAAAGGACTATGTCAATATTTAAATATGGACTCAGTAAAGGCTAAAATATTGTTGGATAATTATTAAATATATGTTAAAATATTAGGGCATTAATTATAATGCTTTTTTATGAAAAAATGGTCCGACCAAAAATTTATCAGTCGAGCATTTTTTGTTTAAGATTTATTAATATTTTATATAATATGTTAAAGTCAATTTTTTCAAACTCTACTTATTCAAAAAAATTATTGAGCATTTTTTCCGCAGCTCTATTTATTGGCGCTCTGTTTATCGGGAGCGAGGCTTTAGCGGCGCCAGTGCTAGAGTTCGTATCTGTGCCGGCTGCAAAGTCTGCTGCTAACCCAACCGTAGTAGCCTCCTCTACGGCTGATGTCGGTAACACTATTTCGTCTATCACTTATCAAATTTATCTGGCGGGCTCATCAGACAAGGGAGCCAAGAGCCAGTGCATAGTCATCGGCGGTTCTTTTGGCAGTAATTACGTTAAAGTTTCTTGTGGAGTATCAAGTCTAGTGAGTGGAGAGTACCAAATGACTATTGAAGTGACGGATAATAGTAGTGCTACAACTAGCGCGGAGACATCCGCCTTTATTGTTGATCAAGTTGCTCCGGTTGTTTCCTTCCAAAATTTACCTAACTGGCCTTATCCAATTCCTTATAATGATCCCATCTTTTATGGTACAAGTACCGATGCTTTAACCTTTATTAAATTTCTTGAATTTAAATACGCAACGTCGACCACTGGCGATGTGCCAGCTGATTTTGGTGTTACCGGTTGGGATTATTGTAGCACCGTTCTTTCTAGCAGCACCTCATATTACTTTACTTGTAATCCGCTGATTAATTTCCCAGACACCATCAAGGGTACTGAACATAGAATGCATGTACGCGCGACAGATGAAGTTAATAATCGTTCATCTTCGGCAACTTATTATCAATTTATGGTTGATACGGTTGACCCCTATAATTTAGCGATTATTACTCCTAACGACCCTGGAATTACTCTATATAGTAATGGCATTCGTACCTATGATATAACCTGGACATTGCCAGAAGATGCTTTTGAATTAGGCACTACTCCGATTAAGATTGAATATTCTTATGACGGTTCTTTTTCCACTTCTACTACAGAAATCGTTGTAAATAATCATGTTTCATCTGGTCCTTATTCTTGGACTATCCCCAATGATGATACAGTTGATGCAAAAATTAGAATCACGGCCACTGACTTAGCTGGAAATTTTATAGTTTCAACTTCAACTAATCCTTTTACAATTGTCCCTTATTCTGAGCCGATCGTAACTATAAACCCGATAACTTATGATGCTACCAGTACTTTACCGATTACTATATCTGCTTCATCAACTGACCCACAAAATATAGCGAGCGCTGATTATAGAGTTGATGGCGGTGCTTGGGTGCCTTGTTCAGCAATTGATGGTATTTTTGATGAGACAGATGAAGATTTAACTTGTGGTCCTTTTGGAGTTTTAGGAGTTTTTACTGAAGGCACTCATATTATTGATATTCGAGCGACTGATGTTGTCGGCGATACAGGGTCGGATACTTATCAATTTATTTACGATGCTAGTAATCCCGTAATTTATGCGGGATATTTAGGGACTATTAATGCCCCCAAAGCTCCCGGAGCAACTGCGAATGATGGTGTAGATGGGTCGGGGATTGTTTCGTACGCTTGGACTCAGGATAATCCAGGTGTACCCGGGATAATTACTTTTGGCGGCGGAACAAATATTCTTAATCCGAATATTTCTGGCGATACCGTTGACCCAGCGACGTATACTGCGCGCCTTCGCGTTTGCGATCTCGTCGGTAACTGCTCCGAAGATACGGTTGATTTTGTTTGGACTGACCAGCCCCTACCTTTTATTATCACCAATCCGACTGGCGGCGAAATATTGGCTGATGACGAAATTTTAAATATTCAGTGGACTAGCTCAGGCGGCGGCGCCTTAGATCATTTTGATGTTAGGTATTCAATTAATAATGGTGCTGACTGGATTTGGATAGCGAGCACTTCACCCGCCACAACTAGCCAGAACTGGACAACACCAGTCGTAAATTCAACCTCTACTTTAATAATGGTGGACGCGCAAAATAGTAGTAATGTATCTTTGCTCACGGCCACCTCCAGCGTTTTTACAATTGATTCGACTCATCCGACAGTTAATGCTGGTACACTTGGTACAATTACAACGGCCACTCAGCCAGGTGCAACGGCGAGTGATAATTTTGATACTTCGGGGCAATTGGTCTATGCATGGACCACTGATAGTGTTCCAGGGGGAGGATCAATAAATTTTTCTGGAGGAGGTTCAAGTATTTTAGACCCTTTAATTTCTGGTACCGTTACGGGCGATTATGTGGCGCGTTTAACCGTGACCGATAGAGCAGGTAATGCTAGCTCTAGTACGGTTGCCTTTGATTGGGACGGTAGTCCGGCTAGTTTTTCGGTCACCGCTCCAGCCGCCGGGGTATTTTTAAAAGGAACGAACACGGCCACGATTACTTGGACGAATCCTGGGGCAGTCCGCTATGTATTAGAGTACACTATAAATAATGGTTCAAATTTTACAACTATTACTGCCTCAACCACGGGAACTACTTGTGGGGGTGTGAGCAGTCTTTGTTATGACTGGACTTTGCCGGCCGCTGATTCTAATGTAAGTTATGTTAGAGTAACGGCTTATGACGCATATGATAATAGCACGATTGCTAACTCCGGCCTCTTTACAATCGACTCGACTCCACCGACAGTAGACGCTGGTACTTTGAATACTATTACTGGGCCAACTATACCCACCGGAGTGGCAGCCAGCGACGGTGTCGACGGGTCCGGGATTGCCTCTTATGCTTGGACGCAAATTACTGGTTCCGGAGTTATAACTTTTACTGGTGGCACAAATATTCTTAACCCCGCTATTTCCGCCGATACTACAGGAATCTATACGGCTAGATTAACGGTTACGGATAATGTCGGCTATACGGCTTATGATGAAGTAGGTTTTTGGTATAGCGCCGATCCAAACGCCCCTTCGATTATTGCCCCTTCTTTTAATGCTTTTTGGAAAGGCGGGGTAAACAGGGACGTTGAATGGACTATTACTGATCCAGGAGATTTAAGTAGTTTTACCGTTGACTACTCTACTAATAATGGTGGCATCTGGACAAATATTGGTGGCGTAATTGCTTCAACCTCACGTTTAGTAAATTGGAATGTGCCCGTGGCTAATTCCACAACTTCTCTAATGCGCGTAGTTGCTAATGATAACGACGGCAATAAAGCGACGTCAACTAATCAATTTACGATTGATTCGATTGCCCCAGCAATTAATATTGGTAGTATTGGAACAACTACAGTGGCGACAACATCGGGCACGACCGTGACTGATAATATTGATAGCGCGAGTGATCTAACTTATCTCTGGAGTTCGGCCAGTACCCCTCCAGGAGGAACTTTGAGTTTTTCGGCGACTAACGTGATGGATCCAACAATGTCGGGTGATGTTTCTGGTAGCTACACCGCTAATTTATCAGTGACTGATCGCGCGGGGTTTATTTCTTCGGCTTCGCTCACTTTTTATTGGCACGCTGAACCCAGCACGCCAAATATTACTAGCCCGACTATTTCTACTATTGCTAGAGGCGGAGCCACGCAGAGTATTGACTGGACGATGTCTGATACGACCGATTTAAATTATTTTGATATTAGTTATTCTTTAAATAATGGTGGTGCTTGGACTTTAGCTACTTCTTCAGTCGCCTCAAGCAGCCGTTCTTATACTTGGTCGGTTCCAGCGGCGGCAAATTCAACTAGTAGTTTAATAAAAGTTGAGGCCTTTGATACTTTTACAGGTTCTTCGGCTGGCACTTCCGCTAAATTTACGATAGATTCAACCGCTCCTGCAATTAGTATTGGGAGTATTGGGACGACTACTATTGCTACAACATCAGGCACAACCGTCACTGATAATATAGATAGTGTGAGCGACCTAACTTATCTTTGGAATTCAGCGAGTACTCCTCCCGGAGGAACATTAAATTTTTCGGCGACGAACGTGATGGATCCGACAATGTCAGGGACAGTTTCTGGTTACTATACGGCTAGTTTGTCAGTGACTGATCGTGCAGGGAATCCTTCGGCTAGTTCAACTACTTTTTATTGGCAGGCTGAACCAGGCGCTCCAGTTATAACTAATCCGACTATTTCTACAATTGCTAGAGGCACAACAGTCCAAAATATTGACTGGACAATGACTGATGTGGTTGATTTAGATTATTTTGATATCCGTTATTCTTTAAACAATGGCGGTTCTTGGACGGCCATTGCGACTACGACTGCCGCGAGTCGTACTTATGCCTGGACCGTTCCTGCGGCCACAAATTCAACCAGTAGTTTAATTAAAATAGAAGCCTTCGATATTTATAGTAGTTCATCGGTCGGCACATCTTCCGTATTTACAATTGATTCAACTGCTCCAGTTATTACGATTGGTAGTATTGGTACGATTAGTGTCGCCACGACACCAGGTACAAGCGTGGCTGATAATTTTGATAGTACTGGTAATTTGATTTACGCTTGGAGCCAGACAGCGGCGCCAGTTGGTGGGACCTTAAATTTCTCCGCGACGAACGTTATGAATCCGACAATGTCGGGAACAGTTTCCGGTTCATATTCGGCGCAGTTAACGGTGACGGACAGAGCGGGGAATAGTTCGACCGACTCTTTAACTTTTACTTGGGTAGGCGAACCAGGCACTTTAGTCGTCACTAGTCCCGACAGCGCGGTTTTTGCGCAAGGCGGAGAAACTCAAAATATTATTTGGACTATTCCGGCGGAAAGCGATTTAGATTATTTTGATATAAGTTATTCTTT
>Ga0247842_10006299_pt1 | contig 13481 bp, 11 predicted proteins | sample LaCruzMarch2015__3_FD_192411 | JGI IMG/M metagenome (GOLD analysis project Ga0247842, IMG submission 192411) | Freshwater microbial communities from meromictic Lake La Cruz, Castile-La Mancha, Spain - LaCruzMarch2015_19m | ecosystem: Environmental > Aquatic > Freshwater > Lake | place: Spain...
GATCTGGCGCAGCACGGTATGCAAACTTGGCATGACGTCTCCTTTCACGAATTCCGGTTGTTCAAAATTTTGGGAGTCAGGTGCCCATGTTCTGCTGGAACCAGATGCGGGCGATCAGCTGTTCGAGGTGTTTTTCGAGCAGGAGGAACTGGGCGAGGTCGGTGAAGCCGGGCATCACCTTCAGTTCGTGGATTCCGTATTTGAGAGTGAGGCCCTCGTCGAAATCGAGCTGGCGGTCTTCGATGGCGCGGCGGTGATAGAAGCGTCGGCGTTCCTCGTCGGGCCCATCGATGGTGAGGCCATCGGGGCGAACTTCGATCCATCCGAGGCGCGATGGCTGATAGCATGCCAGCGTCACCAGATCGCCGGCACCCATGACAATCGTTGCGCCGAGGAACGTCCAGATGTCGGAGGCGAGCAGCCAGATGACAACGGCGCTCTTGAACATGAGGGCGATCGTGACCGGGTGGCGCTGGCTATCGTCGCGGACGCTCAGCTGGATTTCGATGCCGTGATCGGTCTGCGTCACCCTAAAGGGATAGTAGGGATCGACTTCGGGCGGGGTCGTGCTGGATGCGCCGGGCATGGCAGAACTCTCGGATGTTTGGTTTCCGAGGGACAATCACGGGCTTGGGCGGTGATCTGCTAGAGTCCGGGCAGTGAGCTTGGAGACGCTTGGCCTGGCCGAACCCCATAACGTTATGATATCTTCTTCTTCCGCTTAGCTCCTGATCGCTATGGTGGCGGCGCGATGCCCGAGAGTCAGCCCAGGGCCAGGAGCGACCGCTTGAATACACGGACAATCAGTTGTGCGGTGTTTTAGCCGCCACGGGAACGAGGCCGTCCACCCGATATCGACGTCCCGCTTATTTGCCATGAATCAATGCATCAGCGCCAGGTTGGCGTATCCTCAATCTACATGCGTTCGATCTAGCGCTTCTGCGAGCAAGGCATAAATACAGCGATGAGCAGTGCAAAAGCCCACCTCACTCAAATAGAGAGAGAAATCACCGAAGCCATTCTTCTTGCAATAAAGGTTAAGCCGGGATCGTGGCAATGCCCTTGGCATTCGCCCCGAAACAAGAATGCTGTCCCGGTAAACATTGCATCGAGCAATAATTATAATGGCATCAATAGGGTTCGGCTATGGGCTGAGTCATTTCAAAAGAGCTATCCTCAATCGGTTTGGGGCACCAAACGGCAATGGGAAGATCGAGGATGCTGGGTCCGCGTTGGCGAAAGGTCGACCTTTCTACTCCGTCCTGTTTTTGCCAATGAAGAGGAGGTCGACCAAGAGTCAACCGAGTTTGATCTTGATGCCGAAGTCGATCAAAAAAGCTTCCTGTATGCTGTTCCGTTCGAAGTCTTCAACATTGAGCAGGTCAAGGGAAATACTGGTTACACTAAGCCTGCGTTGAAAGATTTGGCTTTGTGCCTAGATCATGTGGATCACTATATAGCTATGACTAATGCCGATTTTAGAAATGGCGCGGAGCCAATGTATTTTGCACCGCCACGAGATTTTATCCAAATGCCTAGCAGGGACAAGTTCGGGCCCACGGATTTCTCCAGTGCGACGGAGACTTACCAATCGACTCGTCTTCATGAACTAGCACATTGGAGCGGAGCTAGTTTCCGCCTTGATCGCCCATTTGGCGATCATTTCGGCGACGATAGATACGCCTTCGAAGAGTTAGTTGCGGAATTGGCAAGCGCCTTTCTTTGCGCAGAACTGGAGATTGGTAACCCGCCGCGTCAAGATCATGCACAATACTTGCAGTCTTGGCTGCGACAACTAAAATCAGAGAGACGATTGTTTATGAAGGCGGCAAGTAAGGCTAGCCAAGCTGTAAAATATCTCAATGAACTGCAAGTCGTAGAACGCTGATTTATTCCGGCGCTGTCGTCCCAATCCCTACAACACCGCTCCAACAGTGGTGTTGCACTCCAACACTTGACCGCTTCGGGTCAACCTCGACCGTCCCACCTATTCACTGACTTTCGGCTAACCTACCAGACAGCTGACGAACCGCAAGCTCCGCCTCGCACGATCTCGAATCGACGCAGCTGGCCGATGTTGTTGCAGAACTCCGGTGCATTGACCTGCTCAGCCGGTGCTGAGTTCAAAAATGCGGTGTGGCGCGCCCTTTCTACCGCCGTCATGGGCGGTGAGCAGGCAATCGTACTCACACCTGACGCAACCAACGCAACGGAACACTACGCAACGCGCGGCACTACCGTGTCCGGCGGGCGAAGCGTCAGCTTGGCGAGGCGGCGCAGGTTCTGGGCGATCGCCGCGAGCGTGAACTCGAACTGCGCACCAGCCGGCCCTCTGAGCCGCAGTCGTCCCATGCGAAGTATGCGCTTCAAGTGCGCAAACAGCATCTCGACTTTCTTGCGATCACGCCGCGTCTGTTCGTAAGCGGCCGTCTTGGCGATGGCGCGGGCGACGTCACGCGCCGCCTCGTATTGATGCCGTGTGATTTTCCGTTCCGGCGTTTTTGCACAGCATCGCAGCTTGAAGGGGCATGTCTTGCAGTCGGAGACACGAGAGTAATAGGCATACATGCCGTCATCCCGCAGTCGCCCATTGGTTCGTAACACGTTGCCATTGGGGCAGACGTAGACATCGCGATCAGCGTCGTAAGTGAAATCGCTGCGGCTGAACGTGCCGTCATCGCGCTTCGACTTCTCGATCACCGGGATGTGCGGCGCGATATCCTTCTCGTCGACCAGGAAGTGCAGGTTCGGGGCCGAGCCATAGGCCGTATCGGCGGCGAGCCAGTCGGGCTTGATGCCGAACGTCGCCTCGGTGCGCTCGATCATCGTCTGCGACGCCCCGACTTCGGCCTGGCGAATGGCACGCGAGGCCTCGACATCCATGATGATGCCGAACTTGACGTCAATCAGGTAGTTATCGGCGTAGGCGAAGAAGGCGGCGTTCCGGAGCGCGCCAGTCCATTGCGCCGCCGGATCGGCGGGTGCCACGAACTTCGGCACGACGTCGCTCGCAGCACCCCAAGCGGGATCGTCGAGGTTGGCGAGATAATCCTGCACGGCGCGTTCGACAGTTTCTGGATCGATGTCGCGGCTCCATTGGTCGCCCGGCGTCGAACCGCACTTGTTGGCGTCTGCCGCGATCAGGCTGGCGTCGACGGCGAACCCTTGCCCGCCGACGAGACCAGCTTTGATGCAGCTTGCGACGACGCGCTCGAACACGCGGCGAAAGATGTCGTGATCGCGGAAGCGCTCGTTGCGGGCGCGGGTGAACGCCGAGTGATCGGGGATCTTGTCTTCGATGCCGAGGCCGCAAAACCAGCGATAGGCGAGATTGAGCTGCACCTCTCGGCACAGCGCGCGCTCCGAGCGGATCGCAAACACATAGCCGACGATGAGCATTCGAATCATCAGCTCGGGGTCGATCGAAGGACGCCCGGTGTGCGAGTAGTGCGGCGCCAACTCGGTGCGCACCCACGAAAGGTCGAGAACGGCCGAAATCCGCCGGACCTGATGGTCGTCTGGGACGACGGTCTCGAGATCGAACGCATAGAACAGCTGACCCTGCTCAGTCTTGCCCCGCCCCATCATCGAACCGCTCCGTCGATGCCCCCGTCTCAATCGACGGAATCACGGTTCGCCCAGCCTCTCAAGCGAGTTCTGCAACAAAATCGGCCCGACCCTGCTAGACGTGGGCGGAGCGGTTGTCGACGCGACCAGAGGAGGAGCTGCCGTGGGGTGGCAGAATGTCGCAGTATGTCCGTAGCTGGGGTATAGGCTGCCGGAGGGTCGCGGCGCCAAGATCGACCTTCATGACCCATCTCTGCCTAGCCGCCGGGAAGATCGACCATGCCGTGGCACGTCCGGTTTATGCGAGAGCCACCGTTGCAAGGCAACGTCAAAGCGGGCCAGGTTCACGACTAGCTGCCCGGCGCACGGGGGCTTGTGGCCTGACTGATTATTGATTGAATAGTTACGGATCGACCGAGGGAAAGAAAAAGCAAGGTTGATTCTAACACGGACAAGCCAAATGAGAAAACAGCAGAAAGTCGACTGGCTTCCCAGAACAATTATCGCGCAACTGCTCTTGTGCTGAGAAAAACATTCTCCTGCAGAGATGAGTTTGTCCAAGGCAGTTGACTGCCATTGGTGACGCTGAATACTTCTTTTCGTACTCGCGTCATCATTTGATGTATTTCAACGCCAGGCTCGCGGATTGACTTCTTCAGAGCAGAGGTAAACGGGGAATTTCTGCCAGGTCCGTCCAGGGCCACGTTCCCTGGATTGGTTGCAAATGTTACGAATGTGCCTACTGTGCCAGGGTTCTCCGCTGCCAACCCCGATCCCACAGCTGAACTCCGCACCTTTAAATTGATTAAGCCAGGATTGTCTCGGCACGAGTCAAGAAAGATGATGCGGTTCTTCGCAGCGCGCTCCATTGCGGCAATAATCAATTGAAGTTTAATTGTAAGGGCTTCCACCTCAATCTCGTTCTTGAGAGTGGCATCGACTGGAATTAGGTAGTTAACCTCGTTAAATTGCACGCCATGTCCGGCAAAGAATAATAGGGCAATATCTGCGCCATCCAGTGATTTTTGAAATGCACCAATAATTTCGATCATAGCGCGGTAGTCAAGATCGATACCCTTGAATACATTGAATCCTACTTCGCTAAGCGCCTCGGCCATGTCGCCAGCGTCGTTTTTGGCATTTGGAATAAATGGGAGATGGATGTACTTGGAGTTACCAATCACAAGAGCAATTTTTTTTGGAGTCTCTGCGATTGACTGGGTGGCAAGCAGAAAAATAAACAAGATAATCAATACCGGTCGCGTCACGGCCGCCATGAAAAATCTCCACTGCATTGTTTTTACCTATATCCGTGATGGAGTTTTTCTTATCACATGCATCGATAGTAGGCCGACTTGATTGCATTCCGTGAGGTGCGCCTTCTACATGGTTCACGCTCGACCTACTGCGCTTCACTAAATTTCCGTTAGACTACCAGTGAGCGGACCAAACGCAAGGTCGTTCGGGGGCGGTCTACCGACGACAGCAAGTGGCCCAGTCCAACAACGTTCCCTTCGTCAGCATTCGACAGCAGCGGAAGTCGGCAGTCAACCGTTCGTACAGATATCCAACGGACGAGATGGGTCACGACCAACGTTTGCTCGGCTAGACGACCATGACAGGACTACCTCTCCAAAGCCGACTGCGGAGGAACGCACGGCGAACGCCGACGCGATAGCCTCAGCTGCGGACGTAAGGCAGCCCACTACGGCCCGGTCGAGAAGGGCCAACAGCGACACAAGCCAGTCACGGATAGTCGGTCGGCGTGTGCTTTTCACGCCCGCCGTCCAGTGGATCGCTACGCAAATTTTGCTGCACCGCAATCTGATCGGCGCAAACTCACGGTGAGAACGGTCAGTCTTGGGTGATCACCGAGCACCCTCGCACACGTTGATCTCAGACCGATTTCGGGCGAGGTTGACCCCAAGCCGCCGTCCTTCAAAATTGCAATCTCGTCCGCAATTGATCCGCAAGCAGAAGCGCCAAAACATGTCAGGATCAAAGAACAAGGCAGCGGCGATCAGGCCGCAGCCACCAAACCGCGCCGACGAGAGGGCTTGACGCCCGTAATGCCCCATTCCAGTAAATCCATACCTTCGGAATGCGCTAATTCCTCACGAAGTTCAATCCGAGTAAACTCACTCAAGAACATGGGCAGACCAGCATTCGGCGCGACACCTGGAAGCAATACCGGAATGACGGGTGAAGACCGCTTCACGAATGACTGAATAGCTGCTTGTATCTCCAGATCCTCCCATGGCCCTATCCCACTTGCCCCAACGAATACTGCGACGCTAGGAATTGAGAAGAATACTTTTTGGATCTCTTTTTGGAACATTCGACCTGGGGGAATGCACCATTTGGCAAACCACGGATTAATTCGTCTGCGACGCAATTCTTCGGCAACGATCTCCACCGCCTCAACATCCGCACCACTGTACGCCAGAAATACATCGTACTGCTCGATGTCATTCTTTGCATTAGCTGTGGTCAGCCCTACGACGCGTTCTGTCGCCAGCGCTCCAACACGCTCCAGCTGAACCACCCGCTCAGTGGCTTCTGCAGAGCTGAATCGAGCGTCGGAGTCATTGACGATGGCGACTTGATGATCACAGAACTGACAGACGATAGTCGACTTGCCGACCTTTATGCGCGCGGCGATTGCATCATCATTGTTAATCGCCATTCCACACTGATCACAACGATATATTCGCCGACGGCCTAGCGAAGTTGACGCACACTTTGTCTCCAAATGGTCGTTCACAAATCGAGAAAACACTAGGCGGGACTCGGCCGACACTTGCTGTGAGAAACCAACTGTCAATCTGTGACGCTCTGCTCCGTACTCAATCCTAATGCTGCATGGTCGATCCACTACATCGCCAAATACCGCGGTATTGGCGAAGCAAGAATGCAGAGCAAAAGCCCCACTATAAGACAGACGAACGACAAGTGAGGCATATATTTGTTCAGCAAATCCCTCAAAACTATACTCGACATCGTCTGTCGTTTCTTTCTTCGCGGACGTGGGCACCGCGACGCTAAACTTAGAAGGGAACACCAGATACGTTCCTTCCCTGAGGGCAAGCTGCCGTTCAAGCAACAGTTGCACTACCGCATGAATGATTGACCGTTCATTCTCGCGACCGTCAACTCTTGGCACCGACGAAAAATCAATCTTGCCATCAAGTACATCACGCTCTGGGATCGCTCCAAGCCCTAGCGGGTGATTCCGAGCTGCGATTACAATCGAGGAGGCGTAGTCGTTCATCAATTCTGGTTGCAGCAGGAGAAGATCCCCAAAGGAAAAGCGCCACACCAAGCCCTGCGCTTGCAAATTAGCCACGACAGAATCGAATGACTCGACCGAAAGCTCATATGAGGGGTACGCAAGACGGAATGAAATCCTCAAATCCGCCGCCCTTGCTAGAACGTGGCCCGACTGGCGTTGATGCAAAACGAAATCTTTAATTTGCTCCCAAACAGCTGGGGAGTGTGTCGTTGGTAAATTGTTCCAAATGATTGATTCAACTATCTTCGTCCGAAGCTCTTCGATTCCTACTCCTGTGCGCGCGCTCGTCTTGAAGAATTCGGATTGTCCGTAAGATGCTAAGGGGCGCATGAACTCTTCTGTTGCGACTGGCATGGCTCCTCGATCGGTACGCCCGGCAACAAGGATGAGGCGGCAGTTTGGTGCAGCCTGCTTAACGGCGGCCGCCCAATGCTGGACGCGTGCAAGTGACTCGATTGGTTCAGTGGGGTCAAAAACGATAACCGCGATCGTCGCGGCATCTAGAAAAAGCTGATGCACGATTTGATAGTCGGTCTGACCGGCCAAATCCCAGAGGTATATCTCGCGAGACGATACATTGCCTACATCATTCGCAGTTGAAATTTGATCAAACTTCCATACCTTCATTCCATGAGTGGACTCTTGAGGTTCAAACGACAAATTACTGAGCGCCCGAGCTATACACGTCTTGCCTGCTCCAGATGCGCCCACAATAATCACTTTAGCGCTCTGATATGGTCGAAGATCGGAAATTGGTTGGCGATATTCATCGGCAAGCCTATCTGTGTCCCATAGTCTGATAAGCCTATCTTTTCCGCCTAAAGTAGCCAAAATCGGAAGGGTCGGGTGAAACGCAATTCCCGACTCCGGATTCACTTCGATCGTTGTTGGCTCTTCAATCGACCATGCTTGAGTCCAATCGGACGTGCGCCAGATTCGCACGGACTGGTCCTCTCCTTTGCTGGCTAGGAATGCGCCGTCGCTGGAAACGCTCAAGCATTTTGTACGACCCGCGTGTCCGCGAAGTACATGCCGTCGGCTCCCAGTCTTTGCATCAAAAACGTGAATGTCGGTGCCGGACGCAGCATAGACTAGTGAGTCGTCACGAGACCAACCGACGTCGGTTACCCAGTCGGTGAAGCCTGCCAGCAATGCGATTTCTAACGCTGTATCGGCCTGCCAAATCCTTACAGTATTGTCCTCAGCTCCTGACGCAAGGCGCTCGCCATCGTGAGACCAAGCAACCGCATTGACCCAGTTTTGGTGACTGCTGAGGCGTCCTATTAAATGACCATTCGGCAGCTGCCAAATGCCGACCGAACCATCCGCTCCCGCCGTTGCGAGAAGATCGCTTTGTGGGTGCCATGCAATGCACTCGATCCTGCTGCGGTGAGCGCGAAATTTGATGACAAGGGACCAGTCTCTGGTGCTCCAAAGGTATACTTGGCCATCTTCGGTTCCGCACGCTAGGAAGTCGCGTTTCGGGGACCATGCGGCTGAGTTTCCCCACGCCTTCTCAGTGCTCAGTGTTGCCACTGGCTTGCCCGTCATCGCATGCCAAATGCGAACGGTCGCATCCCTTGCCGGACTGGCAAGCAGGGCTCCGTCTGGCGACCACGCGATTCGATGGATGATGTCACTGTGGCCGTCCAAGACCCTGACGGGTAATGCAAGCATCCTGGACATTCCGCAGCGTGCTCCCCATGCGCCAAGCAAGGCAAGACTATGCTACTTCAATGTCCGGTTGTCAGCCTTCAGCGTGAACATTCGGCACCAATCTCGATACACCCTTATGGCCCATCTCGAAATTCTAGTGCGCTGCAGCGTGACGGTCGGTCTCGGGCCCATCGCGTCGCCGATCACGTGCTCCCATCAACCGGTCGGTATCGGAGGTACTGCGGAAGACGACTGAACACTGTTAAGGGCTCTTGTTGACCCATCACGACCGTTGGGACGCTCTGCAATCCCTTGACCGCCGACTTCCGCAGCTGTGAAATGCGGACGAAGAGAACGTTGTGGGACTGGGCCAGCAACGGACTCATGCGTCAAGAAGCTTGCTGCGCCGCACGAAGTTGCGTCATCCCCAATAGCAACCATAGCGTGGTGCAGAATCGGCGACGCGGCGAGCGGCGCCGACCATGTCCGCAATCAGAGGGACTTCGTCGATCGATCAGATGTCAATCTTCTCGGCTATCTCGATAGCGTCATCGACTTCGATGCCGAGATATCTCACGGTGCTTTCGATCTTGGAGTGCCCGAGTAGCAGCTGGACTGCGCGCAGATTCTCGGTTCGCCGGTAGATCAGCACTGCCTTCGTCCGACGCAGGGAATGCATGCCGAACTTTGCGGGGTCGAGCCCGATGCTGGCGACCCACTCTTGTACGAGCCGGGCATATTGCCGGGTGGCAAGCCCAATGCAATCACCGCGACCTGCAAACAGGAACTGACCGGGCTCTCGATCGGTGAGCCTCAAGTAATTGTCGATGGCCATTCGGGTCTGCTTGGGTAGGCCGAGACTGGCAGCTCCCGAATGTCGACCGGGTTTGAACCTTTACTGTCCGTTCTGGCGTCGGCAACCGTCGAGGCCCTCGGTCGTCTTGTTCGGTGCGGTCATGTAGGCGTATGCGGCGATGCTGTGCCAGCATGTGACTTGCTCGCCAGCTTTGCTGAGCTCGTTTTCAAGGTGCGGCCAGTCGAATGAGGAGACCCGGTAGACTTGGCCGACGTGGACATAGGGCGCAAGGCGAGTGCTCGGCGGCACGGCCGGCACGAGATCGACCAGATTGCAGACCCGGTCGATCCGTCCGACTGCCTTCGCGAGTTTGGCGAAACCTGGGTCGCCGACGCGGGGCGAAGCAAACGTGATGATGCGCAGACGCTCTGCCTGCGATGGCAAACGGCCCGCCGCATCGACGCCGGCGAGCGTGGCCAGAGCACCGCCCAGACTGTGGCCGACGAAGGTGACAGTGCGACCGCCGATAAGGTCGGGCAAGGCGTCGGCGAACGGCCGGCGGGCGCCATCAGCAAGACTTTCCAGTTCCAGGCTGCTGTAGATCTTCAGGAATCCATTGTGGACCCGCGCGCCAGTCGGGAAGCTGCGCTGGATGCGGCTGCGCACGAAGGGCAGGAGCCTCGCCTGCACGTTGCGAAGCCATTCGTTGGGCTGCACCGTGCCGCGCAGGATGACGAGCCGGCGGCCGGTCGCGGGCTCGTCGGCGACGACGCCGTAGAAGGTGCGCGTATCGCGGGTGAAGGCATTGGGGCGGCGAAACCGTTCGTCCGGGCCTGGGTCGCCGTAGACCAGCGCGACCGGCCGAAGCGTGGAGGCGAGCCGGGAGACCGGGTCCGCACCTGCCACAACCGCGTCGTACATGGCGTAACTCATGGCCGACAGGCGGGCATGGCCTTCTATGTCCGCCGAGGTTTGTGCCTGGGCCGAGGGCCTTTGGAGGCGCGGATTGCGCGCGCCCAAGACACGATCGCTGCGCGGATCGAAGGCCGAGCTGTCCGGGCAGGTGAACCACTCCGGGGTCTCAGCGCGCACGGTCGAGGCACAACCTAACGCAAGGCTGCAAATCGTGATCATGGCACGCACGACTATAATGCTCTGATTGCGCATCTGGGCTCCCATCACCTGCGTGGCCGTAGGGACACGGGCAATGGGACCGAAGTTTGGTGAGGAGCGCAATTTTCAGATAGCAGTCTCAATCACTCCCGATCCGCTGATCAACAGCTGACCGACGTTGTGAAGCCAAAATCGGCCGCCAGACGCGAAAATTGGGCACACCCTCGGTGCGCTCCAGCGATTATCGTGATGTCTACGACCGACCCGGCGTGCGCGGAAAGCGCGTGCCATCTCATGATCCGTGCATTGGAACGTCTCTTGTTGGCCCTGACCACCGTTTCGCTGCAACGCGGTAGGACGGTCGGTCTCCGACCTATCGCGTCGGCCACGACCGAACCGTCGAGATCGGAGGCGCTGCGGACGTCGATCGAACGCCGTTCAGGCCCGCCCTTGACCCTTACGACCGTTCGAATGTCACGGCTTTCATCGAGTCTTGTGGTCCGCTTGCGATCATCGCGTCAGAGTGAGAGAGTGTGCGGATGGTCCGTCCAGAGGAACGGATGTCGGCTTCAGGCAGTGCCCCCATCGATCGTGTTTAGATACGCCGTGAAGGCGGCGGTGTACGCGACTGCGCGCCCTGCGAGCATAGGGGAGCGGCCCGAAGAGCGCGCCTGACCGTTCGTCCTTGAGAATGCGCCCCAGTGTTTTTGTGGGTGTGCCGTGCATCGGCGCCGGTCCACGCCCCGGGTCGATGCAGTTGGGCAGCTTCCCAACCAACCGCCCCCCGTAAAGGGACCCCTGGTTTTCGCCTTTAAAGAAGTTGTTCCAGACGGAACAGCGGCGGGCACTGGCAACGGGTAAACGTCAATCCATCGAGGAACCTACAACCGATGGAGACTACCTTGGCCCGCCTCTCTACGATCCGCTCCGCGCAGCTCGCCTTCGCCGTCGCAGCCGTCATTGCAGTGCTTGCACCGATACAGTCCGCCGAAGCGCGGGGCGATCGTTCGGGTGTCGCTCGTGACCACCGCGTCAACGCACCAGTCGTTCGTGATCACCGCGCCAACGGCCCAGTCGTTCGCGATCATCGCTCCAAAAGGGGTCCCGCTGACGTGTCAGGCTACAGTGGTGGCGTGAGGGTTACACGTAGCGCCACGGCCGGAGCCATTATTGCTGGTATCGCAGTCCTCGCAAAGGCTGCACTCGTTCTGCGCAAACACAAAAAAGCGGAGGCGCAGAAGCAGAGCAACAAAAAGTGCGGTGCATATTGTGGCCGTACTCCTGCGCCTTCGATCTGAGGCCTCCGTTGGCCCGCGTGAATGTCGTTTGACACGAGAGGGAGCCTGCGTCGCCGGGCAGGGAATAGGAGATCGGCACCGCGCGGTCTTGCCACCGGTCGCACGCGTCCATGCCAGGGCGAGGCGCCGCCGCGGCCCGAGCCGAAGGCGAGGGAGGAAGCGGGAGGCTGGCCACTTGTCATGGAGACGGACTGCTGATCTCCCCGTCGAGAGTCGACGACGACCAGCCCCCTGAGGCTGCGACCGTCTCCCCCCGGGGGGGGAGGGCAGCACCCCTCCCCACTACCGGCACGGGGGTAGTTTGCGCTCAGGCGAAGCATTAGATGCCCGTTCAGACGGCTTGCCCAAAATGCCCGGGGAGCCGCACATGAGGGCCGTAGCCCGGCGGAGCAAGCGCGTGTTGTAGGCCCTCAGCCAGCCGGTCACGCTCCATTTCCGCCCACAACTCCTCGCCACTCGACCAGTACGTGAGCCAGGTCTCAGGCTGGTCACGCATCAACCATGCGTCGACCCGAGATCGTGCGATCTCCAGCTTACGCTTCGACCGTTGCTGAGTAGCATAGCTAACCGTCAACGTGAGCGCGACAGGGTCGAGGTTGACCCACAAGAGACATCATTCGATTGCAGCGGGAGACGCCCTATTCGGCTACGGCGCGGGCGGCTTCAGACCCAGCTTGCTGCAGAAAACCCCGGCCAGTTCCTCAGCCGCCGCGCGCCGCCCGAGTGGACGGGAACGGATCGGATCGCGGGCGGCGGCGCGGATTACGGCGTACCAGTCATTTGGCCCATCCGAGCTGACGCTTTCCTCAACTTCCACCGCCTCGATCTCAGCTGCCTTTATGACCCAGCTGCGCGTTCCGCGGAGAAAGGTCTGATGGACTTCCAGGCGGCCATCGTGAAAGACCAGCCTGCCAGACGGGGCGGCAAGGCCCGCCCAGACAAAGGCCGCCCCGACCGAAATGCCGCCCAGCATGATGAAGCCAAAAAATGGCGACAGCAGATTTGGCGGCCAGACACCGCGCCACAGCTCGAAGGGCGCGATGAACATCGCGAACAGGCCCGCAAGCGTCAGGATCACCCTCGCAAATGCCGGATGCGGCAGCAGATAGGTTTGACCGTCATCTTCCATGCCCGCCATTATCCCACACTCTTGTTGCTGAACGATTGAGCGGATCGTTCAATTGCCCGGCGCGTGCGGAACTTGACCGAGGCAATGCGATGCCCTCCCATGGCTGACCATGACTGACGAATCATCCACCAACGTCCAAGAATTTTCTGTCTTCGAAATATCCGCCGCGCTGAAGCGAGTAGTGAAAGATTCGTTCGGCAATGTGCGGATGCGCGGCGAGATTTCCGGCTACCGGGGCGTCCACACATCGGAGCATGCGTGCTTTTCTCTGAAGGATGACAGAACGCGCATTGAAGCGTTCATCTGGCGCGGCTCCTTCTCCAAGCTCAAGGCGGCCACACATGGCCCGTCTCGAAAATGAGAACGGAAACGGTCTGCGGTGACAAGCTGCCATCGCCGCCGAGACCTGTCAGAAGCAAGCCTGTTGCGGTGCACACGGCGCTCGCCGACGAGCTCCGCCCTCCTGCAACACGAGTGTTGAGCCCAGGCACTTCGTCGGCTTCGGGTCCAGGCCGTGTGAAAACGGTTTTGGCCCGTCCAAGAGCCAGCCGGACGCCCCTAGGTTAGCCCAAGATGGCCGTAGGGAGCAATTTTTTCCAGCCGCGCTCGGATGGGTATCCTGGTCAGTTG
>Ga0247842_10006300_pt1 | contig 13478 bp, 9 predicted proteins | sample LaCruzMarch2015__3_FD_192411 | JGI IMG/M metagenome (GOLD analysis project Ga0247842, IMG submission 192411) | Freshwater microbial communities from meromictic Lake La Cruz, Castile-La Mancha, Spain - LaCruzMarch2015_19m | ecosystem: Environmental > Aquatic > Freshwater > Lake | place: Spain...
ATCATGGGCGGAAATTCTCACGGAGTCCCGAAAAAAATGAAAATATTTTCCCGCTCCGCCAGACGGCTTGCTCCGCTTGGCTGCCACTGGCGTCATGCCGATCAGGTCAAACGACCTGAATAGTTACAAAATGCGGGGGCAACATTCTGGATTCCGAGCGAGGACGAGTGGTATAAGGCCGCGTATAACCAGCCGGAAACGATGGGCGGGCCCGCCGATAACTACTGGCTGTATCCGACGCAAAGCGACTCCGCCCCGGGGAACGTGATTGGGAGCGGAGTGAACCAGGCGAATTATTACGCTGGAGATTATTCTGTGACGCAGAGCTCCAACTACAGTTCGTCGCAGAATTATTTGACCGATAGAGGAGCATTTAGTTCCAGTGCGAGTTTTTACGGGACATTCGACCAAGGCGGAAATGCGTGGGAGTGGAATGATGCCGTCATCTCGGGTTCGTATCGGGGCCTCCGCGTGGGCTCCTGGGCCGGCCCCGGCCCCAACTCCAACCTGCAGTCGTCGAACCGCAACTCCCTCACTCCCGACGGTCTGCACTCCGATGTTGGCTTCCGCGTTGCCAGCATCCCCGAGCCGTCCACCGTGGGTTTGATCGTACTCGCGGGCGCGGGGTGGCTGGTCTGGAAGCGCCGGAATGCCGCGCTCTGAAAACCCGCGAAGCAGGACGAAAAACCGGCATCGGCTGGAAGCCGCTGCTTGCACGCAGGATGCGTGCGCTCCCTTTTTTTCACTTGGCCTCGATGATCGCGCGCATTTCGCGGACCGCCTGCGCGATCCCGACGGTGACCGCACGCGAGATGATCGAGTGCCCGATGTTCAGCTCCTCGAGGCCGGGGAGCGCAAGGATGGCAGACGTGTTTTGATAATTCAGCCCGTGGCCCGCATTGACGCGGAGGCCGGCGCCCACGGCGAGTTGGGCGGCGCGCATGAGCCGCCGGAGCTCGACCTCCGGCTCCGAGGCGTGCGCGTAAGCCCCGGTGTGGAGCTCGACGAAGTCCGCCTGCAAATCCGCCGCCGCCGCGATCTGCTCGTCGTCCGGGTCAATGAAGAGGCTGACTCGGATACCGCGCTCCCTGAGGCGTGCGACGACCGGCCGGAGTCCATCAAGCTGGCCACGGCAATTCAGCCCGCCCTCGGTCGTGACCTCCCGGCGGTTCTCCGGAACGAGGCACACGTCATCGGGAACGATCTCGAGCGCGATGCTCAGGATCTCCTCCGAGGCGCCCATCTCGAGGTTGAGCTTCGTGGTGATTTTCTCGCGGAGCCTCCGGATGTCGGCATCCTGCATATGGCGCCGGTCTTCGCGCAGGTGGGCGGTGATGCCCCACGCGCCGGCCAGCTCCGAGGCCAGTGCGGCGGCGACGGGATCGGGCTCGGCGGTCCGGCAGTCCGGCACCTCGCGGTAGCGGGCCTGCCGGATCGTGGCGACGTGGTCGATGTTTACTCCGAGGCTTGGCATTTCTGGGGATATTCGCGCCGGATCCGCCTCGCTGCAAGCACAGCTTCCACCAAGGCCCGCACTCCGTCCCGGAGCGGGCGGACCTTCGAACCTGGCGCGTCGGCCCACTCGACCGGCAGCTCCAGCACCCGGAACCCGAGCGCCTCCGCCAGCACGACGGCCTCGACGTCAAACCCGAACCCCTGCTGCCTGACGCGCGAAAAAATCTCGCGGGCGGCCTCGCGCCGGAACGCCTTGAATCCGCACTGGGTGTCGGCAAACCGCGTGGCGCCCGCGTAGCGGAGCACCCGGTTGAACAGCCTCCCGGCCAGCTCGCGGGCGAGCGGCTGACGAACCGCGATGACGCTGTCCCGGTGGCGGCGGCTGCCGATGAGAACATCCGCGCGGCCGACCTCCGGCAGGAACCCGCCAACAAACCGCAGCGGGACGCTCAGGTCGGCGTCCATAAAAAAAATGAGATCGCCGCGGGCGAGGAGCATTCCGGTTTTGACGGCGTGGCCCTTGCCGTGTGCCGACGGGTTGATGTGGATCCGGAACCGCTCGTCCCCGCGGGCGGCCTCGCGGGACGCACCCGCGGTGTCATCCGTCCCAGGCTCGACGACGATCAAAAACTCCCATTCTTCCTGCGGAAATGCGCGTCGGATCTCGCGGATCGTTGCAGGCAGGCGGGCCGCCTCATTCCGGGCGGGAATCACAATACTCACTCGCGGGGCTTGATCCGGCATATGCACTGGGATTATCCCAATCGTGTGTTTGCCCGTCTGTCAAAACTCCCTTGGCCGGAAATTGCAATTCTTTCGGTCGCCTTGTTCCTGCGGGTGTGGCTGATTGAGATCAAGCCGCCGCATTTTGACGAGGGAGTGAACGGATGGTTCGCCGACCAGATGACGGCAAACGGATTCTACCACTACGACCCGACCAACTATCATGGGCCGCTGCATTTCTACGCGGTGTTCCTCTCGCAGACGCTTTTCGGACGGCACCTGTGGGCGCTCCGGCTTCCGGCGATCCTCGCCAGCGTCCTCTGCGTCTGGGCGCTGCTGCGGTTCCGCGTGTTTTTCGGAAATCCCGCAGCGCGGATCGCGGGTCTCGCGATGGCGGTGTCGCCCGCGTTCACGTTCTACGGCAGGTATTCGATCCACGAATCCTGGCAGGTCCTCTTCTGCATCCTTTTTTTGTGGGGGATTCTCGGGCTTTGGAAATCCGGCGACAGGCGCTCGTTTTTCACGGCGGTCTTCTCCGCTGCCGGGCTCGTGCTCACAAAAGAGACCTGTCTTCTGCATCTCGGATGCTTCGCGCTGGCGGGCGGAGTTCTTTGGGCCTGGCAGCGCGTGCTCCCGTCGCGTCCGCTGGAAACAGGGGGCATCCCGCCAGTGTGCGGCGCAAATCTCTCTCCTGAGATGGTCCGTGCCCGAACGGGCGGGACGCCCGTTCCCCCTCTGGTTCCCTGGACAAAAGACGACGCCATTGTCGCGGGCGGCCTCTCGTTCCTCCTCATCGTCTTTTTTTACTCCGGGAACTTTCTCGATTTTTCGTCCCTGCGCGGCCTCGGCCAGACCTTTGCGGCATGGTTCAAAACCGGCGTGGAGGCGGGGGGGCACGAGAAGACGTCGTATGCCCTCGGCCCGCTGAACTACTACTGGGTCGCGCTCATGGCCCGCTACGAATGGCCGGCGCTGGCCGGTCTGGCCGCCTGCGCGTGGTATATCCGGCCGTCGGATGCCCGTCTGCGCTACATCGCCATCATGGCCGGGGGGGTGCTGCTCGCGTATTCGGTCATCCCCTACAAAACCCCCTGGTGCATCATCTCGATCCTCTGGCCGTTTTACCTGATCCTTGGCGCGTTTCTCGCCGAATGCGCGGAACGCTGGAAAAGCCCGCTCTTCCTCTGGGCGCCGGCCGCGCCGCTCCTGGCGGCCTCGCTGATTTCCGCATGGGGGCTGAATTTCGTCAACTTTACCGACGACAAAGAACCCTACGTGTATGTGCAGACCTACCCCGGGATCTTCACGCTCACCGATCCCCTCCTGGCGGCGGCGGAGAACGATCCGCGACGGTTCCACATGAGCGGGCTCGTCCTGCTCGACAGCTACTACCCCCTCCCCTGGATGCTTGGCGATTTCCCGCGTGTCGGATACTATAAAAAAGACCAGCCGCCCACGAATTGGGACGCGGGGTTCATCGCCATCGAATCCGCCCGCGAAGGCGAGGTCGACCCCCACCTCAAACAACCCTACTACAAACGACGGTTCCACCTCCGCAGCTCACAAGACGAATGCACCGCCTATTTTTCCGCCGCCCTGTTCAAAAACTATTTTGGAACGAAACCGGAATTTCAGCCGGCCAAACCATGATGCCCGGCCGTTCAAGCCGGAGCCGGCGACTCCTCACGCAGAGCAGAGAGCGCGGAGAGAAGCGGCTTTCGGGTTCAAGCATCCATGCGGCGGGGCCAAGGGCGTGCCGGGTCCTTCTCGTATTCCTTCTCGCGCTGGCCGGACCGGCCCTCGCCGGGATCGAGTGGGAGACGAAGCTTCGCGATGTCCGCGCGGAGCCCGGAGAAAAGGTCGTGTCCGTCACGTTTCCTTTTCGGAACACGGGCGGGGAGATGGTCGGGATCTCCGGCATCCAGACCTCCTGCGGGTGCACCTCGGCGAAGGTGGATTGCAAGGAAGTCCCGGCGGGCGGCACCGGCTCGGTGCAGGTCCGGTTCGATATCGGCAACCGCAAGGGCGAGCAGGTCAAGGGGGTGATCGTTCGCACATCCGACCGCGAAAAGCACACACTGGTCCTGAGAGTTTCTCTTCCGGGCCGCTGACCTCATGAACCGCGCGCTGTTCCAAAATGTTTTCCGGGATCTGGCACTCGTCTCCGCGGCATTCCTTCTGTCGCTCGCGGCCGGTTTTTTGTTGAACCGGCTCCGCTCCGACCCTCTGCCATTCCCCTATCGCGGGCGCGAGGCCCGGTTGCTGGCGGCTGTTCCGGGAGTTGGAAAGGAGCCACGGGGAGTTTTGCTCGCCGAGGCGGAGGTGGCCTGGAGGAGCCGCACAGCGGTTTTCGTTGACGCGCGCGAGCCGGATTTCTTCGAGGAGGCCCACATCCCGGGGGCCATCAATCTGCCGGTCTCCGAAATCGCAGCGATCCACGGCCTGCCCGACGACAAGGCGGCCCCGTTGATCGTGTATTGTTCCGACGCGGATTGCAGCGACAGCCGGATCGTGGCGAAGGCGATCTCCGCGGCCGGATATCAAAACGCAGCCGTCTTTGCCGGGGGATGGGATGCCTGGACGGCGGCACGGCTCCCCCAATGATCGCGCGCCTTGTTCTCGCCATGGTTTTCGTCCTGGCCGGGGTTCTCAAACTTCCGGATCCGGCCGCCTTTGCCGACGGGATTTCGAGCTTCGGATTGGTGCCCGCCTGGGCGATTTCCCCGCTGGCGCTCGGCATCCCGATTTTCGAAATCCTCACGGGAGCGGCCCTTTTCAGCGGGCGCTTCCGCTCGGCCGGGGCGCTGGCTGCGGGCGGTCTCTCGCTGGTGTTTTTCCTGTTCCATGCCTGGGCGTTTGCGCAGGGGCTCGATGTGCGGTGCTCGTGCTTTGGTGGCATGGAGATTTTCCGGGTTTCGGCCGGCATGGGCCTGCTGCGCGCGCTCGCCCTCCTCGCGCTCTCGGCGTGGGTTTTTGTGAGACGCTTTTGAGTTTGTGCCGGGGCCGGCGAACAGATACAAAGTCGGCATCTTATGCCACCCTTTGAGAAACTCCACCGGCAGTGAATGAAGAACTCGTGCGCGAGGCTCTTCGCGCGGTCAAATATCCGGGATTCTCGCGCGACATTGTCTCGTTCGGACTCGTGCGGGAAATCCAAATCGCCGGCGCAGACGTCCGGATCCAGCTCGCGGTCACGACCGCCGATGCGAAAGTGGCCCGGCAGATCCACGACGAGTCCTTGCGCGCCGCTGAGGCGCTCCCCGGAGTTGCCAGCGTCCAGGTCAAAGTGGACGTGCAGTCACCCGCGGCACCTGCGGGCATGCCCGGCCCGACAACCATCGAAGGCATCCGCCATGTCATTGCCATCGCCAGCGGGAAGGGCGGGGTCGGCAAGTCCACGGTCGCCGCAAACCTCGCGCTCGCGCTCACCGAAGCCGGCCACCGCACCGGGATCTGCGATTGTGACATCTACGGTCCCAGCATCGCCCTCATGTTCGGGGGCAGCGAACGCCCGACCGCCGACGAGGAAAACCGGATCCTCCCGATCGAGCGCTACGGGGTCGCACTCATGTCCATGGGTTTTCTTCTCGACGACGGCTCGCCCGCCGTCCTGCGCGGCCCGATGGTCACCCGCTACACCCAGCAATTCCTCCGCCAGGTCGCCTGGGGGACCCTCGACTACCTGATCCTCGACCTCCCGCCCGGAACCGGAGACATCCAGCTCACCGTCGTGCAGTCCGTTGTCCTCAGCGGGGCGATCATCGTCACCACCCCGCAGGAGGTCGCGCTCATCGATGCCCGCAAGGCCAGTGCCATGTTCGCAAAAACCAACGTCCCCGTCCTCGGCATCGTCGAGAACATGAGCTGCTTCCTTTGTCCGGGTGACGGCAAACGCTACGACATCTTCGGATCGGGCGGCGGGGCCCGCGAAGCCGCACGCCTCCAGGTTCCGCTCCTCGGCGAAATTCCGATCGAGTCCCTCGTCCGCGAGTCCGGCGACACCGGCCGGCCGGCCGTCGCCTCCCATCCGCAATCCGCCGCCGCGGCGGCATTCCGGGACATCGCCAAAAAAGTCGTCGCCGGGTCAACCGGCGAAAAGGCCGGGAAGGAAAGCCTCTCATGAGTTCGATTATTTATCTGGATAACAATGCCACCACGCGGGTCGCGCCGGAAGTCCTGGAGGCGATGCTGCCGTGGCTGGGGGACAAAGGTTACGGAAATCCCTCGAGCGCGTATGGGCTCGGGCGGGCGGCGGCGGCGGCTCTGGAAGTCGCGCGCGGCCAGGTCGCGGCCTTGGCGCGGTGCCGCGAGGGGGAGATTGTTTTTACGAGCTGCGGAACGGAATCCCTCAACACTGCCGTGCAGTCGGCACTGGCACTCGATCCGGACAAGCGGCATATCGTGACGACGACGGTCGAGCACTCGGCCACAATCAAGCTTTGCGAGGCCCTGGCGCAGCGGGGATATGAGATCACCTGGCTGCCCGTGGATGCCTCCGGCCTCCTCGACTTGGAGCAGCTCGAGGCGGCGATCCGCCCGGACACCGCGCTGGTGACGCTTCTGTGGGCCAACAACGAGACCGGCGTGCTTTTTCCCATCCATGAAATCGAGGCGATCACGCGGAAGAAAAAAGTCCTGCTGCATGTGGATGCTGTGCAGGCGTTCGGGAAACTTCCGCTCTCGCTGGGCGATGCGGAGATCTCGTTTCTTTCGATGTCCGGGCACAAGCTCCACGCGCCCAAGGGCGTTGGCGCACTTTATGTGAACCGCCGGGTCAAGCTGACTCCGCTGCTTCGCGGCAGCCAGGAAGGCGGGCGGCGGGGCGGGACGCAAAACCTGGCCTCGATCGCGGGATTCGGAAAGGCCGCCGAGCTGGCCGCCGAACACCTCGGAAGCCGGCAGGTGATGGAATGGCGGGACGCATTTGAAGACCACCTGCTCGCAAACATCCCCGGGACCGCGGTGAACGGCGACCGCGACCGCAGGCTCCCCAACACCACAAATATTTCCTTCGAGGGAATCGATGGCGAAGGGGCCCTGATCCTGTTCGATCAGGACGGTCTTTGCTGCTCGGCGGGATCCGCCTGCACAAGCGCGTCGGTGAACCCCTCGCACGTGTTGAAGGCGATGGGGCTCTCGAACGAACGGGCGCGGGCCAGCCTGCGGTTCTCGTTCGGACGCTTCAACTCGGCCTCCGACATCCAGCGCGCGTGCCAGATTGTGCGGGAAGTTGTCAAAAAACTCCGCGCCCTCTCGCCCGCAGGAAGCCCGGTGCGGGAAGCCGACTGAAACCCCCGGCGCCCGGACGGGTCGAGGAGGCAGATTGAGGCGCGTTTCCCACTGTAACGCATTATTGTTTCCGTTGAATCAGAAATACAATGGCTGCAACAAGGACCACAGCCAATGAAGCCACAGGGATAATGGGAAAAGAGATGGGGTTGGCATTTTCTCTCCTAAGATTTTTTACGCCGAATAATAATTACAACGATGATGAAGATGGCGAATCCTAGGGTAATGAGCGGAGCGTCGCGAAATGATGAAGAAGATGCTACCTGTTTTTTCGCTGCAATGACGGGACTAGCGGTTTGGAACGGTTGAGGCGTTGTCTTGTTGGCAGCAGACGCAGAAACACTAGGCGTAGATGATGGAATGTTTTCCAAATCAGCACGTCTTTTCTGTAGTGAGGTGAGGCGAGCTTGTATGTCACTGATTACGTGAGGTTGGGGATTATCTGTTTCATGATTCTTAACAAATGACTCAAGAACCGCCAGAGCCTCTGGAGTTCCAATTTGAGTCAAACAATGAGCTGATGCTAAAGCAACGGTCAGATCCATATTTAAGTATTCGGCAAGTTGATTAATTACGTCTTCTCTGGTAGCCGCAGCGACTCCTGGAGGAGGGGGAGCACCCAGCTCTATCAATGCCTGTTCAGCAGCACTTTTTATCGGATAAAAGTATTTTGGTTTTCCAGAAACAAACTCAACAGCCGGAGTTTCTTTCCCATTCAAAATATCCTCAAGAAGCGGAATCGCGCTCGGAATCTTGCTTTTCCCCAACTCGGCTATCGCCATTTCGCGCAACACATCATTGTCGGTATTCTTCAAAAGTGGAAAAAGGGCTTCAATGGCAATTTTATTTCCCATCCTACTAAGTGCCAAAGCTGAAAGTGATTTCATCTCAGCATCAGTGGAACTTACATAGATTATTTCCAAATTCTCCTTCCACAATGGATAGTTAGGATTGTCGCGCTTAGAGGTAATGATTCCAAGGATGAAAGGCACATTGTTTGCTTTATATATTAATGTGCCATCATAATTACTACTGAATGTTGCAGGCTCCTTGGATGCAGTTTCTAAAATATTAATACAAACTTTAATCTTGTCCGCTGGAGAAACTGTGGAACTGTGGAAAGCGTCTAGGAATCGTTTTGTTGCAGATTGTGGCGCGGCTTCTACCAACAAAATACTACTCAGCGTTAGACAGATCGTTGCAGACGCAAAAAGAAGAGAGCGAGACTGCTTGCTCATATTTTGGAATTGATGCGAATTAATCATCGAATTTGCCTAAAGTTTGATGCTGCATTCCAGGGTTAGCCCAGTCTTTGCTATTCGCTGATCCATTAGTCCATAGAAGATCAAGGCCATACGGCGGCGCAGATTGAGTGCGCATACATATATCTTCAATATCATTAATAGGTGCGTTACGGTTTCCTTTGTAACCAATGTCATCAAGATAGGTTGATACATTATCTGGATCATATGGGCTGCCAGTCATATAGGCTGGCTCTATCGCAGTGGGAAAGCCATCTCCGTCAGTTAAATCTAATGAAGAAACTATGTTCCCCCCTCCCCAAAAACCAGATAGTTGAGATACATGCTTGCCCTCATGTCTGACGGCCCATGCAAAAAAGTCAATTCCCGCAGGATCGTTGGCCCCTGGCAAACCCGTACTCGCCGCCTGTGGACCTATTTTAGCTTTCCAGCCGCCTGAATAGACTGTTTCGCCAGGATTGCCAAGGGTTGCGTCGTATGTGTAGTTCTCATCTCCTCCAGCGCTTGTCTGTTTCCAGTAGTAATACCAATTTCGAGAATCTGGATCACTACCAATATCATTAGGGTGATTTGTAGCATAAGTCGGGAAAAACACTTCGTATTCCTTTTCCGCTGCTTTCTGTCCATCAACAATCACACGGGCTTTCTTGTTCCCGAAATGTGAATTATTTGTTGGCAAAGTCGTGAATGTAACAGTCGCGGTTAGGAAGTCGCCGTTGACGGTTGGTTTGCCTTCGGGGTTTGCAGCATCCCAAGCTTTGACTGAGTCGCCAACGGCATCAACCTCGAATTTGAATTTATCCTGAATGCTTTGGCTCATGCCTCCAATTCCCTCGACTTTGGCCTTTAGCTTGACCGTCAGGACTCCGGTAGTGGCGGATGAATACGTGAACTCATTCGCGCCGTCTGGAATATTGGCTGTATCAGATCCTGCCTCAACCGGACTATCAACAGGATCTCCCGCAGGCGTAATCAGTTCCACCGGCAGGAGAGTTGCGGCCAATGAACCCGCGACGTTTCCACCATTGTCATCATTCATGTGGACATGTGAAGTGAGAAGTCCAGGGCGATTATCCATCAGCCAGGCTCCCCCGACCACAAAAGTCTCAGCTACTCCGGCATTTCGAGTACTGGAGTAACTGTTGAATGTTCCTTCTGTTGGCAAACCGTCGCATTGAGCTTCCCAGCAATACCATTTCGGAGAATCGACAAGCGATTTTTGCCATCTCATTCTGACTTCGTATTTGTTGCTTTTGCGGAGCTTGAGTGTCTTGCTGTCTGATTGACCAGGGGCATTCGTGATCAGCTTCAATGTGCGTTGATCGTCTGGACCTTGTCCAACCACTGTCATTTCCCATGACGCATAGTCTCCGTATATGTGAAATGGAACGTCCTGCACGGTGTCAGCAGGTGGGGGCTGTCCTCCATCACTGGCGGCCGATGGATTGCTTCCCTGATTTATTTCTGTTCGGTCTGATACTGTATCGGAGTCACTGTCAGCAGAGTGCGGATTTGTTCCATTAAGATATTCTTCCAGATTGAGAACACCGTCTGAATCATCGTCACCATTCTGCCCATTCAGTCCTGTAGAACTATTCGGGTTAAGGCCGTTTTGAATTTCCCACCAATCGGGGAGTAAATCCCCATCGGAATCGAAATCGTCAGGATTTGTTCCCATGGTGTATTCCTGAAGGTTTGTAAGGGAATCGCCGTCATGATCCTGGCTTGCGTCATTGTTGAATGGATCAAGGTGATATGTTACCTCGTAACCGTCAGGCATTGTATCCCCGTCAGTATCACTTGCATGGGGATTCGTTCCCGAAACATATTCTTGCAAATCGGTAAGTCCGTCAGAATCAGCGTCTCCCGTCCCACCAAGCACAGTTGGATTAAACCCGTTTGCAGACTCCCACCCGTCTGACATCCCGTCACTATCGGTATCATGGCTTAATGCATTGGTAGCAAACCCGTCTGTATCACCATGTGTGCTGTCTGCATAAAGTTCGTCTCCGTCAGAAAGGCCATCCCCATCAGAGTCAGTACTAGAGGAGTTAAGTCCTAAAGCATATTCTTGAAGATTGGACACAAAGTCTGAGTCGTTGTCTCCTGCTGGATCGGTAATCCCGGTGTTTTCAAACCAATCAGGCAACCCGTCTGTATCAGCATCCATCCACTCTTCAACGCCCAAATCTGGTGGGCCGTTGACAACTCTTGAAATGCCGTGAATATCAATGTGTGAGGTTTTCGCCAGAATAGTTGCTGGGCGATTGGATGCAGGGGATGACGAGGTAGTCAAATAGCCCGATGGATTGACGAGAGGGTTTTCGTTGATACCCCCTTGTTCTCCACCTTGGATCATAGAAGTTGTGCCACCTGTAAAGCTACCGGCAGGGGCGTAGGGATCTTGATAGATTGCCGATGGAGCGGCACCAGAATTACCCCAGATAATGCTATTCACCAAATCGATCTTGGAATTGTAGGAATTGTAAATGGCCTGCCCAAGGTAGGAGGCTTGGTTGCCGACAATTGTGCAATGGGCGATTCGGAGTACGGCATTCCCATTATTGTAAATTCCGCCCCCATATGTGGCATTGTTGCCCTTGATAATGCAATTCGTCAGTGCTCTACCAGGATTGTTTGGACCTGATGCATAAGAATAAACGCCGCTTCCTTCCACTCCGATTCTATGCGTGATGACAAACCCATCCAATGCGCAGGTGGTATTAAGATAAACGGAATAGGAATACGGAGAGCGCAATTCAACCGGACCTTGAGGAGAACCTAGTTCAGCAAGCAACAGAACGGGCATGTCAGACAGATAAAGCTCTTCCTCATAACCCCCTGATTTAACTTCGATAACCGCCCATGCGTTTGGACGATCATTTTGTTGGGTCTGAGCATTCCAAACATACTCATTGGCTTTGTTTATGGCCTCGCCAATAGTCGAATAGATGTTATCCGTGGTGCTTGTGTTGCCAGTTGCAGGATCAACAATAAAATCCACGGCAGGATAAGATGTATCGTCATTTGGCAGAGTTTCCCTGTAATACTCGAAGATGTTTGGAACACGGTCCCCATCCAGATCCTCCATTGCATCGTTCTTGGCAATATCAAGGCCATTGGCAGCTTCCCATATATCATCCATCCCGTCTTGATCCGCATCGGGAAGAACTTGGATAGGAATGACGGCGGACGTTGTTGAATCACCGGAAGCATCAGTTGACTTGGCGGTGACAATATGACTGCCTGCATCGGTAGGAGTCCAAGAATACTGGTAAGGGGAGTTCAAGTCCTCTCCCAGCTTCACGCCATTATCGAAAAATTCGACTTTTACAATCTGTGAGTCCACGTCGGTGGCATTGGCCGAGATCGTCACCGTTTGCCCTTGCAGAATATTACTTTGGTTTGTTGGGGAAGTAATGTTTATGACTGTCGGCACATTCTTGACATTCAGGTTGGCTGTCAGGTTCAGCGGGCTGCCAGCTCCCCCATCATGGGTAATTGCGACATTGGCCGTATAATCGCCAAAGGGCAGTTGGAGAGAATGAAACAGACCGTCCAGCGTTACCCTTGAATGGGGAGCAACCGTTCCGGCCGTTGGCAGAATGGTGAAGAATTCAGATGTGGGGTAGAAGGTCACCGCCATGTTGTTTGAGACATATGCGGTGTCGCTTGAAGCCGTGAGTCCGGCACTGCGGTCTAAGTTTTGAATGCCAATCGTTGCAGAATTCAAAACTCCGGTCATTGTCTGATATCGAATCTCTATCCGACCATCCGAATGCAACACCGCTTGGAAGGTATAGTTACTTCCGGCTCCATATCTGGCCACATTTTGATACTGGACAATGAGGCGATTGGATTCCTCCTTGTAATAGATATCCCCGCTGGTTCCAGGATTGAGGTCATCCCAAAACAGGGCTATCAGATTCGAGGGGGCACTTGTCGAAGGAAGAACGATGTTGCTGTAGCTGGTGCTGGCCTCTCCGAACATCAGACACCCGTTGGAACTGACAGATACCGCTGAGAATGTTTGGCCGTAGAATGGAAATACAAAGCCTGAGAGCGTTATTGCGGCAGTGAGATCATCAGCGCCCGAGATGGTTGGAAGGAGAGTGCCCGTTGTGCTGATGTCTTCCCACGAATAAACGGTGCTTCCTGTCACCGAATCCTGAAAAGAGTAGCTTGGACCGGTATTTGCACTGACTGCCACGGAGTAATTTACCGCTGTGGCCGTGTCGTTATTGAGGAAGATTTTTCCTGGCGCGGTCTGATTCCTCGAAAGTGAGACCGTCAGCCGGCTGGGCGGATAAATGGCAAAAGTGTTCGCGTGGACGGCAAGCCATCCGTCGGGCAAGCCGTCCGCATCGGAATCCTCGATCGCGAACGGATTGTTCCCGTGCTGAACCTCGTAGAGATTCGGCACGCCGTCCTGATCAAAATCATCGCCTTCCGGATCTGTCGTTGATCCGGTCCAGCATTTGAGGCGGGCAAAAAACTTGTCGCCTGTGGTTGTGAACCCCCACTCCTTCACCGAACCGTCCCCGCTCTCAACAACCGGCAGCCATTGCCATGGCTCCAGAAGGTTGTCCGAGTGCTGGATGAAATACGTGCTCCCGGCGCGGCCCCACCATTTGAACCGGTATATCTGGTTGGCGCTGTCATATTCCAATCGCGATCCCTCATTCAAATCGGTGGCCGTCTGGGCGGATGCTTGCTGGGAAAAACATCCCAGAGTCAAAGCGAGACAGA
>Ga0247842_10006314_pt1 | contig 13451 bp, 16 predicted proteins | sample LaCruzMarch2015__3_FD_192411 | JGI IMG/M metagenome (GOLD analysis project Ga0247842, IMG submission 192411) | Freshwater microbial communities from meromictic Lake La Cruz, Castile-La Mancha, Spain - LaCruzMarch2015_19m | ecosystem: Environmental > Aquatic > Freshwater > Lake | place: Spain...
TCATTCGCCGTTTTGCATGTCTCGCAAACCGAATATTCACTTTTAATCCCCTATTAAATATTCACCACGTCTTCCACGGCGCCTGGCCCGCTTCCCAGAGGGATTCGAGGTAGCGCAGATCCCGGGCCGTATCCATGCATTGCCAGAAGCCTTCGTGCTGGTAGCCGCAGACCTTGCCTTCCGTGGTCATAGTCTCCATGGGGGCGTGCTCCCACATGACGTCGTCATTGATATAGTCCAGCGCCCCCTGTTCAATGACGAAAAAGCCGCCGTTGATCCATCCCTCGTGAAGGGTTGATTTTTCCTTGAAGTGGGCGATTTTAACTCCCTGAAATTCCAAAGCCCCAAAACGGGAGGGGGGCCGCACCGCCGTCAGCGTCACCATTGCCCGCTGCTTTTTATGAAAGCGTAAAAGATCAGCGAGATTAACGTCGCAGACACCGTCTCCGTAGGTCATCATGAAGGGCCCCTTCCCCAGCAGCCCCGCCAGGCGTTTCAGACGGCCGCCGGTCAGGGTGTCCGGTCCCGTATCCACCAGGTGCACCGTCCAGCTCTCCCCGTGATTCTCGTTGATCATACGGACCTGACCGTCATCGAGACTGACGGTGAAGTCTTGCCGCAGGGTATAAAAATCCAGGAAATACCGCTTGATCATCTCGCCTTTGTAGCCCAGGGCCAGGACGAATTCATTGAAGCCGTAACGGGAATAATGCTTCATGATATGCCAGAGAATGGGCCGCCCGCCGATCTCCACCAGGGGCTTGGGGCGGACTTCCGTCTGCTCCGCCAGGCGCGTCCCCATACCGCCGCAAAGTATTACAACCGGAATATGATTGCTCTTCATAAGCTGCACGCGCTCGTTGATCAGAATTGTTTTGGCAACCCCGCCTGTTTCAATATGCCATTGGCAGTATGTCGCGACTTAATTTTACTATCCACCGGGAATCGCCTCCCCGTAATGGGACTAAACCAAATTGTATGATCACCCATGCCTTGTCTTTCAATTTTACAGCCATTATTCATCAGAATTTTCTTCACTGCGGGAGCATAATCTGCCATTTAATGTGCTCTCGCCTTTATAAGCTCTTCCCGTCGGCTCAGTAGATTCAATGGAATATCTACATATTCGTCCTTTGCCAAAATGCCGTTCGCCTCAAGCAATTCGGGAATCAGTATTTTTAACTTTTCGAAAAGTAATTCCGTGGTCTCCGCCTCCGTAATCAATCCAGGAACATCATCACTTGAGGCAACCCAAACCTGGGCTTCATGATCCCAAAGGGCTTGAACATTTATTATGCTTTTATTCATCATTTTTCTCCCTATCAAATTCACCTTCTCTGTAAAATCTTCATATCAAATTTTTTGGCATTTTTTTATCAACTCTTCGAATATGCTCAAAATATAATTCATCATATCCGATGTCAGCCCCGGATACACCCCGATCCAGAAGACCTGATTCATGACGAAATCGGAGTTCTTCAGGTCGCCGATCTTGCGGTGCGGCGCCTCCCGGAAGGCCGGCTGGCGGGTGAGGTTGCCGCCAAAGAGAAGCCGCGTGTCAATCTTCGCCTGATCCAGATGGCGAATCAGCTCCCGCCGCGTGAACGGCGCCTCCGGACGGACGGCAAGGGGAAAGCCGAACCAGCTCGGTTGCGAATTTGGCGTCGCCTCCGGCAGGATAAAGAATTCCTCAAGATTTTTCAAGCCATTATAAAGGATCTGAAAGTTCCGCCGCCGGATTTCGATGAACCGGGGCAGCTTCTTCAATTGGGAAACCCCCAGGGCCGCCTGAAAATCCGTCAGTTTCAGGTTATAGCCGATATGGGAATAGACGTACTTGTGATCGTAGCCAAAGGGAAGATCGCCGAATTGCTGGTCAAAGCGCCGTTTGCAGGTATCGTTGCGGCCCGTCCCGCACCAGCAGTCCCGCCCCCAGTCCCGGAATGATTCGACCAGCTTCTTCAGTTCCCCGTTATTCGTCACGACGGCGCCGCCCTCCCCCATCGTGATATGATGGGCCGGATAGAAGCTGAAGGTGGCAATATCGCCGAAGGATCCGACCAAACGAGGAATGGGTGCTGATGAATTCATAGAGTAAACGGCCCCCAGGGCGTCGCAACTGTCCTCGATAAGCCAGAGATTATGTTTCCGGCAGAAAGCAGTAACGGCGTCAATATCGAAGGGATTGCCGAGGGTATGGGGCAGAAAGACGGCCCGCGTCCTCGGGCTGAGGGCTTCCTCAAGCTGGGAAACATCGACATTGTAGGTCGGGATGGTGACGTCCACGAAGACCGGGACCATCTGATGCTGGATAATCGGATTGACGGTCGTGGGAAAGCCGGCAGCCAGCGTAATTACTTCATCTCCCGGTTGGAGGCGGCGATCCTTCAACTTTGGCGATGTCAGACAGGCCAGGGCCAGCAGGTTGGCGGAAGAACCGGAATTGCACAAAAGGCTATGCCGGACGCCGAGAAATTCGGAGAAGGATTTTTCAAAGGCATGGGCAAACCGTCCCGTCGTCAACCAGAAATCCAGGACCGCCTCCATGACCGTGGCCATATCCTCACCGTCATAGACCTTGCCGGACACAGGGACAAAGGTCTCACCTGGAACGAACGGCGCATCCCGACGCGGTGCATGGCAGGTTGTAAAATAATCTGCTACAGCATCACGAACCGGTTTTCTCAAATCTTCATCGTTCATGGCAATTCCCGATTTACTTTTCAGTCCATCTTAGGCTCATTTCTCTCGCCGTCTTCACATATTCCCCAATTTGCTTCGCACAGAAGCTATAGACAGATTCCTGCGCAGCGCCCCGGTAAAACATTTTATACCACTCCGCCGTCATCTCAATAGTCTGCTCCATCGCAAGGGCGTTTCGCCAGCCCAGATAGTTTGCCGCCTTGTCGCAGCAGAGCCGCAAGGTGGCGGCTTCATGGACTGCCCCTGGTTCGGACAGATCCTGCCATTCCCCAGCGCCCCAGGCCTGAACGAAACGGGTTACCACCGCGGAGACCGTCAAATCAGCCGTATTGTCGGGACCGAAATTCCAGCCGCCGGAGAATTTCTCCGGTTGGTACCGGGCAAAGGCATCCATGAGTTGTTCCATCTTCCGGACATCCCCGTGAACATGGGTAATCCTGTCCTCCAGACCCGAAGCAGCAAAATTATTTGGATCACTCGGCGGTTCCAAGGCATAACCGACAACCTCCGCCCCCAGTTCCTTCAGCCAGATGGCCAGCCATGACCCCTTGAAGCCGGTGTGGCCGGTCACGAGGACCCGGCGCTTTTTGTATCCGTTATGAAAAATCATCCCTTTCATCCTGTTATAAATTGTTTAATGAATTGATTTTATTCTACATACATACGGCAAGGATGTCAAATGCTGTTTTTCAAAGCCTAACAAAATCTCTCCCTCACCAACTCAGCGGACACGATATTTCTTGACGCAAAGATTCAGCCTTCATATACTCCTCTCGGTTACATCGAACTGATCATCCAGCATATTAAAGAACCAATCCGAAAAGGATACTCCTCTCTATGAGTCACATACGTGAATAAATCTGACTGGATTAATACCTGGCTAGCTGTCGTTGTTGCCGTTTCAGGATTTATCATATTTGCATGCCTTTTGAACATCATCTTTCCAGAAACGAAATCTATCGATCCGGCGCTGCGAGACACATTTCTAATTCCAGCCCTCTTAATGCCGGAACCGAGGGAACGGACCTTATATGTAATAGCCCTGTTCTATTTCCCTTTCTTCTTTGCCACATGGAGCTTATTGATCATACGATGGCATGACCAATTCGATGCCTGGATTCAACGCCATATAAATGTCCTTCTCGCAATCTCCCTTATCTCTATAATATTTGTCCTCTTGTTCGGAATGATTGGCGATGGGTTTTTTTACTGGCGTCGGTCTCCTGTCTATCAATGCCCCTGGCTTTGGGCCATCTCGGCTCTGGCATGCGTGGTCCTGTTCAGAAACGGCCTGCAAACGAATTTAGCAAGAACGTCTCTAAATGTGCTGGAAATTCTGACACCCATACTACTCATAACCGTCATCATCCTCAGCAGTCTGCTCTCCTGGGAAGATTTCTACACCTGCCTGCTCCCGGACGGTCACTTTGAATTAGTTTTCCTTCCATCTGTCAAAGTGAATGCCGGGCTGCCGCTTCTGCAAGGATGTGGCTCACAATATGGTTTTTATGCGCACATCCTTGAACCAGTTTTCTATATCCTAGGGCTTGATGTTTTTCGTTTTTCTCTCGTAATGTCAGTGTTTATCGTTATCGTACTCCTATCGCTCCTGCTTTATGCACACGCACTTATTCGCAGCCGCTGGCTCGCCACAGGTTTCTGGGGTTTTGCTGTAGTCTTTTCCTTCCTCACACCAAAGCTTATGGGATTTGAATATACGGGACAGTACAGCCAATGGCCCTGGGTTGATCCATACTTCCAATACCTGCCTATCAGGTTACTATTCCCCGCATTATCGCTGGCACTATGCACCCTTCACAGCTCATCCTGGATTTCCTTACGATCCCGGAGCAGAACCGGTTTAAAATGGTTCGGGCATCTTCTCCTTGCCCTCGGAATCATCTGGAATCTTGATTCAGGAATACTTGCCTTGGGTGTATGGAGCTCATACCTCATTTACCGAGATTTATATGAGGGTAATCTATATCCCCGGGCTTTTATCCGTGCCTTCTTGCGTGTCCTGGAAGTAACGACCGTGCTCATATCGGTCTTGGCGGCATTCACTTTATATTACCAATTACGATACGGATTCTTACCTGATTTAAATCAAGCATTTGTCTATCAGCGCCTTTACTATCTTGCGGGATTCATGATGCTACCCCTGCGCATCCCGCACACCTGGGTCACGGTTGTCCTCGTACCGTTGCTGGGTCTGTCCTGGTCTATCCATTTGCTGTTTAATAAACGCACCCACGAAATTTCATGTGCGTCACTTCTTTTTGCCGGTTCCGTATTGTCTGTAGGGCTCTTCAGTTACTACCAGGGCCGAAGTCATGACTGGGTAATGTTCGCCATCATACCTCTACCCATTCTCTTAGCAGGTTTTTTTGCCGATCAGATTCCGATAAAGCGATGGCGTTGGGCGCCTCTGGTCATGGCATTGCTGCTGTTACCGTGGTTGACGGAAGGTCTTCGCATCGGCTACGAAATTCGTTCAGAAGTATCGAATAGACTTAACCGAATCGCCGGTCCGCTGTCACCGGCGTGGGAGGCAGATGCATCCTTCCTCCGACAACATCTTCAGGGCAAATCGGCCTGGATCATGTCCTACAATGCCGCTACCTTCTATGCTCTTTCCGGGGCCAAACCATCATTTTGCCAGGGCCTTCAAGAGATATTAACCCGCCCTCAGCTACAGGATGCCTTAAACTATCTCGAAAACTCAAAGGGACTTTTAATGTTCGATGTAACCTTATCACATTCGGCAAGTAGAGCAGGTCAGGCACCTCTGCTTAAAACTCTTTTTGATTATTATAAGCCCGTTCTTTCCAGCCCTACGGGACGTTGGGCGTTGATGCAACCGAAAAACACCAAATGACTCTTAATTTACTGATTCAGACACATTCATTTGACGATTGACAATGTTGAGGTTAACGCCTGCATCTTCATAACCTGGCTTGATTTCCAGAGCCTTTTTGAAGAGCGTTGCAGCTTCCTTTAAATGTCCCTTCCTCACATAGATTATCGCCAGATTGTTATAAGCTTCTGCTAAATTTGGCTGCGTATGGATGATTTCCAAATAGTGTCGTATGGCCTTCCCGTCATCACCCGAGGCGGCATAGGCGATGGCGAGATTGAACCGGGCTTTTGTAAATCCGGGCGCCAATTCAAGCGCTCTTTCGTATTTTTCAATCGCCGCAACCATCTGCCTCTTCCGCAAAAGTACATTCCCCAGATTTACCATGCCATCTGTATAATTCGGATCTATCCTAAGGGCGGCTTTATAATTGACTATCGCATCATCAAGGAAACCTTTTCTCGCCAAGGCATTCCCCAGGTTGTTGTAAGTACCAATATTATCTCCGATTACATCCAAGACATGTCTGGTAAGGGTGACACCGTTTTGCCAGTATGAAAGCTGATTTATCGACAGCGCCGCCAAGGGCGCCATAATAAGAAGGATGGCAAAAGCATAAGATTTGGCTGAAATTTGGAATTTATTTGTTACCGCAACCCCCACCCATACCAGCATAAGAAAGATTCCGACAAGCGGCACATAGGTATAGCGATCCGCCATGGCATGAGACCCTATCTGCACAATACCGATCACCGGCAAGAGAGTGGTTAGATACCAAAGCCAGCCCACAATTAAATAGGGATGCCGTTTCCTCCAGCAAATTGCTAAAACTGTGATACCTACAAGCAAGCCCAGCGCTGAGAGAGTCGCCCATAAAGACCACTGCCCTACATGAGGATAATAGACCGATAAACTAATCGGATAAATGGTCTTCCATAAATACAGGACATAAGACACCAGCGCGTTGGACAGGCGAAGATCCCAAGGGAATGCATTCAGAGAACCCAAAGCCCCGATCTTCTTCTCCGCAGCAAAGGTAATCCAGATAACCGGAAGAGTGAGCAGGATCAATGGGACCTTCTCGACAATAAGTCGCTTAGTGGATACCACATCAAAACGCCTAAGCGGCCAGTAATCCATTAGTAATAACACCACCGGCAATGTCACCACCATCGGCTTCGACATCAATCCTATGCAATAAAACAGTAAAACACCAAAATACCTCCATGCTCTTGGACGTTCTGCATACGCAACATAAGCCCACATCGCAAGCATCCAGAAAAGCGTACTCAACACATCCTTACGCGCCGCTATCCAAGCCACGGACTCTACATGCAACGGGTGAATCGCAAATAAGGCAGCAACACAGCCACTCCGCCATAACGTTCCCGTCATCCGACGTAATACATAAAACAACAATAAGGTATTCGCTATATGAAATAAAACATTCGTCCAATGATAGCCCCCAGCATTTAAACGAAATATTTCATGATCCAACATCAAGGACAACCACGTCAACGGATGCCAAAAACCAGCCTCGATCGTTATAAATGCCCACTGCACATTCTCCCACTGCAAGCCGCCACGTACTCGAATGTTATCGGTAACATATATATCATCATCATAATTAAGAAACTCAAAGCCAGAGACTGGGTAAAAAATTATTAGAATTATTAAAATCAACGAAAGGGAAAGAATAAGAGGGGCGTATTTTTCTAAATTTGATTTCATAAGGATATGGAGCATCCGGTGAATTGCTCCTTTGTTTTTATTAATAGATAGTTCAAAAGGCACAGAATTACAGTCCTATTATTTTTTTTGAATCATCTTTACGACCTTATTCTTATTGTTAATGGCCTCAATGTATTCAGGCTTCAGGGCAATGGCATTCTGAAAATTAACAAGCGCCTCCCGAAGAAGATTTTTTTTAACCAAAGCTATGCCTATGTTGTTATAGATCTCAGGATCCGTCTGATCTACGGCTAAAGCCTTCGTCAAATGTACGATGGCTTCATCATTACGATCTTGTACCAACATTACCACAGCAAGGTGTTTAAGGGCTTTTACATGACGCGGTTGAATTGCTAAAGCTTTTTGAAATTCCGTAATGGCTTCTGTCATCTTGTTTTGATTTATGTACGCAAGCCCGAGACTATCATGAAAGTCTGCATTGCCGGGACTCAGCTTTATGGCCATGCGATAGTTCTCAACCGCCCTCGTCGATTCACCAATTTCAAGAAACGCATTACCCAAGTTATTGTAATATTTACATTTCCCAGGGCTTAGTTTGATGGCCTGCAAATAATACGGAATAGCCTCGACATATTTGCCCTTATAGGTAAGCGCTGCACCAAGGTTATTATGGAAATCCGAGATGCCGGGATTAATTTCTATAGCTTTTCGAAAATTACTGATAGCACGGTCGTATTGTCCCTGAACAGTTAAGGCTGCCCCCAAATTGCCATGCGCTATATAATTTCTTTCTGTGACTCGAATTGCATGTTCAAATAGAAGAATGCTGTTGCGCCAGTATTGTAACTGAAAGAAGGTGGCGCCGGCAAGAGCCACAAGGATTGCCAGTGATAGCACCGAGAGGAAAACCCTTCCATAACGACACTTTATGGCCAATTCCGTAACACCCCAAACGATTATAATGAATAATCCTATCAGCGGGATATAAGTGTACCGGTCTGCCATCGCATGGGGGCCTACTTGAATGATGCCGATAACAGGAATAAGGGTTCCAAGATACCATAACCAACCAACAATGAAGTAGGGACAACGACGTATCCCTCGGAGAGCAAGAAACGATGTGAGGATAATTAACAAAAGTGACAACCCGGCTTGCTGCCATCCAATGCTCACGGGATGTGGGTAAAGAATGGCAAGATGTTCCGGCCAGAACATCATTTCTATATATTTGCCATACGAGATGATAGCGTTCGCTATACGAGAGATCACGGGAATATCAGCCAGCGTAGACAGGGCTCCCACATGCCGTTCTGTAAATATTACAAGAATCGATGCGAGAATTGACAGAGCTATCAGCGGTATTTTTTCAACAATCAACCACAGAATCGTATGTTTTCTTATAATACTTGGTCGGTTCGTTTGATGGAGGGAGGATTCTATTTCGTTTGCAGGGGAAAGTTGCATCCTTCCCAAAGGCCAGTAATCCAAAAGTAGCATGAGGAATGGAAGCGTCACTACCATGGGCTTTGCCATCAAGGCCAGGAGAAGGGAGCAAACAACCATTAAATATCGCCATATATGTGGATTTTTTACATAGAAAAGATATGCCACCAGGCTCAGCAACCCAAGAAATGTGCTAAGAACATCTTTGCGTTGTGAAACCCAGGCCACCGATTCGACATGGAGAGGATGAAGGGCAAATAATGCCGCTACAAAAGCGCTTTTCCAATAGGCTCCCGTCATATGCCGAAGCAATAAATATAAAAGAAGGGTATTTAGAAGGTGAAATATTACATTGGTCCAGTGGTAACCGCCCGTATTGTTTCCGAAAAGTCTATAATCCAGGATAAGCGAAAGCCATGTGAGCGGATGCCAGAAACCAGCCTCGATATTTGTAAATGCCCATACAATGGTTTCCTTATTTATGCTCGCGGAATGAAAATACAATTTATCAGTAACATACTCACCATCATCGTAATAGATAAACTTGAAATCCTGAACCTGCCAAAAAACAACAATCACCGCCATGCTAAGTAGAATACAGATCAGAAAATCGCGTTGACGAGTTGATAGTGGCGAAAATTGGAATCCTTTCATTGTGAACATCATACATCAACCCAATTTATTCACAACCTTCAAAGTAAAAAAAAAGGGTAAGGCATAGATGGCCTTACCCTTTTTTTACTTTTTCAAGTTAAGACATTCTTACGGTGTAATCGTTCCCGAGGAATTAACCGTGAAACCCCGACCGCCGGCGGTATTTGTAGCCGTGATTTCGAGAGTTGATGCTGTATCCTTGTTGGACGTAATGGCTGTGGTGACATTAGCCGTAGATTTGAATCCATAATTTCCCAAGAGCGTCATGGTGGCCGCAGAAGTGGGGGAATCAGAGAAGAATGCCTGTGCCGATGTATATGAGTTTTTCGCATCCGCCTTGGATTGCGTTTCATAACCCCTGGTCCTGTACGCCGTAAACTGCGGGATGGCGATGGCTGCCAGGATACCGATGATCGCGATAACGATCATGAGTTCGATCAGGGTAAAACCCTTCTGTCCTTTTCTCTTTCGAAATACCTTCATGATTTCTTCTCCTTAAATGTATTTGTTGATAGTTAATCTGAAACTCGCTTGCGTCCTACTTATGCCCTCCTTTTTATCACCCCTTTCACTTTTGCAATTATTGCCGTATCGATTTTCGCAATTTCTATTCGCTTTCTGGTAAGCAATTGGCATGCCATAAGGCATCTTTCGTCAGTCTGATGAAGCGAAGTTTGAAAGCGCCCGTATGTAAATACTTTTTTGAAGGCTTGTCGGCCGCTGTTCTTTTTCCGTTCCTTAGACAAATGAACTAATAGTGGTGATTTTCACCAGTCCGCGGTGATTTACAGCAAGAAAGGGGGATAAATTATCTCCTGCCCAACTTCTTGTATATTTCATCATCATTACGTTTGCCGACCAGGACTATTCTCAGCGTGCCTTCCCGGACATCGTAGATTATCCGGTATTCACCAATGTCATTGCGCAGGAAAGGATATCCTTTCATCTCCTGTGAATCGTTCGGCAGGGGATTCTCCATCAAAGAAAAAATCTTTTTGACGATTTGTCGAAATTGTTTAGGCGGCAAGCTATCCAGGAACTTTTGTGATTCGCTACTAAGCTGGAGTTTCAGCACTTAATTTCTCCTCCAGCCATTTCTTGGATTCATCCTCGCCTAAAAATCCTTCTTTGGCAGCATTAAGCGCCTTCTCGCCCCAGTAGCGATCCTCTATATCGGTCAGGCGCTGATATTCTGAAACAGACAAGACAACGACGACAGGTCTTCCCTTCTTTTCGATGATGACGGGTTCCGACATGGCATTGTCAAGGAGAGCACCAAAATTATTTTTTGCAATGGTCGCAGATTCCCTCATAAATCAAACTCCTTTTGTTTAATATGACTATTATGGACATTTTAGTCATTTGCAAGAGGAAAGTCAAGAAAAAAAGGGTGATTTGGGGGGTCAGGTCTTTATTTTTAGCGTTTTGCTCATGCAGGATCTTCAAGGCAATGTCATATTCCTGCGGCATGAATATGTCACGCCAATGTTCCTTAACGGGGGGCTATTTTACCAGTACCTGAAATAACTTGTCAAACAAGTAATGCCCAAAATCGAGGATTTCTAAATACCGGGGACTGATATGCATGTTTTATTCGAAACAGTCACAGAAATTTCTTTTTGCTCTGACGGACCGCAGCATGCCATGAGACATCTCTCGTCAGCCTGATAAAGTTTCCCCACGTCGTCAGCCATATTAACAATTGACCCCCAAAGGGATTTAATGATAGGCGTAATCAGCATAATCGTAAAAGGAGAACACCGCAATGCCCCAGACAGTGGAAGCAATTTACCATAACGGTGTGGTTGATCTGAAAGAGAAGCCGGTAGGCATACAAAAGGCGAGGGCTCTTGTGATCTTCCTCGATTCCGAGGAACCGACTGAACATCATAAGATTGACTGGAACCGGGTACGAAAAAGCAAAAGCTCCGTCGATAAATGGATCGGTCTGCTTGAAGGTGTGGACATCGGAAATTGGAAGATGGATAGAAGATCGTACAGCGAGGAAAAACACCGGTGAAAGTATTCATCGATACGAATGTCCTGATCGATGTCATTCTGAACAGGAAGCCTTTTGTAGAGCAAGCATCCCTCATATGGCGACTCGCCGAACTAAAAGAGATCGCAGCTTACATCTCTACCACCAGTGTCACCGATATTTACTACATTTGCAGGAAGCACGCAGGGAAAGAAAAAACTCATGATTTTATAGCTGACATACTTAGCATTTTTACCCTCGCAGACATTGATAAGATTGGCTTCCGGGAAGCCCTCCATTCTGACATAATTGATTTCGAGGATGCCGTTCAGTACGTCATCAGTAAAAGGGCCGGTTGTGAATCATTCGTAACGAGGAACAAAAAGGATTTTGGGGGCAGACCCAATGTCCTTGAGCCATCAGAATTTATCAAAACTCTCGAAACTTCCGTGATCGCATAATCAAAATCGTTCCCACTGTAAGAATTCTTCAAATCAGCCTTGGCGATGGTGTTATGGGAAATTGGGGGTCAGGTCTTTATTTTTAGCGTTTTGCTCATCATGTCAGGAAAGGATTTACTATGAGGATTCCTTCGATTCTCTGCCCATGATTCATATCCTCGGTAAAGATTTTATCCACATGCAGAAGCTGGGCAGCGGCAACAATCAAAGCATCCCAGAAAGACAGGTTGTTTCTCGCTTCTATTTCCGACGCCAACAGGACCGTCTCGGCATCGTTTAAATGCACCGGCCAGACGAGATAATTTCTGATTATCTCCCGAGCCCGCAGCCGATCCAATGGTTTAACTATTTTTCTGGTGACGGTAACATAAAATTCCTGCAATACCTGCGTACTGATCACCCCGGCATTAGTATCCCAGAGATTCTCAATTATTGTTGATGCCTGATTATGGCGATCGCCGGCAGCTAAATCATGGGCATAGACAAGAATGTTGGTATCAACAAATATCTTATCGTTCATAGAGTTCATCCCGCGATGGATAGCTCGCAGATCCTGAATCGAAACCGGTTTTCATCTGGACAATTGCCCGCTGTTTGGCCGTTTCGTAATTTCTGGCAGTCCGAATAAGTTTTTCCAGTTCCTCGCGGAGCATCCTGTTAAGGGAGGTTCCTCTTTGGGCCGCAATGATTTTGCCGGCGCTGATCAAATCTTTGTCGAGGGTAATGGTAATATTCTGTCGCATCCTGCCATCTCCTTTCCTTTTACACGTGATTTACGTGTAGCATGGTGGAATAGAAATATCAACGAATACTTTCGTGGCGGGGGTCAGGTCTTTATTTTTAGCGTTTCCCAAAAGGTAAACCCGGGATGTCATGAATCAGCTCTCGCAATCCGCAACCCTCATGAGTGATCAAGCGTGAAATTCAGTAGATACCGCTCGTTCCAGGATTGACTTGATAAATGCGTTCAAAGTTTTCCCTTCATTCATGGCATGTGATACAAGTCTTTGATGCAGCGATGGATCAAGTCGGATATTGAACGACCCCTTGAAGGGTTTTTCCGGTTCTCTACCAGCCTGAGCACACATTTCGAGATAATCATCAACAGCTTCTTCAAAGGCACGCTTGAGAGAATCAACGTCTGTTCCTTCATAACTGACCAAAGCACGGATAAATTCAATTTTCCCGAAGAAAACGCGATCATCGTCGCTGTAATGGACAGAACCGAAATAACCCTTAAATGACATCATATCTTTCATATAAGTCCCTCATTTATCAATACCTGCACTACCTGTTCTATCTGATATCGCTTCAGGAACGGGGCCGGATGAGGGCGGTGCAGACTTATGGGAGCCCCTGTTTGATGATCGAATCTTACCCGTGATCCTCCGGTTTTCCCCGCCTTCAACTGGCCATATCCAAGCCCGGCAAGTAACGCTTGTAATTCCTGCCATGTGAAATCAACTGGCATGGATAGGAATCTTTTCAGGAGCTTTTCGTGTTTGCTCATGGTTATAAACTATACCAGAAAGAGGGAAAAAGCAACTAATATAAGTTGCAATGTCAAGAGTAAATAGACTTGTCCGGTTTTGTAGCAAATGAGTTGTCCGCTTTTACTGTTCTTGAATGGAGGGCCATTTGAGAGCAGGAGGTGAGCGGCGGA
>Ga0247842_10006316_pt1 | contig 13447 bp, 14 predicted proteins | sample LaCruzMarch2015__3_FD_192411 | JGI IMG/M metagenome (GOLD analysis project Ga0247842, IMG submission 192411) | Freshwater microbial communities from meromictic Lake La Cruz, Castile-La Mancha, Spain - LaCruzMarch2015_19m | ecosystem: Environmental > Aquatic > Freshwater > Lake | place: Spain...
GATGCTAGGCACAATCTTAGTTGCTATTCCAAAATACACAAAAGGAAAACTGACTCTTGTTCCCAAGAAAAAAGATGGTCAACAACTTACATCAAGAATAGATGCTCTTGAAGACCCCCGCAAAAGTACAGCGCACCTGCTTTCGCCTAAGGGCACTGTTGATAAAAGCAGTATTGAAACGGGAACAGGGAAAAATGTTCTTAGCGAAATAAAAGAATGGCAGGCGATTATGGATTACCTTAGAAGTCTGCCTGTAAAAAATAAAGGCGAATTACCGGTAATTCCCGTTGATGATAGAGCGAAAGAGGTACGGGCTATAATAGAAGATCAGTAAAAAAATGTTCAAGATAAAAGTAATAAATTCACTTGACGGGTTTCATCTGCTCTGCTTTCAGGAGGGATGCGACGGTAATTAAATTTATATCAATGTCACCTTCTTTCCAGAGGCGTTTCACTATTTCTTTTTTTTAGTTCTGTATATTTTTTTAGGTTTTTCACAGACTACCCAACTTTCCGGTCCGAACGGTTTTTCACAAACAATAATGTATTCTTTTGTCATAGTGCTTCTTTTCACGCCGCTTTGATTTGAAGGGGAATTAAGAGATGGCATTGCTTTATTCGCTAATAATCTTTCATAAGTTAATAGATGTCTGAAACCATTCGCTTCAAATTTTTCAGCTATGAATTGGTCAGTCGGTAATAATACATCTTTCACCATTCTATTACCAACTACATAGACAATTTTACCGCCTTGTTTTACACTCTTTGCAACGTCTTCAATAGATTTCTCCAAATCTGTATAAAACGCCGATACTTCCAAAGCTCTTTTTAAGGACACCTTTTCAATTTGATTAATATAATATGTCATCATACCCCGTTTATATTTTTCTTTAGAAGTTTTCCCGCCCATAAGCATATTATCAATTTGTCTTGCATAAGTAATACCAAGCCACTCATTTGTTAAAGCAGAAAATTGCCCATATGCAACAGTTGTTCTGCTATCTCCATAAGGCGGGCTTGTTAAAACAATATCATAATAATTACTCTTTTTAGGAAATTCTGTGTAATCAAAATGTAATTTCGCACCATCAAGTAAAGGATAATAATAATGTTCATATACATAAATTGCTTTATCCAGCTTATTAATAAACACATCAATACAATTCGGGTCGAATTTTTTCATATCCTCTTCTTTCATCCGGAAAAGTTTAAATTCACCGTTTCTGGTAAACGAACATTCCCTAACCGTTTCAGAATAAGGAACGAGTAAGAATTTAAGAATATTTGGAATAGAAATATTTTGAATTAATGATTTAATCAACGCTAATTCCTGAATGCTCCTTTTCGGAAACCAAAAATCAATATTATAAACATTTGGAATCTCAATATTAACGTCTGTTTCATTTTTAAAAGAAAATTCAAACAACTTATCTTTGATAATTTTAGCTTTAGCTTTTAAATCTGAGGGATTCACTTTTGTAAACTTAGCACTGGAAATTAATATTGCGAGTGGATTAATATCAAATCCTTCCATTTCTTTCAGACCTCTATCAAGACCGACTACAAAAGAAGAACCCGAGCCGCAATACGGGTCAAGCATCTTTCCTTTTTTAATATTCAGTTCTTTGAAAATCTCAATCCCGATTTGTGGAATCATCGTAGCGGGATAGCGGTGTAAATTCGGATATACACTTGAATAACTTTGTCCGGCGAAATCGTATTTTGTATTTCTAATGACTGTGTATTTCATTGCCAGTTTTTTAAATAATCAACTATTGTTGACATTCTGCTAATGAAATCGGCATCAATGTTTTTAGCGATAAAAGACTTATCGAAAAATTTAAACATTCCTCTGTGTTGCGGATTATTAATTTCGTTGTAAAAATTTACTGTTGCAAAAACAATCAAAGGAAACTGCTCAGGATTGTATTTAATATTATATTTGTTTTTGATTGCATTTTCGCTTGAAGCTATTTCCATTAACAACTTCCATTTGTAAGTTTGTCCTGCTCTTTCTCTTAATGAAGTTTTCAATGATACTATCATACATTTATCAAGTTGCTCATTTTCTTTAAGTTTATAAATGACCAAATCGCAATCTGGTTTCTGAGTTTCTTTGTCAACATGTATTGTAGAAATTTTTTCAAATCCTTTTAAGTTTTTATATTTGGAAGTAATAAAAATATCTTTCGAGATAGCTCCTAATTCTTTATTCTTGATAAATATATACATAATAGTATTTGAAAAGACTGCTCCGGCTATGCTTTTTCTTGCCTGATCTTTGCTTTTTATTTCACCGGCTTTTTCTCTTTTAACCAAAAGTTTATCGACATCCTTTTTCGATTCAACCATAATTGTATGTATTTCATCGAACATTTTCTTCCATAACAACTTTTTGTTGATACCTGTTTCTATGATTTTATTGATCCTTGACAGTACCGGCTTCATGTAATACTTATCTCGAATATTATCAAGTGTTGTAATTTCAGTTTTATTCAGGTTATTAGTCATTTGATAAATTTGATATTGTTAAATTAATAATAAATATTCTATCGTTTAGTAGATATTCATAAATGATTACTTATTATTTCAGCGAGATTAATTGTTACCGCTTTATCCACTCAATATATCGTCTGTAATTTTGACTATCTAAAAATGCAAAGTTACTCATATAATTATATTTGCAATATTTGTCTAAATACTCTCAGTGAATATATTTCCTGAATATCATCTTTATCCAAATTATCAAAATTAATATTAACAAAATACCTTTAATTTTTAACTGATAATGAAAAATTATTGTAGAATACGATTAATCTGTTCAGGCAAGTTTTAAAAAAATCCAAAAGAAAAAAGAGATATAAAACATTTCTCATGGCGCTTCTATAAATAACTCACTTGAATTAAATTATCTATTTTTTTAGATTCAAAAACAATAAAATGAATAAAAATATTTATTAAAGAATAATTTTACACAAAGATGTCCGTTAAATTAACTAAAGTTCTATTCACATGCCTGATATCACTGTCTTTTTATTCGGGGATATCCTTCGCACAGATTGATACTGCTGCAATTGTCATACTCGACAAAATGAGCGACGTTGTCACAGGTCTGGAGTCATGCAGTTTTACGCTGAAGACGGAATATGATATTTATAATATCGACCTGGGACTCGTAAAACATTCCGACGAAAAGAAAGTTTTCATGAAAGCACCAGACAAAATGATGGTAAGCAATAAAGGAGATAAAGGAAACAAGTCTCTTTATTATGACGGAAAAACATTCACATACTATTCTGCCGATAATAATCAATACGCTGCTATGCCGGCACCTCCGACCATCATGGAAACAATAGACAGTATCAGCAATGAATATGGAGTCGATTTTCCCGCTGCTGATTTATTTTATGAAGACCTCGTGGATAACATAATGGAAAATGCGGATGCGGTTGCATACCTCGGCATTACAGAAGCAGGCGAAAAAGAATGTCACCATGTAGCGGGAAAGAATAATGAAATAACATTTCAGTTATGGATAAACGTTGAATCATTTCTGCCCGAAAAACTGGTTATAGTTTATACGAATAAACCGGCGAATCCGCAGTATTTAGCTGTATTTGCGGACTGGAAACTTAACCCGTCACTGGAAAATTCAATGTTTATATTTTCGAAGCCAAAGGACGCAGTGGAAATCAGGTTTTCAAAGAAACAACTTTAATAATTATTTACTAATAATTTTTAAATAAATATTATGGACACCAAAATAAGCTTAATATTAGTATTCGCGGCAATGCTTGTCATTACATCACTACCGGACGATAGCATCGCACAGCGCGTTAGAACAGGAAACACGGGGTCGAGAAGCGGCAGCCGGTCACCCGGAAATACAAACAGGTCAACCATCTCCGGAAGGGATGTAAATAAACCCAGTACGAGCAACAGGGACTTCGGTCAGGTTGAAACGCGCAATAAGGATATCAACGATAATAAAAGCAGGGATAAAGTAAATACAGGTGACGTAAACAACGGTAACAGGAATGATATTAACAACGGCAACAGGAATGACATTAACAACGGTAACAGGAATAACATTAATAACGGAAACATTAACAATATAAATGTCTATCACGGTTACAGCGGGTATCATGGATATTCATATCACGGTTATTCTCCTTATTACTGGGGCGCATACTGGCATCCGGTTGGTTTCTTTGTAGCGGCTATGTGGACAACCGCCGTTCTGGTTTCTGTTTCGAACCAGAATTATTACTATTATGAGGGTGTTTATTACGCGCCACAGAATAGCGGCTATGTAGTGGTTGAAGCTCCTTCGGGTGCCGCTATTACGGTACTGCCTTCCGGGTATATTGTCGTGCCGGTAACGTCAACAACTTATTACTACTACGGCGGTGTTTTTTATATTTCAACCGGAAATACATATCAGGTAGTGGAAGCGCCCGTCGGTGCGGTAGTTAATAATCTTCCTGAGGGAGCAGTTGAAATTGAAGTGAACGGTGCAAAACTTCTGAAATATAATAATGCATATTATCAGCCTATATCGCTGAGCGGCGAAGATGCTTATGAAGTTGTACAGATTAAAAAATAATTATTTTAAACATGAATGTGCGGTGAAGTAACACTATGAATCTTTTTAACATAATTTAATTTGAGCGCTATCAACGAAGATACTCCTGCATTGCTTTCCGGCGGAGTATCAAACAAAATTCTCGAAAAATTAAAACTTCATAGAGGCGAAGAATCTTTAGCCGGAAGAAAATACTTTTTCTTTTTTCTTGTCCTATGGCTGCCGATGCTTATTTTGTCGTTTTATGAATCATCAACGTCCGGTATGCAGGTGAAAGTACCATTTCTTCAGGATTATCTTGTCTATGCTCGTTTTTTTGTGGCTTTGCCAATATTATTCGCTGCTGAAAGGATTGTAAAATTCCAGACCGATTATTCAATAAGGTATTTCATTGATTCGGGTATAATTGCCGATAACAATATCACAGATTTCAGGGGAATATTGAATAAAGTATTAAAGTTAAAAAATTCAAGTTACACTGAATTCATAATACTTGCATTGGCATATTCGATGGTCATATTTCTCTGGAAAAAAGTCGGTCCCGGTGAAGCAGGTTCATCATGGACAGTCAGCACAGAACCCGGCGGAGGATTATCAGTAGCGGGATACTGGTATTTTTTTGTTGCCGCACCCGTTTTTCAGTTCTTTCTTTTATCTATGATATGGAAATTTATTCTCTGGTCGATATTCATGTGGAAAATTTCCAGAATGAAACTGAATCTTTACCCGACAAATCCGGATCTTTCGGCAGGGCTGGGATTTCTGGGATCCTCGCTCGTCGGGTTTTCTTTTCTCGGAGCCGCTCAGTCCGGCGTGGTTGCAGGAGAAATTGCCAACAGGATTGTTTATATGGGCGAAACATTGAAAGGGAACAGACTGTATATGATAACAACCGTTGTATGTCTGACATTTTTATATTTGTTACCTTCTCTGTTTTTTTTGAGTAAACTTCTTCAGTCAAAACTTTCGGGGATACTCGAATACGGCGTTATTACATCAAGGCAGGCGAGCGCATTCTACAATAAATGGATTAAAGGCAGGAAAGCCATTCCCGAAGAATATCTTGACAGTCCGGATTTTTCTTCTCATACCGACTTAAATACTATTTTTGACATAATACAAAAGATGCGGTTTATTCCAGTAGAATTCCGTAAAATATTAGCTATGGTGTTGATTATTGCCGCACCGTTTCTGCCTCTGGCATTTTTAGCTTTTCCGCTGAGCGAGATAGTGGAATTCATATTTAAGATATTTCTGTAAATTATTTTTTTATGCATCATGAAAGAAATATTTGATTTAACAGTAAAATTATTTTTCCAGTTTGGCGAGGGAATTTCATTAATACTTGAAATAATATCGGTATTGTGCATAGCAGCAGGGATGGTTGTTTCATTGAATTTATTTCTTAAGCTAAAACAAAAATCAGTAACTCCTCTCCATAACAGGGTACGCGTTAAATTCGGCGGATGGCTGGCACTGGCACTGGAATTCCAGCTTGCTTCCGATATAGTAAAAACAACCGTAAATCCTACTTATGAAAATCTGATAATTGTGGGCTCTGTGGCATTAATAAGGACCTTTTTGAATTATTTCCTTAACAGGGAATTAAAGGAAGAAATGGAAGCTCAGAAGAAATCGGCTGAAACATTAATACAAAACAGTAATTAATTATATATTTAATTTATGAGCGAACAGGAAAATATAACTCAGAGTCCGGCGGAAAAAAATACCGAACTCGCGAAAGAGAGAAGTCATGCCGCCGCAGAGCGCACTATGATGGCATGGATAAGGACGGCACTCTCATTAATCGGATTTGGTATAGGGATTTATGAAGTAGCGGATAAGACAGGCGGAACAGAAACATTCAAGAATTCAAAACTTGTCGGACTTTCTTTGATAATACTCGGAATAGTATCGGCGATTCTTGCCATAAGGGAAAATAAAATCAGCCATAGGAAACTCATGCGGCCTGTTTTTATATACGAAGACAGAACACCGCTCGGAGTTTATATAGGTTATGCATTGATAATTATTGCTGTTTTTTCGGCAATAAATATTATTTATAAATTTATTAATAATTAATATTACGCATGGCACATGGAATATAAAGGACAAAACCATCAGGGAAAATCTTTCAAAGGGCAGGACTTGCAAAATGCAGATTTCAGCGGTTCGGATTTACGCGGAGCAGATTTCTCGGGGGCATTGCTTAGAAATGCTGATTTTACGAACACAAAAACAGGTTTGAGAATTCCGGCATATATTCTCATTTTTGTATTCTCATTAATAATATCTTTACTCTCGGGATATATTGCAATGCTTACGGGCAGTACAAATCAGTTTCTGATTAATCATACGGACGGGAATTTAAGACTTGCCGGTTATATTACAACAGGTTTATTCATTTTGTTTGTTTTGCTCTCATTATGGAAAGGAGGGACTTTTACTCTGAAAATAGTTTTTCCGGTTATACTTCTGGTGCTTGTTCTCGGAGCAATACTTCGGCTTACCGGAGTAGCTACGGGTGTCGGACCATTCCAGAGCGCACTCGCTCTTTGCCTTCTTGTTCTAATGTTTTTCGTAGGCACGGTAGCAAGGGCAAGTGCCGGTGCTCTTTCATCAAATATCATATTTCTGTTTGTAGCCATGGGCGGTGCAATGTTCGGCAAGAGCATTGGTGGCGGAATCGGAACTGTAGTAATGGCATTAGCGTGTGCTGTAATAAGCAAGAGGGCACTGAAAGGGGCTAAAGGGTTCGAACTTTTAAAAACAATTTCACTTACTGTCAGCACGTATTTCGGAACTTCCTTCCGCCTGGCTGACCTGACAAATGCTGATTTCAGCAATTCAACAGTTATAAATACTGATTTCACCGACTCAAAAATGGAGGGTGTGAACTGGAAGAATGCAGTTAAAGTAAACACGTTAAATGACACTTAAAAAAAAGTTACTGATTGTTTTCACGTTCTTACAAAAGCGACCGGAGCAATATGCAACCTTTACCGCAGATACTGTAAATAAATATAATATTAATTTTTTAAAGAGTAATTTAATAGGCAGTAATCGATCGGATCACCCTCATTGCCTGTCGGTATTGCCTGTGCGTAATAAAGTACTGAAAATAATAGTATTAACGATAATACTTTTCACAGCATACGGAATAAATGCGCAGGAAATTGAACCGCGCAATTATTCATGTCTGCCTACGGGCGTCAACGCAGTTGTTGCTGCTTATTCGATTTCAGACGGAAATGTCGTCTCCGACGCTTCGTCACCGATACAGGGATTGTCTCTGACATCTCATTCATTATCGGCAGGTTTGTAAGAACATTCGGATTCTTTAATAAACTCGCGAGAGTCCAGGTTTCAATGCCGTACGTTTACCTGTCAGGTAACGCAAAACTCAACGGAAGAGATACGAGCGCTAGCAGGTCCGGATTAGCAGATTTAAGGGTTCGGTTTGAAGTTAATATATTCGGCACTCCCGCATTAGCCCCGAAGGAATTTCAGAGATTTAAAGAGGAAACCGTTCTGGGCGCCAGCATTGTAGTCTCCATGCCGACAGGGCAGTATTATAATGAAAAACTTATTAATATCGGCTCGAACAGATGGGGCTTTAAGCCGGAAATAGGTTTTTCACACAGATATAAATCCATATTTTTTGAAACATTCGCGGGCGTCTGGTTCTTTACGAGCAACAATGAATATCTAAAAACAAATATATTAAAGCAAGACCCGCTTTTCGTATTCCAGTGTCATATAGATTATTTATTCCCGTCAGGAATATGGATAGCGCTTAACGGTGGTTTTGCCAACGGCGGGGCGACATTGATGAACGAATACTACAGGGACGACCTGCAAAACAACATAAGAATTGGCGGAACATTCTCAGCTCCTCTCGGGAAAAATCATTCAATCAAGGTTGTTGCTCATACAGCGGCATTAACGAAAGCCGGGGGAAGTTACAGTATCTTATCACTGGCATATCAGTATGTATGGCTTTAAACATAAAACCCTGTTCATTAAGCAAAGACCCCGGACAGATAAGAGCCTCCATTATAGCGCATCGGCCACAAACGGCTGGTACACTGAAATTGGTTTCGGAGTCGCCAATCTGATGGATGTCGGTTATCTCCGCATGGGTTTTCGCATGAGTAATTTTGTAAATAATAACAATTCATTCCTTGCTTTTGACATGGGATTATAAAACCATTTTATTTATTTTAAACTAATTTTCTAAAACAAAAAATAACATTATGAAAATCACAATTACAAAGTATTTTGCAATTCTTTTCTTGGTTTTTATAGCGGGTATTTCCAATGCACAGAACATCAGGATTAATCTGTACTCGGCTTATACATTCGACGATGAAATTTCAGCCGTAACGAACGGCAATTATTCTTTCTCGGGAACAATGAAAGGCGGATATCAGTGGGGAGCAGGAGTGGAATTCTTACTCCAGAAAACTTACGGACTTGAACTGCTTTATTTCAGACAGGATACAGATTTTCCTGTCAATTACAGCAGAACAACAGGCTTCGATTCTACGAAGATTTTTGGATTAGGCGGGAATTTTATTATGCTTGCGGGAAATAAGTACCTTCCTATACCGCATTCAGTTGTAATGCCTTACGGAGGTTTTATGCTTGGCATGTCTATATTCAATAACAAGGATCCTCTTCCGGGTGGAGAAACTTCGAGCACAAATTTCGCGTGGGGACTAAGAGGCGGCGTGTTTATTAATGCGTCAAAGAATGTAGGCGTAAAACTGCACGCACAGTTATTATCGGCTGTACAGTCTTTCGGAACCGGCATGTATTATGGAACAGGTGCAGCACCTGTGGCAGTGACCACCGGTTCATCAATGCTTCAGTTCGGTCTGGGCGGCGCTCTGGTCATTGGTTTAGGTAAGTAATAGAAAGAGGAATACTTTACTTTTTTATAATAAGATTACCTGCAAAACGGTAAATGTTGAATTAAAATACTAATACAATGAGACTAATATTACTTTATCTCTTGTCTTTTCTGTTCCTGCTCGGCGCCGTCGTTAATGCCCAGACGGAATCCGAAAGCGATATTATAAACCAGCCCATGATAGGAATTACAGGAGGCCTGACTCTTAACTCATTTTCCGGAGATGCGCCTAAGAATTTCGGTTATTCAGGTACTGCCAAGTTTACATTCGGGCTGAACGGGGAGATTCCAATCGGCAAGGGAATAAAGATAGGACTTCAGCCGCGTTACCTGCAGAGCGGCACGAAACTGGTCTATGATGCGGGAAAAGATGTTTACATAGATTCACTTCAGGCAGACCTGAATTATATTAGCGTTCCTGTATTTATCAAGGTGCTGGCATTCAATAATGTGACATATTTCACAAGTGGAGTTGACCTGGGTTTCCTTATGAAAGCCAATATGAAAACCATTCAGAACGATACTACACCCGATAAGGATATCTCTTCTTCCATACAGAAATTTAACCTTCAGGTATTTTTCGGAGCGGGCGTCAGGTTCAGAATCGGATTGCCGGAACTGAACATCGAAGCACGCTACTCAGTCGGTTTTACAAACGCATACAACGGAGAAAATGCCACGGTCACAAGTTTCCCGGCAAGGTTTACGCTTGGCGGGTTTCAGCTTCTCGCAAACATAAATTTTCCGCTAACAAAATCAGCTAAGGGGAGATGAAAATGAAAAGAATAAAATTCAAAATATTTGCTTCGGGTTGTTTCACTGCTTTAGCGGTGACGCTTTGCTTGTTTACTCTGACTGTTATCAGCGGACATACACAGACAAAAACATCGGAAAATACAAGGGACAGTGTTCTGAGGATTCCCAAGCCGCATCTGAACGGACATAAATTTATCACAAATCAGCTTGTGAAAGAACCGTTTGTAACAACGAATGTCCGCTCTACTATCGGCATAGGTCAAACATTGGACTTCCAGACCCCTGTTTTAGTAATTAACGGAAAATCACTCATTGCTTTAAAAGGCAACATGCTTTTCACAACCCTCGATTTTGAATACCAGCAGGCAATAAGGGACTGGCTCGCATTTTCCGGCAGATTTCAGGTAGCGGGGCGTATTGGAACCGAAATGCAGGCAATATTAACAAGCGGAGTTAACGTAGCTTCCGGACTCGAATTAGGATGGCTTGTTAAACTGATGGAAACAAGGAATATGGCGCTTTCGGGAAATATTAAAGTTACCAGTCAGTCGGCGACAATGATAAACCTATACGATTTTGTACAAGGAGTTATCGACAGCGGTAAAATTACACCGGATAATAAAATTATCAAATCCAGTCCTTTAACGAGAGTATTCGGAGGTGCGCGGTACGCTTATGCTTTTAATAAAGTATTAGGTGCGAACGTAATATTTGAAATCGGCTACGGCTCGTCTGTTGACCGGACAAAAGGGCAGGAATGGGTTACTAATCTCGGTATAGGTTTTGATGCCGATATTATGCCTGTTACAGGTGTTCCTTTCGGATTCGGTATTGCTTACTACAATACGAATTATCAATATTCGGAAGAAGTTATCGGACGTCCGCAAACTGCGCTTTTCCAAATTAATTATACGGGAAGGGATGATTTTGATATAGGACTTATTCTTAATTATCAGTGGTACGTGGAAAGCAGGTTTAATAATACTATCAAATTCGTTAATGCTCTGCTGAATATGAAGTACTACTTCTGACCAGAATTTATCCGGTTAATAAAAAATTACCGTTTATGTAATGGTCGTCAAAATACCTGTATCCGAGCCGCAGTGAAAATGTTTCGTTAAAGCTGTATCCTGCCGCAATGTAAGACTGAAAAGCAAGTTTAGATACCAGACCTAATCCCCCGATGTCCATGTATCCTTATGATTATGGTGCCGAAGATGAGCAAGTTCATGCACAACTACATAATCGAGAATTTCGAGCGGAACCAAAATTAAACGCCAATTAATTTTATCCGGCTAAAAATTTCTCGGCATTGATTACATCTTCTTCGCTTCCTATAAACAAAGGCACTCTCTGATGAAGTCCTACAGGCGTTATATCGAGAATTCGCTGTTTACCGTCGGTTGCCCGTCCCCCTGCCTCTTCAGCTATAAACGCCAGAGGATTTGCTTCGTACATCAGACGTAATTTTCCGCTCTTATTTTTCCTGTCAGCCGGATACATGAAAATTCCGCCGTAGAGAAGATTGCGATGGAAATCCGCTACGAGCGAGCCGACATACCGGGACGAATATGGGCGTTCGGTTTTAATGTCGTCAGACTTCAAATAATCAATATAATTCTGCATTCCCTTCGACCACTTTACATAATTACCCTCATTCGCAGAATAAATCTTGGATTTTTTTGGAATCTGCATATTCTCATAAGACAGCAGAAACTCACCTACAGACGGGTCAAGTGTGAATCCATGGACACCGCTGCCGGCAGTATATACGAGTATGGTGCTTGAACCGTAAACCACGTAACCCGCGGCAACCTGATTATAACCATGCTGAAGACAATCTTCGATAGTTCCCGGACCTCTTGCTGATATGCGGCGATAAATAGAAAATATTGTGCCAATGGATATATTCGCGTCAATATTTGAAGAGCCGTCAAGAGGGTCGAAATGACAGATGTATTTATGTGAATAATCCGTGTAAACCTCGTCTATAGGCACAAATGATTCTTCTTCTTCCGAGCATACGGCGCATGTATGTCCCCCCATACGCATCGCATGTGTCAGGATTTCGTTGGCATATACGTCGAGCTTTTTAACTTCTTCGTCCTGAACGTTTTTTGTTCCCGTAAACCCGATAATATCAATTAAACCGGCGCGGTTTACTTCAAGTGATACTACTTTGCATGCAAGGGCAATATCATTGATAAGGTCAGAAAGCTGTCCCGTAGCCTCGGGAAATTTCCGTTCCTGCTCAATAATGTGACGATAGAAAGTTTCAAATTTTTTAATCATGGCTGTATGTTTTTGTTATTGAATTATTCGGACATTTAGATAATAGCGCCGACTGCATCTTTAATTTTCTCGACGCCGATAATTTCTATCTTATATTTTTTATGGTTAATGTTTTTCAGGTTATTCCGCGGAAGTACTATCTTTTTGAATCCTAGTTTTTCCGCTTCATTTACTCGTTTTTCAATATGTGAAATTGTCCTTATTTCGCCTGCGAGACCTACTTCGCCGATGACTACAGTTTCAGAGTCAACCGGTATATCCCTGAACGATGAATAAATGCACATAGCGGCGGCAAGGTCAACCGCAGGTTCATCTATCTTGACACCGCCAGCGATATTAAGAAATATATCATATTTATTGAGATTAATTCCGAGTTTTTTCTCAAGCACTGCCACGATAATATTTGTCCGCTTGTAATCAAAACCCATAGACGTGCGCTGTGGTATTCCGTATGATGAATGTGTAACCAGAGACTGAACTTCAACAAGAATAGGCCTCGTTCCCTCAATTGCAGAAGAAATAACACATCCTGACGCGCCGTAATTTCGCTGGGACAGGAAAACTTCACTTGGATTTGTAACTTCCTGCAGTCCCTTTTCTGTCATCTCAAATATTCCGATTTCATTTGTCGAGCCAAACCTGTTCTTGATTCCGCGCAGAACACGGTAGAAATGAGTGCGTTCGCCCTCGAACTGCAGAACAACATCTACCATGTGTTCAATTACCTTCGGTCCTGCAATTGTTCCGTCTTTCGTAATATGTCCGACAAGGAATACCGGTATGCCGGTTGACTTAGCAATTCTAATGAGCATTGCCGTGGATTCGCGGAGCTGGGATACAGTTCCCGGCGAACTTTCCATTTCGGGTATATAAATAGTCTGTACCGAATCAACAATAAT
>Ga0247842_10006317_pt1 | contig 13446 bp, 8 predicted proteins | sample LaCruzMarch2015__3_FD_192411 | JGI IMG/M metagenome (GOLD analysis project Ga0247842, IMG submission 192411) | Freshwater microbial communities from meromictic Lake La Cruz, Castile-La Mancha, Spain - LaCruzMarch2015_19m | ecosystem: Environmental > Aquatic > Freshwater > Lake | place: Spain...
TTATGACCCAGAAACCCAAGTAATATACCGAGGAGAAAAAATGAATAAGCGTCCCGTATTCCGCACCGCGCTGTGCGATATGCTCGGTGTCGAATACCCGGTGATGCTGGCAGGGATGGGGACCGCAGGCGGTTACACGTTGACCGCCGCGGTTTCCAACGCCGGCGGCCTGGGTATGCTCGGCGCCACCTTCCTCTGGCCTGACGAACTGCGGGCATGGATCAGGAAAACACGCGAGCTGACCGATAAGCCTTTCGGCGTAGATATTCTGCTCCCTGCAGCTATCCCCAAGGATTTCGACCTGGGCAAGCTCAAGGAGTATATACCGCCCGAGCACACCGCTTTCGTTCAGAAGATGGCCAAGGATTTTGGGGTGGAGGGTGCCAGGATGAAGGAGTGGCCCATCTCCGAAGAGTTCGGCCGGAGCCAGTTCCAGGTGGTCAAGGAGGAAAAGGTGCCTTTCTTCGCCCTCGGCCTCGGCACCCCGGACTGGCTGATACCCGAGGCGCATGAGGCCGGCATCAAGATCGTTTCGCTGGTCGGCAACGTGCGTAGTGCCGCCCGCATCAAAAAGATGGGGGCTGATATCATCATCGCCCAGGGCCACGATGCCGGCGGACATACCGGCAGGATCGGCACCTTCGCACTTGTACCTCAGGTTGTCGATGCTGTTGCTCCAACCCCGGTGGTAGCTGCCGGCGGCATAGCCGACGGCCGCGGCCTGGTAGCCGCGCTGGCGCTGGGCGCCATTGGCGCCTGGTGCGGGACTGCTTTCCTGGCTACCCATGAATGCTTCGTCGACTTCATCGAGCTCGGCATGCTCAATAAGCCGACCATAGAAGCCTATTACCGCAAGCTTATCGAGTCGGACGAAGAGGAGGAGCAGATAACGCGCATTTACAGCGGTAAGACCACCAGGGCCTTCAAGAATAAGCTTAATGAGGCCTGGGAGAAATCGGGCCTCAAAACCCTGCCCATGCCGCTGCAGAGCATGCTGGTCTCCGACCTGGTACAGGGCATGATGGAGAAAGGTGAAGCTGAGTACTTCCCCATGTTTGCCGGACAGGTCACCGGCCTGATTAAAAAGATCAGGAGCACACAGGAAGTCATGGACGACATCATCGGCGGGGCCGTCCGGATAATGCAGAAAAAATTCCCATCGGAGGTAACCGTTAAAGCCTGAACATCCGTATACGGCGTGTAACGGGCCAGACAGGGTAAAAAGGATATAAATTATGGAATATGATGGTCTGATACTTGAAAAAAAGGGTTATGTGGCTACACTGACCATGAACAGACCGCACAGATTGAATGCTCTGACGGCTGAGATCAGCAACGAGCTTTTGCCGAAGATATTCAGGGAGATACAGGAGGATGACAGCGTCCGTGCCCTCATAATAACCGGTGCAGGCAAGGGATTTTGCACGGGCGCTGACATCGTTATCTTTAACCAGGCGGCCGAAGAAGGCAAGCTGCAGGAGACGCTTGAGCCACGGGGAGAAACCATCGGCGGCGCCTTCGTGCTCGGTCTCTATAACCTCGAGAAGCCGGTTATTGCGGCCGTGAATGGCGTGGCTGCCGGAGGCGGAGTGTCGCTGGCATTGCTCGCCGATATCAGGATCGCCTCCGAAAAGGCCTTATTCAACCTGGCCTTTATAATGCGCGGGCTGATACCCGATTGCGGCTGCACCTTCCTTATGCCCCGTCTCCTGGGAACGGGACGTAGCTACGAATACATGTATACGGGAGACTCCATCGACGCCCGGGAGGCGGAGCGCATCGGCCTGGTAAACCGGGTGGTGCCGCATGAGAAGTTGATGGAGGAGGCAGAGGCCCTGGCGGCAAGGATTGTGCAGGGTCCGCCGCTGGCCTTCAAACAGATCAAGCGAGCGGTTCAAAAAGGGCTGCTCAACACTCTGGAACAGCAGCTTTATTTCGAGACCTATGCGCAGAAATACCTCATGGGCAGCGAGGATTTTCGTGAGGGGCTTAATTGTTTCAGAGAAAAACGCATGCCTGAGTTTAAAGGACGCTGATTGTAATCGCGTTAATAATTATCACACACAAGAATAGGAGGTTTACCTGATGAAAGACTTCGATGCTGTGGTGGTGGGGGCGGGACTGGGAGGACTGTCCGCTGCAACGTACCTGGCCAAGGCCGGCAAGCGGGTGGTTATCCTGGAGAAGCACAATGTGCCCGGTGGGTATGCTACGTCCTTCGTAAGAGGCCGTTTCGAATTCGAGATCGCCCTGCACCAGCTCTCGGGTTATGGGACCGAGGATGATAGAGGGCCCATCTGGAAAATCCTGCATGACAGCGGCGTCTCGGACCGGGTGGATATTCTGCGCATCCCCGATCTTTACCGCAGTATTTTTCCCGATTTCACGATCGAGGTCCCCAAAGGCAGGCAGAATTACGAGGATGCCCTCTGCAGCCAGTTCCCCCGAGAAGCCGAAGGCATTAAAAAGTTCTCTAACATCATGTTCGAGTTTGCCAGGCAGGCCATGAGGTCCATGCGGGTAGGCATGAAAGCGGTTATGGAGAATCCGTCCGAATATCCCGAACTGGTCGGCAACTTCGGCAAGACACTCTCCGAGGTGCTCAATCCCCTGGTCTCGGATGAGAAGGCCCGCGCCGTCATCGGTCAGCTCTGGGGCTACTTCTGCCAGCCGCCTGCCAAGATGGCCTTCCTTATCTATGCGCTGGGCCTTGTCAGCTACATCAGGTTCGGGCCGGCCCACGTCAGGGGTACGTCGCAGAGTCTTTCACAGGCGTTCATCGATACTATGGAATCCTACGGCGGTGAGGTGTGGTTCAACAACGGCGCTAGGAAGATACTCGTCAAAGACGGCAAAGTGCGAGGTGTTCTGGCCGAGGATGGTACGGAAATAGCCACGCAGCATGTAGTATGCAGCGCCAACCCCGTGACCACCAGCCTTGAGCTTGTCGGCCGTGACAACATGCCGGGCTGGTATCTTAACCGCCTGGGCGGTTGGACCGGCGGCGCCAGCACTTTCAATATATATCTCGGCCTGGATTGCCCCTGCCAGGATGTCGGGCTGAAGGTCCACGAGAACTTCGTCAATCTTACCTACGACCTGGACAGGCAGTATGAAAACATGCGCCACTCGCTCGATTACGAGCCGGACGGCAACGCTGTGGTAGCTTACAACGTGGTCGACCCCACCGTTTCACCCAAGGGGACGGCCTCAGTGGTACTTACCCAGATAGCCTACGCCGATCCCTGGCTGAAGCTCTCGCCATCAGATTATGTCGAGGCCAAGAACAGGATGGCCCAGAAAGTAATCAAACTGGCCGAAAAGGCGGCACCCAATCTGAGGGAGCATATCGAGGTGATCGAGGTGGCCACGCCGCTGACAAATATGCGCTACACGGGCAATCCGCGAGGCAGCATCATCGGGTTCGACGAGAACTTTACCGGCACGGGATTCCTGCGCATACCCATGCGCGGGCCACTGGAAGGTCTGTATTTCGCCAACGCGTGGGTCAATATCGGCGGCGGCTTTGAATCCTGCATCGCCTCCGGGGCGATGGCTTCCCGCGAGGTTTTGAGGGATATGGAGAAAGGCGCCTGGGAGGCAGGTGAAATCTCCCATATGAAAGAGTCTTTGGAGAAACAAAAGGTGCAGCCTCATGAGCTGAAAGACACTATCACACCGGAAGAGAAGGTTATCGCCGGCATCCATCCACGCAGGCTGCAGCTCAAGGTCAAGGAGATCATCAAGGAAACGGCCAGCGCCAAGACTTTCAGATTGGAATCGAAGGATGGCAAGCTGCCCTGGTTCCGAGCCGGGCAATACATCAACCTTTTCGTCGAGATCGGCGGCATTAAGACATCGCGTCCTTACAGCATCTCCTCTGCGCCCGGCAAGCCCTACTACGATATTACCGTGCGCCGGGTGGAGGGCGGCTTCGTCTCATCCTACCTGCTGGATAAGGTCAAGGCGGGTGACAGCTTCCAGTCAACCGGCCCCAACGGCTATTTCTACTATGAGCCGCTGGTGGATTCGACGGACATCGTCTTTCTGGCCGGCGGCAGCGGCGCCGCTCCCTTCATGTCCATCATCCGCGAGGCCGTTGAGAAGAAATCGGCTTTGAATATCCACCTTATCTACGGCAGCCGTAAACCGGATGACATAATCTTCGAAAAAGAGTTGAAAGATATTATCGCTAATAATAATAATATAAAAGTCGACTACGTGATAAGCGAACCTCCCGCAGGCTGGAAGGGGGCATCAGGTTTCCTGAATGATAAGGTCATCTCATCGCTGGCGGGCGGCCTCAAGGGCAAGACCGTCTTTACATGCGGCCCGGCCCTTATGTACGAGCTCTGCGGAGCGGCGCTGGTCAAGCTGGGCGTGCCGGCCAGGCGCAGCAAGCAGGAGGCCTACGGTCCGCCGCAGGATATCACCCAAGACCCGGCCTGGCCAGGCATACCGGTCTCCAAGGAGTTTGTTGTTACGGAGGTCAGGAGCGGGAAGAAGGTAAAGGCGAAGGCCGGCGAGCCGCTGATGAATTCCCTGGAGCGTGCCGGTATCGTGGTTCCCGCCGTGTGCCGGTCGGGTGAATGCACGGCCTGCCGCACTAAGCTGATCTCCGGCAAGGTGTTCACCCCGTCCAGGGTGCACCACCGCCAGGCGGATAAAAAATTCGGCTATATCCACCCCTGCATGAGCTATCCGCTTGACGACCTGCGCATCCGGGTGTAAAAGTAAATTGAGAGTATATAGCAAAGGAGGCATAGAATGACAACAAGAACCGTGAATTTAATGGTGAAAACACCTATCAAGGCGCAGCAGGTGGCGCTCGAAGCGCTGAGCGCCGATGCCAGGGCAACCAGGCCCGGCTTTATCTGGTCACTCGATCTGGAAAGGGCCAGGCTGGTGACGCAATCGTATAAAAAGACCGAGGGCCAGCCCATTGCCCTGCGCCGTGCACAGGCGCTGGCGCATATACTGGATAACATGACGATCTATATCCGGCCCGACGAAATGATCGTGGGCAACTATGCTTCCAACAGCGACTCCGTGCCTTTTTACCCCGAGCTGGCCTGGAAGTGGATAGCCAGGGAGACGGCCCCGGGACAGGTCTATGCAAGCATGCTCAGCGATGAGGGCAGGAAGGAACTCAAGGAAATAGGCGAATACTGGGGCAACCGCTCCATACATCACATGAGCAAGAAATATCTTACCCCGGAGCTCAAGGAGCAGTTTTGGATCTTCAACTGGGAATCAGCCACACCCAACTACGACAAGATACTATCCATTGGTTTGAAGGGTATATTGGAGGAAGCCAGGGAACGGCTCAAGAAGCTCGATCGGGAATACATGGACGAAACCATTAACGGTATAGATTTCGTCAAGAAGAAGGATTTCCTGGAGAGCACGATCATAACGCTCGAAGCTGTTTGCCGGTGGTCCAAGAGATATGCTGAGCTGGCGCGTAACCTGGCGAAATCCGAGAAAGAAGTCCTTAGGAAGGTAGAGCTTGCGAATATTGCCGAGGTCTGCGATCGCGTGCCTGAAAATCCGGCCCGCACACTGCACGAGGCCATCCAATCTTATTGGTTCATCCACCTGGTGGTGAACTTCCTCGAGATGCCTCAGGTGGGATCGGGCATACGTTTTGACGTGGTGTTCAACCCGTTTTACGAGAAGGACCTGGCTGACGGGAAGATGACCCGTGAATCGGCCCAGGAACTGGTGGAGTTTCTCTTTGTTAAATTCCAGGAGACGGGCTTTTTGCACGCTCCCATCTGGTCGGGTTTCGGTGGTGGTGCGCTGGGATTCCAGACCGTAACTATAGGCGGCGTGGATTCCAACGGCCGCGATGTCACTAATGAGATGAGCTTCATAATCCTTGATGCTACCAAGACCGTTCGCGCCATCGTGCCGCCGCTGGCCTTGCGCTGGCATGACGGGATACCCGGCAAGCTGGTGGACAAGGCCATCGAGTGCCTGGCGTCAGGCATGCCGCAGCCGGCCATTTTCAACGACAAAGTGGTTGTATTGAGGCTGGTAAACATGGGCACTCCGCTTGAGGATGCCCGTAATTATTCCATCAACAACTGCATGGTACCCACCATACCCGGCAAAAACTTCAGCCATATATCGGCCTGGGCCAGCGGCGTCCCCGCACCCCTCTGCCTCAACCAGGCGCTCGGCATCGATCCCCTGGCCATCTACAAGAAAGCCGGCAATAAAGTGCTCGACCCCGAGAAGATCGGCTCAATGGAAGACCTTTTCGAGGCTTTTGCGGAAAATTACCGGCTGGTCATACATCGCCTGGTGCGCATCGCCAATATCGCCGATGCCCTCTATAAAGAGTGGGCGCCGCGTCCCTTCCTCTCAGCGGTAATCGATGACTGCCTCGAAAGGGCGCAGGATGTGCGCGACTGGAACTACATGCCCGATTACCGTGATGTGACCCTTTTCGGCCTTAACACGGTGGCCGATTCCCTGACCGCGATTAAGAAGGTGGTTTTCGACGATAAGAAGATCACCATGAAACAGCTGGTTGAAGCTCTTAATAACAACTGGAAGGGCTACGAGGAGATACGCCAGATGTGCCTGCGCGCACCCAAGTTCGGCAACGATGATGACTATGCGGACCTGACCTCCAGCCAGGTGGCCTGCAGAATAGAGGAGGAGACCAGTAAGTGCAAAACCAACTGGGGCACTTCTGTGCATGTGGATGGCACGGCAGCCACCGCCTGGTGGAGCTTTGGCCGCGTCTGCGGCCCTACCGCGGACGGCAGGATGAGCGGAGATCCCTTTAACGATGGCACCATTTCGCCTATGGCCGGCCGCGATAAGAAAGGCCCAACCGCGGTCCTTAAGTCTGTAGCGAAGGTAGACCCGCTTAAAAGCTGGAACCAGCTCTTCAACCAGAGCTTCATGCCGCAGTACCTGGTGGGACATAATGCCGAGGTCTTTGCTCAATACCTGAAGACCTTCGCAGACATGGGTATACACCATATCCAGTTCTCAACGGTGAACCGGGAGACTCTGGAGGATGCCCAGAATCATCCTGAAAAGTATCCCACATTGATGGTCAGGGTGGCAGGGTTTGCCGCATACTTCATCGACCTGGACAGGAGCATTCAAGATTCCATCATAGCCAGGACTCCGCAGTGCTTTTAGACTCCCGGGAGGCCGGCAGCACGGGCAGTGATAAAACTGAAAACGACCTGAAGGGGCTGGTATTTAATATCCAGCGCTATAGCATTCACGATGGGCCCGGCATCAGGACGACCGTCTTTTTCAAGGGCTGCCCCCTGCGCTGCAAGTGGTGCTCCAACCCTGAGTCGATCAGCTCGCAGGCCGAGATACTGGTGCGGGAAGCGAGGTGCGACGGCTGCCGTCGCTGCATCGAAGTATGTTCCCCCGGTGCACTGTCGCTGGCTTCCACGGGTCTGTGGCTCGACAGGGAAAAGTGCGATTTATGCATGAAATGCATAGACTCTTGCTGGGAAGATGCCGTTGAGGTGGCGGGGCGGTTTATGAGCCTGGATGAAGTTATCGACGAGTGCCGCAAAGACGAGCTCTTCTATCATAATTCGGGCGGCGGCATAACGCTTTCAGGGGGCGAACCGCTCCTGCAGCCGGAATTTGCCCTGGCACTCCTGGAAAAGTGTAAAGCATTAGGCCTCAACACAGCGCTCGATACCTGCGGTCATGTGCCGTGGAATGTGCTGGAAAAGGCGCTGGAGATCGCCGACCTGGTGCTCTTCGATATCAAGCATCTCGATGCTGATGAACACCGTGACGGCACCGGCGTGGACAACAGGCTGATTTTGGCCAACCTTGAGAAGGTCATGAACGCCGGCAAGGCCAGGATCTGGATCAGGGTTCCAGTGATACCCGGATACAACGACTCTGACCAGTATATGGAAGAACTGGCCAGCAGGCTGGAGGGCATGAAGGCCGAGAAAGTATCCATCCTTGGGTATCACGAGTGGGGCCGGCCGAAATACCAGTCCCTCGGGAAGGCTTACCAGCTCAGCGGCCGCAAGCCTCTGAGCGAAGCGCGCCTGGGTGAGATCATCGGGATATTCAAGTCTAAAGGATTGGACGCTACCGCCGGGTATTAACAAGGGCGACAGTCTTTTTATTGCAGTTTACGGCAAATATCGGGAAAAATATTTAGGGGGCTCCGCTTCAGTGGAGCCCCCTGATCTTTCAGATCCGAACTCCTCCCTACTCTCCCCTTGAGGAAAGCCTCAATCTTATGCTTTTATTGTAGCCTGTTTGCTACTTTACGGGGAGCTCGGGAGTTTTTCCTGCCCTCCCATTCTGCACGGGCAGAGCCTATCTCTGCTCCTCCGGCAGGGGAGAGCGGTCTTGAGGAAAGTGCCATTCTACGAGCATGGCCTGCTTCTTGACCATTTCCTACCTCCCTCGGGGCTTATCGTTCTCAATGCCCCTCAATTTCATGCTAACACTAATAATCAGGGTGGTCAAACCGTGTTTAAAGCGGCTTGCAGCCGGCCCCAAGGTGCTACATAATGGTGCGGGGATACATCATGACGAAGAAAATATTGCTCGGTCTGGGCGGTGATGAACTGAAACGGCTGGCAGCCGATCTCGCTGAGAAGGAGTTCCGCGGTAAACAGGTAGCCGACTGGATATACAGGCAAGGCTGCCGGCGGGTCAACGATATGCTAAATCTCCCGGTAGCGTTCCGGGTGAAACTGGATGAATCCTGCGAGGTCGGACGCTCCACGGTTGAAAAAACCAGCATAGGCAGGGACGGCACGTTCAAGCTGCTGCTGCGGCCTTACTATGGCGAACTGGTGGAGACGGTGGGTATGCCCTACGAGGAACGCTTCTCCTGCTGCGTGTCCACTCAGGTGGGCTGCCCTGTCGCTTGTGCCTTCTGCGCCACCGGCGCAGGCGGGTTTAAGCGCAACCTCGCGGCTGGCGAGATGATCGACCAGGTGTTGACCGTGGGTGAGATCGCCATCCAGAAGAAAATGCTGGCTCCAGATAGCAGGGTCAGCCATGTTGTCTTTATGGGCATGGGCGAGCCATTGCTCAACTACGATGCCACATTGGCAGCGGTGCGCCTGATTAACGATGAACTCAAGATCGGGATGCGCAATATCACCGTAAGCACTATAGGCTACGTTCCCGGGATATACCGCCTGGCCGCTGAGCGGCTGCAACTTACACTGGCGGTCTCGCTGCACGCAGCCGGCGATGGGTTGCGCCGGAAGCTGGTACCGGGCATGTCGCGCTACTTGCTGAAGGACATACTGGCCGCCTGCCAGCATTACTGCAACCACACCGGTCGGCGCGTAACATTCGAGTATTGCCTGCTGAAGGGAGTCAACGACAGCCCGGCTGAGGCAGTCGCCCTGGTCTCGCTGCTCAAAGGGCTGAACTGTCATGTCAACCTCATACCTTTCAATGAGGTCCCGCAGAGTAATTTCAGGCGTCCGGAGCCGGCCGGTATTATGGCTTTCCGGCAGGTGCTGGAAAATGCCGGCATAACTGTGACCCAACGGGAACAGAAGGGCGCCGGCATACAGGCAGCCTGCGGACAATTGCGTCGGCAGTCAGTATCTAAATAAGTAGATATACGAATTGAAAAAGGCGTTGCGGGCCTCCTATCAAACTTGACTTTACGAGTCACTGTGATACAATTGACCGGTCAATTAACCATTGAAATCAGCATGGGCAACGCCGCGCCCGGTGATTGTGCGGATCGGAGTCTAAATGGGAAGATATCCCTGGTTAAAGAATTATGATAAAGGTGTGCCTCGCACACTCGAACCTTATCCACAAACGACTATGATCGAAGTCGTCGATGAGTCCGCTAGAGCTAAACCCTACCGCGCCATGTTCTATTTCAAGGGCGCCAGGTTGCTATATGATGACTTTGTGCGGCAGAGCGATGCCCTGGCCGCCGGCCTGGTTGCCCTCGGTATAGAAAAGGGAGACCGCGTAGCGCTGCTCTTGCCCAATTCGCCGCAGATGGTGCTCTCATTCCATGGTATCTGGAAGGCAGGCGCGATAGCGGTGCCCATCAATCCTCTCTATTCGGAAGGTGAACTAAAACATGCGTTAATAGAGGTGGATGCCGCTGCCGTGATCGTACTTAACCCTTTTTATCTGGCCATTAAAAATATCCAGGCCGGGACCACTCTCAGAGCTGTCATTGCCACCAGCATCAAGGAATACCTGCCGGCACACCTGGGGCTGCTCTTCACGCTGGCCAGGGAGAAGAAAGAAGGTTACCGCATATCCCTGCAGCAGGGTGATATGCGGTTTCAAGATTTGATCCGGAAATATAAAAATGTTCGCAGGCCTGATATCGAAGTCAAGCCGGCGGATCCAGCCGTCATATTCTTCAGCGGAGGCACTACGGGTACCCCCAAGGGGGTGGTAGGCACACATGGGGCGCTGATAATGACGGCCATGCAGATAAACGCCTGGCTCAGCCCTGTGCTGGAGCAATGGGAGGACAGGGTGGCTCTGACCATGCCGCTCTTTCATGGTTTCGGATATGTGGGCGCGCTGGGCACGGCTATGGTCAACCATTCTTCCTGCATCCTCATACCCAACCCGCGTGATATTACGGACGTGGTTAAAAGCATCAAGAAATACAAGCCGGCCTTCATGCCCGGAGTACCTGATTTTTACATCGGGATTATGAACCACCCCCTGGTGAAATCGGGCAAAGTGAAGTTGTCCAGCATGAAGATATGCATAGTGGGCGCAGCCCCACTGGCGATGGCAACCAAGAAGAAGTTTGAGAATATGACTGGCGGTCGGCTGCTGGAAGGCTACGCCATGACCGAGACCATGCAGGGCGCCACGCTCAATCCCATCGTGGGCGTGAACAAAGAAGGCTCAGTGGGGATGCCACTGCCTGACGTAATCATTAAAGTAGTCAATGCTGAAACCGGCCGGAGCAGCATGAAAGCCGGCGAGCTTGGCGAGATATGTTTTAAAGCGCCAAACCTTATGAAGAGCTACTGGAACCAGCCGCAGGAGACGGCGGACATGCTCAGGGGTGGGTGGCTGTACACCGGCGACCTAGGTTATCTGGATAACGACGGGCATCTCTTCCTGCATAGTCGTAAGAAGGACATCATCAAGGCCGGCGGCTTCCAGGTCCGGCCACGGGAGGTCGAGGAGATACTGCACGAGCACCCCGCGGTTATGGAAGCCGGCAAGATATTGAGGGGGACATTAATCAAGAAAACAATAACCAAATCGGGGGGAAAAAATAATCATCCATAGCTGCCATAGTAATAATTGTTTAGGGAGGTTGAATTGATAACAGAGTCATATCCGTGGTTTAAAAGCTATGACGCGGGAGTGCCGCACAGCCTGGAACCATACCCGCAGGTTACTTTTCTGGATGTGGTTGAGGAAGCCGCCAAGAAGAGGCCCGATCACCGGTTCCTTATTTTCAAGGACAGGACTGTCAGCTACAGTGAGCTTGTCCGGCTCTATTCGGTGTTTGCAGCCGCCCTCAAAGCCAACGGTGTAAAGAAGGGTGACCGTGTCGCCATACTCCTGCCCAACTGTCCGCAGGGTTTCATCAGCTCTTTTGCAGCCTGGAAGGCCGGCGCCATACCGGTGCCGCTCAACCCGATGTATACCGAGCATGAATTGCAGCACGCAATTAAAGAGTGCGGGGCTGAGGTGGCCATCGTGCTGACGCCTTTTTATGCCACTGTTAAGAAGCTGCAGCCGCAGACAAACCTGAGGCTGATCATAGCCACCAATATCAAGGAATACCTGCCGCCTTTCCTTGCGACCATGTTTACGCTGCTTAAGGAGAAGAAGGAGGGTCATAAAATAGCCATTCAGGCAGGCGACCTCTGGATGGCCGAGCTCATGAGCAAACATGCCGGTGACGCTTTCCCCGATAATAAGCCTGTCTCCGATGATGTTGCACTGCTGCTTTTCAGCGGCGGCACCACCGGTGTCCCCAAGGGCGTTATCATCACCCATAAATGCCTGATTGCCGAGGCCTGGCAGCTCAAGGTCTGGAACGACAGCGTGCTGACGGAATGGGACGATGTCGTCATGATGATCATGCCGCTCTTTCATGTCTATGGCTTTGCCGGGGTGATGGGCACGTCTATCATGGGGCATAATCCTCTTGCCGTTGTCCCCAACCCGCGCGACCGCGATGATGTGGTGAAGACCATCAACAAGGTGAAGCCGGCATACTTCCCCGCCGTACCCACGATGTTCATTGCACTGCTGGAGCACAAGCTGGTCAAGGCGGGCAAGGTTGATTTCAAATCCATGAAACTCTGCGTGGCATCGGCGGCGCCTCTGCTGCCTGAGACCAAACGACGCTTCGAGGAGTTGACGGGCGGCAAGCTGATCGAAGGCTACGGCATGACGGAACTGACAGCAGCTATTACTCTCGGCCCTGTAGAGGGCAAGTGGACGCCCGGGTCGGCCGGTGTACCTCTGCCTGATGTTATTCTGCGTATAGTGGACGTCGAGACGGGCGAGAAAGACATGCCGCTGGGGACGGAGGGAGAGATTATCGCCAGGTGCCCGCAGATGATGGTGGGATACTGGAACAGGCCGGAGGCCACGGCGGAGATGGTCCGCAATGGTTGGCTCTATACCGGTGATATAGGATATATTAACGATGATGGGTGCCTCTTTATCACCTCACGTAAGAAGGAACTGATCAAACCGGGCGGCTTCCAGGTCTGGCCGAGGGAGGTTGAAGAGGTCATCAGCACCTATCCCAAGGTGGCCGAGGTGGGGGTGGCAGGGATCCCCGACGCTTACCAGGTCGAGGCCGTCAAGGCCTGGGTGGTGTTGCGCCAGGGAGAGACGGCTACTGCTGAAGAGATCCAGACTCATTGCCGTGAAAAACTAATAGCCTACAAGGTGCCCAAGTATGTCGAATTCAGGTCTGAGCTGCCCAAGACACTGGTCGGCAAGATCCTTAAGCGCATACTTGTTGAGGAGGAGATAGCCAGGCAGAAAGCAGCAAAATAGTACACCGGCTGGGTAATTAGGCGTGCAACGCTTAATGATAATAACAAATCTAAGGAGGTTCTTATCTTGTCCGACAAAAGGTGGTTAAAAAACTATGACAAAGGGGTCCCGGTTACGCTGGAACCCTATCCCCAGAAGACGCTTGTAGACTACGTGGACGAGGCGGCTAAAGAACACCCCGATTACCCTATGGTGCTATTTAAGAAGAGGAAGATGTCCTATGCTGAGATCCAGAAACTCAGCGATGAGTTCGCTGCGGCTCTGGCAGCCAAAGGTGTAAAGAAGGGAGACCGGGTGGCCCTGATCATGCCCAATTGCCCGCAGGCCATCATATGCCGCTGGGGGGCATGGAAGATCGGAGCTATCCTGGTACACATGAATCCCATGTATACCGAGTCCGAGCTCGAGCATGCTCTCAAGGACTGCGGCGCTGAAACC
>Ga0247842_10006323_pt1 | contig 13434 bp, 7 predicted proteins | sample LaCruzMarch2015__3_FD_192411 | JGI IMG/M metagenome (GOLD analysis project Ga0247842, IMG submission 192411) | Freshwater microbial communities from meromictic Lake La Cruz, Castile-La Mancha, Spain - LaCruzMarch2015_19m | ecosystem: Environmental > Aquatic > Freshwater > Lake | place: Spain...
GCTCTCTTCACCAGCCCCTGGCGCCAATGTTGCCGGCACCCAGGTCACCTTCTCCTGGACTGCCCCAAGCGGAACAGGAATAGATAATTACTATTTGCGGGTGAATACCAACTCCAGCTTCACCGGCACCGATGTATATTCCAGTGCGGTGGGCTATAGAGGCAGCATTACACTCACAGGAGCCCCTAATAACGGCGCTACCTACTACTGGTACGTGGTTGCCCACAACGCCGCCGGCTGGGGCGCGGCTTCAAGCGCTCGAAGCTTCATTAACGGGCCGTAATATCGCTGCATTAACATGGCTATATTAGGATAATGCAGGATAAAGTTGATGCCAAAGCATTGATCCAAGTACGGTTCCGCCCAAACATCAGGTTTGCCTCAATCTCAACTCGGGGTTCAGCAAATTCGTATCTATCTATGAAACCAGAGACATTACCGCGGCGATGCTGCCGCGCAAAGCCAGGACGTTTAACTTGCTGACTGCATGGTTCGGGTTATCATCGAAGCCGGGCTTTATCTCTGAACTGTTTATGCACATATTGACATCGTGCATGTGATCGCAATATACTGTTCGCGTTTATCTCTCTCTCTCAATATGTCGGACCCTATCATCCAAAACAGGAAGGGCACAATTGGGTAAATGTATGTGGACTCGGTCACTATTACGTATTGCGTTGACCATCTTCATAATTCTCCAATTACTTATCCAATTTAATCCCGCAATAACCTTTGCCGACAACCCGGAGCAGCTTCTGGGTCCTGCCGATGCCACGACCGGGACAATGTATGGCGGGTATGCTTTATGGAACCAGTGGCCTGCTTCAGCTGACGGCATCGTGACGCAGATCAGGGTCAAGTGCAATAACACCGGGAACGTCAAGGTGGCCCTGTACACCGACAGCGGATCAGGGAACCCCAGCACGCTTTTGCAGGCTGTCAACACGCCCACGGCTGTGGTTTCAGGCTGGAATACCATTAATATAACCGCTACGCCCGTGGCTTCCGGAACCAGCTACTGGCTGGGGGTTATCAGCGATGTTCCCTGTGTAGCCTACCAGGAAGGCGGGAGCACGCCCAGGAAGTATATGACCGCCTCAATTTCTTCGTTCTCATTCACCTCCTCGCCCTCTGGCCTGACTAACGGAGCCGGCTACTATGAAGGCGTTGCGGCATACGGCGCTGCCACCCCGACGCAGTTTCTGGGTCCTGCCGATGCCACGACCGGGACAATGTATGGCGGGTATGCTTTATGGAACCAGTGGCATGCTTCAGCTAACGGCAACGTGACGCAGATCAGGGTCAAGTGCAATAACACCGGGAACGTCAAGGTGGCCCTGTACACCGACAGCGGATCAGGGAGCCCCGGCACGCTTTTGCAGGCTGTCAACACGCCAACGGCTGTGGTTTCAGGCTGGAATATCATTAATATAACCTCTACACCCGTGGCTTCCGGAATCAGCTACTGGCTGGGGGTTATCAGCGATGTTTCCTGTGTAGCCTACCAGGAAGGCGGGAGCACGCCCAGGAAGTATATGACCGCCTCAATTTCTTCGTTCTCATTCACCTCCACGCCCTCTGGCCTGACTAACGGAGGCGGCTACTATGAAGGCGTTGCGGCATACGGCGCTGCCACCCCGACGCAGTTTCTGGGTCCTGCTGATGCCACGACCGGGACAATGTATGGCGGGTATGCTTTATGGAACCAGTGGTCTGCTTCAGCTAACGGCAACGTGACGCAGATCAGGGTCAAGTGCAATAACACCGGGAACGTCAAGGTGGCCCTGTACACCGACAGCGGATCAGGGAGTCCCGGCACGCTTTTGCAGGCTGTCAACACGCCCACGGCTGTTGTTTCAGGCTGGAATATTATTAATATAACCTCTACACCCGTGGCTTCCGGAATCAGCTACTGGCTGGGGGTTATCAGCGATGTTCCCTGTGTAGCCTACCAGAAAGGCGGGAGCACGCCCAGGAAGTATATGACCGCCTCAATTTCTTCGTTCTCATTCACCTCCACGCCCTCTGGCCTGACTAACGGAGCCGGCTACTATGAAGGCGTTGCGGCATACGGCGCTGCCACCCCGACGCAGTTTCTGGGTCCTGCCGATGCCACGACCGGGACGCTTGGCGGGTATGCTTTATGGAACAGGTGGCGTGCTTCAGCTGACGGCAACGTGACGCAGATCAGGGTCAAGTGCAATAACACCGGGAACGTCAAGGTAGCCCTGTACGCCAACAACAGTTCAGGGAACCCCAGCACGCTTTTGCAGGCTGTCAATACGCCCACGGCTGTGGTTTCAGGCTGGAATACCATTAATATAACCGCTACGCCCGTGGTTTCCGGAATCAGCTACTGGCTGGGGGTTATCAGCGATGTTTCCTGTGTAGCCTACCAGGAAGGTGGGAGCACGCCCAGGAAGTATATGGCCGCCTCAATTTCTTCGTTCTCATTCACCTCCACGCCCTCTGGCCTGACTAACGGAGGCGGCTACTATGACGGCGTTGCGGCATACGGCGCTGCCACCCCGACAAAGCTTCTGGGTCCTGCCGATGCCACGACCGGCACGCTTGGCGGGTATGCTTTATGGAACAAGTGGCCTGCTTCAGCTAACGGCAACGTGACGCAGATCAGGGTCAAGTGCAATAACACCGGGAACGTCAAGGTGGCCCTGTACGCCAGCAGCGATTCAGGGGGTCCCAGCACGCTTTTGCAGGCTGTCAACACGCCCACGGCTGTGGTTTCAGGCTGGAATATCATTAATATAACCTCTACGCCCGTGGTTTACGGAACATACTACTGGCTGGGGGTTATCAGCGATGTTTCCTGTGTAGCCTACCAGGAAGGCGGGAGCACGCCCAGGAAGTATAGGGCCGCCTCAATTTCTTCGTTCTCGTTCACCTCCACGCCCTATGGCCTGACTAACGGAGGCGGCTACTATGACGGCGTTGGGGCTTGGAGTATACATTAGGACATAGGGTTGTCCTTTTTATCAAAAAATTGTTGGTTTCTCACTCGGTGTAACATTTTTCTTGAAAACAATATCTCCTGTCGCTACAAAAACCTCACCGATTTTTGGTGCTTCTGTTAGTCTAAAAGGCAACCAGGATTGATACCATATTTCTGATTGAGATTCAGATAGTGCTTTTTTATACTGGCAAACCACAAAATAATTGCCATCAGGCTAGGTGAAATTAGCTTCAAAAGTGGGCTCGGCAGGTTTCGAACCTGCGACCAATCGGTTATGAGCCGACCGCTCTACCCCTGAGCTACGAGCCCTCACAAACGGTGCACCGGCTGATGTGACGCTGGCTGCCGGGCAATTCCATAGTATAGCACAGCCTGTCGTAGCAGTGAAGATGCAGTATAATAAGGCGGTTAGTACTCGTGACAGGAGATGGTAGGTATGCAACTACAATGGTTGGGCACAGCCGGATTCAGGGTCGAGACGGGTGATCAGGTATTTCTGATCGATCCCTATCTCTCGCGCAACGCGCAGGCCAAACCCGTGCAGACCGTCAAACCGGCGGAAATCTCCGGCGCGGAGCAGATCTTTATTACCCATGGGCATTTCGACCACCTGTACGATGTGCCCGCCATCATGGCTTCAGGTAAATCGTCGGTCTACTGCTCGGAGACAGCTGCTGCCACGTTGTTGAGGGAGGGGGCCGACAGCGGACGCATACGCGCGGTTACCACCGATGGCGCCGTTTATGATTTCAATGCTTACCGGGCTGAGGCCTTTTTCAGCCGGCACGTTAAATTCGATATACCCCTGGTTGCCCGTGCGCTCTGGCGCATCGGCCCGCGTTACCCCAGTGTCTCAGGCATTCATCGCTGCTACCCGGTGGGCCAGGTACTGAGCTGGCGCTTCACCGTCAACGGCTACAGCATGCACCATTTTGGCAGCGGTGGTTCGACGTCCGAGGAACTGGAACGCCTGGCGTCCCGTCCGCTGGACCTGCTGCTGGTACCACTTCAGGGCCATACCCATATCTGCGACATCGCCTTCGAATACGTGCGCATTTTGAAGCCGCGACTGGTCATACCGCATCACCAGGACGGCTTTTACCCGCCAATGTCTACCGCGGTGGATATCAGGCCACTTGTAATGAAAGTCATGGAGAACTGCCCCGGCACAGAGGTAAGGGTCATGGCGATGAACGAGACCATCACTCTGTGACCGAAGACGGCGTTATGTAAACCTTTATAACGTCGAAACCCTGTTGCGGCCTTCACTTTTAGCCCTGTACATGGCGGCATCCGCCCTGGAATAGATCTGTCCGATGCCCGTATCATTTTTAGATGATTCGACCACGCCCAGGCTCACGGTGAAATGGATCGGGATTCCCGTGCCTGCAGTCAGCGCGGCCTCACAGCAGGCGGCGCGTATGCGTTCTGCGATTTCCGCCGCCTCCGCAACGTGTGTTTCAATCAATAGCAGGCAAAATTCATCCCCGCCTGTCCGGCCGAAAATGTCCGACTGGCGCACTTGCGATCCGATCAGTGCCACCAGCTTCATCAGCACATTATCCCCCTCTGTATGCCCGTAGTTATCGTTGATATTTTTAAAATCATCGACATCTACCACCATCAGTGAGAAAGGTTTCCCATACCTGACAAACCTGCGCAGCTCCCGTTCGCCCTGCTCGAAAAAAGCCTTGTGATTTGTGATTCCTGTCAGGCTGTCGCGGGCGGCAAGCAGTTTCAACTCTTCCTTAACCTTTTCTTCAGCGACCTGGGTTGAGTACTGCTTTCGTCTGTACGAGTAGAGGTGGTGCGAAATAATCAATCCGATAATATTGATAAATACAAGCGATAAGATCTCCACCCTTATCCACGGAACAGTCAATTGCTGAGCATTTATCGCTAAATATACGAGGCAACCTGCAGTGAATAACAGTGCAAGTATCACACGATATAGCAGCCTGAATGGCATACCCAGGTAGATAATAACGAGGATTACCAGGTCTGCCAGCGCGTGCCCGGTATAGAGGGCCGGTCTGGTGAAGATGATCAGGATATTTAAGGCCATTCCGAATAAACCCCAGATAAACATGTTGTTATCGTAGCTTTTCGGCTCTGTATTTCGACGCACATACACAATCAAGACGATACTGTATAAAATGAATGCAACTCGCAATATCATGAGGAGGCTAAGCACGACCGGCTGCAATGTAAAGACGAAATCATTGGGTATAGTCAGGGCGACAACAGTCGTTAACAGCAGGATGCCTACCGTAGCCTGCCTGCTGTCCTCCCGGAGTGTATGCAGGCGGTAACCCTTCTCCAACTCCCCGTCGAGCTTGCCATCCAAATTCGGCAAATTTAATCCCAGCAACTTCAAATCGACTTCCCCGCAAACGCTAAATCAAGACAGCATAACACAACAATATTATTAGCGCAATGATATATCGCAGACATTCATAGTCTGCGAAAACTGATCGTGTTAAATACACCGGTCACACCATAATGACTTTAAAGACATTTCTCAGATCCGGCTTTATGAATAGTACTTGACTGCTCTGACAAATATAACTACAATATGTAATTAGCACTCGGCGTATTTGAGTGCTAATTTTAAGATTGATTACAGTTCCCGGAGGGACCGATGCCGATATATCAATACTCCTGCCCAAAATGCAACACTAATTTTGAGCTGAGGCAGGGATTTGACGACGACAACGTAGCTGCCTGCCCCAAGTGTAAATGCGAGGCCAAGCGCCGCTTTGTGCCTGTGCCGATTATCTTTAAGGGTTCGGGATTTTATGTCACCGACAGCAGAAAACCTTCGGAAGCGCAGCAGTTGCCGGCCAAGGTACCGGAGACAACCAAAGAGGTGACCGTGACCAAGCAGCCCGAGAAGCCCAAACCGGCTGCCGGCGAGACCTCACAAACATAACTCCCTCCTGCCGGCTGTTGATGCCGTTCGTTTTCCTGTGTTAAACTCGGTATAAGTCCCTGTAGCTCAGCGGACAGAGCGGCTGCCTTCTAAGCAGCGGGTCGTGGGTTCGAATCCCCCCAGGGACGCCAGATATATTTTACGATCAGAGAAATAACACTGGAATTGGTGCTGATCCTGTTCTTTAAGCTAAACGCCCGTTTGACAGCCGTTGAGTAAAAGCAGGTTGTACTGGAAAATCGGCTGGACGTGATCAGGGGTGATAGCCTCAACCTAAATCAGCAGTCATCCAGTAGTTATACAGATGAGTAATTCTTACCTCAGTCATCCAGTTTCAGTGTTCAGTCAGTCTTCGTACAATGATTTTAAATCAGGGATGCCAGTTGAGGTATCCATCCGCATTAAAATCATATATGGTTTGAGGGTTGTTACCATCAGGATCCATTATTATTAAATTACTTGGTTAAGTTCAAACGTGGTTGGTGCTTCATTTCTTTGTTACCGTTAGTATTGCTGCTGCTCGCTTTGCAATTCGCTTGGCCTTTATCTTGGCAGTGTGTTTTTGTATGGATTTCCTAACATTTAGTCGTGTCCTCTGTTTTTGTAGTTGCGCAGGTGTTAGTGCACAAAATAGGCGTATTCTCACAATGCGGCAGGATTCCCTTTTTATGGGGTGGAATAAATAGCAATAAACTCCTTTTTATGGCATGAGATAACTACCAGTAATCCCCTTTTGTGGTTAGAAAAACTGGAAATATCCATTAATATGATCCCTTATCGGTGTCTTTTATATTTCATAAAATCCGGAAGGGTATATTCAGGAAAAACACATAACACCAAACAGACCGAGGCGGTCACAATAACTGTGACATAACATACTCCCTTATGATATATTCAGATTAGAGGCAAATGTCGGGAGGTAGTTAGCTATGAAACGCCTGTTTTCATTTTCCATCACGTCAACATTCACATTCATTTTGAGTCTACTGGCAATACTGGTCATCGTCGTCTCGGTACCGGGTGTAGTACAGGCAGAACCACCCGGAGCACCCCCACTCTCTTCACCAGCTAATGGCGCTAATGTCTCCGGCACCTCTGTCACCTTCTCCTGGACTGCCCCAAGCGGAACAGGAATAGATGGTTACTATTTGCGGGTCAACACCAACTCCAGCTTCACCGGCACCGATATATATTCCGGTGCGGTGGGCTATGTAGGCAGTAAAACTGTCAGCGGCTTCCCCAATACAGGCGTCACCTACTACTGGTATGTGCTTGCCCACAACGCCTCCGGTTGGGGCCCGGCTTCAAGCACACGCAATTTCATCAACGGTTGGGCCGGCTATTTTCAGGGCGATGTCTATATCACTGGCAACGTGGGTATCGGGACAGCACCGGACACCGGCGCAACGCTCAAAGCATACTCTGCAACTGGAAACGCCATATATGGTAATAGCGACTCTACCGGCACCGGTGTCGCCGGCACCAGAATTGATGGTATGGGTATATACGGTACTAGCACAAGCAACACCGGCGTATACGGTGGTAGCAACACTGGCAATGCCGGATACTTTGTAGGCCGTGTTTATGTCGGCGGCTCACTTTCTACAGCTTATACCAAAAAGGCTGCTGCCTACACGGTAACCGCAAATGATAGCATCATTGCAGTTGATTCTACCTCAGGTTCTTTCGCAATTGCGTTACCTAGCGCTATTGGAATCGCAGGAAGAGAATATACAGTAAAAAAGGTTGATAATTCCGGTCTTTGGGTATCCGTAGCCTGCACTGGAGCAGATACAATCGACGGACAGCCGTTTAAGCTTCTGAGTACCCAGTACGCATATTTAATTGTTGTTTCCGATGGGTATAACTGGATGATTGTAGGACAATCGCCATAAACATTTGCAATGTCGCCTGTCTTTTTAAGGGGATTCAAATAACTAGTAATAATCCCCTTTTTTAAAGGCACGCAATAACTGCCATTATACGATATCTGCAATAGTGGTCACTCCCACCCCCTGGGGACCTGCTGGCAGTCAGTGCGTGGCGGCAGGCCGACGCCGGTGCCCTGTGCGTATGTATACTATGCTGTATGTATATGGGACAAGAAACTACCAGCATTAATAGGTACGCGCACGCGTTTGCATTGGAAAGCTACATGCAAATCCACAAATAGGCACTTCTAATCCGTTAGGCATAAGCGTATAATTTTTTTAATTATTTAGGAGGCAATGAGTACTGAAAGGCTATTAGGCAACATGGGAAAACTGCCCTTGGTGCAACGCTTTAATTGGCCAGGCATTATTGAACTGTCCCAATTGCCGGGCTATACTACCGTGGCAGACGCAGCAGAAGACCTATTATCAAGCCCCCGGCCCCGGTAGCACTTATTCGCAAAGCCTGTACGAATATAAATCAGGCGAGGAAGATGACAAGCCACCTAAACGGAAACCCTTGATAAAAGCCCTGGCATGCCTGGTGCTTATAGCGTTGATAACACTTGTGGTAATTATCCTGCCCGGCACTCTTAAAGCTGTGGCAACTGCTACAATTCCCGGCTGATTACGGCCCATTGATGAAGCTGCGGACGCTTGACACTGTACCCCAGCCAGCAGCGTTGTGGGCTAATACATACCAGTAGTAGGTGCCGCCTGTATTGGGGAAACCGCTGACAGTTTTACTGCCCACATAGCCCACTCCACCAGAATATATATCGGTGCCGGTGAAGCTGGAGTTTGTATTCACCCGCAGATAGTAACCATCTATTCCTGTTCCGCTTGGGGCAGTCCAGGAGAAGGTGACTTGTGTACCGGGTACATGAGCGCCATCTAGTGGCGAAGAGAGCGGGGGCGCCCCGGGCAGACTGAGAGTGGTGCCGTTGATGAAGCTGCGGACGCTTGACACGGTACCCCAGCCCGCAGCGTTGTGGGCTAATACATACCAGTAATAGGTGGCGCCGGTGTTGGAAAAACCACTGATTCTAGCGCTGCCTACATAGCCCACCGGAGCAGATACTATATCGGTGCCGGTGAAGCTGGAGTTTGTATTCACCCGCAACCAGTAATTATCTATTCCTGTTCCGCTTGGGGCAGTCCAGGAGAAGGTGACCGCAGAGCCGGGGACATTGGCGCCAGGGGCTGGTGAAGAGAGCGGAGGCGCTCCCGGCACACTGGGAGTGGTGCCGTTGTAGAATATGTGGGTGCTTGAAGCCGGGCCCCAGCCGGCGCCGTTGTGGGCAAGCACATACCAGTAGTAGGAGCCGCCTGTATTGGGGAAACCGCTGACAGTTTTACTGCCTACATAGCCCACTCCACCGTTATATATATCGGTGCCGGTGAAGTTGTAGTGTGTATTCACCCGCAAATAGTAATTATCTATTCCTGTTCCTGTTGGCGCAGTCCAGGAAAAGGTGACCGCAGAGCCGGCAACATTAGCGCCATTAGCTGGCGAAGAGACCGGGGGCACTCCCGGCAGACTGGGAGCGGTGCCGTTGTAGAATATGTGGGTGCTTGAAGCCGGGCCCCAGCCGCCAGCATTGTGGGCAAGCACATACCAGAAGTAGGTGCCGCCTGCATTGGGGAAACCGCTGACAGTTTTACTGCCCACATAGCCCACTCCACCGTTATATATATCGGTGCCGGTGAAGTCGTAGTGTGTATTCACCCGCAAATAGTAACCATCTATTCCTGTTCCTGTTGGGGCAGTCCAGGAGAAGGTGACCGCAGAGCCGGCAACATTAGCGCCATTAGCTGGCGAAGAGAGCGGGGGTGCTCCGGGAGGGGGAGGGGGGCCGTTGATGAAGCTGCGGTAGCTCCACTGATCGCTCCAGCCGTGGTCAGAGGTGTCGTGGGCTTGGGCATACCAGTAGTAGGTGGTGCCTGTATTGGGGAAACCGCTGACAGTTTTGCTGCCCACATAGCCAACAGCGCCGTTATATATATCGGCGCCAGTGAAGAAGTAGTTTGTATTCACCCGCAACCAGTAATTATCTATTACTGATACGCTTGGGGGGGCAGTCCAGGAGAAGGTGACCTGGGTGCCGGGTACATAAGCGCCATCGAGTGGAGAAGAGAGTGGGGTCACTCCGGGCCCACCATATATATACCTTATCCCGGCGATGTCATCAGAATGGAGGACTCTCTTCGTTGTACTACCTATGGACGCTTCGCCGTACATTACTGTTGCGGAGTCACCGGGGTCATATAAGTCATAAAGGGCCAGCCAGTGACCCATTTCATGAAGACATATGTACTGCAGATCAAAACAGTCAGAAGGACAGGTATTATCCGAGTTACAGGCCCAGGAATAGCTGGGATCGAATGCAAGGTCACATTCCGTAATGGTGTTGCCAGAATTCCAGAGCCTCGTTTGCGCAGGAGTGAACATATCATCGATCACTTGCCAAAAGATCTCGTTGACACCGTTCTGTGTATATTGGGTGGTCGAGGTGGGACCGCTATTATAGAAGCGGAAATCGTTGCATGCGCTGCTCCATGTGCGTGCCGCAGCATCTATGGCACACCTCTGAGGGTAAGTTGCATTAAATTTATAGATAACTGTGGGATTACTGCCCGGCCATTTATACCCGGTATATCTATAATTACTAATTAAGCGGCCTGTACCTTTCGCGGTGCCGTCTGCAGTAATTGACATTTTTTTACCGGTCTCAAGTGTATCTCTCAGCTGGGTCTTAAACTCAGAGACCGATACGTTGCAAACCTGATTGTTACTAATATTAAGCTTACCCTGAAATCTCCCACAGACCTTGAAAGCAGATACATCTCCCTGTATATAAGAAATGCGCATATCCTTAAACTGGTCTTGCGACAACTGTTCAAGGAAAAGAACTGCCTTTTCACCGGTTTCAAACCGCGGTACATCGGACACCGTCAGTCCTATATCACCCACCTGCCCACCAGGTAGTATGAGGCTTACTTTGCCCTGTTTGGCCGTTCCCTTGAGGACATCTTCCACGTTGAAAACTACTTCAGTATAAATACATGTGTGATTATTATTCCACCGGCTGGTGCTCTCGATAACCGAACCTATTACAACTGAATCCGCTTTCTGAGCCAGTTCATCCAGGCTTAGCTTCAGCATCACGGCCTGTGCTGGAACCGCCAGCACCAGTATTATGGTCAAAGCAAATAAGGTTGCCACCGGTAACGTGACCAATAAGAATTTCCGCATCACACCCTCCCTAAATTCTGTATATCTATTACTTATGTGGTTGCATCAGTAGCGCATTTATCCTGGTCTGGAGTTCCGACAGGGACAGCCCCGTTCATGGCAGCGACAACGCTGCTTAACCTGCCCTCCTCAATTACACTCTTGCCCTGCAAATTGCCGATGACCGACATGTTATTATCAGCATAGATCAACAGTGAGAAAATGTAAAATGAAATTTAGGGGCAATATATTTATTCTGCATTTTTTATCCTGATTCTCTGGTATTTTCATTGAAAATTTGATGTATTTGAAGAATATTTGTGTATTCTTGGGGGGAAAATGTAGTATTATTAAGTAGTCGGATGTCGAGGATTATAGTAGGCATGGCTAATTATCGGGAATCGTTTATCGGGATAGCGTATCGTATAAACTATTGGCGCTGGGTGGTAATTGTATTGCTGGGGATAGCTGTCGGGGTTGCCCTGTTAATTGCATCTGGTGGGGTGGCATATGCATGGATGGTGAATCTATCCCTGGGCGAGCTCAGCGCTGGCGCAGATTCAATCGTTACAGGTACCGTTGTTGAACAGAATAGCTACTGGAATGAAGCCCATATCAACATTTATACCTCGGTTACCATAGCTGTTGAAGAAAGTTTGAAAGGCGCAGCCGGCCAGGACAGGATCACAGTCATCATACAGGGCGGACAGGTCGGCGATTCGGCACAATGGGTGGAGGATACCCCGGCCTTCAGCCCGGGTGAGAGGGTGGCGGTCTTTCTCCGCCAGCTTGATTCAACGGAGTTGACCGACATGCTGGCGGCAGGACAACAAGCCTCCACTCCACTATACGCGGTTTTCGGCTGCTACCAGGGGAAGTTCAACGTCATTCAGGACATGGTGGGCAGTCAGACACTGGCCCAATTTAAAGAACAGGTTAATCCGTTGCTCAAAGGCGAACCTTCCACTGGAAATTCACCTTTGCAGGGTCTGGGAATAGGTACCCCATCTATCAGCTCGGTCACCCCCACTTCGGCCCCGGCGGGAACAGGCAGCCCGAATAGCCGGGTGGTTATCAGCGGCAGCAATTTCGGCGCCACGCAGGGGGCCGGGAAGGTATACTTCGTGCGCAATGGCTACGGCCGCCCTGACAGAGAAGCCGCTGTCCTCTCCTGGTCGGATACCAGCATCACGGCACTGGTGCCCGCGGGGGTGGACGGCAATTACCTGTACGTAAACACCACGGCTGGGGACAGCAATAATTTCACCTTCGATGTCACTTTTTCTTATGACGGATACAAATGGCCCGGCGCCAGCCCGGTTGTCAATTACAAGGTCAATGCCACTTCTTCATCCCCCCCAACCGGTGCAGCGACAGCCGTGCAGGCCGCTGCAGCCACCTGGAATGCGGCCACTGGGACGAATTTTACCCTGAATTATGCCGGGCCCACCGACCAGACAACTCCGGGCTATCCCGAGTTCCGCATATGGTGGCAGAACGATGGTGCCAACTTAATTCCGGCACTTAGTTCAGTGTCCTACAGCGGCGGCTTTATTACAGAGGCACATATAAAATTTAACTCTTTTTATACCTGGAGCACCGATACGCCGCCAAGTCATTACGATATTGAGTCCATCGCACTGCACGAGTTCGGCCACTGGCTGTCATTACACGATCAAAACAACACGTTCAACGATAGCGCCAAGGTGATGTACGGCACACTGGGGTACGCCCAGAAGCGTGCCCTCGCGAGCACTGACCGGGCCGGCATCCAGTGGATCTACGGTTCTGCTCCCGATCCACCCGGGGCTCCCCCGCTCTCTTCACCAGCCCCTGGCGCTAATGTCCCCGGCACCTCTGTCACCTTCTCCTGGACTGCCCCAAGCGGAACAGGGATAGATAATTACTGGTTGCGGGTGAATACAAACTCCAGCTTCACCGGCACCGATATATATAACGGTGCTGTGGGCTATGTGGGCAGTAAAACTGTCAGCGGTTTCCCCAATACAGGCGGCACCTACTACTGGTATGTCCTTGCCCATAATGCCGCCGGCTGGGGCCCGGCTTCCAGCACCCGCAATTTCATCAACGGCGCCGCTATCGCTTTGCCGGGAGCGCCCCCGCTCTCTTCACCAGCCCCTGGCGCTAATGTCCCCGGCACCTCTGTCACCTTCTCCTGGACTGCCCCAAGCGGAACAGGGATAGATAATTACTGGTTGCGGGTGAATACAAACTCCAGCTTCACCGGCACCGATATATATTCCGGTGGAGTGGGCTATGTGGGCAGTAAAACTGTCAGTGGTTTCCCCAATACAGGCGGCACCTACTACTGGTATGTGCTTGCCCACAACGGCGCCGGCTGGGG
>Ga0247842_10006324_pt1 | contig 13431 bp, 12 predicted proteins | sample LaCruzMarch2015__3_FD_192411 | JGI IMG/M metagenome (GOLD analysis project Ga0247842, IMG submission 192411) | Freshwater microbial communities from meromictic Lake La Cruz, Castile-La Mancha, Spain - LaCruzMarch2015_19m | ecosystem: Environmental > Aquatic > Freshwater > Lake | place: Spain...
GAAGAGGGGATGCTCATCCCGTTCGAGAACCTTCACAAGCACGCGCACAAGGCATTCCTTTTCGGCGCTGCATCTTTCCTTCTTTCATTCGCGCTAGGCGCAGGCCTTGCCTATTTCATCGCAGGATTCCCGCTCCTGTTTTCCCTGCTCATCGGCGCAATGTTCGCATCCGTCGCGCCCGAGCTCCTCTCAGGCTTCCTCTCAAGCATAGGGACATCTGAGAGCGTGAAAGGCATTGGCGAAATAGAGGCTGCATTTTCCGAGGCGATTTCGGTAATACTTGCGCTCACCATAATCTCCGCAATGCTGGTGCAAACAACATTTCCCATCGGCGATTTGCCAGTCCAGCTTGCCTTCATCTTCCTGCTCTCGCTTGCGCTTGGCGGGGTTTTCGCAGCTGCCTGGAAAGCAATTTTCTCAAAAGTGGAACATGAGAACATGCATCTTCTGATAATCGGGCTAGCGGCCATCCTCTACGCGCTTGCAGGCGCAGTGGGCGCTAACGGTGTAATCTCAGTTTTTGCATTTGCCTTCCTGCTTGGCAACACGTCGCACTCATCCATTGCAGAGGTACGCCGCTTCCAATCTGAAATAGGCTTTTTCCTGCGCACTTTCTTCTTCGTGTACTTAGGCGCTCTCCTGTTCCATTCTGCAAAATCAGTTGATGTCGCGCTCTTCGCGCTTGCGCTCTCTCTCCTGCTCGCAGCCGCGCGCCTTCTTTCAGGGAAGCTGGTGCGCGCGCTTGACAGCTCGGCAAAGGAGGACAGGCTGCTCGAGTCGTTCTCAGGCAGGGGGCTTACCTGCGCGGTGATTGCAGTCATCGCAGCCGGCGAGCTTTCACACTCGGTTGCGCTTCCCATCGACCTGCAGCTTCTCGCGCTCTTCACGATTTTCTTCACCAATGCGATTTCCACAGTGCTGGTGCTTAGGAAAAAAGGAAAGAGGATAAGCCCGCCGCGAAGCGTAGGGAAAGGTGGGGTAGATGAAGTGCTGAAAGGCGGGCTTTACGGTACTTAGTAAGGCGGGCCGCATTTGACTATGAGCGGCTTTGTTCCAATCTGCCGCTTGGTTATCTGCTGGCCTTCAATATACATAATGTATTCAAAGCCGAATCCATAAATTGAAAGGATTCCTGGTGATGATGTTGAATTTTGGCATAGCGACTGGGCAGCATAGAAACGGTAGCTGTTAGATGTGCCTGCACCTGCCCCATAAACGTCAATTTCCCTACGGGCGGGTAAGGCGGGCCAGGCACCGGTGTATCCAATGTGCTTTTCTTCTCCCGGGGCCATGTAATAATAGTCCGACATGTTGACAGCGCTGGAGATGTAGATCTGGGGGCAAGATTGGTTGTTGTCAGCAAGTATCTTGGTTATCCTTATCGGATAACCGCCCGCGTTCCTGAAACGAATGTATATGAAATTGGCGCCAGCCACTGTAGAGGATGCCCTGGCATCGCTTTCGATTATCTGGAGAGGGCTTGCACTTTGCCAATACATTTGCGACTGCGTGCTTTGCGCGTCTGACGCCATCCCTGGGAAAAAGCCGAGCAGCGCGACCGAGACGAGTGCGACGATTAGCACAACTGCGAGAAGGACAAGATACTCTGTGGCACCTTGGCCGACTGATGTGCCTACAGTTGTCCTTGAAGACAACTCAATTGTTCTCTGCGCACGTACTAATCGCATGCCCATTGGGGGGGGGGGGGGCGTTCCTTTTATTGGTTTGCACAAACCACACCCGTGTAAGAGCAATTCATTCGATTATAATCGAGTGTTTTGCCAGCGGTTTCATGCAAGCACTGCCGCATTTTTTCCTTCCAGGAAAAAATTGGCAGCATTTTCCTACGGGAAAATGCACGCCGCTTTTTTGCAAATCAAGTAGATAGCGCACGCCTCGGGAAGTTCTCGCACCTCGCCTGCTGGGATCGGGCCGAATGAAAAGTCTTGAATGTTCAGCGCGGGTATTGCCTCGGTTGCCTTCAACTTCATGGGCGCGCTTCTAAAGACAGGCGCGCTTCTCATAGGTTCAAATGAGGTGATGGCATCTGGAGAGGACAGGCGCTTTGCTGAAAAGCCGCTCCCGCCATGTATGGAATCAGGCATGCGTATGAGCTTGCTGGTGTCTGCAGTGACATTGGCGTCAATGCGACCTGCCATAGTCAACTTCATTTCCTCAAACTTCTCCGAAAGCTTTTTCTCGCGGTTGGTGATGCCGATATTGTCCCAATTGCCCCTCTCTATTGCCATCTTCAGCTTCTCTTTCTCTTCCGGCTTTTTGAGCTTGCGGGCAATTGAAATGGCAAACGAATCATCAGTTAGCTTTGCGACAAATGCGCGCGCAAACTTGCCGCCAAACCCTCCTTGCGAAGAAGACGGGCCGAAGAACTTCTTGCCCTCGTTCCAGAAAAGCCTCTCAAAGGACAGGCCAGTTCCTGACACATAATCAGCAATCTCGCGCCTTGCTTCCCTGTCAAGGTCATAAATGGCATCCGACACCACGTGCACATGGTAGCCTCGGCTTCCAGAGAAATTCACAGCCAATTCGCTTTTCGAAAATCCAAAGTCAGGCAGCAAGAATTCCTCGATGAGCTTTATCGCGTCCGCCTTCACCCTGTCCAGGCATTGCTGGCAGGTGAATTTTCCGCAAGTGTGCCCCTCTGCATCAAGGTCGAATATCAAGTCCGAGCCCTCCCATATCTTTCGCGGCATGGGTCGCGCGTCAGGGAACTCATAGTATGCAAGCGAGTGGGAAATGTAAAGCGGAGCCTCGGCAACAAGGCGCGCGCGAAGCTCGCTTTCGTTTTTGAAGGACAGGTGCCTGAACTCGATTTTCTTCTCCCAGCCGCCAAATCCGAACTCGCGCTTCTCAAGCCCCCTCACGCTCACCGTGCTGGAGCTGTAGTAATCAGAAAATTTCTTGTGGAGAAATTTCTCCTCGTTGCTCATCACAAGTCCGCTCATTTCTTCCCCTCGCTTTCTCCTCTTGCCCTCTCTTCATTCGGCTCCTCCCGTTTCAGCGCCCTTCCATGGACATTGGCGCGGTAATTCAAGGGCGTGCCGCAGTGGCACTGCGCCACGCAGACTCCATAGCTGTCCATGGTGGAGCACGACGGCATGGCATATCCCTTGGTGCGCAAGTACTCCACCTGGTAGTGCGTTGTTTTCTCGGAAAAGTCAGGCGCGCCCCTGAAAATGTCCATAATCTTGTCAGTTGGCATCCCTGCCCTCACAAGGTAAATCGCAAGCGCCACGCGCGCGGTGTGCGGCAAATTCACATTGAGCGATAGCTCCTCTATCATCCTTCTCACGCATGGCGGATAATTCTCCTGCCCCACTTTCACCACGGCGCTCTCAAGCTTTGGAAGAAGCGCCAACACGCGCGCGCCTGATGCTTTAACATCGGCAGGGAAAGCTGCGCGTATGGGCAGCTCTCGCTCGATCTTCTTCTTCACAGCCTCCTCAAGCATGCGCACGCGCTCATGGTTGCTCACCTTTACCTTTCCTGCAGAAACCTCTCGGTTTGCCAGCTTGTAGTCTGTGGAGCGGGGGGTGTAGGTGAGGTATTTTCCAAGCGGCACCAAAAACTGCGCGCCTGATTTTTCAAACTTTATGCCGAATTCAGCAGCAACAGCATCAACATACTCTGGATGCGCGGAAGAGTCTGATGAAAGATAGTCGTTTGTTTTCTTCGCCTCTGCAACCGCGTACCTGTTGATAAGATACCTATTGTTCGCGCACGAGACTATCATGCGCGCAATCGCGTAAAGTGCCAGCTCCTCCTCCTGCGCTTCCGTTAGGGCAGGCACCTTCTTCACTTTGCCGGAAACAATCGCCTCTTGCACGCGCTCCTCTGCTTTCTCAACATAGGAAGAAACTATTTCCATGCCTCGCTCGCTCACATATGCCTTTGCAGCAGAGGAAAAAGGGTAGTGCGAGCAGAAGAGCAAATCTCCCATGTCGCCGTATATGTGTTTTGGGGTTTAAAATCAGTGCGGAAGTGGAATGCCACTGGACGGCAATGCCCCCCCACCAGTCAGGCTCTTTCCCACTTCACGCCAAGCTTTTCCAAGCAGGAAACAAGCTCCGCGCGCCTCGCGCCTTTTATCCCCTTCCAATCCAGGAGCGCGTGCGTAATTTTGCAGTCGTTCTTCTCAATTGCCTGCTTCACCATTTCCTCGCTCACTCCGTCGCGCTCCAGCGAGTAGCCTGATATTATGTGCCCAAGCTGGATGCCTGACAAGACAGTGTTCGTGAACTTCGGGCAGTAGTGCGTGCCGCCAAACCCCACGCACGCTTCGGAAACGGGCGAGGCTTCTGCCGCAGCAATTATCCCCTGCGCGCAAATCACGCCTGCCTCAACGTTGCCCCATTCCTTTTCCGAGCTTCCGATTTCCACAAAAAGCACAGGGCGGGCGAGCGTGGGGCCATGATGGTCCACCTCCACCGCAACATCCCATTTCAGCGGAGAGGCATCCGACAGCTCTTTCATCTTGTGGATTGCAGCGGACAGGCGCGCTGCGCTTGCCACATTCAGCGTTTTCGGGCTTCCTCCCATGTCTGCGCTGCCCCAGTTGCCAGGAGTGTGCGCAGTGAAGCAAGGCTTTGCGCTTTCGCTTTTGTGCGTGCTTGCGAAAATATAGCATTCTGCTTCATGCGTTGGGATGATGTCGATTATCCTGCCTCCATATTCTGCCATGTCAAAAGCAGGCGAGGACCAAAAGCCAGCGCCTGCCTGCTGCAGCTTCGGCTCCAGCGAAAGCAGCGCTTTCTTTATGTTCAGGCTCGCAGGGTTCTCAGTTGCAATCACTACCAGGGGGCGCATATTTTTCCTTTCCTCAGGCAAATTTATAAGTTGCAGTCGCGTATTTGCCATGTGGTCTGATGGTCAGCGAAAAACTAATTGCGTTCATTCTCAAGGCGCGCCAGAACAAGCGCAACGATGCCCAGATCTCCCAGCAGCTGCTGTCAGTAGGCTGGAAGCAGGAAGCCATCGCCGACGCTTTTTCAGAAATAAAATCGAAAAAAATAGTTGCCCCTACTGCCGCGCAGGCCGCCAAGATGGTGCAGGCCCAGGCGGCAGCTCAGCCTGCTCCCACATCTCCGCCATGGGTAAAGCCTGCTGCTGCAGCCGCTCCAGCGCAGCCTGCAGCTCCTGCAACCGCACAGCCCGCTGCGCCCGCAGCTCAACCAGCTACTTCTGCTCAATCAACCGCGCCCCCACAACCAGTGGCGCCGGCTTCTTCCACATCTGCGCAGCCATCATCCGCCCCATCTGAGGCAGTGCAAACTGCGCAAGCGCCATCAACAACCTCCTCACAGCCACTGCCAGCAGCTCCACAAACTCAAACGGCACCTGTCATTCCAACTCCTCAACCCACCCAACAATCTCCCATACCACCTGCAAACCAAATCCAGCTTCCGCCTCAGAAAAAGTCTCTTTTCTCTTCTTTGTTCGGCAAAAAGCAGCCCCCCCAACAGCCCCTGGCAAATACACAGATGCCAGTGCAGCCTGCCGCCCCTGGCCCACAGCCGGTTGCACCTGCTGCAAAGCTCCCGGTTTTCCCGCCCCGCGTGCCTGCGCAATCCACGCTCCCGCAGCCTGCCACTTCCCAGCCTCCCACAGTGCAGGGGCAATCCACGCTTGCAACATTTGCGGGCGCGCCCTCGCAGCAAAGCGCAACAAGCGCAGCACCCATCAGTACCTCTCCTCCTTTAGTGCAGCAATCGCAGCCTCCGGCAGCTGCCCCTATTGCTCCTCAAATTCCATCTGCAGTTGCGCCATCCCAGCCGACAGCAGCCGCACAGCCGCCACTCTCCTTGGCATCCGGGGCAAAGCCAGCAGGGGGAATCATGAAGTTCCTTCCAATAATCGCGCTTGTGGTGCTGATTGCAATCGCGGCAGGCGCCTACTACGCTTTCGTGCTTGCGCCGTCGCAAAGCGCAGCCCCACCCACACCATCTACACCGATCGCACCCCTGCCTCCACCTGTCCAACCAAATAACAGTCCTCCAACGCCTGCCGTCAATAATTCCCCTCCACCACAGCCAGATTCGCTGGTCCCACCTCCACCTGCGCAGCCAAACACCACTTCCGCGCCAAAGGCAAACACTTCTGCAAAAGCAAACACAACTGCCAATACCACCAAAACAAACACCACTGCAACCACCAACGCCACAAAAACAAATACCACTACCAATACTTCAAAGACAAACACAACCTCTGGCACAACAAAAGCAAACACATCTTCCACTGCAGCTGCAAATACAACAAGCGCCACAGCTATCAATGCTTCAGGCTTGCCGACATTTGCCTATTCCCGCAAGTACACCACCTATTACCCAGAGCACTTGGTCTGGTTCTGCACAGACCGAAAAACAGAGTTTTACAGGATGCACTGGCAGGAGTATTTCGGGGGCGGCTGCAATGTAGCAAAGCCAAAGGAAGGATTCGTGAACCTAAGCGATTACACTGCAACAGGCTGCACTGTTCTCCCCTGCTGCATAAACGGGCCGTACAACGAGTACAGCCGCAATTATGATTACTTTGAGTGCGGCTACAACACCTATCCTAATTAGCTGGATGGCTTTTCAGGAGTTTTCTCAGAGGGCTTTTCTTACCTTTCTGCACGCTATATTTTTTCCTGCGCTTTCTCAGGCTGGTTTTCAGCAGGCTTTTCCTGCCCCCTCCACTTCCTTTCCACAACCCCGAACATGAGCGGCACAAGCTCCTTGTTGTCCTTTGACAGCGTGACTTCCACCACTTCGCCGACAACCAATGTGTGGTCCCCTGCGCTCGTGTAATTCAGCACCTTGCACTCGATGTTTGCAGCAGCCTCCATGATGAGCGGGGCCGCCACTCGTTTTGCCTTCACCTGGGTAAGGTTTGCCTCGGAAAACTTGTCTATGAATTTTCCAGATGTCGCGCCGCAAAGCAGCACCGCGTCGCGCAGCTTCTCTGTCGGTATTGCAACCACGAATTCCATCGAGGTGGAAAGCAAGTCCAGCGTGAGCGAGGTGTTGTGAAGCGACAAGGCAAGCAACGGCGGCTTTTCGCCAATAGGCGTGATCCACTCCACTGCCGTGACATTCACTTTCTCGCTTGAGGCTGCGGTGACAAGCACCGCCTGCCTTGGGTAAAATAGGTCCTTGAACATATTCCCGCATTTTATCGAGAATTAATTTAAACTCTTCTTGCGACAATGCATGCATGAGACGATTTACTCTCCCTCTCCTGTCGCTTGCGCTCGCGCTTTTGCTTTTCGGATGCACTCAGGCAGGCGTCCCACCCGCATGCGCGAACTCGACTGTGGACAAGCTGCCAAACTGCGTCTATGTTGCAGCCGTCCTTGAGCAGAACCCCTATGACTGCTATTCCCTCCAGAACATGTCCCAGCGGGAAAAATGCCTGCGCGACGCATCCGACTCTGCTGTGCAGAAACTGCTCGCGCAGATGACCCCTGAGGAGCGCGCAAAGGCGTTTGCGGCAATCTCTGGCGCAGCTGACGCATCAGGCATAAACATCCCAATCCCGTCTCCTCCTTCAAATGCGCCGGCAAATCCCAACACAGGTTCAACGATCACAAATCCGCCGGCTGGCGCGCCTGACGCAGACTCCCAATCCTATGAGCAGGCCATTTCGACAAATGACATGGCCCCGTGCACAGAAATAAGCAGCGCATCCATGCGCTCAAGCTGCATCACGCAGGTCGCGCTCCAGGTGAAAAACCCTGCAATATGCGCCCAGCTCACAGCGCAGTCTGACAGCGACTTGTGCAAAATGTACGCGCAAGGCGGCACGTAAGCAAGCCTCCAGATTCAAAATCAAAATCCCAATCAAAACAAGGTGATAAAATGGTGTTTCTGTTCCAGCAAACAATAATGCGTGAGCAGCCTGCCGCAAAAAGCAAATTCGATCTCCGCCAGGTCCCAACGAAGGCAGAGAAGCAATATACTGTTGATTTTCTCTCAATAATCATGTCTAGTACGGATGACAAATTCGATCAATCAAAAAAAGCCAAGAACGGCAAGCCTCTAGGCGAAGTTGTGAATGATTTTGTAATTAAAAACAAACTAGACCTCAGCAAGCCCGTATCGCAAACCATGCTTGACAAACTCAAAACAACGGTTGGGGAAAGCTCATACAAAAAATATGTAGCTCCATGCGTTGAAGAAATCAAGCCAAAGAAGTAGTTCTGCGTGTTTTCCATGCCTTTTACCGACCTCCTCCTAGGCGCATCGCTCGCTTTTTTCGCAACCGCGCTAGGCGCGGCTTTCGTGCTTCCAATAAAGGACTCGCGCGGGAAGGTATTCGCGCTCCTCTCCGCATTCTCGGGGGGCGTGATGGCATTTGCCGCCTGGGAAATGCTCTCCCAGTCGCACGCGCTGTCGGGCGACATGGTGGCAATCACAGGGCTTGCGCTTGGCCTGTGCGCGTTTTTCATCCTTGAAAAGCTCCTGCCCCATGCGCACGCATTCATGAAGCGCGCGCCCATGGAGCCAAAAAAACAGAAAGCCGCGCTTCTCGCAGGCACAATAACCATCCACAACATTCCTGAGGGGTTTGCAATCGCATCCGCGTTTGCAGCCTCTCCCTCGCTTGGCTGGCTGGTGGCAGGCACCATTGCCATTCAGGATGTTCCCGAAGGGCTCATAGTCTCAGCCCCATTGGCAGCATACGGCATGGGCAAGCGCCACTCGTTTTTCTGGGGCGCGTTCTCAGGATTTGTTGAGTTCCTTGCGGCAATAGTGGGCTTCCTTTTCCTCTCAACAGTGATGGCAGCCACGCCATTCGCGCTTGCATTCTCAGCAGGCGCCATGATTTTCGTCACGTTTTCCGAGCTTCTTCCTGACTCGCTCCGCGCATGCGGCAACACTCGCGCGCTTGCAAGCTTTGCAGCAGGCATCCTGCTGGCGTATGGGATTGCAGTGATAGTAGTTCTCTAAAAAAATCAGAACAACCGCCTTGCTGGCGGCTGCTTGCTAGAACCTCAGAACAGCTGGTCCGCCAAGTCCTCGCGGTTGGTGGGCCCGAAAAAGTCCCACCAGAACAGGCGCTTCATATCTTCCCCTTTAACTTGCGTTATCTCGCAGGAAAGCGCGCTTCCCACAACAACTGACAATTCCTCTCCCTGCTGGTGCGCGCGCGACACGGCTTCCTCCTTTATCCTTCCAGCCGCGGTTGTGGAAATGTAGAATACCACCTCAAGGGGCTTTTCGCCTGTGGTGAGCTTTTCAATCTGCCTGCCCCACATGGCAATCTCGCGCTCGAGGCGCGCGCGCTCGGACTCGTTCCCTCTCCCTGTCGACAATTTCTCACGCCTCGACTCAGCCAGACTTCTCTTCTCCCTCATCTCGTCAAGCTCAGAACGCAGCGGTAGCGGGCAGACCAGGCAGCACACCTTGAAGGGAAAGCCCGTGGATGAAATCGCTTTTTCAAACATCTTCCCCGCCTGCGCAGCGCCTCCTTCAGATGCAGACTCGTACAGATGCGCGGTGAGGAAAACAGTGGCAAGGAAATTTCCCCCCTCCTTTCCCACCACCACATCTTGCGACGGGGGAATCTCGAAATTTCCGCCAGCCTCCACAAGCCTTGCCCCTTTTGCAAAATAAGGGTAAATGGCATAGCCGTATTTCCAGAAAAGCAAGGAAAGGAAAAAGAATAGCGCGCCGGCTGCGGCAGCAGGAGCAGAGCCGAAAAAAAGGCTTGCAGCAAGGCAAAACAGCCCCCCTGCGAGTGAAAGCACGGTGTAGATGCGGTTTTCACCTTCCACAAAACATTTTCCCAGCTCAAGCGTTTAAAACTTTCGCCGCCCACTGTCTTTCGGTGGTAAAATGCTCACGCTGGACAATTACAACTTCAAGGGAAAAACCGCGTTTGTGCGCGTGGATTTGAACTCGCCTGTGGATGAAAAAACTCTTGCCGTTGAGAAAGGCGAGAGAATATCTGGGCATGCGGAAACGGTGCGCGACCTGTCCAACTTAGGCGCGCGCGTGGTGGTGCTTGCCCACCAAGGGCGCAAAGGTGATTATGACTGCATTTCACTCTCGCAGCACTCGCTGCTGCTTGGCTCTGAGGTGAAAAAGCCCGTGAAGTTTGTGGATGATGTTTGCGGAAAGAAGGCAAAGGACGCCATCCGCGCGCTTAAGGACGGCGATATCCTATTGCTTGACAACGTTCGCTTCCTCGACGATGAAACAAAGTACAAGACAATTGAAGAGAATGCAAACACCAAGCTTGTGAAGGAGCTTTCCCCCTACTGCGACGTGTTCGTGCTTGACGCATTTTCCGCAGCTCACCGCGCGCAGGCGTCCATCGTGGGCTTTTACAAAAAGCCAGTTGTTGCTGGCAGGGTGATGGAAAGAGAGCTCACAGCGCTTAACAAACTGCGCACTCCTTCGCACCCGGCAGTTTTCATCTTCGGAGGCGCAAAGCCCGACGACTCCATCGGAATAATGGAGAACTGGCTTTCAGAGGGGAAAATAGACTGCGCGCTCACCTGCGGGGTGCTGGGCGAGCTTTTCATACTTGCGTCAGGCAAGGAGCTTGGAAAGACGCTTGACTTCATGCGCGAGAAAAAAGTGCTCGAGCACTTGCCAAAAGCGCGCGAGTTACTAGACATGTACAAAGGAAAAATACTATTCCCCCAAGACGTTGCAGTGGAAACAGGCGGAAAGCGCAAGGAAATCGACATCTCTGCGCTCCCATCTCAGGACAGCATAATGGACATTGGCAAGAAAACAGCGGAAGAGTACTCAAAGCGCATCTCATCAGCAAAGACAGTGATGATGAACGGCCCTGCCGGTGTGTATGAGAAACCGGAGTTCGAGTACGGCACTAAATCTCTCCTGAAGGCAATCGAAAAAGGCAGCGCATTCTCGGTATTCGGAGGCGGGCACACGCTCTCTGCGCTTGAGAAATTCAAGATAGACAAAAGCAAGCTCGGCTACGTCTCGCTTGCAGGCAAGGCGCTCATCGAGTACCTGTCGGGCGAAGAGCTTCCAGGCGTGAAAATAGTGGAGGACACAGCAGACCGCTGCTGCTGAGCGGTCTGCTTATGGCAAACCTTGCCAGGTTTGCCACAGCACGCCTGAAGGGCAATGCTGTTGAGCGTTGCTCCGACTTGTCGGCGCTCCGACAAGTGGACCACTCGAACCGCTGTTCGAGTCGGTCAACAACTCGCCACCTGCTCGTGCAGGTGACGATGGCTGCTGCGGCTGCTGTTGAATCAAGCTTCTGTTCGTGCAGGTGGCTGTTGCTGGCTAGCTGCGCTAAAGGGAAAAACAAAATGGCTAGCGCACGCTCGCGCTAGGGAAAAATAAAAAATAAAGAAAAAGAAAGAAACTACTTGTACTTCCTGAAGGCGTTGTTCACGCCATTCTGGAAGTTCCTCTGCGCGAAGACCTGCTGCTGCTTGACCGCCTTGGTAAAGTCTATCATGGGCTTGCTCAGGTCCAGCATGGAAAAGTTCGAGTCGTATATCGGGTCTTCATCGCGGATATTCTTCGGGACCAGCTCGTTGTTGATGCGAAGCACCACTTTCACCCCATCCATCCTGGTCACGGTGAAGATTATCCCGTTTGCATCCGCCTTGCCCTCAAACTCCTTGACCATGGAGGCGTTCAGGTTGGTGCTTGACGTGAGGAGCTTGTATGGCTTTCCCTTGCCGTCAAGGAACTTCACCTTGAGCACCATCTCGCCCTTTTCAACAGCAAGCACGGAAAGCATGGCGCCCTTGCCTATCTTGTCGTAGTCATAAGCATAGCTGCCGTCCGACTTCTTTACAACCGGGCCTTCGGTCACCTTGTAGGTCATGCCTGCCTTGTCGTCAAGATATTGCCAGTTGAAAGTCATGCCCCGTCCATTGCTTCCAATGATGATGTTCAGGTCTATCTTTCCGCTGGGCAAGCGCTCGTTCGTAGTGTCTATGGTCTCAAGCCTTGCAAGGTATTCATCGCCTGTAAACTTCGAGTAACCAAAGACCTTGGCAATCATCGCGTCGGAGTACTGGGACTTGATGTGGCCGTCGTAGAATTCATTCGTGCCGGGCACCACGGAAAGAGGAAGCTTCTTCCGGTCGTAATTCCCCTTCGGGTTGATGCACACCATTGCAGCCGAGTCAATCTTCTCCTTGCCTGCAAAAGACAGCATGGCAAGGGTGTCTGTCACCTCTCCTTTCTTGGTGACAAGAGTGCCTGTCACGCTTATCTCACCCTCCTTGCTGTTGAGGGTGACCTTGTCAGGCGATACGAACTTCTTCTTGTACATCATGGTCGTCTTTGCGGTTATCGAGTAGCTCTTGAATTCCAGCACTTCCGCGTTGAACCTGTAGGTGGACACCTTTCCAACTGCGTCCATGTACATGAGTCCATAGTCCCCGAAGTTCAGGGCAACTGCGCCGGTCTTGTCCTTGTAGAATTCAAAACCCTCTCCCCCGATGTAGAACACCTGCGCATCCTTTCCGCGGAGGTCAGTCTTGTCCACGAGGACGATTATGGCTGCATTGTCCTTTATGCTGGTTGTCATCTCGTACGTCTTGGTGCTGCCGTCCTTGTTCTTGATGGTAACATCCTTCTTGTCCGTTTTCCATGCTGCTTTGAACATGCCTGTGCTTTCATTGAGGATGTTTTTCATGACGTTGTCAGGCACCATGTAAATGAGGTCGTCTCCGTTTGGCGACTGGAAGCCGTACTGCATCTTGTTCTTACCAGGGCCGCTGTTGACGTCCTTGTCACCGCCGGTCACTGGCGCCTTCTTCTTGTCCTTCTCGGAGCCAAGCGTGGCGGATGCATTTGAGAAGAGGCAAAGGTCCTTCTGCATAAACACGTTTGCGCCCGCCTGGATAATCCTGGGCGAAGATGCGTTTGCAGCTCCGTTATTTGCCTGCAACGGAGAAGCAGCAAGCGCTATGCCTGCGACTAGTCCTGCGGCGCCGTTCACAATATTCTTTGTTTTCATATTTACACCTCTCCAAAACCGTTATCCATCTCAATTCTCGTTCTTTCCCTTCTCGTACAGCTTTCCGTAAAGCCCCTTGAGCTTGGCAGCCTGCACGCCGTCCAGCTGGTCGCTTTTCAAAATGACTAAAATATCAGACATTATTCTTTCCACATCTTCGAGCTTGACGCTGTCGGCAGCCAGGATCCTCTCGCCTTCTGTAATTATTGCGCTGTATTCTGGCAATTTGGCAAGTGGCGCAACTGGAATGTCCGTTTGCTTTTCCTGCGCAGTGTCCTTCACTGCCTCTGGAACATCTGGCACCTTGGCATCCGTGCTATCAGCATTGGCGGGGGCTGCTGGCACCTTGGCATCCGTGCTGTCCTTCACAGCCTGCTTGGCGGCAACCTCCCTAATCTCATAGAGCTTTCCATAAAGCCTCTTGAGCGCGGCTGTCTGCACGCCGTCCAGCTGCCCGTCTCTCAGAAGGGTTGC
>Ga0247842_10006327_pt1 | contig 13426 bp, 17 predicted proteins | sample LaCruzMarch2015__3_FD_192411 | JGI IMG/M metagenome (GOLD analysis project Ga0247842, IMG submission 192411) | Freshwater microbial communities from meromictic Lake La Cruz, Castile-La Mancha, Spain - LaCruzMarch2015_19m | ecosystem: Environmental > Aquatic > Freshwater > Lake | place: Spain...
TGTAATAAGTTTTAAAACGTTCAGGAGGGGCAAAAAATCAACAAAACTTCACTTTTGCATTGCGCTTAATGCCGCCGCAAGGGTCAACTGGGCAGTTTGTTTTGATTTTATTTCAATAATCTTATTTTGGGGGTAATTTCTCAAAACGTGTTTTTTGCAGTATTCTATCCCTTCACAAAAAACGTTATCCATTAACTTTTGTGGAGAATATTTTCTCAATTCAAGCCGCATTTCAAGTTCTTCAGGGTCAATAGTTAACAAAATAACTTTATCGACAGCAAGTTTTATTTCTGAAAACACGTGTCCTTCAAAAATAATTCCTTTATTTTTTTTTAAAAAAAGATTTGCTTTTTTTTGAAGGATCTTTGTTGGTAGTTCGAGCTCGTTCTCTTCATTATAATTCCCAATAGCGTTTTTTAAAGCAAAATCTTTTTCGTTAATTGTCTTCATTTTTAGTTTCTTTGCAAGCCCTTTTGCTAAAGTTGTTTTACCGCTTCCGGGGGTCCCAGTAACTAACAGATTCATATCACTAACGTGCTAACTAAGGATTAAAAATAAAGTGCCTTAACCAAAAAGTTAATTTGGGAGTAAAGGAAAAAATTACTACTTAAAGTTTTTTGAAAAAGCCACGCGCTGGTTATCCAAGCACCTGCCTTTGGAGCAGAGGGCCCTATACAAAACAACTTCTTTTTCCTGGCAAGAAAAATTACTAAATTTGTCCATAAAATCCATCGTGCATAATAGAGTTAACCGAGTATAAAAACATTTCTTGCGCGAACAAAAACTTGGACAAAGATTATTTTTGAAGAAAAAAAATAAAACTTTCTTCAGTGAAGAAATGTTTGTAAGAGGCTTTGGTAAAGAAGCTCAAAAGTAAATTCTTCGGAACAATACTTTTTTATTTTTGCATAATCTTTCTTCAAATAAAAAGTTGAAACGTCTTTTCCGCTCGCTTCCTTAATTGGAATGTCATAATAGGAATTTATGGCTTTTTGAGAAATTGTCCTAAAATCCTCGTCCCTCTTGGTAACTTTTGAAACCGCCATTCCTAATTGAGCAAGATCAATGTGGCGGGGGTGAGAAAAAAGCAAGCCAAATAATTCTTTTTGGGGGGCAATTTTGTGGTGCAACATTCTTGCAAACATATAATTCAAATCGTAGGCGAGGTGATTGAACCCGATTATTTTCAAATAAGTTTCTCCGCTGTTAAACTCTTTTTTTTCAATCGTTTTTAAAACGGAATAAAACTCTTCGAGCAACTTTTTTTCATTCCCCACTTCCCACTCAAAAATAAAACTTGGCTCTTTTACCTGCGCGGGCTTTGGCGCGGAGGGGGAGGAGTAGTAGTTGTAAGAAATCACAATTACCTTGCTCTTCTCGTGAAAAGGATTTAATCCGGAATTATTATCTTCCGGATCAACCAAAGATTCAATATCTAAAAATAAATAACCCATTTTATATCAAACAAATTTAGCAAGAAAATGAATATAAAGGTTGCAAAAAGGGTTGTTTAAGGTAAAAATGGCGAACCGACAGAGCGAACATTTCACTTAAGGGTATTACCTTTTGCAAAAAAAAGTTACTTTTTTTTAGATTATCCCCCGTTTCGGTCGGCGCTATAACCTCATGCTTCTCCGCATCTGTTGTTATTATCAAAGCGGTCGCAAGGAAGATTATTAGTATGTCAAAGAAGCTTGCGCCTTGGCCTAGCCAATTGTATATTCCAATCAACGTAGCAAATAACGCAGCGCCTTTCATAATTGCTTGTTCCATCCCTAACCCCCCTGTGCTAATAATGCCTCCCGCGGAATTAATTAAGTCATGTTTTGTTTTGCACACCATAAAACCCAATTTTGTGTGCAAAGTAATCAAATAGTTTACACCCAGCCCTACTTTGTTAACTAATTTAAGTTAATTGTGTGCTTTGACCGGGAAGTATTTTATTTAACAAAAACAGAATAATGCTATGCATGAAGTTGAGGAATTGAGAAAGAAAATACTTTTTGAAAGTTATGTTAATGGAACGCATAACAAAGAGGGCCCCTTGTTTAAAAGAATAAAAATAAAAAAACAAACCGTGGATTACGCTCTTGAAAAAATGCTTGAAGAAAAATTGTTTACTAAAACAAAATATGAACTGGACCTAAACACAGTCGGCATTGGAAAGTTTGCTTGGGTTTTGATGAGCATTAACTGGGAAAGTTATAACAGCAGCGATTTTATCAAAAAATTGTTGGGGCTTACGCAAGTAGTTACTGTCGCTGATGTTACTGGGACGAGCGATGTTGCGGTAAAAATATTTGGCCCGAGCATAAACAATATTAGCGCGTTTATTTTGTTAATGGAAAAACTTTTTCAAGGAACAATAACTGACACCCAAGTGCATTTCGCAAACATTGAATACAAACGTCATTACTTTGCGGTAGGAAAAAAAACTGCGTACAAACCAACCAGGGCTGATTGCGCGATTCTTCATGAAAAGATGAATAATTCCAAAATTACTTTGGGGGAAATTGCAGAGAAACACAAATTGCACAGAAACACAGTTTCAAAAAAATGGGAAAAACTTTGGTCAAGAGGGGTAATTGTTAAAGAACTCCCTGATCTTACTCAGGAAGGATATGACGAACTAAAAATGGGGCTTAAGGCATTTATCATAATTAAACCGGTTCCAGGAAAGGAGGAAAAAATTGTAAAAAATCTTTTGAAAAACAAAGAAATCCAGGACATTTTTACCACCCTTTCAAATGAGATTGTTGTTATTCTCAGAACAGAGAACAGCCAAACGCTCGCAAGCATTCATCGTAACCTCACAAAAATTGATTCTTCCGTTAAGCGAACAAGCACAAGTATTTTTTTAACAAAGTATAACAAGAACACGCTCAGCCTTCCTGAAATTAAGGGGCTTGTAAACGGGTGCGCGAATCTTTGAAAACCCGCCGCATTTTTAATGATTTTGTTTTAAACATTTCATTTGTGATGTCAATGTTAATAAAAGAATTAAAACCAAGAACGGCCTTCCCTGAGTTAATCGTTGAGGTCGTAACCAAAGGAGAACCAAGAGCATTTGCTACTGCTTCGGGGCAAGGAACTGTTTGCAACGCTGCGGTTAAGGATGAGAGTGGAGAAGAAGTTTCCCTCACTATGTGGAATGACGAGTATAAAAAAGTCAATGACGGGGACCGTGTTAAGATTACTAACGGGTGGGTAACTGAGTACAAAGGGAAGTTACAAATTAGCGCGGGACGACAAGGAACGCTTGAAGTACTACCTAAGTAAAGGACAAAAGAATTTTTCCTTTACTTAATTTCTTTTTTTAAAATTTGATTAATTAAATTTATTCTTTTAAAAAAACTTTTATTTATTTAAGTAACAGAAGGAAGTTGTTTAGTTTGGTGTTTTTTGGCATGGTGCAGTTCGCACCCATGCTCAAATAATAACCAATTTTTTGTTTGGAAGAAGTTATTTTCTCTTTGCTGTCTTTCCAGCTGTTTTAGATTCTGTCTTAGGCTCAATACCCAAAATTTCCTCGGCTGTTTTCTTCCTGTTTCTGCCGAAGTTTGCGTATTTTCTAAACTTGGTTTTAGTCCATGCTTCTGGCTGTTTTGATCTCATTTTTTGCTCTTGTGCCAAAAGCTCTAGCCTTAATTCCTCGTCGACGCCCATGTTTAGCAATACATGACTCATTTGGCTCACCTATCCAAAAGTTTTTGGGAAAATTTCCAAAAATAGCTCCAATATGTATTGCAGTCGAGGTAGTATATAAACCTTTTCGGCCCTAATTTGAATGGTTATAATGGCAATAGGGGCAATTTTGACAAAAGAAGGGGTTACGAAAATACTAAACGCCCAAAAACTAGGACACTCTTTTGTTTTAGTGAGTTTGGACCTTGGAAAGAGCGTTGAGAAAGTTAATTTGGAGAAAAACTTTGTGATTATTAGGGGCCAAAAAATCAATTTTTCGGAACTAAAAAAAGTAAAGGAAAACACGCTTTACACAATTGAGGACGACTCATTAAAATCAATTGACTTTTTTAGTCAAGAAACAAACATTTTTTACAAACTCACCCCCACAAAAGACTGGCCCACCCTTACTTTTTCCTCTGTCCCAATGCATCGGTTCAAAACAATAAGTCCTAAGCTAAGTGCGGAGCTTATGGTTAAAGAAATTTCTCCAATACAGGGAATTGTGTTGGATACTTGTTGTGGCCTCGGGTATACCTCTATTTTAGAAGCAAAAACTGCAGAAGAAGTAATTGTTTTTGAGAAGGATGAGAATGTGATTAGAATTGCGGAGTATAATCCTTACTCTGAAGAATTATTTACTAATAAAAAAATTAAATTGAAGCAAGAGAGTGTTCTTGAAGGAATTAAATTACTAAAAAAGGATTCTTTTGATAGAATTCTCCACGATCCACCCACAGTTTCATTTGAAAAAGAACTTTATTCTAAAGAATTTTACTCAGAGCTTTTTCGCGTACTAAAACCAAAAGGAATTATTTATCATTACTGCCCTAATCCGGGAAAAACTAAAGGCACTGAATTTTTTCCTTCAATTATTAAGCATTTGAAGGAAACTGGTTTTAGAAACTGCGAGCACCATAAAGAATCTTCTGGCATTCGCGCAACAAAGTGAAAAACCCAGCAAGATCGTGAGGTGCTCAAAGGGTTTTTCACTGTCACAAAAAAGTTCCCGTGGCACCAAAGCAAAACCGCGGTTTTGCTGGGCGTAGCAAAGCAATGGCTTTGCCACGAGACTGAGGGGAATTGAACTTTTTTGTTTGAAATAAAAAAAATTGGCGGTCTTAACCCTACTTGCTAAAGACAGCAGGGGAAATTATTTTTTTAACTTCTTTTTTGGCTTTTCTTCTGACACTTCTTCGCCCGCTCCAAGCTCTTCTTCAAGAGTTTTTTCCCCTTTTTCAAGCGCTTTGAACTCGTCAAGGTCTTCATCATCAAGGCCAAGTTCTTTTAGCTTGCTAAGGTGGTCCTCTGTCTTCATTTTTTGGAACTCTTTGTTCCAAGCAACCATGTCTGCGGTCTCTTTCATCTTAGCCCCTTCTGGAGGCTTTACTGGTTTTCGCATCATAAAATAAATACCGCCTTAAGCGCTTATAAACCTTGCTCAGGCGAAAAATTTTTTAACCAAAAAAGCAAAAAAGAACGCGTTTTTGCAAAGAATTAATAAGTTTAAAACCCACGTTGTGTGATGAACGACGAGAACGCCCCTGTCCCTGTGGTTGAACCAAAAAACACTACTGAAAACATTTCCACTAACGCCCCCACTACTTCCACTAATAACTTAGGAATAATTAATGAAGGTAACAAAGATTTTGATAAACTCTTACTGGAATTAAAACAAGAACTAATTGTTGAGGGTTACTCCGCGAAAACTTTGAAAATGTATTTGCTTTATGCTAGAGAAACTCTTTACACTATTAACAAACCTGTTGTGGAGCTGACAAAAAGAGATATTGTCGGCTACTTGGCACAAAAAAAAGAGGCTGGGTGTGAGAATTCTACTCTTGCGCTTGTTCATGCGGCGATGGAGTACATGTTCAAAAAATATTTGAAAATGAATATTCTTGAGGAGATAAAAATTCCTAAAAAAGGAAAAACCCTGCCAAAAGTTCTCACTAAGGATGAGATTCGTTTGTTGTTTCAAAACACAAAATTCGGGAGGAATCGGTTAATGCTTCAATTCATGTACGGCTCGGGCTGTCGTGTCTCTGAGGTTGTGAAACTTAAAGTTGAAGATTTGAATTTGAAAGAAAGAACTGCAGCAATTCGCGGAGGAAAGGGTAACAAGGATAGAATGATTATTCTCTCAAAGGATTGGATTCACTATTTGGAAAAAAAGAAAATCAAATCAGAAGAAGTTTTTTCAAAAAAGAATGGAAAAGCAATTACTACTGATACAGTTCAGCGAATTGTGAGGGAGAGCGCAGAAAAAGCTGGAATTAACAAGCACGTTACTCCTCACTCCCTTCGCCACTCTTACGCTACACATTTACTTGAAGCAGGAACAAATATTAGATATATTCAATCTTTGCTCGGTCACTCAAACCTTAACACCACACAAATTTACACAAGCGTTGCGAATGACCAACTAAAGAAAGTTGTAAGTCCGTTGGACAAACTGTAATCAATAAAACTTCACCCGCCCCCCACACTTCCCTTAATAATTTTGTTTTTTAAAAACCTTTTTCCTTTGTCAACTTTTCTTTCAAAAAAGAGAACACACAACCACATTGCTTATGTAGAAATAAGCGGGTTTTGATTTTTTTAGTTAGTTTTTCAAACCAAAAAAATTTTTCAAAAATTTTGAAATACATTTAAATACTAGAGTGACGTTCCTCGTGTAATAAAAGGGAGGAATAAACATGAGCATGAGATTGTCAAAGCTTTTCGGCATGGACGTGTACGACATTGAGGCAGGGTACAAGGGCAAGGTTTATGATATAATTATCAACCTTGAAAAAGGAAAACTTGAAACTATAACTACTGAACCTCTTAAGGTTAAAACTAAGTCAGATGCTAAGAAGATCTTGAGTGAAAAGAGCATACCTTATAGAAACGTTAAATCTGTTAAAGATATTGTAATCGTTTCAAGTAGAGATGTTCCTTACGCTGAAGAACCTAAAGAAGAAGCACCTACTGCATCTTCACAATTAAGATATAAATATACTCGAAGGTAAGGCCTCCCCTTACTTTCTTTTTTTTTATTGCCCCCTAGCCTTCAGACTTTTCTTTAACTTAACTCAATTTCCTGGACACACTTTAACCATATCAAAAAATGAAAAAGAATAAAGTAATAATTATCATTTAAATAAACATATGTATACTATATATACATAAATGATATTTTTGTTTATTATATATGGGTAGTAGTGGAAGTGTTGGGTGTCTGTTAGGGTGAGGAAATGGTAGTTCGGAGTTACTTTGTTCAATATAGGTTCATTATTCCCGACACAGTAAAACATTCTTCTTACACGTATCAGAAGCTTTTCAGAGCAATTTATGGTTACACCCAAGCAGTGTACAAGGCTTCAGGAAAAACTTATCATTATCACAGAGCTGGAATTCTTTCAAATTACCCCTATATTAGGCCAGGTAAGAATTGTGTGACAATTCCCCCCGCTGCTTTTCAATCCTTGCAAGAGTTTTTCAAAACTGGCCATAACCCTACTCATAATTGGACTGAAAAGGGAGATTGGAAATGTACTTATTTCCTTAACGAGAAGGACGTTCCTGAGAAGGACATTGTTTTGGCAATTGATAATCTTCTTTCAAGAAAATTTATTGATGGTCTTGAGGGCCCCGTGAAATTATTTTCAGAAATGAAAAGGGTGGTTGAGAAAGGGGCAGAAGCGGGCTATCGCGGCGCACTCTTAAAGGAAGCACAATTTATTGTGGATCTTGAGTGGTTCAAGCTCGCTTACCAGCAATCAACCCAGTTGACTGAGTTTTATGAGGCTTACAGAGCGCTAAAAAACAACCCAGCGAATGCCCAAGCCTCTTCCATTCAGTAACCTTTATTTTCAAAGGTCATTTTTTGCCGCAAGTTGGTAACTTTTGAGACGTTTTTTAGTAATTACTTCCTTTGTTTTTTAGTAATTACTGCTTATTTTGGTGATTTGAGCCAGTTTAACTAAAAAATAAGTTTGTTGAGCAATTTTAAAATATGTCCAAGAAATTGGGTTATTGGGCGGTTGTCTTTCCTGCGATTGGTAAAAAAATAAGTTTTTATTAACCTTAGTTTTGTGTTTATTGAGCATTAACCGCTTCTGCTGCTTTTTGGGCTTGTTTTTCAGCTTCTTTTTCTTCTTTTTCAATTTTTATTAACAAATCTTTCTTTCTCCACTTGCGCTTTCCCCCTATATTGTTAGTCTCAAATAGCCCTATGTCAACCATGGTCTTCAAATAGGGGTAAAGTGAGCGCTCATTTTCATAGTCTACCTGGAAAAGCTCAAATATTCTCCTTCTTATCTCGTCCATGGTGGCCCATTCATCGAATCTGATAACACTCGCTAAGTGGAAGGCTTGGGTGTGCTCGTTGAATTGTAAGAAGTCCCATATTGATCTTATCTCAATAGCCTTATTTCTCACACTCACTGGGGCCTCTGGCGCTGTTTTTTCCTGTATTTTTGCCTTTATTCCAAGCAACTGCTTTAGTGTTTCAATTATTCCCATCATTACCAACTTTTTTTCATCATTAATATAATGACCGTAATGATTTAAAAACTTTACGGTAATGAACTCTCATGAACCTCATTACCTATCATTACGGGTAATTACCAACTATACTCTGTTTTATCCTGCGTGACCCTCTTTTGTTATTTGCTCTTGTTCATTTTTGATAGTTTTGCTCCAAAAAGCCTGTGGTGAGCCATGGTGTTTTAGGGGAATTATGGGGGGTGACCCGAGTTGTGTTGATTTTGCCTTTGGTGAGGTATTAAAAATAACCTTTTTTTGGGAAAATTTTTGGATTAAAAAAAGCGTATTTTGGATAGCACAAGACAACCCCTAAAATTACGTCTGTTGTCGTATTTATTGGTTTTGCCCCTGGGGGTTTATTACCGGAATTGTTGGGGGTTATTTTCACTAAGAATTAGCTTATACTCACTATAGCGGGGAGAGGATTTGAACCTCCGACCTCCGGGTTATGAGCCCGGCGAGCACTCCAGGCTGCTCTACCCCGCTAGAACTAAAGAATAATTGGGCAAATTTTGCCAAAAAAAGCCTTATTTTTTGGCTTTTTCTCTTTAAATGTGCTCTTATTCTTTTTTTTCTTATAAAAGAACCATTTTGGCTCTTTGCAATCTTAAATCTTCTCTCAAAAATATGTCCAGGTTTTTGAGTTATTCTACCATTTTCTTTAGGATTTCCATCTCTTTTTCTATTTTTTTTATCCTTCCACTTAATTCTTTTTGCATATTAGGGTCATTAGCGGAAGTCATACTTCCACCACAGGTTGGGCAGAGAAAGTTGTACTCTGCCGCAATTTCAAACACCTCTCGGTGGTTGCACTTGTTGCAGTCAAAGAAGCTGTAATCCGCTTCCAAGTTCCTCTTTTTTGTCAATTTTTCTAAATGCTCTTCCTGTTGTTCACTTATTAATGCTGCTATTCGATCTTTCTTTATTTCCCAAGTGTAATTGTACCATCCTGTTTTTTGGTTCCTGCTCTTCTGGTAGCACGCAATTCCTCTAAAATGTAACTTATTTAACGTCGCTCGGATTTCTGTTACCTTTTTTTTCATTTTTTTAGAAATTTCTTCGTCCGTAGTCATTTTTCTTTTCTTTTCGCAAATCCTGACCAAATGTATTGCGTCCTCTCCGCCAATAGTATCCAACAGGTCCTTGACTAGCACCAGGTCGGTAATTGATTTGGAAGGCATGAAATAATAGCTTTACTAAGTCTTTTTAAACTCTATAGCAAACAGCCCTTTTTCTTTTTTTATTATTTGTTGTTGAGTACTTTTTTTCCTCTTTCTTGAGGAACAATTTGGCATTTTCCGTTCTTAAAATCTTTTTCAAGTTCTTTTCCTTTTTGTGCCCTATCCAAAAAAACTGCTAGCGCCGCTATTTCACTATGGGGTTGGGAAGTTACTGCAATATTAAAATCTGCTTCATTGTAAACTTCTCTTTCTACTTTTTGTGATCCAATAATTACTGCGATTTTGCTCTTTTTTTGCAGGGTTTCTTCTGCTTCTTGTACCGGAATTCCATACATGGTTAAGTGCGCAATACTAAATCCTTTTTTCTTCAAAGCGATTATGGTATTTCTCCAAGAATCACTAAACTCTACTTTGAAGTTGCCCCCCCAAGTTTCATTCACCCCCTTAATTGTATTCATTAAACTTTCGTCCCTTTCTCCGCAAACAATCATTTTGCTTGCCCCAAAAGCCCTCGCAACAAGTCCGCAGTGTCCAGTGACACGATAATCCCTAACTTCCCTGTGCCCGTAACGGATAATTATGATTTCTTGCTTTACCACGATTTCACTTACAAGTTTAAATATGATTTAAGTTATAAATCTATTATGCGCAGATTAAAATTTAGGCCAGATTCAGTAAGACAAAAACCCCCGGTTTTGTTTGGAAGCGGGTTGATGTTTATTCCTTTTGCTTCAAGGGAGCAAGTAATTACAAGGCCCGTTTCTTCCACTTTTTTTAAGGGCAGAAAAGCAACTATTAGTACTGCTCGCAGATGGGTGTATGATGATAATGTTTTGCAAGTGGTAAATAAAATTAAGGAATTTGCTTTTAACAAACCCCACTTGGTATTGAAGGATGCTAAAGGAACCCCGCGATTTGTTTTGGGTTATAATTTATCCCCCAAAGGCACTCTTGATGTCCTTGCAATTCAGCGGTTGAGAACAGAATATCTTCCCGCAGATTCAAAACGCGGGGAGTATTGGTGGTCAAAGAAAAAAGAAACCGCTTCAGCAAATAAACTTAAGGAGGCGTTGGGGGTGCACCCCTCTGAATATTTGTTTACTGAGTTTTTATACAGGTTTAGAAAGCAAATTGCTTCAAGAAAATTTAAGGTTCAACTTAAAGTTCTTAATGAGCCCGATTCAATTTATGGGCCAATAGTTTCTCGTTTTTGCAAACCAAATTCCGTCGTTCCAGGAGTGTACGAATTAAGTTTTGACAAACGTCGAGTCAGGGCTGCTTTGGGCTTAAATTGACCCTTTAGAAGCTTTATAAAGTTTTTCACGGCAGTTTATGTTTGGTGGGCCCGTAGCTCAGTTGGTAGAGCACTGGACTTTTAATCCAGGTGTCTAGGGTTCGATTCCCTACGGGCTCGCTTTTACTTTTTCTAAATGAAAAAGAAATTGTAAAATAATTAATTAAATTAGTAAAAAAGTTTACCTGTAATTACCAAAAAAGTTAGTAATTACTGTATTGTTGCGGGGCCCGTAGCTCAGTTGGTAGAGCACCAGACTCTTAATCTGGGTGTCTAGGGTTCGATTCCCTACGGGCTCGCTTTTTTTAAAAAGCGAACATATTTATTCTTTAATTCTTTATTTTCTTCTAATGGATAAAAAATTAAAGGGGCACCTTTTTGTCGGGGTTTCAGGGTTTCTTTTTGGGTTAATAATTTTTGGAGGGCAGATTTTTGCAAACCTTGGCCTTTCTTTGTTTGAGTTATCCACTCTTCCTTATCTTTTTTCCCCAATATTTCTAATTCCTTTTTTCTTTCAGAAAAAGTTTTGGGTTAACAAAAAGAATTTTTCTCTGTTGTTAGCTTACGGGGTTATTGAGGTTTTGTGTACGGTATTTCAGTTCGCCGGCCTTATTTTTGGGGCGAGCGTGGCGGTTGTGGTGTTGCTTCTTTATGCTCAGCCCTTATGGACTACCATTATTAGTTTTCTTTTCTTAAAAGAGAAAATAAACCGTTGGCAGATTGTTGCTTGTGTTTTGGTTCTCTTTGGGGTGTTTTGCTTAGTCAATCCAGCGGAGCTCTTTTCTTCAAAAAGTCCAATTGGGGTTTTGGCCGCTTTGCTTGGCGGAGTTTTTTTGTCTTTGTGGGTGGTGTTTGGGAGTGTTGCCAGCAAGAAGAAGATTCACCCCATTTCAATAAAGTTTTATGTAAGTATTATTAGTTTGGTTATCCTTTTTGTTTCTCTTCCTTTTCTTTCGATTTTATTTCCTTCTCAATCAATTTCCTCATTTTCACTATCCTGGCCACTTTGGATTTGGGGGGCTCTTATGTTGTATAATTTGTTAGCTGTTACTTTTGGGCACATTTTATATTTTACCGGCTCAAAATTTATTTCGACCGCGAGCGCGGGTATTCTTTTGCTCTTAGAGCCGGTTGTGGCAATTCTTCTTGCGGTTGTTTTTCTCGCCCAACCCCTTACAGCGTCCATCCTTCTTGGAGGATCATTAATCATTATAGGAAATGCTCTTGTTGTAACAAAGGGGTAAAGCGAGTTTTTTACCCGCTTAGCGACTATTAAAAAGCTTTTCTTGGAAGTTTTTATTTACCCAAGGGTTTGTAGCTCAGCCTGGGAGAGCACAACGCTGAAGACGTTGGTGTCGCGAGTTCAAATCTCGCCAAACCCATTTATTTATTAGTTTCTTTTTTTTTAACTTTCTTTTGTTGTGAAAAGATTTATATTCCGCATTCGCCTATATTGTGCAGTGTTTTTATGAATCGTGTTAGAACAGGGATTGACGGGTTTGATTCTTTAGTTGAGGGGGGTCTTCCTGAGGGGAGAGCTTTTCTTATTTCTGGCGGAACCGGTACGGGTAAAACTATTTTTGCGACCCAGTATTTGGTTAATGGGGCTAAGATGAACGAACCGGGGGTTTATTTGACTCTTGATGAGCGTCCTGAATTAATTAGGGAGGATATGCTCCGGTTTGGTTGGAATTTGCGTCAGCTTGAAGACTCTAATATGATTAAGATTGTGGATGGGACAATGGCAAAGCTTGGTATTCCTAGTGATGAAGAGTTTTCTTTGCCTGCGACCGGGTTTGATTTGGATAAGTTGTTGCTCGAATTAATGCGTGCAATAAAAAAAATTAAAGCAAAGCGGGTTGTTATTGATTCAATTCCGGCTTTGGGGTTGAATTTTGAGAATGAGCACGAGGTTAGAAAGGCTGTTTTGAAGATTGTTTATCTTCTTTCAAGAGCAGGGGTAACAACCATGTTTACCACGGAAACAAATGAGGACTCAAAGCAGCTTGGGAAGTATGGGGTTGAGGAGTTTGTTGCTGACGGGGTTATTGTTCTTCACTATATGGGGATTGGCACCCAGTCAAACAGGACTTTACACATTCGAAAGATGCGTGCAACTAAGCACTCTGAGGATTTGCACCCTTTGCAAATAACCGATTCTGGTATTAAGGTTCATAAGGTTGAGGACGATTACAAGCTCTAATTAGTTAAATCAATTTTTTAAAAAAGCTTTTTGCAAAAGACAAACTTTGTTTCCCCTAACTTTTTTGGGGTTGTTGTCCTTTGCAATTTTTTTAAGTTTTATTTTTTCTTTTTCCTAATAAAGAAGTTCCAAACCACAATTCCAAGGACTACAATTACTACAAGAATTAGTAGCATATTTGGCCCTTCTGTTGTCGTTGGTTGCACTTTTAGGGGGATTTCTATTGTTTTGGTTTTTGTGCTGGAATCCGAGTCTTGGTAAGTTATTTTTACAGTAATTTTTTGCTCGCCAGTAGTTGGTACCACTGTGGTTTTTACTGTGTCAACGTCATTTGGCCCAAGGGATCCAATGAATTGTTTTGGTTTTTCTATACTTAGCCCGCTTCCTTCAAGTTCAACTAGCGTGAATTCTGCTTTTCCAAGGCCCCTATTGAAGAGCTCTATTGTTACATCAATTTTTCCATTCCGTATAATGTCTTTTAGTGTTGCGTCAAGGTCCGCAGTCCCAAATACCTTTAATCCAACGTATGAG
>Ga0247842_10006331_pt1 | contig 13421 bp, 8 predicted proteins | sample LaCruzMarch2015__3_FD_192411 | JGI IMG/M metagenome (GOLD analysis project Ga0247842, IMG submission 192411) | Freshwater microbial communities from meromictic Lake La Cruz, Castile-La Mancha, Spain - LaCruzMarch2015_19m | ecosystem: Environmental > Aquatic > Freshwater > Lake | place: Spain...
TTATCTGAAAGGAAGCGCAGCCTTGAACAACACTTTCTTGAACTATTAGACGATAACAAATGACAAAGCTCCTGAGAATTGAATTTAAGAAAATCCTGACCTATAAAATCTTCTGGATCCTGGTCGGTCTCTATTTTATTTTTCTTTCAGCCGGGATCCTGATGGCGGAGTTTATGATCAACAACATGGTTGACAATATGAACAGGCATTTACCTATACCGGTTCCCCATGTAGCGATCTATTTCTTTCCCTGGGTATGGCAGAACATAGCCTTTTTTGCTACCATAAGGTACGTGCTTATATTTCCTGCGATTGTGATCATCATATTGGTCACCAACGAATATACGTTCAAAACCATCAGGCAAAACATGATCAATGGAATGAGTAAAGCTGAATTTCTTAATTCAAAATTGTTACTGATTCTGTTAATTTCGGTTATAATGACCATATTCGTAGCGATAGCAACCCTGATACTGGGATTTTCAAATACTGCAGATGTAAATTTAGCGATGGTTCTGGAAAAATCGTCTTTTATTTTCGGCTTTTTCGTTACGATTCTCACTTTCCAGGTTTTTGCCTTATTCTTCGCATTTCTTATGCGTAATACAGGTTTGTCGATTGCAATATTTACCCTATATGTATTTATTATTGAACCGATTCTGTATTATTTCCTGAAAAGCCCGATTGTTTTTGAGAATAACATATCAACCTATCTTCCGGTTAATTCGGTGCTTCGCGTAACGGAATATCCGTCGATTCAGGTTTTAAAGCAGGTAATGGGATTGAACCTGCAAAACACGGTCAGCTTCTGGGCTTGTTGCATTCCATTGGGGTATGCCGCTGTAATGATTGGTATTGTTTACTGGGTAATATCAAAACGAGATCTGTAGGATTTACAGGGTGATCATTTTCCTTCTCTTTTTCTGATGACCCACTCTGCGGTTAATAGGGTGATGATAAGCACAAAAATCCATGGATTTCCTATCAGATCGGTCATACGCTGCTGAATGATTGAGACGGACCTGATATCCTGCCTGTCAGTTATTTTGTCAGCTAAAGTCGCAATACTGTCCTTTTCGATCATTATTCCATCGTGGGTAGAGGCAATCCTATCAAGGATCAGATGATCAGCCACAAGATTTGAACTTTCAATGTTTACCTGCTCAATGAAGAACTTCCCTTTTTTCAGATAGGGTGTGGAGCCAACTCTTGTAGTCGCTTTGAAGGAATATTCTCCAACCGGAAATAACCCTGCATTGAGATAATATGACTTCGCGGTCTTACTAAAAACGAAGGGATAAATTTTTCCTGCAGCATCGGTGATTATGATATTAACCTCGGGATCATTAATAAGTTCATACGTAGCATTGTACAAGGATGCATTCATTTCAACCGGTTCGTTTTCAGTTATTTTATTTTTAAAATCTATTCTGAAAAAGCTTTTGTCATCTTTGGTAGAAAGGTATTGTGCTGTTTTATCAATTAAAAGATCAAATGCTTCAAAGTTTGACTGCTGAATAAAATTATTAATTCTCCATCGCCAGATATTTTCACCGGCTATAAAACCAATTTTCTTTTCTGATAACCTTGTAAAAAGAATCAGGGGATTTTGTGTGGTCACTGTTCCGATTTTCTGATAAAAGAGAATTTCTGCGAGAGGACTGAACTGGTATTGTGCAAAGGGAGACTGCAAGGGAGGGAATTCTTCGAATAAAGCTTTATCACGGTTAGGCAGCGTAAACAGGGAGAAATCATTATTGACGATTGCCTGGGCGTCGGACACGGAGTTTTTTGGAGAATTGATAATTAGCCCTGTTTTCAGGTTGTTAAAAGAATTGAAATCTGTTTGCGCGCCAATAATAAAAAGCAACGAACCCTTTGCCTTCATGACAGAGCTTAAAGTAAATATATTGGTAATAGATGGCAACTGATTTAAAATGAGAAGATCGTATTTATCCAAAGATTGTGGAAGTGAATCGGTATGCAGGTTGTCGATTTCAAAATGTGACGAGCCTTCCAGCGCTTTTTGAATAGCAGTGATATCGGGGTGCGGCGATGCATAGATCAATGCGATCTTTTGCCGGGTATCGAGTACTTCAACAAAAAAATCGAACCGATTGTTCTGGTAACTCACCTCTGACTCCAGTTCGTTAAGCCTGAGTGAATACTTTGTCACACCGGTTTCCCGGGCATCAAGAATGAAGCCCACTTTTTGCATTGACCGGTCATTGGTTGACTTTATTTCCCTTGTGTCAATCACATTGGTTCCATGCGAAAGGGTCAGTTTTGAAGTTAGCCCGGCGCATTTATTCATTTCAACAAGAATTTCAACCGGAAATTTATCTCCTTTATATGCCGTTTTATTCACGATGACCTGGCGGATGTTCAGATCTCTTTTAAGATTTGTATCGCCGGCAGCTATCGTATATATCGGAAAAGATATTTTTTGAGCTGAATAGTAAGGGTCACTTCCTGCATTGTATATCCCATCGGAGGCAAGTATCAACGCGGCAGCATTCCTGTTGGCATACCGGGTGGTCACTTCATTAAAAAAGGCAGATATGTCGGTCTGTGTACCATTGTAGGAAGCATCAAATCCGGTTTGAAGTTTATCGCTCAGGGAATAGACTTTGACCTCACATTTTTTTTTCAGTTCATCAATCAGAGCATTAATTTGAGCAGGGAACCTGATTCGGTAATAATCAGAATCGCCAGCAAGTACCATCGACCTGGAATTATCAACTCCAATAATAACAATGGGCTTTTCGATCAGTTTCTCCGATTGTTTGATTAAGGGGTTAAGGATCAGAAGCGATATAAAAAAGACAGAAAGGAGCCGTAGGGCAAACATAGTCCAAAGCACCAGCGTTTTCGGTCCTTTTCTCACATCACGGTAGTACAGGATAACTGCATAACCGGCTGCGAGAAGCACGCAAAGTAAAATGAATCCTGAGGGGTATTCAGTGACCAGTCCCAAAACTATCCGATTAATCAGGTGTGAAGACCACCACAAACCGTAATGGCCTGGCCGGTAACATAGGAGCTTAGATCAGAAGCAAGGAATAAGGCAAGATTAGCCACATCATCAGGCGTTCCTGCACGTTTCATAGGAATATCCTGTATCCACTTGTCACGAAATTCCTGGGGTAATTTAGCTGTCATTTCGGTTTCGATATATCCCGGGGCAATGGCATTGCAGCGGATGTTTCTTGAACCGAGTTCCTGTGCCATTGATTTGGTAAATCCGATGATTCCGGCTTTGGAGGCGGCATAATTTGACTGGCCGCTGTTACCTTCAACACCAACAACCGAGCTCATATTGATAATGGAGCCAAAGCGTTGCTTGATCATTACCTTCTGGATTGCTTTGGTCAGATTAAACACTGATTTGAGGTTTACATTGATCACCCTGTCCCAATCCTGTTCGGTCATCCGGAGTAAGAGGTTATCACGTGTAATACCAGCATTGTTTACCAACACATCAATTGTTTGAAAATCTTCCATGATGCGGGTGATGAGTAGCTCACTTTCAGCAAAGGAGCTTGCATCAGAGGCATAACCTTTTGATTTGATCCCAAATACTGCCAACTCCTTTTCCAGAAGCTCTGAATCCTCATTATACTGAATATCTGAAAAAGCGATATTTGCGCCGTTTTCTGCAAATTTCAATGCAATAGACTTACCAATACCACGGTTTGCACCAGTTATCAGTACAGTTTTTCCTTCAAGTAATTTCATAATTGACTTTTTTGATTTCATTGGTCATAATAAAATATCCAAAAAATAACTTCATAGTTTGCATGAACATTATTCTAATGGACATTAAATGTGTTAATACTTGTTTTTAGAATTAAACGAAACCCTGCACCTAAATCCATCTGACGAGGTTAAAGTCCTGGCGATGAGGCAACAGCGGACTTTTTGGGAACAGCCTGAAAACAAAATCGTAGACTCCGGCCTGGTTTATGGGGATATCGCATGTAAAAGATACAATGTTCTTTTCTGATCGCATCAGGGTCATCTCCTCCTTAAAACTGGGTTCCTTCACCTCATCATTTATTTTTTTCCCAAAGAGAACTTCAATTCCAATATCGGTGCCCGATAATTCATTCAGATCGAGGATTATTTCAGCTTTAAATGATTCGCCCAGTGAAAGTGGTTTTTGGTTGGAGTCGGGGATTTTTACCGAAACGACTTCGATACTCTCCCACCCTCTCAGAACCTTGCGTTTCCAGCTTGCGATATGCCTTGCCATCTCATAATTTTTTCCGGCCATGATCCGTGAGCGCTTAAACAGCGGATTGTAATACTGACGGATGTAGTCGTCGAGCTGTCGTTTCATGGTAAAATGAGGGGCAATTTCCGAGATGGTGTTTTTTATGTAAGAGACCCATTTTACCGGGATATTTTTCGCATCTACATCATAATAGATCGGAATAATCTCTTCCTCAAGGATAGAATAAATAGTTTCTGCATCCAATTCATCCTGGAACTGGTGATTATCGTATGTTGATTCCTCCTGAAGCGCCCAGCCTGCATTGGGTTTATAGCCTTCGGCCCACCATCCGTCGAGCACACTGAAATTCACCACCCCGTTCATAACCGCCTTTTCGCCGCTGGTGCCTGAAGCTTCCAGCGGGCGGGTTGGTGTATTTAACCAAATATCGACCCCTTTGATCAGATATTTAGCAAGTTCCATGTCGTAATTTTCAAAAAAGAAAATTTTTCCAACAAATTCAGGAAGGTGAGAAATTTCATAGATGCGCTTAATCAGATCCTGGCCTGCCTTGTCGTTGGGATGTGCCTTACCGGCAAACATAAACTGAACCGGTTTTTCCTTGTTATTGATGATGCGCGACAACCGGTCGAGGTTGCTGAAAAGCAAATGGGCTCTTTTATATGTTGCAAATCTCCGTGCAAATCCAATCGTTAGCGCTTTTGGGTTTGCCGCTTCGCGGATCTTGAAGATCAGTTTTGGGTTTTCATGGCGGCGGGTCATATCTGCATACAAATGCTGCAACAGAAAATCGGTCATCTGGTCTTTTTGCTTTAGTTTTGTTTTCCAGATGGTCTCATCGTCAACGTTGTGAATTTTCTTCCAGTACTGGGGATTCGACTGGTCTTCAAGAAATCCGTCTCCAAATTCCTTATCATAAATCTGCTGCCATGATTTTGCGGTCCATGTAGGCAGGTGAACGCCGTTTGTCACATAGCCGATGTGAAGTTCTTCGGGATAATAACCCTGGTAAAGTTTTACAAACATTTCCCTTGTAACCCTTCCATGTATTTTACTGACCCCGTTGATCTCCTGTGATAATTTCGCGGCAAGAACACTCATGGAGAATTTTTCATTAACATCGTATTCTACCATACGCCCAAGATTCATGAACTGTTCCCATTTGAGACTCAGGTGGTCGGGGTAGTGCGACAAATACCGACGCAGAAGGTCTTCGGGGAAGGTATCATGTCCGGCTGGTACCGGTGTATGGGTTGTAAACAGGGTTGAGGAGCGTACCATCTCCATAGCTTGCGGAAAGGTGAGTTTTTCATTCTGGATAAGTTTCTTTAAGCGCTCGAGCCCGATAAATGCCGAATGGCCTTCGTTGCTGTGAAAAACATCAGGTTTAATATCCATCATATCAAGCATACGTATCCCTCCGATGCCCAAAAGTAGTTCCTGGCGGAGACGATTTTCAAGATCTCCTCCATACAATTGGTGAGTTATACTGCGGTCGGCTTCTTCATTCTCCTCGATGTCCGTATCCATAAGAAAAAGAGGAATGCGTCCAACATCGCATCTCCATATTTTGGCATATAATGTCCGGCCGGGGAAGGCAAAAGTGATTTTCAGCCAGTTCCCTTTTTCGTCCCGGATGGGGATCAAAGGTAAATGGGTAAATTTCTGGGGTGTATATATTGCAATCTGGTCGCCAAAAATTGAAAGACTTTGTGTAAAGTAACCATACCTGTAAAGCAATCCAACGCCAACGAGATTATAATTCGAATCGCTGGCCTCTTTCAGGTAGTCTCCTGCCAGCATTCCCAATCCGCCGGAAAAAATTTTTACCGTATCATGCAACCCATACTCCATACTGAAATAGGCCACCATGTCGCGAGGTTTCTCAACCGCCCTGGCCATATATGCATCAAAACTGGCGGTAACTTTGATAAGCTTGTTTACAAATTTTTCATTTGCACTTAACTCCTGCAATTCATTGAATGATAATGATTCAATCAAGGCGATCGGGTTGAATTTCAGATCATACCACCTATCTTTGTTAATCATTTCAAAAAGTTCTGAACCCTGATAATTCCATGACCACCATAAATTTTTAGCAAGGCGTTCGATGCTGGCAAGGTTTTCGGGAATGCGCTGCTGGATCAATACTTTTTTCCAATCCGGCTTCATGTCAACAAAGCATTTGGGAACCGAAGTAAGTAACTGCGGTTGCTTCCCGGCATATAACTCTGCCCTTGATGCGGTTTCATCCAGGGTACCGGAATAAGCTTCTTTGTAATTTCCGATCAGATTTTTCCAAGTTGCCGACCTCGATATTTCGTAAGCTTTGATCCTGGCCTTAATGATCTCTTTTTCAGTTTTTGATGCACAATTAAAAACATGCCTGGCGATATTTTCCACAACCTCTTCATCATTGTCATCATTGCGGTCAATTACGGCCGTACAATCTTTAATGGCAGGGAACAATGTTTTTACCCATTGGCCGAAACCTGTAAGAGAAGTGGTGATGGTCGGAATATGGAACGATAGACTTTCCAGGGCAGAATACCCCCACGGCTCATAATATGAAGGGAAAATTGTTCCATCGAAGCCTATCAGCAGATCATAATAGTTCAGGTTGAAAATACCATCTGTTCCGTTCAGGTAGGTCGGTATGTAAACTACCTTTACTTTATCTTCAGCACGGTTTAACAGACCATTTGCCTTTATTCTCTTCAGGATAAGGTCATTTTCCGGTTCAGTCAGACCATGGGTGCAATATTCTTCCTGCCTGGTATGAGAATAATCCTTGCGAATCATGCGATCAAGAATATCTTTGCGCGGGATGTTGTGGCTTGACGAGACTGCAACAAAGGCAATCATGGTTTGCGGTAACTTTGCCTGTTTATTGAGCAGTCCCAGTGAATCAATAAATACATCAAAACCCTTGTTACGGATTTCGTAGCGGCCGCTGGTAAGCACAAGGATTGTATCCCGGGGGTATTCCTCGCCTGTAAGTGCACCAGCAACTTCCAGCAATTTATTCCGCGCGCGGATTCGTTTTTCTGCATAGTCTTCTTTCACAGGGACCCATGAATCTTCGAATCCGTTGGGAGTGATCAGATCGGCCTCTTTTTCCAAAAAATGCCGGCATTCATTGTTTGTAAGCTGACTTTGGGTAGTAAAATAGTCTGCTTCCTTTGCCGATAATTTCTCCAGTGAAAATTTAGCCATAACACCAAATTGCTTGGCAATGGCTTCGGCGCTGTAATTTTCAAGATTTTTATACAATGGAAGTCCATTTGCAGCGATGGTACGACCAACTACCGTTGCATGGGCTGTAAAAACAGTGCCAACCTGAGGGACGCGCTCCTTCAGATACAGGATACCTGTCCCGGTCATCCATTCGTGGAATTGTGCGATGATTTTATCGTGGTGAGACAGGTTATAATTGTAAAAACTTTCGATGATCTTTCCTGCGGCATAACCAAAAAAGGCAGGTTCAATATAATCCCAATCCCCCGAAAGGGAGTCGAGTTTATACCTTTCCCAGAAATGGGCAAAAATCTTGTCTTTTTCCGAAAAGAAGGGGGTAAAATCGACCAGGATGACAACCGGTTTCCCAGGAATATTCCATCGTCCGATTTTAAAACGGATCCCTTCATTTTCAGCTATTTCACGCCAGGATTTATATAAAAATTTATCCTCAATGAATTCAGGATTCTGGTGTGTCTCTTTCCATACGTCGGGACCTATCAGGATATAGTTATCCTTAAACTCTTCAGCGAGCGTGCAGGCCTTTGTCGCTATTGCAGTATAGATTCCACCAACTTTATTGCAAACTTCCCAACTTGTCTCAAAGACATAATCGGGTACCATGAGCGGTTTATCTTTTATTGACATTCTTTACTTTGCTTTTTTAACAACTTTTACAGCTTTTGCTTTTGCTTCTCCTTGTTTTTTTTGCTCAGTTACCGTTTTTGTTTTTTGTGGTTTGGCTTCAGCTTTTAAAGCTTTTTTAGGCGCTTTTTCCTTTGTACTCTTGGGCGGCGGTGCCTTTTTCTCTGATTGTTTATCAGTAAGTTGCTGACTCAGTTGTTCGTCAACCCTGATCATGAAATCAGAAAGCACATTCATATAATTGATGAATGCTTCATAGGGCGAACCGTAAGGGTTAAAGTACTTATGAACTTCCCCCGCTGAAAACCATTTCGTGCACATGTAATAGAAGTGGTTGCTGGTTTGAAGGTAAAGCCAATCCTTTATAATCTCAGGGTTTTGACAATTTTTAACCTTCGACTCATAAGAATAGAGTTTCCCAAAGGCTTCATCCTGCAGTTCGTTACCAAGCCAGGCTGTCAGGTCGCGTTCCTCATCGGCCCATGAGATGGGATGAGGTACTGAGAGGGCTGCAACAGGTTGAAGTTCATGATACAGTTGCTCAGGTGTATTGAATGAAAAATCAGAATTGGAAAATACCGTGGCAGGCAAGTGCTTGAAGAAATCAAAAATTCCTGTCTCCTTCCATTGATGCTCGCCAATGGTTTCATAATCAAGAAACAAGTTGACTACCTCTTCATTTTTCTCAATTTTATTCAGCCATTTAACGAATTTCTCAGTCGTCAAAGGCCATTCAGACCAATCCTGGTTTGAGAAACGGAAGGTGAGATCATCGCTCAGGCGGAAATTCCGAAGCAGCACCTTCAACTTTGGGTTGATTTTATTGCAATACATATAGTTTGGACTTTTCCATCCAAGTATGTGTTTTGCCCCTTCGGTCAACATGGTGTGAAATCCCATCTCAGCAACCATTCCGCCAATATTATCAGAATAGATCAACTCCGTGTTCCTGAAAGTTGTCGGTCTTTTTCCAAACAATTCTTCAATCCTGGCGGCATGCAATTCAACCTGCCTGACAAATTCATCTTTATTGCCGAGCGAAGCAAGAGAATGCGCATAAGTTTCGGCTATAAATTCAACCTGGCCGGTATCAGCCAGTTGCCTGAAACTTCTAATCACCTCAGGGACATGTGCCTGCAATTGTTCAAGGGCAGTTCCTGAGATAGAATAGCTTACCTTGAATGCCGTCCCAAACTCCTTGATAAGACTGAGCATGAGGTTATTGGCAGGAAGGTACGATTTTTCGGCAACCCTGCGAATGATATGACGATTTTGGTAATCATCATAATAGTGATGGTCTTGTCCGATGTTGAAAAACCGGTATGTCCTTAAGCGGAAAGGCTGATGGACTTGAAAATAAAGGCAGATGGATCTCATATGATCATTTATAAACAGCTTTGTTATACACTTCTAAAATATTAAGGGCAGCATTTTCCCAGATCAGGTTATCTACTTCGGTTTTACCATATCGGATAAACATTTTACTGAGGCCTTCATAATGGAGGATTCCATAAATGGCATCAGCCAATGCATCGATATCCCAAAAGTCGACTTTGAGCGCATGCTGCAAAACTTCGGCAACCCCCGATTGTTTGGAAATTACCACCGGAACATTCGACCGCATTGCTTCGAGCGGTGAGATCCCAAATGGTTCGGAAACGGAAGGCATCACATATACATCGCTCATGGCAAACATTGTATCCACCTCTGGTCCGGCAAGAAAACCGGTAAAATGAAATTTGGTAGCAATTTTAAGTTTGGCGACCCTTCGTATCATCCTGTTGAGCAAATCACCTGAACCGGCCATGACAAAGCGAACATTGGCATCTCTTTTTAAGACTTTATAGGCGGCTTCAACAAAATAATCAGGTCCTTTCTGGTATGTAACACGTCCAAGAAAGGTGACAACCTTCTCTTTAACATGTTTTGTAACACCATCCAGTTCAGGCCGATCAACTGGTTCAACCGCATTGTGAACAGTGATCACCTTTTCAGGCGCTATGCCATATTTCTCAATGACAATTTGCCGGGTGAGGTTACTGACCGTGATCACAAGGTCGGCCACCTCCATCCCCTGCCGTTCAATGTCATAAACTGGCTGGTTCACATTTTCTCCGGAACGATCAAATTCAGTTGCATGAACATGAACAACCAGAGGCTTACCAGTTACTTTTTTCGCTGCAATTCCGGCAGGATAGGTAAGCCAGTCGTGTGCATGAATCACATCGAATGTATTGGTCGTGGCGATTGACGAAGCCACCAATGCATAACGGGAAACCTCCTGCATCAGGTTGGGACCATATTTTCCTGAAAATGAATATTGCTTCGAAAAAACGGACTGAACATCTTGTGTTTCGGTCAGTTGTTCCTTGTTAACAGCTGCTTCAAACTCTTCAGGGTCGAGATATGGCACCAGGTTGGAGCTAATCTCCAAAAACTGGATCTTTTCCCAGTGCTCTTTTGTCCATTTCTGAGTAAAATCAAGGGTGACATCACTGGCATTTACCAGGCGAAAACCATCCTTAGTTTCATCTCCGAATGCTTTGGGGACAACGAAAATAACTTCCACACCTTGTTTGACCAGGCCTTTAGTCAGCCCGAAACAGGCTGTTCCCAATCCTCCGGTGATATGCGGGGGGAATTCCCACCCAAACATTAAAACACGCATTTTAATTACAAATTACGAATTACAAATTACGAATTATGATTTTCCAATCATTACTAACTATATTTTTTAATCAGATAACCAATGCGAAGCAACTCAGCGACTGATGAAGCCTGTGAAATGGCGCCCCTGGCTATGTGAGGTGGGTCTCCTTCATATATCTCGGAGATCGTGCCAATGCCATGTTCTGTCATAACGGATTCAAATCCCTCGTACAATGATTTGATCATAGAAAGGCCGCTTTTTCCGTGTATGGCAAGGTAACCTTCAACAAAATGCCCAAGAAGCCATGGGGAGACCGTTCCCTGATGATATGCAGTTTCCCGCTCCGATGGTGTACCCGAATATGAGCCTTTATATACAGGGCTTTTAGGTGTCAGTGTACGGAGCCCGCGAGGAGTTAAAAGTTCCTGTTTAACCCGGCTCAACACCTCTTTCCTGATATCTTCCGGAACCGGGCTATAAGGCAGGGAAGCCGCGATAACCATATTGGGTCTCACTGCCCAATCTTTGTATTCCCCATCAACATAATCAGCCAGGAAATGTTTTTCGGGGCTCCAAAAGGCCTTCAGAAATGAAACCGGAATCTGTTCGGCAATTGGTTCCCATTCCTTGCAAAAATCCTGGTCTCCGGAAAGTTCAGCGAGTTCTATCCCAAAACGGATCGCATTATACCATAATGCATTGATTTCAACCGTTTTGCCAATCCGGGGCGTAACGGGTTTCCCATGAGCAATGGAGTCCATCCAGGTGAGCGCCATCCCGGGAACGCCGGCGTAGATCAAGCAATCAGGTTCCATATGGATATTAAAATCGGTTCCATGACGATATTCGTCAAGGATGATTTTCATTTTTTTACCATACTCCTTCCAGATTTCCTTTTTCTTGCCTGTAAATGCTGCATACTGCTGCAAAGTCCAGAAAAACCAAAGAGATGTATCTGCTGAATTATAGGTTGCATTGCTACCGCTGCCAAGATGAGGAAAAAGCGGGCCTTTCATCTCGCTCACCATAGTATCAATGACCGACTTACAGGCTGCAAAATCGCCGTTGACAAGTGTAAGCCCAGGCAGAGACACGAAAGTACTTCGCCCTGAACGGCCAAACCATGGAAATCCAGCAAGTAACTCGGTACTCTTTCCTTTCCTGATAATAAATTGCTGTGCAGCATTCGTCAGGCAATTGGCAAAGTTATTCCGGGGGATCCTCTTTTCGAGTTCAGCATTAAAATTACGCTTCATCGATGCAGGATTAAGTTCCTTTGTTCCAGCAGCAAAAAACACGCTTTCTCCTTTTTCAATTTCAAATTCAAAAAAACCAGGGATGTAAAGATCTTCCTGGTATTCGTAACCCCGGTCCATCTCTTCCTGATATTCAATGCTGTAATACCAGTCGGGGACATGGGTATATTCATTTTCTTTGGAAAGCTGCATGAAAAGATCGGTATAGCCCTGGTACATGCGCACTTTGATGCCCTGGGGCACTTTTTCATACTTTTTATCAGCAAAGATATTTTCCTTGCTTAATGCATGAATATTACGAAAGGCAAGGAATGGTTTAAGCCTCAGTTTGGTTGGGGAGTGTGCATCAACCAATGTATATTTTATGATCATCCTGTCTTCGCGCGTGGTGAATACCATTTCCTTAGTAAGAATCACACCGCCAACACGATAGGTCATTTTTGGATATGGTTCTGTTGAGAAATCCCGCAGGTACTTATGGCCTTTGGGATTGTAGACCCCGCCAGGATATTTATGAATACCGAGGTTAAATTCAGAATCCATCTGGATGACGGTTTCATCCAGGGAAGAAAGCAGTACGTGATTTTCATGATCAATACCAGGTTGGGGTGTGACAAGCATTCCATGGTATTTTCGGGTATTGCAGTTAACAATGGTTGAGTTTGCATAAGACCCGGCCCTGTTTGATCGCAATAATTCACGGCTTAAAGAGTATTCTAAATTTACCAGTTGACTTTTATCAAAATTTATATAACTCATTTTGCTTGATTTTCCTGACAATTTTTCAAATATAGGTTAAAAAAATTGATTTGCAAAGGTACAATTTTCCCGGCTTTCTCCGTTAATCTATTTAAAAGTTCGTAATTCCCTGTTTTTGCACACCCAAAACACGCATATGAAACGTGTAATACATCTCGTTATTTTCCTGTTACTTTCAGGTTTTGTATCTTTTAGTTTTTTTTCTTGCCGCAAAAAGGACAAAGTAGATATGAGTCCCGGATTGCTGCTTTCTTTTTCAACCGACACTGTTTTTTTTGATACGGTCTTTTCGTCCGTTGGTTCCATAACCAAGCGAATGCTGGTTTATAATCCCAACAAGAACAAAGTCAGCATAACGCGTATTCAGCTGATGGGCGGTCAGGGCTCTCAGTTTCGCATAAACATTAATGGTTCCCCTGCCACCCAGGCAGCTGATATTGATATTGCCGGGAACGACAGTCTCTATATATTTGTTGGTGTTACGGTTGATCCGGCCAACCAAAATGCCCCCTATGTTGTTAGTGATTCCATATCATTTGAGACCAATGGAAGTCGGCAGGATGTAAAACTGGTCGCCTGGGGAAGAGATGCCATATTTTACCGCCACGCGAACATCGTGGGAAACATAGTATGGGAC